>RCMY010002889.1_pt1 | contig 15428 bp, 16 predicted proteins | sample 2041341 | NCBI WGS metagenome assembly RCMY01 (sample SAMN09708234, study PRJNA481090) | Marine sediment metagenome, whole genome shotgun sequencing project.
CATCGCCGCGACCGTTCCATCGGGCATGTATTTCACCCAGTACCAGTCGCCTGCCTCTGGGTTGTAGCCCTTCGTCTTGTACATCATCGCGATTGTCATGAGCTTCTTCTCGGGGGAGAAATTCTCTTTGATGATGATGGAACCATGCGGTGGTGCTTTCGGGTTCCCCGCCGCTTGGCGATTCATATAGGTCTTCACGAATGCGCCGTGAGGTGCCTCGCTTTTTTGAAAGTCTCCGTTGTCGCCAGCCGGTGACCATTGCTGATAGCAGACACTGTCGAGGTACTTCCACATCCGTTGGTCAAACGTGTCTTTTTGTTTGGGCGGGTTTCCTCAGTGTCAGAGTGATATCTGATATCCGAGCGTAGTTTTCTTATTGTCAATTCGAACCAACGGCTTTTCGGTGTGGCGGATTGCTGGAATCCCGAGGAAGAAAACCAAACTGTTGGCATCCTTGAAGCACTCCGCTGGTGGCTTGGTCGGTCGCGAGGAATAGTCGGTCTTTCCAGCCTTGCCGCACGTGTTCGTCATGAACCCGTTTTGCAAATTCCCGATCCGCGTTTGCGACAACGATTGACTTAAGTCCAGAAGTCATCGCTGCGAAATCGTTGCCTGAGTCGCCGGCAAACACAACATCAGATTCGTCCAATGGCAAATGGCGGATCAACCAATCGAGCGCGAAAGCCTTTGAGCAACCGGCGGGCAGCAAGTCAATTAGCCCGTCACCGTTGAACGGGTCGACGCTCGCGATGATTGACCAGGGCAACTTGTTTCGATTCAATTCAGTTTGAATCAAGCTGCACAATTCATCCAATTCTCGTGCCTCGGCATAGTAGCTAAGCTTGAAATGCCCTTGCTTCTGTTCTTCTTGCAAACGTATCCCGGAAACTGAAGTTAGTTCGTCTCGCAGTATTGTCGCGGAATAGGCTCCGATCAGCCGTCGCAGATAGAATGCGTAGTCTCGTGTCTGTTCGAAATGACTTCCAATCTCAGGTAAACTTTCCGGTGCGGGCTTGAGTTTGTAGATCGACGTTCCAACGTCGCAAATAATCCATTCAGGAATCGGCAAGTCGAATTCTTCGATTGCATGGATGACTGATCCAAAATGTCGTCCGGTCACGAACATCATTGTGGACTGATTCTTGCGCAAAGCGTCTTTCAACGTCTGCAAGTCGCGTTGGTTTTGCGGATTATCGGCAAGCGGAATCAATGTTCCGTCGAGATCGGTCGCGAGTATCTTCAGTTGGTTTTCTTTTCGCATCTTCTTTTCAATTAATCTATGGCAAGTCACGGCACCACGATGCGTTGTGCCTGGCAATGCGGCCTTAAACACTGTTGAAAGCAATTGGCATGCCGGTTGCTTTACTTGATGCTGGTTGATCTTGTGAGCAATCCACCAAGTCATGACTATAAACTACGACGGTTCCAGGACACGTTATCTCATCTCTGCCCCAAAATAATACTCGGCCTATGACTCCGTTAATAATCGGTGAAGTTCTTTTCGATGAATTTCCAGATGGACAGAGTGTTCTCGGCGGTGCGCCCTTCAATGTTGCTTGGAATCTTCAAGGTTTAGGCGAGAAACCACTGTTGGTCAGCGCGGTTGGAAACGATCAACTTGGAAAACTCGTTCGCGAAAAAATGAACTCATGGGAAATGCGGACAGAAGGACTTCAGATTCATGACGGCTTCCCAACGGGTCACGTCAAAGTTTCGGAAAATGAAAACGGGCCAGCCTACGAGATCATGGATCGGCAGGCTTACGACCACATTGGTCGTTTGGCGACCACCGAAATTGATTCGACTGAGATTTCGCTGATCTATCACGGTTCATTGGCGTGGAGAAATCAAAAAACTCGTGAAACCATTGTTGCGTATCGAAGGGAATTCAATTGCCCTGTATTCGTCGACCTGAATATTCGCGAGCCATGGTTTGATCAATCTTGGCTGCCTGAACTGCTCAAAAACGTCAACTGGCTAAAGCTGAACACTGATGAGCTGGCTAAAGTCAGCGGTCTATCGGCTGCCAATGGCTCTTCGATCCGAACGGCATTGGACTTGCTTAAAGAACGATACGGCTGCGGCAATTTTTTCGTTACCGATGGCGAGAACGGAGCCTACGGCCTGAACGAGAGTGGACAGTTCGATTTTGTTGCCACGCCAAAAGTCAACAAGGTTGTCGATACGGTGGGTGCCGGAGATGCCTTTTCTGCTGCGGCGATCCGGGGACTGTTAAACGACAAGCCGCAGAAACTGATTCTGCAGCAAGCGGTTGAGTTCGCCGCAAGAATTTGCCGAATTCGGGGAGCAACGATAAGTAACGCTGAGACCTATCTTGGCTGACCGGCCGGCACTCGCTGCCTGACGGACGACAAATCAAACGAATCAAAATGAAAACTGCAAATGAACGACGACAGAGACTCCGAATCACAAACCAAACCCGGACTTCACATCGCTCTCTTTAGTCTGCATGGTTTAATTCGAGCGAACGACTGCGAGCTTGGCCGAGATGCAGATACCGGTGGCCAAACAAAATACGTCTTGGAGCTTGCCGCTGAATTGGCATTGCAACCTGAAGTCGACCGAGTCGAACTCATCACTCGACAGGTGATCGACTCGAAAGTCAGTGACGACTACGCCCAGCTTGAAGAACCAATTGGTACTAACGGGAAAGGCAACGCAAAGATCGTTCGCATTCCTTTTGGCCCGAAGAGATATTTGAAAAAAGAAGCACTCTGGCCGTACATGGAAGTCTTTATCGACCAGACGATCAGTTATTTCAAACGAACGGGTCTTCCGGACTTGATCCACGGTCACTACGCCGACGCTGGATTGGGTGGAGCCCAATTGGCTCGCTTGCTGCACATTCCATTTGTGTTCACCGGCCACTCATTGGGCCGAGTCAAACGCGAACGTCTTTCAACAGGAAAGAAGACCCCGGAGAAACTCGAATCGACCTACAAATTTGCGACACGAATTGAAGCCGAAGAGATCGCGTTGGAAACCGCTTCAATGGTCGTCGCCAGTACTGCTCAAGAAGTCGAAGACCAATACGAAAAGTACGATCACTATGTTCCGGATCGCATGGAAGTCATTCCTCCGGGTGTTGATTTATCTTCATTTCACCCGCCCGGGAACGGTGAAGATCTGAGCAACGTCAACGAAATGCTCACTCCGTTCTTGCGGCAGCCAGACAAACCGATGATTCTGACGATGGCGCGGCCAGACGAACGCAAGAACCTTGAAAAATTGGTACAGGTCTACGGCGAAAGCGAGCAACTTCAATCGCTGGCAAACTTAGTCGTCGTCATGGGGGCGCGAGATGACTTGCGAGAGATCGCGAGGGCTCAACGTAACGTCTTGCTGAATGTGATCACGCTGATTGACGTATACAACCTTTATGGAAAAGTCGCTTATCCAAAATCACACGAGCCCAGCGACGTGCCCAATCTATATCGCCGAGCCACCGAGTCCAAAGGTGTCTTCATCAACCCAGCCTTGACAGAGCCTTTTGGGCTGACACTGCTGGAAGCGGCAGCCAGCGGCCTCCCGATTGTTGCGACCAATGACGGTGGCCCGAGTGACATTATTGCGAACTGCAAGAACGGATTACTGATCGATCCGCTCGACAGCGACGCGATCGAGAAAGCACTGCTAAGAATGCTGACGGAACCTGATCATTGGCAAGATTGGTCGCAGAATGGAATCGAAGGCGTTCACGAACACTACACTTGGACTCGTCACGCCAAACGATATCTTCGTGACGTTAAGGATATCCTGGCTCACTCGGCAACACCGGCTTTGGTTGAGTCGCGTTCTGCTAGGCGACTTCCCGATTTCGACCGACTCGTCATTACTGACCTCGACAACACACTCACCGGCGACGAGGCAGCACTCGCGAAGTTCAATGACTTAATTCGAGACAATGCGCATATTGGATTCGGAGTTACAACCGGACGCGGTTTGCAGGCGGCATTGAAGCAAATTGATAAACTTGGTTTGCCGAAGCCGGACGTCTTGGATACTTCCTGTGGAACCGAATTGCATTACGGTGCAAAGTTGACTTCTGACCGCAGCTGGAGAAAACAGATTTCTCACCAGTGGAAGCCGAACGAAGTTCGCGAAGTCTTGGACAACCAGCCGGGTTTCTTCCAACAATCCGTAGGCGAGCAGTCCGAATTCAAGATCAGCTACAAGCTTGATGCCGCGATCGCGCCTAAGCCAGCACAAATCAAACGCATCCTTCGCGAAGCTGGCTTACGGGCGAAAGTCGTTTTGTCGTTGGGAATCTATTTGGACGTAATCCCCGTTCGTGGAGGCAGCGACCTCTCGTTGCGACACCTCTTATACAAGTGGGGCTTCGCGCCGGAACAACTGTTGGTGGCGGGCGATTCTGGCAATGATGAAGGAATGCTCAAAGGGCGTACGCTTGGGGTGGTTGTAGCGAATTACAGTCCTGAACTGGAAAAGCTTCGAAAGCTTCCGAGGATCTATTTCGCCGAGTCCGCCCACGCACAAGGCATCATTGAAGGTATCAATTACTATAATTTTCTGGATCGAATCGTAATTCCCAATGACTCCATCGAATGATAAATCGAGCCCTGCCGGTTTCTCGTTCGAAGCGGAACTTACACTTAAGCGACTCCAACCTCAACTTGACTCGTTTTGGAAATCGACCGACGAACCGGCAAGTGAAGTTGCAGAATTCGAGAAGCGACTGGCGGCAAATTGGCCGCGTCTATTTGCGCTGTTACGGCAGCTTTACGGCGACCGGTACGATTTCTACTTTCACGCTCAACAAGTCTTGCTGACCTGTGCCGAGGGTTTCCAACAACGCCCCAAACCGCTTCGTGAACTCGACGCACAACGCATCAACGAGCCCAATTGGTTTCAGTCCGAACGGCTCGCTGGCGGAGCGCTATATGTCGACCTTTTCAGCGAAAATCTTGGCAAACTTCGCGAACATATCGGTTACTTCCAACGACTCGGCATCACTTACCTGCATCTAATGCCGTTGTTCGCCGTTCGCCCGGGCAACAACGACGGCGGCTACGCAATCAGCAATTATCGAAGCGTCGACCCACGTTTGGGAACGATCGAAGATTTACGATTGCTTGCCGATGAGCTTCGCGAAGCAGGCATCGTGCTGGTATTGGATTTCGTTTTCAACCACACTTCCGACGATCACTTTTGGGCTCAACAAGCCCAGGCCGGAGATCGCGAGCACCAAGATTTTTACTTTATCTTTCCCGATCGTGATCTTCCCGATCTCTACGAACAGAATTTGCGTGAAATCTTTCCAACGGTTCGCCGGGGCAATTTCACGTGGCATGACGGAATCCATTCTTGGGTCTGGACGACGTTTAACAGCTTTCAATGGGATCTGAACTACGGAAACCCGGCTGTCTTTAACGCGATGGCGGGCGAGATGTTATTTCTGGCCAACATGGGTGTCGACATCTTGCGACTCGATGCGGTTGCGTTTATCTGGAAGCAGATGGGCACCGGTTGCGAGAACCTGCCAGAGGCTCATCTGATAATCCAAGCAGTCAATGCGGTTGCCCGAGTCGTCGCACCGAGTTTGCTATTCAAGTCCGAAGCGATTGTGCATCCTGACGAGGTCAAAAAGTACATCGGCAAAGATGAATGCCAGGTTTCCTATAATCCGACCTTGATGGCCCTGCTGTGGGAGTCAATGGCAACCCGTGAAACCAAATTGCTTCGCCAGTCACTGCGACATCGACATCAGCTGCCCGAAGGAACGACTTGGGTTAATTATCTTCGTTGCCACGACGATATTGGCTGGACGTTCGACGACGCCGACGCTGCGGAGGTAGGCATTAAAGCCTTTGACCATCGCCAGTTTCTGAATCAATTTTACACGGGCCAATTCCCTGGTTCATTTGCTCGTGGAGTGCCTTTTCAGCACAACGAAGCCACCGGTGACATGCGAATTTCCGGCACGATGGCGTCGCTGGCCGGTTTGGAGCAAGCGATCGAGGAAGAGGACGACGACAAAAAAGAGATGGCCATCAAGCGGATCTTACTTCTTCACGGAGTAACGCTTAGCATCGGCGGCATTCCGCTGTTGTACATGGGTGAAGAATGGGGAGTCATCAACGACTACGATTTCGTGAAAGACCCAGCAAAAGCTGGCGACAGTCGCTGGGTGCATCGCCCCAAGATGAAGTGGGAGTATTTGGAAGAGCTAGAACAGGACGATTCGATTCGAAAACGTATTTTCAACTCGATTGTACGCCTGATCGAGCTTCGCAAGAGTTTGCCGGCGTTGTCGGGTTTGCAAATGGAATTGATGAACTGCCAGAACGATCATGTCCTTGGCTACGAACGGTCCAACAACGGCAGCCGAATTATCGTAATGGCGAACTTCTCAGAAGTTCCGCAGACGATTTCTGGAAACGTTTTGCGAACAACCGGACTTGGAAGATTCTTCAACGATCTAGTCACCGGACAAACCGTCAGCACTTCTGAAGCAGTCCAGCTGCAACCCTATCAATTGTCATGGCTGAAACGAGATTAGAATTCAAATGCGACCCACCAATGGCTTTACCTAGGTTGGCGGACTCTCGGTTCGATTTAGGGCTACCAATCCGAATTAGAATAGATATGAGCGATCATTTGACCTTCGAACTCGATGCCGAAATTTCATGGTTCAAAATGCGATCGTTCTCCGAGTAGTCAACGGGCACGTCAATCAGGTGCACACCTCCAGCTTCAGCGAGCTGTGAGAATTCCGCGGCTGAGCTGGTTCAGTGTCCGGTAGCACCATACGTTTCCGCGTATTCCACGAAATCTGGATTCTGAAAATCGAGGCCGTAGTCGCTAAGGCCCACCTTCTGCTGTTTCCATTTGATCATGCCGAGGTCCAGGTTTGGGAAAACCGGAGCCGTAAATGGCAATCGCTTGGCGCTTGCCAGCGTTGATCTGACCAAGTATTTGAAATTTGAACGGCGATGGAGCCGACGGCAACCAATACAGCTCAAGCTTGCAGTCGTAACCAATACGATTCGATTGCCAATTTACGAGAACGAATGTGCGGACTGGACACTTAGTCGGCATCCATTAACTTGATAATTGAATATTGAGTTGCCTTAGAAAGCACACTCCAATTCAAAACCAAGCGACGGAATTCCGGGTCATCGAACGTCAAAGAAAGACAGCCAGCGTCCGCCACACACTCCCAGAATGCTAACTCGCAATTATTGATTTTCTCCAAGTCGTTACGAGACAGATGGTTGCAATTCTCGAAACACGGATTCGATCCCCGCCGCATAATTGGCTGATAGCTAAAAAAAACTGCGCCCGATTGGGCGCAGCGAAAACGTGAATGCCTTTGCAGAAATGGTCAGTCTTCGCCTCTTTATTTTCGGCGACTGGATCTGGACCTGCGATTGCAACGCCTCGCCTTCGTTGTTCGCCTGTGGTTGTTAGTTGGTGAAAATCGAACACTGCCGTCATGCAATGCAAACGCCAGTGTGATGACTAGACTTGCCACAAAGACAATCCATGAGCCAAATAGCAGGCCAAGAAATGTTGCTACTGCTAAGGCCCCGTAAATGTATATCGTATTGAGTTGTTTTCGTGCGTTCAAAATGGTCCTCGTAGGTTTCGGATTCGGTCGTGTTCATCCCAATCCATCATTAGCGGTTCATGTCGCTCTTCGATTGGGACAACGGGTTGCAATGGGCTGAAGCCCATCGACTTGATGGTGTGAAGTGAGTCGCCGGTTTGATTGGCGATTTCTTGGTTTAGTTCATACTGCGTCATTGGGTTACTCCAAAGAAAAAGCCCGAACGAGCAAACTGCGCGTTCGGGCATGGGGTAGTGAAATTGGTTTTTGTTCGTCTGGCCAGGCGAACGGTTATTTAATAGGCGGCCTAACTTGTGGGCAGCCAGTGTTTTTCAAGCCAGCGACGTTCGGCCGCCAACGCCTGAGAACGAATGTTGAACGGGCCAAGCACAGGCCCATCAACAGGTTTCATGTCGGCGATCCATTTGCCTCCGTCAATAGGTTCAACATGCGATCCACGGCGGATCTTGATGTGGCCAAGTTGCTGAAGTGGAATGGCTTCGTCGTAGATACAACGGGCATTGCCACGCGTGTCGATGATAAGTTGCAAAGATCACCTCGCCTTCCGAAGAATGTTTCGGCGTGGCCGGTCGACCATCATGCCATCAAGGTTGGCTTGGACGGCAGACATTTGCGTTGCGATTTGCTGACGCAGGGCATCGTTGTCTCGTAGACCTTGCGGTTCGACTCCACGTATGACCGATTGAGCCTGATCAACAAGTTGATCCAGCTCCTCGTTGTTGCCGATATTGAGCTGGCGAAATCGAGTAAAGAAATCATCGAGGTTGGTGATGGTCGAATCTCGGAAAGTTTTTTGCTTTCCAACTTCATCCGCTGAGAGTCGTTCCACCAAATGCTCGACCAGCTCCGCAAGCTGTTCTTGAAACATTTGTTCCGCAAGCTCGACTGAATTTGAGAATTGAGACCGAACACGTTCGCATTCCCGTCGGTAAATCTCTGGACTAAGCCGTCGCAGGTAATCTGGGGCATCCACCGAAGGGAAATCCCAGCTAACCTCGAACTCATCGGCCAACGACGATGGATAGTCATCATGGTTGAACAAAGAGCCCAAACGAATGCGAGCCGCTTCTTGCAAATCTGAAAAGTGCTGGTTAAGCTCCAGAACGCCTGATTCAAGTTCGCGTTTAAACTCGACCAGCGAAGAATTGAAATCATCCACCGCATCGTTGCGAATTAACCGAATCCCCGGCTCGGGGTAGGGCAAACTGGAATCTCGCCAGAATCGGTTGATCTGGCTTTTGACAGACGTCAAAGACCGGTAACTCTCGTGCCTCGTGTCGATCAATCGCTTCGCCGCACTTATCGCAGTGCCTTCTGCGCCGAAAGATTCAGCTGCTTTGGTTTTCTGGTCAGACGTAAGGGACTTACTTGTTCCGAACCATTTGAACTTTACGCGACAAGCGATGAAGTTGTTTCTGACTCGACTGACGGCATTGGCCTGGCTTGTTGAGTCGTGCGCTGGTGCAGCTTCTAAAGCTGTACTCATGTTCGTCTCCTTTGGTAAATGAAAAAAAAGGGCTCCCAACGAATTGCTGGGAGCCTTATGAACTAAGTCTTTTGAATTAGTGAGATCAGCGGAACAATACGCTGACGATTCGTTGGGTAGATTGGCATGGCAAGTCGCCACGCCGATTAACAAGTTTGCCCGGTACTAGCTCGCCTGATTTCTTTTCAATCAAAGCGAACCTCAGATCGACTTCGTTGAAGAAGCGTCTGGTTTCGGCGACTTCACTGGCTGCAATCGAAGCTTCCTTGTCTTTCGAATGCAGGTAGTGCTGATAAACAGATTCTGGGGCCGTCGCCATTTCTTCGTCCCAAAAAGTCAATGCCGCTCGAACGATCGCCAAGTGTTTGGCTTGCAAAGTGACGCCTTCCTTTGTTGATGATTGATTAGTTAAGTGACGGATCGCGACTGACCTTTCGTCGAGAGCCAGTAGCTTTTCGGTGTTGATAAATGCCTCCCTTCTCTGCATCGAGACATCGTCCGCTTGCCCACGAACGCAACCGCTCCACGGACTCACCCGCAGTCGTGGCAACCGGAACCACGTTGGTGGCAGCTTGCTTGAGCGGGATATCGAGCAACGCTGACAAACGACAACAGGCACGAATCTCAGCACCAGTCCAATTCCTGTCGCTGGGTAACGCTTGATTCGCATCCAGCTCGAACGTCGAGATGTACTGCTGCCAGATCGCGTCTTTTTGTTCACGACTTGGTAAGTCAAGAAAGACGATTCCATCAAAGCGTTCTGCTCGGGTCAGCTCAGGCGGCATCTTGCTGATGTCATTGCAAGTCGCGATCAAGTAGACGTTGGACGTATGGTCGTTCATCCAAGAGAGTAGCGTCCCAAAGAGACGCGAACTAACACCCGAATCGGATTGGCCTGAACCGGCTGCCCCACTAAGTGCCTTTTCCAGCTCATCAATAAACAGGATGCAAGGAGCCATGGCATCAGCGATCTGCAACGCTCGACGGATATTCGCCTCCGTTTGCCCAACCAGACTACCCATCAGAGCACCGATATCGAGAACCAAAGTCGGTCTGCCGGTTTCGCGACCAAGGCATTTTGCAAACGCAGACTTGCCCGTGCCAGGAACACCCAGCAGCAAGACGCCGCGCGGACGCCTGAGTGGGTTGTCACGATTCGGTTGCAACAGGCTTCGCTTCGCGAACGTCTTTAGGCTCTCAAGTCCACCCAGTGAGTTGAAATCTTCTTCACCATGATAAAGCTGCATCAATCCAGATTTCTTCAACATCCCAGCTTTCAGTTCCCAGACCGCATCAGGTTCAATGCGACCAAGGCGAACCAAGCTCAAGCTGAAAGCGTTCTCCGCCTCCAGCCGAGTCAGGCCAGCCGCTGCGTCGAGAACCGTTTGCAGTTTGGTGTCATCTGGAAGTTCACCATCTTCGGTCGCGATAGACCGAACGATCTCCTCAAGCTGCACCCGAGTTGGAAGAGCATGCTCAACAACGACAAACAGCTTTTCCAGTTCCGTCGGGATCTTCGCAGCAGGCGACAATCCAATCACGATGGTGCGGTTTTGCTTTCCCATCAACAATTGATGCTGCAAGGCTTGTAAGACTTCCGTTGACGCAATGAACTTGTGGAGGTTTTTCATCACTAGGATCGCTGTGCCCTCCGGGGCTGCCATCGCATTAACAGCTCGGATCGCAGCCAGTGGGTCAGTAGCCTCTAACAGGTTGTCACCAGCTCCAGCATTTAAGCCTCGATCAATATCCCAGGTCGCCATTCGCCATTCTTGCTCTTGGCAAAGCTGTTGAATTTCAGCTATGGCTTCGTGATGCTCATGCGTCTCAATCCAAATGCCAGTGAAGCACGCAGATATCAACTCCTGTAGTTTTTCTTTTAACATGTTTGTCCTTTGAAATGAAAAAGGCTGCAGTTCCAAAGTCGAAACTGCAGCCATCGTGTTGTGAGTTTGTTTTGCTTTTGATCAGTTGGAGTTTTCAACCGAGGTTTGAGCAGGACTCTGAATGTGAAACTCCGGCTTCAGTGTTTCACCAGCGACTTTACCCAGGGCAGATTCAATGAACTTGCTTGCCTCGCGACATTCGTTGCCCGTAAAGCCCTTGGTTTCGACTTGGCTTTCGCCTTTTGGTGACACTACGATTTCGATCGTTTTCAAGCTTCACCTCCAACGCTTACCGTGAGCTTCACTGATCCGTCTTCGAGCTTTTGTTCGGTTACAGAATGCCCCCGACGCCTCGCTTCGATTTTTGCCCTCTCAACCGCATAGCCTTGTAGGAATTGATCAAGAAACTCCTGAGCGCCCCAGCGCCCGTTGTAATTGTCGTAGCGAAGCTGCCCCGTGCTGGTATTCGCCACGACTGGGTATTTCCAATGTGGCAACTCGATACCCAGTCCTGTCTCGGTTGAACTGTATAGCTCATAAGTGCCACGTACCGGTTTTGGTAAATGAAGTCGCTGGCAAGCCGATTGAACAGCGGCCTCGTCACGCACCTCAGTTTTGATTTGCACAATGTGTGACATCGTTAGTTGTTCCTCTCTGGTTGATTGTTGCTGTTGCCAATACGCTCTGATTCGACCGATCTTTGATGACGCTCGATTGCAGGACGGTTCGGCCCAGCGATCAAGCGAGGCTGCTTAGCAACCAATTCCTGCATCAAGACTTCGTTGATTAGCTCCGCGTCGTTGGCACCTCTTGTTGATGCCCAGACTAAGTAGGCGCATAAAAAAAGCGGCATAGAAGCCGCGATGGTGATAGCCAGGGACTGAAACGATTCAGCCCAGGCTAATTCAGATCGACGTAGTTGATGAAGGTCACGTCGATCATTTTCCAGTTGTTTGTATCCTTGAGTAAGCTCCTTTCTCTCTGTTTGAATTTCACGGTTAAGTTCGACCATCTCAGTTGTGGTCTTTGCGATCGTTGAGTTTTGTTGGGACTGCATTTCAATCGTCCGATCAGCCAAGTTGGCTAGTCGTTCCGATTCAGTCCCGCACCCTCCGATCATCAGGCAAGCCAGAATCAAGATTCCGGCCATCCAAGTTTGCTTCATACACATTTCTCCAAAGTTCAATAGATTGCCGAAGCACAAGCTCCAGCCCACGCCGCCGATTCGATTCACGAATGAACAGAACCGTCAGTGTCAAAATCAAAAACAAATTTCCTACATCGAAAACCGTTACCAAGACCATCTCCTTTCAATTCGATAGCGCAAGCAAAAAGCACCAGTCAACTGCTAACTGATGCCTCTAAGTATTATGACGCGTTTTCGCAGTTAATTTAGCTCTGCCATAAGCGTTGACAGACTCTCTTGGGACCGTTTGTTGAGCCATCTAATCAAGTGCCATTAAACGTATGGCAATGCTTGTGACACTAAAGATCCAGCCGTCTAACTCCATCCGGACCGGGTGGCCATGGGTCGTTACCGACCCACGGCTCCCACAGACCCGTACGTGCGCGCATTAGCGCATACGGTTCCTCAAGTCATGGCTTCGCTGCGTGCTTGAGAGTCGAGCGGGCAGTGCGAACGGGAGTAAGTGGATAACGACGGAGGATGGTATCGAATTTCTCCCAAGTCATCGAGCGAATGCGATTGCGGCGGTTAAGCCACTTTCGCCAACGTGGTCCGACTTCGTGGAGAAATCGAGTCAACGATCCCGAGTTACCTGTCACTCCATAGTACGCATAGTGTCCGCGCAATTTCTCATTCAGCTTCTTGTGCTGCTCGTCGATCGGTAGATGCCGGTTGTCATGACACCATTTGTCAATGTTCCCAACAGCTCGGCTAAAACGATCCGCGGCTGTCTTCTGTTTGACAACCCAGTATCCCTTCCGAGATCGCGCCCAATAATGGGTGAATCCCAGAAGGTCAAAAGTTCCCAGACAATCATCTGGCGGATCGTTTCGATCCTTCCGTTTAGACGGAGGAAAGAAACGCACCAGTTTCGTCTTGGCGGGATGGACTGTCAGGCCGTACTTGCCAAATCGCTTGGGGATGACTTCCATGACACGCTGAGCATCGCGATGATCACGAAGCCCGATCACGAGTCGAGTAGCCCGGGGGAATTTCGCCCCCAGACCCTCACAGAACCGGACGTGAGCCTCTCGGCTCATCCGGCTCTTATTGCCCAGTCGCAGGACGAATTCCGATCTGCCACAGCACGAACAAGTTCGGTTCTCGGCGGGCAACAACGCCCAACCAGTGAACCGCACTTCGAGCATGACGAGCGAAACGCTTGAACTTGCGACGAACCCAGTACGCAAGACTGCGTTCGAGTTCGCGCAAGACAGGTGTTAAAGCCGATCTGTAGAATCGACCGTAATAATTCACCCAGCCGCGTACGAAAGGATTCACGAACTTTGCGATCTCCTCAAGGCTCTGGTTGCTACGCGTTGAGCCCAGCCGCCACGAACGAATCGTCGCGCGGATGGACTTCGACGCCTTATTGCTCAAACCGGGAAGAAAACTGACAAACAGTTTCCCATGCCGGTTCTTGGCGCGACGAGGACGAAACGTGTACCCCAGAAAATCGAACGATGTGTTTTCATGCGTCCCACGACGATCGTCGTCTTTACAGTAGACGATCTTGGTCTTCTCAGGATGAAGTTCCAAGCCGCATTCTGCCATTCGCTCACGTAGTGCGGCAAGAAGCGACTCCGCTTCTTGCTGACTGCGAGCATGCACGACTGCGTCGTCGGCGTATCTGGCGAATTGGATCGACGGATAATTCCGCCGAAGCCATTCGTCAAAGCCATAATGCATGAATAGATTCGACAGCAAGGGACTGATCACAGAACCTTGTGGCGAGCCTTTCGTCCGTTCTTCGAGCCGTCCGTCTTCGTGTTGAACCGGAGCTCTCAACCAACGTTCTATATAAAGTAGAATCCACGGGACATCGGTGTGATGCTTTAATGCTCGCATGACCAGGTCCCAACGCAGATTATCAAAGAAGCCTTTGATATCCAGATCAATTACCCAGTTGCGACGCCAACAACGTTGGCGAGTCACCCCCACTGCATCCAATGCCGACTTGCCGGGACGATACCCATACGAGTCTTCATGGAAGTGTGGTTCGACTTGCGGTTCAAGCATCAGCTTCACGACCATCTGTGCGATCCGATCCGAAACGGTCGGAATGCCTAGAGGTCGAGTCTGACCCGTGTTGCCTTTCGGAATCTCAACGAGGCGAACCGGAGGTGGAAAGTAACTGCCTGACGACATGCGATTCCAGAGCTTGTAGAGATTACTCTTCAAGTCTTTCTCGAACACCGTCAGCGTTTGGCCATCCACACCGGCCGCTCCGCGATTCGCTTTCACCTTCTTGTACGCGTCCCAAACGATCTGCTTGGAAATCGCATACGGCTTTGCTTTTGTCATGAACTCCTCCTTTTACAAGTTGATTCAATTCATCGGCTGAACAATCTGGTCCCTTCGCTCCACGTCCGTTATAGACGCTTCATCACTACTACAGACCAGTCCGCCCCTGTGCCTCGCATTGGTACTCAGGTCCTTGTGGGTCTACCACTTGGACCGCTCCCTTGCTGTGGCGACGAGCCACAATCATCGAGGCGACAGGTTCCCAGGTTACACACTTGAGCCTGAAACGGACTCACGCCACCTTTACGCCGGTCGCCATGCTGACAGTAAGCGGATCACCTTCAGCACTAATCCCGGGATAACGACTACCTCCCGGTTTTGACGACGTTCCTACGCTTTCGACGGGTCATCAGTGGTTCATTTGCATTCGTCTTTCCGTTTCATACCTGACGAAGTCAAGCTTCGCCTTTTCCATAACGCTCACGACCAGGACTCTTAACCCAAGCCGCTCATGGTGGTTTGAAGCCGGCTTCCGCAAGCAGGCTTCGAGGGACCAACAAACCCTCATCTCAAGTGCACATTGCCTGGCGCACAGTCATCCGCATAGCGGACGAGGAAGGCACGGCTTCGAAGACGTGGTACGACTTCTTGTTCGAACCATTGGTCCAGCACGTAGTGCAGGAATACGTTCGAAATCAAAGGTGAAATCACACCGCCTTGGGGCGACCCGGAACCTGGATAACTCACGTTACCATCTTCCATGACGCCAGCCTTTAGCCACTTGTCGATCAGACGTAGCAACACGCCGTCACGCACCCTAAGTTGAAGAAACTGCCGTAGGTGTTGATGATCCAAGTTATCGAAAAACTTGCGAATATCGACCTCTAACACCCACTCGCCTCTGGTCTGACAGTTCATCGTTTGGTCACGAAAAGACGTTAACGCTTGGTGTGCCGATCGTCTGGGTCGAAAACCGAATGAACAGTTCAAAAAGTCCTGTTCGTAGATCGGTTC
>RCMY010002890.1_pt1 | contig 15425 bp, 13 predicted proteins | sample 2041341 | NCBI WGS metagenome assembly RCMY01 (sample SAMN09708234, study PRJNA481090) | Marine sediment metagenome, whole genome shotgun sequencing project.
CAACGCCATCGCCACGCTGGATCAGATTCTGGTGTTAGACCCGGATAGCAGCGCAGCGCTGCAAATGAAAGCAGATATTGCCGATCGCTACGCAGCGCTTACGCGAGAAGCCTTGCAAGCTGAAGACGAGAAAGGCGCGTTGGTGTTCCTTGCCAGAGGTCTGCGGGTGGACCCGAATAACGATACACTTAGGGCACAGAAAAAAGCGCTGGAAGAGAGAAAACAGCAGCGTGCAGCCAAACAGCTTGTGAAACAACAAGCCGCCAAGCAGCTAGCGGAACAACAAGCTGCCAAACAGCTAGTGGAACAACAAGAGGAAGCCGAGCGTGTCGCCCGCGAGGAAGCCCAGCGGGTAGTCCGCGAGAAAGCCGAGCGGGTAGCGCGTGAGCAAGCCCAAACAGAAGCGCGCGAGCAGGCCCGGACAGAAGCTCGCGAAAAGCAGCAGGAGGCTGACCGCGTGGCGGCTGCACAGCTGAAAAAAGAACAGCAGGATGCCGAGAAAAAACGACAAGCCGAAACTAACGACAAACAGCCATCGAGTGCCAGCAAACAGCTCTCGGCGCTGCTCAAGCAAGCTATGCAGCAACGTGAAGCCAAGCGCTTCATCGCACCTGAAGGCGACAATGCGTTGGCAAGCTATCGCCAGGCGCTGCAGCTCAATCCGCAATCGAACGCAGCACAGCAAGGCATTGAGGAAATTAAAAGCTATTATCGAAGCCAGGTCGAGGCGCAGCGTGAAGCGCGCAATATTCCCATGGCTGCGGCGTTGTTGGAGGCTATACGCGTCGAGTTCCCGGCAGATGCGACATTTAAAACACTGCAACAAAGTCTGCTAAAACGCGACTTCCGGGATACTTTACAAGATGGCGAGAGCGGACCCGCACTGGTGTACATTCCGCCAGGTAGCTTCATCATGGGCGACCGCACAGGCAACGGCTTTCCCACCGAAAAGCCTGCGCATAAAGAGAATGTGGCACGCGGCTTTATGCTGGGTAGCCTGGAGGTCTCGTTCGAAGAATTCGATCGTTTCGTACGCGCTACCAGCGCGGCCTCACCGTCTGATCAAGGCTGGGGTCGTGGCTCGCAACCGGTCATCAATATTGACTGGCAAATAACCAGGGAATACCTCACCTGGTTGTCTGAACAAACCGGCCAGCAGTACCGCTTGCCCAGCGAAATTGAATGGGAATACGCGGCGCGGGCCGGCACCGCCAGCGATTATTGGTGGGGCAATAAAATTGGCTCCAACGAGGCCAACTGCGCAGGTTGTGGCAGCCAATACGGGGGCAAACGCACAATGGCAGTGGGTAGCTTTAAAGCCAACCCATTTGGCTTGTTCGACACGGCCGGCAATGTGCACGAGTGGGTAAGTAGCCCTTATGGACGCAAATATTCCGGCGATGGCAGCACGTTGAAGGGTCCAGGCAGTAATGCCATCGCCCGTGGCGGCTCATGGTTCGATGACGCAAAGTTCTCGCGCGTGTCGATGCGGGTTATATTAAAACCCGGTTTTAAAAACTTCTTCGTCGGCTTTCGCGTGTTGCGCGCCCTGCCAACACCAGCCGAAATCGAGTAGCACTAAAGTACTAACCGGTTTGGGTAATTGATCGAAACTGTTTTTCCGTTTATGGTTGTCGTGCTGTAACGTGCTGAATATTTGTTTGCGTGGTTTAAAACAATCGCGAACCCGCAATAGTCATAGACTGTTGCGGCGAGCTGTAAGTTAACTATTAATAAACAGCAGGAGATGAACAATGAATAACAACAATCCATGGGTTGCTTGCGCCTGCGTCGTGGCACTGAATGCACCGTCTGCTTTTGCTGAGGATTTAGCGGATCTTATCCCGAGTTTGTACGGTGGGGATGGCTTAGTGTTGGAGGCCAACGTTGACAATCCACAGTTCAGCCACGAGGCGCACTTTCAGGGCGTTAGCGCTAGCGAGATCAACTCACTCAATGACCAGTTGGGGCGCGAGGTACGCACTTTACCGATCGGCACCTCATCACCGGCCGGTATCGCTTATAAATACGACGCCGAGCAAGGTACCTATGAATTGATCAGCCGCGATCTGGGGCCGGTGCTGGCACGCGGCAGCCGTACGCTGGGCAAGGGTAACTGGAGCTTTGCAGCAACCGTCACGGCGTTTAAATACGATGAATTCAACGGCGACGATATCGGCAAACTGGATTCAGATGAACTCCTGCACCCATTCGACACCCTCCCCGACCCACCGTTTCCGGCCGATGAGCCGGATCGTTTCGAGCACGATATCGTTCGACTCACGTACGACGTAGATATTGAAGTGCAAACGCTATCTCTGTTTGGCAGTTACGGCATCACAGACAGGCTCGACGTAAATATCATCGTGCCAGTCGTTGCCATCGACCTCAATGTCGATGCAGTCGCGACAATCGAGGTATCGCCGCTCAATGACCTGCCGGACGTGCACCAGTTCGACCCAGACAATGAAAGCCCGAATGATTCTGTCAGCGGTGACGAAATTGGGCTGGGCGACATATCTGTGGGACTAACTTACCAGTTGGCCAGTGAGCAAAACTATAGCGTGGCCAGCGCATTCATCGTAAAGACCCCAACCGGCGACGAAGATAACTTCCTCGGCACTGGCTCCACTACCGTACAGCCGGCCCTGTTCGCGGAACTCGATCTGGGCAGTATTTTCGGTATCCACGGTAACATCGGCTACGAATGGGACAGTGACGAAAGCGATGAGAGTGCGGTGCGCGGCATTGTCGGTGTCACGGCCGGTAACAGCACCGTAACGGCTTCACTGGAATACGCCGGCCGCTTCAAGCAAGGTAATGACGCGGTCGGTCAGGATAAGTCCGATGCGGCCTTTGGTGTAAAATGGCATCCTGGCAGAAACTTCATCCTGTCCGGCAATGTGATCGTCCCGCTCAACGATGATGGCTTACGTTCTGATTTGATAACCTCTGTTGGGCTGGAGCTGCTACTTTAAAGTGCGCGCATAAAGTCGGCAACACAGAACGCCAACTCCAGCACCTGGTCGGCATTAAGGCGCGGATCGCATTGGGTCCGATAGCGGCTGGCCAGGTCAGCGTCGGCGATGCGGTAGGCGCCACCGGTGCACTCGGTCACATGCTGGCCGGTCATTTCCAGGTGAATACCACCGGGATGCGCCCCCTCGGCGGGCAGCGCTACAAAAAACTGCTGTATCTCTTTGAGAATACTATCAAATGACCGGGTCTTGTAGCCACTACTGGCCTTGATGGTGTTGCCGTGCATGGGGTCACACGACCACACCACCTGACGCCCTTCCCGCACTACGGTGCGTACCAGAGGTGGCAGTTTCTCGGCGGCCACGTCGGCACCCATACGCGTGATCAGCGTCAGGCGGCCGGCTTCGTTGGTCGGGTTGAGCACGTCGATTAAACGCAGCAGTTCGTCGTTAGTCACTGACGGTCCGAGCTTTACACCGACGGGATTGTGCAAGCCGCGAAAGAACTCTACGTGGGCACCATCCAGCTGCCGGGTGCGCTCGCCTATCCACAGCATATGCGCCGAGCAGTCGTAATATTTACCGCTGACGTCATCGGCGCGTGTTAACGCCTGTTCGTAGCCCAGCAACAAGGCCTCGTGCGATGTGTACAGCGTGGTCTCGCGCAAAGTCGGCGTATTGCTGCTATTGATGCCGCACACTGCCATAAATGCCAACGCTTCCTGCAAGCGATTCGCAATTAATTCGTATTTCTCACGCAAGGGATTCGACGCGAGGAAACTGAGATTCCATTGATTGACTTCGTGCAGGTCTGCTAGACCACCGCTGGCAAAGGCGCGCACCAGGTTCAACGTTGCGGTTGATTGATGGTAGGCTGCCAACATGCGCTGCGGGTCAGGCTGGCGAGCGGCGGCGCTGAACTCAGCGCCATTGACTATATCGCCACGATAGCTTGGTAACTCCAGCCCCTGTTGAATTTCGGTGTTAGCCGACCGCGGTTTGGCAAACTGACCTGCCAGGCGCCCTACTTTAACCACGGGCTTGCGCCCAGCGAAAGTCAGGACAACCGCCATTTGTAGTAATATTTTAAACGTGTCGCGAATACTCGCTGTGGAGAAATCGGCAAAGCTCTCGGCGCAATCACCGCCTTGCAGCAGAAATGCACGCCCCTCAGCAACGTCTGCCAGCTGGCGGCGCAGCTCGCGACTCTCTTCCGCAAACACCAATGGCGGCAGGCCTGCCAGCGTAGACTCGACTTGCTGCAATTCGCCCGCGTCAGAATAGTCCGGTTGTTGACTAACCGGCAGCGAACGCCAGCTTGACGGAGACCAAGTTTGCATAATAAGCCTTATTTATCTGAATAGTGACGGGCCGCGCACACTGCACTAGCGCTGCAAACAGCAGTGCCAGCTCTCGCTGATGCCTATCTCGTACCAACGTTCGTATGCTGCCATCAAAACGGTCTTTTTGATAGTGGATACAAGCGGTCGTCCGAGCTACCTGGTTTTGACGCCACGATCTGGCGTCAAAAAATATATGATACAAATCAAACTTTACGAAGAAGTCGCAGCAGAATGCTACTTCATGTTACCCGTCGGCACGAGCGTTCGCGTAAAATACCCACTTGGATTTTCACCTGAGTTAAACAATGATTAGTATCGATGAAATAATGACCCCAACGCCCTTTACTCTGCAGCAAACAGATAGCATTTACGCTGCGCGCCAGTTAATGAAGGAAAAGCACATACGCCATATTCCTATCGTCGACGCCAGCCAACAGCTGGTCGGGCTGCTCACGCAAAGTGATATGCTGGCAGCGTCCGAATCGACGCTGCAGAGTCGCGATGATGCACAGCGCATAGAGCTTGAAAAAAATCATCTGGTGAGCGAGGCAATGACAACCGGGGTAGCGACCATCGATGAGCAAGACAACCTGCGTGCTGCGGCGATGCATTTGTTAAAACGTAAGCACGGCTGTTTACCAGTGACGCGAGCCGGTAAGCTATGCGGCATCATTACCGACTTCGATTTCGTCACCGTCGCCGTAAGTCTAATGGAAATTATGGAGCAACGAGAGCTGGAGCCGGATGTCGATTCTGACGACGACTTGTAATAAGGCCATCTAGCACAGTAATCGGTGATCGATGCCAGCAACTATTCCAGACCGGCACACTATCGAACAGGCGCACGCCCGCATACGCCCTTTCATTCACCGCACGCCGGTAATGACATCGCGCAGCCTTGATGCGGCAACCGGCGCATCACTATTTTTTAAGTGCGAAAACCTGCAGCGCGTCGGCGCGTTTAAAATGCGCGGCGCTGCCAACGCGGTATTGTCGTTGACCAATGCACAGCGGAGCAATGGCGTAGCGACACATTCTTCCGGCAACCACGCGCAGGCATTGGCGGCCACGGCGCAGCAGGTCGGCATCAGAGCTTATATCGTTATGCCAGACAATGCGCCGCAAGTAAAATTAAATGCCGTGCGCGGCTATGGCGCCGAAGTGACGTTATGCGCCGCAACGATGCAGGCGCGGGAGGAAACATTAACACAGCTTGTGGCGCAAACCGGCGCGGCTGTGGTTCATCCTTACAACGACTATCGTGTGATCGCTGGTCAGGCGACCGCGGCGAAAGAGCTGCTGGAGGATGTTGCCGATCTGGACATTATCATCACGCCGGTAGGTGGCGGTGGCCTGCTTAGCGGCACGGCGCTAATCACCCACTACCTTAGCCCGCAGGCGACGGTTGTCGCCGGTGAACCCGAAGGTGCTGACGATGCCTGGCGTTCGTTGCAAGCGGGCGAACTGTTGCCTGGCGGGCAGCCCAATACCATCGCCGACGGTTTGCTGGCAGCGTTGGGCAGTAAAAACTTTGCCATCATAAAACACTATGTGCAGCATATTTATACTGTTAGTGATGCCGAGATCGTCAGCGCGATGCGCCTAATATGGGAGCGCATGAAAATTGTGGTTGAACCCTCCGCTGCGGTCACGCTGGCGGCTATACTGAAAAACAAGCAACAGTTTCGCGGCAGACGAGTCGGTAATATTGTCAGTGGCGGTAATGTCGATGTGGCGCAGCTGCCGTTTTAGTGTGCTGCAGGCAACGATCACGCAATAACACCAGGTTATCTCGTTCCCATTTCTAAGCAGGCCTTTAAATTCACAAGGACTTAGTGTGCTATGCAAGCCATTGCTCCCCGCTCGGCCAGACTCCATACAGCACGCCCGATTTTTTATGTAATGCTAATGGCTGCGCTGTTTGCTATGCGCGTTTATGCCGAAGCTGAAACAGAACTGCAATCAAAGCCAGCCCCACTGCCTGAGCACTGGAAAATTTCATATGTAGAAGAAACCATATTCAATTCCAGAGTCTTTATCGCAGAAACCGGCAACCGCTCCAGCCCGACTGTGCTATTAGTTCATGGTTTGGGGCAGGCCGGACTGATGGATTGGCTGCCAGTGATACCCGCGCTCGAACAGCAATATCATGTAGTGGCAATCGATCTACCCGGTTTTGGTCGCTCTGAAAAGCCCGAAGGCAAGTACTCGCCCACAAATTACGCCAGAGTCATTCGGCAAATAAAGAGCAAATATAGCAAGGCAGCAATTGCGGTCGTCGGTCACTCCATGGGCGGCGCGGTGGCATTGCGCTACGCCGCCATGTTCCCACAAGACGTGCAAAGTCTCGTGCTAGTGGACGTAGCCGGCATTCTTGAACGCACTGCATTTGTTAAACACAGCGCGCAATCCTTCATTGATGACACGCAAGTGCCGCTGGTGTTCGAGGGGGTCAAACAGATGGCGGAACGCTTTGCCGGCAAAGTCGTCGATTATTTGGGAAGCGCGCCTGACCCCAGCGGGTCACTCGGTAACTATGCGGTGCTGTGGGGACAACTCCTCGCCGATAAAACCAATGCCGGGCTGGCACTGGTCAATGAAAATTTTTCTTCGGCAATCTTTTCGCTGCCACATAAAACGAGTCTCATTTGGGGCGGCGATGATGAAATAGCGCCGCTGCGTACTGGCAAGCTTTTGGAGCAGCAGCTCAGCAACGCCAGGTTGAATATTATAAACGGCGCCGGGCATGTACCCATGGCTACGCACACCACCAGTTTTAATAATCTATTGCTGTCTGTTCTTGCAGAAAAAAGCAGCGCGATTCCGCCAATAGCCAAGGCCAGTCAGGAGCTCAATTGTCGTGATGAGAACAATATAACTTACAGCGGAAACTACACGCGCGTCAGTTTGGAAAACTGTCAATCGATCAAACTAGAAAGCCTTACCAGCAACAGTCTGGTGGTGAAATCATCGCAAATTGAAATGGAAAATGTCAGCATTGCTACGCAAGCGGCGGCCAAGGCGGCTGCGGCTGTGATCGAGAATTCAGTGGTGGTGGCAACCAATCTGCGGTTGAAGGGGGAAAAGGGCTTGCTAGCTAGCGATAGCCGCATAGATTTTGCCGGTGCGAGCATTGACGCCGAAGACATTGGCGTATCGGTAGAAGGGGTTTCCGAACTCATCTTTTCTATCAGCCGGATGACAAGCAACGCTTATAAGGGCAACCTGCACGGCCAATATAGATTGGAAAACGATGTGCTCGATTATCGTATCAATCAGTAGGGTATACCTGAACTAGCCGCTATCAGCCTCGCCTCGATACACCAGCATCATCAAAGCCGGCGCGATCAATAAATCTGCTAACAGCGCCAGCACGATGCACAGGCCGGTGTACAAACCAAAATTGAAAAGATTGATCATGTCGGAGAACATATAGTTAAAAAAGCTCAGCGAGATAACGACGGTGGTAATCGTCATCGCCTTGCCAGTACTTGCTAGGGTTTCGCGAATGGACTCGGCCACGTCACCGCTGGCATGCAACAGTCGCTTGAACGTATGCATAAAGTGAACGGTGTCATCGACCGACAGGCCTATTGCGATGGCGCCGATGGTCATGGAATACATATCCAGCGGCGCGGCAAAGATATTCATTAAGCCCAGCACAGTGACTATGGGCAGCAGATTCGGCAACATGCTTAGCAGGCCAAGTTTGAAACTGCCCAGCAACGCAATCATCATCAGCGTGATGACAGCCATCGCGATGACATAGCTAAGTGCCGTGGTCTTGACAACATCGCCCATCGTTTTATGTAGCAGCGGCGCCATGCCGGTGGTGTACACCACAACATCATCGCCAAGCACTTTTTGATAGCGGCTTTCAACCATGTGCATGAAATCTTCGTAGTGAAAAGCGTCGAGCATGGGCAACATGGCAGTTATGCGCGCGACTTCATATTCGGTGTCCACTAACTCGAATAAATCTTCTGCGCCACTCAATTCAAGCAAGAAAAACTCCTGTGCGGCGAGATCACGATGCTGCGGGATTCGATAATACTCGGGCTTATTGCCATGCAGCGCCTGGTTGGTTTCCTTAATCATGTCGGTCACGCTCAACACCTTACCGACCTTAACGCTGTTGTGATCATATGCCGCCAGTTCATTCTGCAAGCGCTCAAGTTTTTTTAACAGAGCGGGTTCTTGCAACGGCGTGTCGGCACCGGCGTTAATCATAATCTCCACCGGAACCGTCCCGCCCAGATGTTCTTCTATAAAGTTGGTGGCGGTGATAATCGGGTGTGTTGGGCTAAACCATTGCTTCATATCATGGCTGAATTTCAATTGGGAAGCAGAAGCCAAGCCCAGCAGCAACAGCGTGCAGGCTGCCAGCACGACTGGCAATGGCAATCGAATAGCAATCACGGCGCAACCAGCGGTGAAGCGGTCGATCAGAGTTGCTCTTCCCTGCAGTGCGGGTCGCGTTTTTAACGGCAGCACAGCAACCAGCGCAGGCAATAAGAATATGCTGTAGCAGAAGATAAACACCATACTGACGGCAGCGAACACGCCAAGGTTGGCGACTGGCACCAAATCACCGCCGGCGAACGAGCTCAGACCCGCCGCCGTGGTTGCGCTGGTAAACAGCACCGCCAATCCGGTTTCAGCCAAGGCCTTACCAAGCGCAGCCTGCTTGTCACCCGAGCCGTCAAAATGACGGTAGAAAATTGTTAGCACATGGATTGCAGTCCCCACACCAATCGCCAATACGAACGACGGCAGAATCGTCATGGGGAGTTGAAAAGGCGCGCCAAACAAAGGTAGCGACGCAAAGGTGGAAGTCAGCGCCATGCATACCAGCACCAGTGGCAGCATCACGCCGGAAGCGCGCCTGAACAACAAGGCTAATACCAGCACAATAATCGCTATGGTCAGAGCCGCAAACAGCAGGGTGTTATATTGCATCTCCTTGTTAACGGCAGTCGTAAATGCCGGCGACCCGGCGACGTGTACCACGGTGAACTGTGCTTCATAGCCACGCAATACGTCGCCAACGCTGTTTGCTGCCTGCTGCATCTCCGCGTCACCGAGGTAGCGCCACTGCGGCTGTTCCCCGCTCGCCGCAACGTTGTGCCTGGTCACCAGTTTAAGCAATAGCGTGGTGACTGTTGCGTCTTTAGAAATAAGCGAATTAACGTACAGTGGGTGCGCCATAACGCGCTCGCGCAACGCGGCTAACTGCGCGTCGTTTTGCGGAAAGCTTTGTAACAGGTCTTCGACGATTAACTCATCGTCGTCGCCGTAAATATGGCGTGCGTTGACTAACGAATCAATGCTGTCCAGATAGGGCACCCTGGACTCAAGCTCTGCGTGTAGCTGGTGCAGAGATTGCAGCGACTCAAGGGTAAATACTGCCGCACTTTCGAGCGCAACAATGATCAATTCATCGCGGCCGAACTGCTCGCGAAAACGATTGTAGGTAAGCAACACCGGGTCGTCGCTGCGTAAAAACCCCTCAATGGAAGTGTCGGTCGTTATCCTGGGCAGCTGTGCTATAAGTGCGCAATACAGCAGTAAAAAAATGACAATAACGCGCCACGGGCGGTCACAGGCAAAGCGACCGTAACGGCCAAAGGCGGCCTCAACCGATAACTTCCATTGCTGCATAAATAACTTACACTGCGTTGCTGTAAGAAACGGCACGGGCTACCGCTGCGCATTTGAGCCTTGGATCCTATCATCTCTGCTACAATGCAGGCATGAATTACCGCACAGAAACGGTGCTGCGCTGCAGCCGCCCTGTCGTTGAGGACAATCCTCTGCTGGCGCTGTTTGACGCCATTGAGCAGCAACAGAGCGAGCCGGGACAACGGCTATGCTGTGTACACTGTCAAACGGCGATCACCACCGAAAAAGACAAAACTGAAATTGATGGCAGCCACACATTTCAGCTAACCAATCCCGCCGGCATAGGCTTCAATGTTGCCTGCTTCAACGCAGCCTGGGGTTGCGACACGCACGGTGAAGCAAGCGCTGTGCACAGCTGGTTTGCGGGTTATTGCTGGCAATATGCCTACTGCCTCGGCTGCGAGGTGCAGCTTGGCTGGCACTATATAAAAGGCCAGGAAGACAGCGATAGCGCAGACCATTTTTTCGGTCTGATCGCCGACAAATTACTGCCAATGGAAGATGGGCGACAGATTTAATGCAGCAGGATTATGTCGTTCCGCGCTGCGACAAACAGGTGCGCATTATTTATCAGGACGAGCACCTATTGCTGATCGATAAACCCGAATTTCTACTCAGCGTACCTGGCCGCGGCCCGCAAAACAACGACAGCGTAATTACCCGCCTGCAGCAGGATTACCCGACGGCGCGCATCGTACACCGGCTGGATCTCGACACTTCGGGCATTATGATTGTGCCGCTAAGCGCTGCTGCATTGAGTGCTTTAGGTCGCATGTTTCAACACCGCCAGATCAACAAAGAATATCACGCGCTGGTGTTTGGCCGGCCGCGCGACCGGCACGGTTGCATAGATTTGCCGATCGCGCGTGATTGGCGGCATAGACCCCGACAAAAAATTGATTTTATTAACGGCAAAGCGGCACGCACTGACTATAAAAAGCTTGCTGAGATCGACAAAAAAACATCCCGCCTGCTGCTGCGGCCCTACAGCGGGCGATCGCACCAGCTGCGCATACATCTGCGTAGCGTTGGCCATCCTATTTTAGGCTGCGACCTGTACGCCCACGCGGCAGCCTATGCCATGTCACCACGCTTGATGCTACACGCTACCCGCCTCGTCTTTGCTCACCCCATCACGGCGCAGACTGTTGACGCACAGTCAGCACCGCCTTTCTAACGCTTTAGCTATGGTTCGCATTGAACAAAATAACGATAGCGTGCAAATCGTGCTAACCCCGAACCGCTCAATGAGCTGGCGCGGCAACCAGCTGTTCATTTTGTCAATGTTGCTGCTCTCCGGTGCTATTGGTATTGGCTTTGCGTTAATGGGTGCGTGGGTGGTACTGCCCTTCGCCGGACTGGAAATGCTGGCGCTCAGCGGCGCGCTGTATTACGTTTCCTGGAAGCTTAATTATCGCCACGTGATCAACGTGAAACGCGACCGGTTAACAATCGAAAAAGGCCACTACAAGCCGAAGAAAGTCTGGCAGTTCAAGCGCGAAGATGCGGCGTTAACGATTGAACCGCAAAAACACCCCTGGGATGCGCCTACACTGCGCGTGCGACACAAACAGGAATTAATTGTGATTGGTGAATTTCTCAGCCAGGCAGATCATAAACAGCTGGTTAAGGCTCTGGGCGATGCCGGCTTGCACGCACGCTCGCAGACAGCTGCGGGGCGCACTCGCTTTTAGCGTCTAGCCATGAACATTATTCTGCTAGAACAACAGGACTTTACCAGCGCCACCGACGTTTCTATCAGGGGCTTGCGTGCCAGGCACATCAATACGGTGCTACGTGCAAATAGTGGCGACTGCTTAAAAGTCGGACTGCTGAACCACAAACTGGGTAGCGGCATGATAACCAATATCAAAGCTGACGCTGTTACTATGGCAGTGACATTAATCCACGACGCTCCGCCACCCTGCCCGGTTCACCTGTTGCTCGCTTTGCCGCGACCCAAAATGTTAAAACGCATTGTGCGCACGGTGGCCGAGCTGGGAATTAAACGGCTAACGCTAGTCAATTCATACCGCGTAGAAAAAAGTTACTGGCAAAGCCCGGCGTTGCAGCAGCAGAATATTGATGGCTATTTGCGGTTGGGCTTATCGCAGGCGGGCGATACCATCATGCCGCAGGTCACTATTGAAAAGCGCTTTAAACCCTTTGTTGAAGATCGGTTGTCCGGGCTTGTGGCTGGTCGCCGTGCTTTTGTAGCCCATCCCGGAGCCAGCAGTGTGCCGCTGCCAACGGCAAACGCGGCGACGCTGCTGGCCATTGGGCCGGAGGGGGGATTTATTCCTTACGAAATTGAAAAGCTGCAGGCAGGTGGGTTGCAGTTAATGGATTTGGGAGAGCGTATTTTGCGGGTTGAAACGGCAGTGCCTTACGCACTCGCGACTTTGACTCGTGGCGAGTGCGTAAGGTAATTGGATGTGCGCACGGCGCAGCCTGTGGGTAGCGTTATTTGCTGTTGCGACCGTCGAGTTGATGGCGCTTCGCAGAGCGGTTCTTAGCTTCCTGCTTCAACCCTTCAAGTTCTTCACGCTGTTCGGGCGTCAGTACTTCGTAAATCTGCGCTTGTACGTCGGCGTGGGCAAGAATCTTCTGCTCTACCCGCGCTGCCTGCTGTTGCGCCAGCGTGGCTACTTTAGTTTGATAGTCGGCATCGCCCGGGTTTAAATCCATCATTGCCTGGCGTACCTCGCGCCGCTCAGAGGATGCTGCTTTACGTTGCTGTTTCGCCTCACTGTAAATGTTGTCGACCGCCGCCTTCTGCTCAGCCGTTAGATCCAGTGCGCGTTCGAACATAAGCCCGTGCATACCGCCATGATGATTACCGTGCTTGCCGTGGTGCCCTTGCCCATACCCGCCAGCATAAGTGGCGGCGGCCATTGAGAGTGTACTTGCTGCGAGTAGTGCGACAATTGAACGTTTCATAAAATGTACTCCTGAGTGGGTTGTGTTGCATTGATTTGGTACAGGCTTAGTATCGCCGAGTGCAATGCTAAGATGGGTTAACAAAGGTAAAGTTAGGTAAAGAGAGCTCTACTTCTTGCTGGAATAGATAAACTGCCGTCATGAACACACAAAATCATCACATCCTGCTAGTAGACGACGACATCGAACTGTGCCATCTGCTGGCTGAATTTTTACGTGGCGAAGGCTTTCGCGTCAGTGCCGTACACGATGGTCAGGCGGCGCTTGACGGGGTGAAAGATGACACCCAGTTCGGTGCCATCGTGCTGGACATCATGATGCCCAAAGTCAATGGGCTGGAGGTGCTGCAAGCGCTGCGCGGCCGCATACACACGCCAATCATTATGCTCACCGGTCGCGGCGACGATATAGATCGTATCGTTGGCCTAGAAATGGGGGCGGACGATTACCTCGGCAAGCCCTGCAACCCGCGCGAATTAGCCGCACGATTGCGCGCGGTGCTGCGCCGCAGCGGCAAACAACACGCACGGCACGACGCCCAGGATACTATTCAGCTGCACGGTATTTGCCTTAACACGGGACAACGCAGTGTTACTGCCAACAATGCAGAGCTGCAGTTAACCAGTGCGGAATTCAACGTACTCGCCCTGCTAATGCAGTCGGCCGGAGAGGTGCTGAGCAAAGCGGTGCTAACGGAGAAGGTGCTGCAGCGCAAGCTTGGGGCCTATGACCGCAGTATCGATGTGCATGTCAGTCGCGTGCGGCAAAAGCTGGCCCAGGCGCTGGGTAAAGAAGATTTGATAAAAACAGTACGCGGTGCGGGTTATCAGTTCGTCAATGAAGACGCTTAAACGCTACGGTATGCTAAAAACACGCAGTCTGTTCTGGAAAATATTTCTCGCGTTCTGGCTGGCAAACGTGCTGGTATTGATCGCTACTACTATTACCGCCTCACATATGAGCGATTCGAGGCATGCACTGGAACGCCACGAAGATGCCGTCATGCGCTCGGCGGCGCTTATCACTTACCGCGTTGAAAACGGTCAACAGCTGCATCTGCGTCGCGACCTGGAACGCTCTCTTATGTCTAGTCGGCATCGGCACGGCCAGCGTGCGCGCATGCTTGTCAACATGATGATCTATGGCCCGGAGGGGGAATTGGTTTTCGGCAACCCGCAGCGGCACGCTGGGCATCGTTCACATTTGGAGTACGACTTTACCAGCGCCGCTGGCAACGCCTACCGTATAGTGAGTGACCGCCCGCAGCCACCACCTTTTGTGATGGGCTGGCTGGCCCGCATGCGATCGGTCAGCTTCATTTTCATCTTACTCGCATCGACAATGGTGAGTTTACTGCTAACCTGGCTGATTACCCGACCACTAAAGATGCTTGGTGCGCACGCACGCCATCTCTCCGGTGGAGATCTCGCAGCACCGATGCAGCAAAAGCTGCTTGCGCGCGGCGACGAAATAGGCGAACTGGCGCAGGAGTTTGACCGCATGGCGCAACGTCTGGGCGAAATGATTGCATCACGGCAACAACTGCTGCACGACGTATCACACGAACTGCGCGCTCCGCTGGCACGCCTGCAGGCCGCCGCCGCGCTGAGTCAACAGCGCGGTGCCAGCCTGGACGCGGCGACCTTGCAAAGGGTTGAGCAGGAATGCGAGCGTATGGACCAACTCATCCAACAAATTCTTGATTATGCCCGTGTGGAGCAAGCGCAAGCGCAGGCCGAGAACATCGACCTGCATGCGCTGCTAACGGAACTGGTAAACGACATGCAGCTGGAATACAGCGCTCATCCGCTTAGCCTGGTGCTAGCCGAGACAGCCACTATAGTGCAAGGTAATAGCGAATTATTACGCCGCGCGCTTGAGAACGTATTGCGCAATGCCTGCAAACATACGCCGGGTAACACCGCTGTTGAGGTGAGCCTTGCAAGCACTTCCGCAATTGCCGTTATCAGCATTCGCGATCACGGGCCCGGCATCGATCAGCAAAACACGGCGCAGCTGTTAGAGCCGTTCTACCGCGCGGGCAGCGGGGTGCAAGCCGAAGGCTTCGGCCTCGGGCTCAGCATCGCTGCTCGCGCAATTGAAAAACAGGGTGGTCGAATTGAACTTGCCAATCACCCGCAAGGCGGGCTGGAAGTTAAGATTTCACTGGGCATTAAGCCGTTATAAAGGCTGCCGAAACTGCCCGGCAGCCGCTGCTAATGGCTTATTTTGGAAGGAGAATTTCAGGCTGCAGAGCGGTAAATTCGTGTTAGCGATTTGCCATTCCGTCGAACTCGTGCTCTGCCTCGCGTGGTGGCTTGGGCGGCTTGCCAAGAGAATAAGCCGTTACAAGCGACACGGCGATAACCATTAAAAAAAAATTGAATACGTATCGAATGGCACTTAAATAAGACTAATCGAAGCTACAGAGGCCTGAATAGAGGGAGAATTTTCGGGACCTTCCCTAGCAGGGACGCTAGGG
>RCMY010007296.1_pt1 | contig 15425 bp, 17 predicted proteins | sample 2041341 | NCBI WGS metagenome assembly RCMY01 (sample SAMN09708234, study PRJNA481090) | Marine sediment metagenome, whole genome shotgun sequencing project.
AGCGACGACGATCTCCGATTCCTCGCAAAGCAGCAATCAGAAGTCGAGGCTCAACTGCACACCGTCACCGAGTTCCGTACCCAACTCGCCAACCTTTCGCCCACACAATCGACCGCCAAGGAGCAACCATGACCACCCACCGAAGCACACACCAACAACATCACCAGGCAGGCTGAGAAAGGGGGTCGAACTCGGATGGCTGGATACACGTTCTCCAAAGACAACTACACCGCACGACTCGCCAAGATCGAAGGCCAAGTCCGCGGGCTACAACGCATGATCGACCAAGACCAATACTGCATCGACGTGCTCACCCAGATCAGCTCCGTCACCAAAGCGCTACAAAGCGTCGGCGTCGGACTCATCGACGAACACCTCCGACACTGCGTCCAGGAAGCCACAGCACGAAGCGACGAAGAAGGCGACGCCAAAATCCACGAAGCCACCGCGGCCATCGCCAGACTCCTCCGAACCTGACAGCACCGAACACGACGGCAGATCGTCACGATGCGATTCGCACAATCCACAGGCAATTCTCGGGATCGGGGTCGCCGGGCCGGCGCCGCGCCGCGGGAGGTTGCCAGTGCCGTGGATGGCGATGCCGTAGTTGAAGTTGACCGGCTAGTAGAGGCGCCCGAGCTTGGCGTTCTGCCAGCCCTCGACTTTACGTTCGAAGTGATCGGCGCCGCCGGGTGTGATCGACAGACCGCAGATCCCCTTCGTCTCCTGGGTGCCGTCTTCGAGGTCGATCGTCACTTCATCCCACCACTCCACCCCTGCACCGCTCGAAACATGCGAGACCACTCTCGCCGATCCGTTCTCAAAGATCACGGGAACCTGTTCGGGCAGATAGATCTCGAGGTGGGTGCCGCCAGAGGCCCGTCGCGGTGCAATCGACACGGGGTCGTGCAGTCCGTCCCACAGGGTTGGGGAGACGATACCGTCGGCGTCTTCAGGGGAAGCCCGAGATCAGCTTCTGGAAGGCCCACGCGGCCGCCAAGTTGCTTCGGCGAAGTACTCGTCGACTGGGGGCCCGGGCCGACATCCAGTACACACCCTTCCAGGACCACACCTTGGGCATCTTGTCGAGGTGGCACTCCTTCGAGTTCAGTTGCTGAAGACCTCGATCTCGGTGGCTCCGGTGTTCCCGCCCGTGGTCGCGTCGACGTCGACGCGTACGATGCGGCCCCTCGTCACGTCACCGAGTACGGCCGGGTCGGCGCCTGCGGCAAAGGGCCCGAAGAGCCGACCGTCGATGGTCACGGTGAAGGTGTCGGTAGTGGCCGTGCCATCGGACATCTGCCGAGTCCGAAAAGCCACCGCGGCGATGTCCCGGGTCTCGCCGAGGTCGATCTCGATCCAGGCGTCGTCGCCGTCGCCGGCGGTCGACCACTCGGTCGCGACATCGCCGTCGATCGCATTTGTCGCCGCAAAGGCATCGGAGAACTCCGAGCTGACGGACGTGACGGTACCCGTCGTCGCGACATTCGGTCCGAGGCCGGTGTCGACAGCTGGAGGTGTGCGGAACGTGAGGGTCTCGCTGCGGTATATGTTGCCGGCTGCGTCGGAGCCCTGGAGGATGTATTGGTATTCAGTATCGGGCGCGAGTCCGGTGAGTAGCGGACCGTGATCGATGTGGGCTCCGCCTTGCATGTCGTTGTCGACGGCGATCGACCCGAACGAATTATCGATGCCGTAGATGACGGCGCACGCGACCGCGATGGTGGTCCTGACTTTGAGGTCAGCGGTCGTGCCAGACGGATCAACATCGATCTCGATCGCGTTGGCGAGGATGGGTTCGATGGGTTCGATTGCGACGTTAGTGTCTGAACACCCGGCGGCGACGAGCAGGACCGCGGCCGAGCCCGCACGGAGGACGTGGCGGAGGATCATCGAGCTCAGTCTTGCTCACATGGACCGCAAATCATCATCGGACGCTGGTCACCTGACGGTCGCCAGCTCCTCGACAGCGGCGCCGTCGCCGCGGTGGAGAGCAACCCGATCCGTCACGCTGTGTGTGACGCTTGTCATGAGTCCGTCACATATTCGTCATCGGTTTGTAATATATGCGGATGTCATCTTGCCTCCAGTTCTCTCGACACGCGCTCGCGCCACTCTTGATTGTCAGCGGTGTCATTCTCGGAGCTTCTCCGGCCAGCGCCCACTCGACGTCCAGAACAGCCGCCGCTTCGAGGGTCGAGCCCCTCACGTCGTGCCCGGTGAGTGGGTCGAGCGAGTTCGTCGACAGCTGGGGCGACCCCCGGTCAGGCGCCCGTAGGCACGAGGGCGTCGACATGGTCGCCGAACGGGGCACCCCTGTGCTCGCCGCACGCTACGGCGACGCCGAGTTCAAGCGCAGCAACTTCGGAGGCAACGCGATCTGGCTCGTGACACCGTCGGGTGAGCGCTTCTACTACGCGCACCTCGACGCCTGGGAAGGAACGAGCCGCACGGTCGCTGCCGGAGAAGTCATTGGGTACGTCGGCAGCTCCGGCAACGCCAACGGCGACCACCTGCACTTCGAAACTCGTGCGGGTGACAAGGCTGTCAACCCGTACCCGTACGTCGAGAGTGCCTGCAAGACACCCGGTGCTGTATCGCAACACCAGATGGCGATTCGCCCGCTGCTTCGTTGAGGAGTCGGTCCGACCAGCCCGCGCTCCGTCGCCCAGCGCCCCGGGCTCACCTCTCTCGCGAGAGACGACCTCGCGCCCTGAACGGCGACGGCGAGATCGATCTGTTCACCGCCGACGGGTCAAGGCCGATGATGCGGTCGAACCGTGCGATCTCTGCGCGACAGACGACGTGGCCTGATGATCGAGTACGGTTGGTACGGCACGCTGGCGCACATCATCTGGGCACTGTCAGGTCGATGCTGCTTCCCTGACATCTGCTCACCCTCAGGAGTTGCGATATCTGTACCGAAACCCGGTGACGCGGGTGGCGTTCCGATGAGTCGGCCCCGACCGAAGGGCACGCCACCGGTGCCCAGCCGTTACACCCCACCCGCTCGCAACATCCGCTTCCGACCGGGGTGGCATTGGGCCGTCGACATCGCGTTGCCTATTCGCCGGTATCGCCGTCGTCGCGATGAATGACCTGATGCCGCTCGACATTCCAGTTGCGCTGCTGCGTGGCGGCACAACGAGGCATCCATGCTCCTCGGCGTCGCGACCGCCCAGCCAGCCTGGCCGAACCGGGCAACACACACTCACCGCCCGTTTCTCGTGGGCTCCAATGGGTGGCTCGCTTCACAGCTTCGGCACACGTGGAGCGGACCGTCACAGCGCTGGTCGGACTGACGGCGACCGAACTCGCGTCTCCCAGGACGTGGATCTGCCGAGATCAGTCGAGGAGTTGGACCTCGACACCCCGGAAGTCATCACTGGGCGCTTCGTTCCACTTGCGTCCCCACGTAGCGAGCAGGTAGACGAGACCGGCTGCGATCGCCCCGAGTGCGACCCACTGGTTCAGCCGCAGGCCCGCCGTTGAGTGGGCGGGATCGATACGCAAGCCCTCGATCCAGAATCGTCCGGCGCCGTAACCGATCAGGTACACGCCCAACAAGCGACCTGCCGCGAGCTGGAAGCGGCGCTGGGCCCAGAGCAACATTGCGCACAGCGCCAGGTTCCAGAGCGACTCGTACAGGAACGTCGGGTGGAACGTGGTGCCAGCTGTGAAGCGGTCCGGAACGTGCATGTCATCGATCTCGAGTGCCCACGGCAGGTCGGTGGGGCTGCCGAACAATTCCTGGTTGAACCAGTTGCCCCAGCGACCGATTGCTTGGGCGAGGGCGATGGCGGGCATCGCGAACGTCACCGCGACCGCCGGTCGGATGTGTCGCACCCTCGCTTGCCAGGCGCCGACGAGGATGCCCACGAGTAACCCGCCCGGGATTCCGAGGCCTCCCTTCCAGATTTGCGGGATCGAGCCCAGGTCGTCGGAGAATCGTGACCAGTCGGTGACGACGTGGTACGCCCGCGCGCCGAGGACTCCGGCGGCGACGCCCCAGATGGCGATCGAACTGGCGTCGTCGCTGGTGCCGACCCTGTGCTCCTCGAGCAACCGCCCGAAGAGCCAGACGGCGGCGATCACACCCAATGCGATCATCAATCCGTAGAAGCGCAGATCGAACGGGCCGAGCGAGATTCCGTTCCTCGATGGGCTGGGCAGCGAACCCAACAGCGCCGTCACCACTGGCAGGCCCGACGGCGTCGTGCGGCACCCGCCGGCAGGCCGGCTCCGGCGGTCCGTGCGGCGCGCGCTGAGATCAGTCCAATCGTGCCCGCCGGCGTGTCGAGGGTGTGGTGTTGCGTCACGTCGATGAGACCACCAGTCCGCAGTCGTTGGAGCAGTCGACCGTGCGCATGATCGCTGGTGGTCTCCAATCCGTCGAGCGCGCGCACCGACCAGAACACAGCTTTCATCACCGCGTTGGATGGCTGCACCCAGTCGGCCATGTGAAACTCACCATCGCGAGTCAGCACGCGGTCGATCTCGGCGGCCGCCTGCTCTTTCTGTTCCGTTGTCAGGTGATGGAAGACCAGGGACGAGGTCACCCGATCAAAGGCTTCGTCGGACACCGGCAACTCGGTCGCCGAGCCCGTGAGAAACGTCACGTCAACACCCGAGCGGGCCGCCTTCTCCCGCGCTCTTTTCAGAATTGAGTCGTCCGGGTCCACCCCAACGACCTCCACATCGGGGTGTCGGCGCTTGACCGCTATCGCGAACGTCCCGGTGCCACACCCGATGTCGAGCAACCGTGTGGCGCGGTCGAGCCGAGCCGCGTCGAGTAGAGATGCCTTGACCACACGCTCGCGTGTCGTCAACCGAACCACGGCGTCATACGCCGGCGTCAGCACCCTAAGACGCAAGGCAGGAACAAACCCCCGCGATGTCGATCCCTGCGCCGGTCCTTGCGTTGTGGCCGCTCGATCCCTCACGATTTCCTCCTTGCGCGATCCGCGCATCGACGTGGGCGTCTACGACAGTATGTCGTAGACAGTCGAACAACGGACACGCCAGCGCACGTGACAAGTTGCTGCGCCCGAATGAGACGAACGATTCTCAGGCCTCGACAACGGTGTTGGCCAGATAGCGCCACGCCGACGGCAGGTCACATGCGTGCACGATTGCTACGACAGAATGTCGTAGACTCACACGATGTCCGGCACCAGAGCTCCTCTACATTGAGCACAGCACACCGACACCATCGACCGGACAGAGAGGGTCCATGACGCCCATAGACGCCGACAACGCCAAGCCGCCGATCTGGCGGCGACACACCACGATCGCGGCAGCGGTCATTTTGACGATCGCGATCACCGCAGCATCATGCGGCGGCTCGGACGCCAGCTCCTCGCCCGAGGCCGCGGGGCAGGTCGGTGACGGCGCCGCGCTCTACCAGTCGAACTGCGCTTCGTGTCACGGCGCGGACCTGCGCGGCACCGATAAGGGCCCGTCGCATCTGTCGATCGTCTACGAACCGAACCATCATGGCGACGAAGCCTTCCGCTCTGCCATCATGAACGGCGCACGACAACACCATTGGGGCTTCGGTGACATGGCCGCAATCCCGGGGCTCGACGACGCGCAGATCGACGCAATTATCAGCTATGTCCGCTCCGAACAGGAACGGCAAGGCTTCGAGGGGTGACCTTCCGTCGATGGTGGGACCGATGCCGTGCGGCGGCGAATGACGCGCCACCTTGCATGATCGTCTCAAGCGTCAACCCAGCGTTCGCCAGAGCTGACGCTTGTGCGTCGGGATAGGTTTCGGCAGACGCAATCAGCGCTGGTGTCTGACGACCGCTCGCATCATCCGACGAGCGTCTGATGGTTGGTCGGGACCTTCGCAACTGCTCGTCGCCGCCGGGGCAGGTTCAGCCGGAGGTTGTGCGGCTCAAGAATGTTGGCGTCAGGCTCAGCCTGCGGCAGGGTCGTCGAGCAGTTCGCGGCCGGCGGCGGTCCAGGCGTTCATTCCCCCGTCGAGGTCCACGATGTTGGTGTAGCCCGCTTCCACGAGTTCGCTGGATGCTTGGGCCGACATGTTCCCCGAACGGCAGCACAACGCAATCGGTGCCGAGCGATCGGCCGGAAGTTCGTCCTCGTCGAGAATTGAGTCGAACGCCACAAACAAGTCGGTCGAGGCGATGTGGCCTTGGTACGGCACGTGAACATTGATCAACGGAACGTCCGGGTTGTCTTCGATGTACTGTCCGAACTCAGCGACCGACAGCAGCTTGGCCTCAGCCGCGATCGGCGCGGCCCCGCGTTCGTCATTGCTCGAACACCCCGCAACAAGTAGTCACGCGACCGCGACCGACACGGCAACGACTGAGCGACAACTGCGCTGACGTCTGAAGTACGACATGATGTCGTACGGTATCCCGCCATGTCAGCGAGCACACTCCGCCTCGACCGCGCGACCAGCGTTCGCCGATTGGCAGGGTCTGTCTCGGCGCTGACCGCACTGGCTGCTTCGGCGCTCTGGGCAGGCACGGTGAGCGCTCGCAGTGCACTCGACGATTACAGCGGGAGCGATCATGCTCGTCCTTCGTTGTCAGCTTGACCGAGCGGCTCGTCGCAGCAGCGTCATCGCGAACTGGCAGTTCGTAGCCTCGCGATGATGGTCCTCGTCATGATGGCGCTCGCAGCGGCCGGCGTCGTCGCCTGGCAGGTACTCCATCGCACATCGCCACTCGTTCGACGCTGGAACCCGTCGTCGTTCTCTCGGCGTACCGCGGGGCCCCTCAGCGTCCGCGACAGCGGGCCGACTGGCCGAGCAAACGAAGAGGTTGTCGTGCTGCTCCATGGCCTGGGCGCGACCGGTGACTACTTCGGCGACTTCTACGACGGGCTCGGCCGAAGGCGTCGCGTGGTGGTGGTCGACCTCCTCGGGTTCGGACACTCGCTCGACGAGACCCGACGCGACTTCGGCGTCGATGCCCACGTTGAGGCGCTCGACGATGCATTCGAGGCACTCGATCTCGGCGACACCAATGTGATCCTCGCTGCACACTCGATGTCCGCGGCGATCGCGCTCACCTGGGCTGCGGCCCACCGATATCGTACCCACGGCGTGTATCTCTGGGGTCCGCCGATCTATGCGAAGGCAACCGCCACACGATCGGTCGCCAAAGAGTATGGGTTCATGGGGCGACTCTTTGCGCTCGACACCAAGTGGGCTGAACGCGCATGCCGAATCAACTGCTGGAACCGGGATCTCAGCGGCAGGGTGATGGCATTGATGGCGCCTCGCTGGCCGACAGCGGTCAGCAGGGATGCTGGCCGCCACACCTGGGACGCGTACCACGGCTCGTTGCGATCTCTCATCCTCGACTTCGACTGGACTGCGGTGCTGCCGGCCGGCGTCGCCGTCACCATCTTCCACGGGAGCGACGATCCGATCGGCGATCAATACTTCATCGCGGAACTCGGCACCGGTGTGACAACCGTCGCCGTTCCTGGCGTTGACCACCACGTCGCACTTCAACGCCCCGAACTCCTCTACAACGCCCTCGAACCGAGCAACGGCACCCGGTGGTCCTGAGCAGGTTCGTAGCCGACACTCGATGGGTCGGCTTCGCGGAAGTGCATTGCAGCACAACCCACGACACCGGCCTGATGCACTTGGAGGCGTGTGCCTGTCGCGTGTCCGAAGTCCTCTTCGCCGCCTCTAGTTAGCGCCACCCGGTCGCGATACCAGACGAGCTATCAACTACTACACTACGTAGCTGACATCGCCACAACGCAACATCCAGACCGCGACCCAACCATGCCATGAACCGTATTCGACCCCGCCAAAGCACTGCACTGCTGCGCACAACTGCCCGACGCTCGCGCCCGATCGCCACCCCTGTCGTCCTGCTCGTGCTGTCCGGTTGCGCAACAAGCGTTGCCAGCATCACCCCTCCAGAGAAGTCGCGCACCGTGAGCACCGTCGCCGCACTCGTGCCACCAACGGAACCCACGTCGTCAACCACGTCATCAACCACGTCAACCACGTCAACCACGTCGTCCACGACCCTGCCCGAGGCATCGACCACGTCAACCACCGCGTCGACCGCGCCTTCCACGACGTCCGTGACCACAACGACCACGGAGCCCGATCCGCTGGCCGATGTCGCCAACCGCGATTGCGTCCGTGTCACCTCTGCAGCGAGCTTCGACGGTGTCGCCGAGGAAACAGGTGCCGCGATTGCCGCGTTGTGGATCGAGAACGGCTTCCGCGACGACGTTCGGGCGGGCGACCTCGTCGACGTGTGCATCGACAACGGCATCGACGACATCACCGGCGGCCAAGCCCCACGGCATAACGATTCGACGGTTTTCGCCGCCACCACCGCCAACGTCGAGCGTCAACAACGCAAACTGAACGACCTCTTCGAACCGTACGGCACCCAACCATTGGCCGTCGACGGCATCTCCGGGCCGCTCACCGGCCAACGACTCTGTGCCGCTCGCGTGGCACTCGGCCTGGCAGCGACCGTCGACGACATGCAACCGGGCTCGCTGGCGCAGGCAACGCTGTTCGCAGCCGCTGAACTTCCGACGCCGGCGTCCACCCTGACCGAGACCGAGCGTTGGGCGCTGATCGACCGAACGTGCCAGATGATGTTCATCGGAGCCGGGTCGGCGCTCACCTTCATCTTCCCGACGTCGACCGGCACCGAGGGATTCGAAACGCGCCTCCAGGACCGAGCCCGGATGTTCCGCTACAACCCAGCTGTCGACAACGGTGGATGGCACGACAGCACCGAGTTCCCCGTCGGTGTCGACAACCCACTCAACGGCAACCTGTACAAACCCCTCTACTTCGACCTCGGCCAGGCAATCCACGGCGCCAACAACGTGCCGGCGGCACCCGCCAGCAAGGGCTGCGCCCGGCTCAGTGTTGCCAACCAGGAGACACTCCTCGACTGGCTCGGTCTCTTGGATTCCACCAGCGAGACCTGGCTGAAGGACGAGATCAACCTGACCGTGAACGTCCAAGGCGAGTTCGTCGGTCGCTGACCCTTACCTCATGGCCAGGTCGTCGTTTGAACAGTCGCGCTCCCCAGGCGCTTCGACATCGAACCGGGACGGCGGCCAGACAGTCGACCCTCATCCGCCCCGCCGCAGCTCATCAGCTCGCACCACAACGGACCGCACAAGACACTCATACGGTTGGCCACGGTGACGTCGGTGCCAGATCAGTCAAACACCAAGGCGCAGAACGTCGGCAGGGGCGTCAGCAGGACCTCCAGTGTGCGCCCACATTCGCACGTCGACCCAACTTCGGTGCGCCCGTATGCAGGTCGCTACCTGTGGTCCGTCGTCGTCGCCTGCGCCGTCGCCACGCTGCTCGCCGTGATCGTGATGTGGCCAGGAAGCGCCGAGAACGCATCCGGTGATCCGTTACTCCTCGACGCGGACACGATCAGCGCCCACGTGGTCGCGGTCGAGCCCCGGGCCTGCTCGTACAGCCTGCTCGACCAGTGCCGATATGTGGAGTTCAAGATGTCGAACGGCCCCTACGAAGGTGAGGTGGCATCGATCGAAGAGTCGACGCTTGACGGATTCCTCACCGAGGGCGATGACATCTTGGTGATCTCGTTTGCCACTGAATCCGGTCGTCCCGCGTTCTCGTTCTACGACTATCAACGTGGCAACGCCATGACGTGGCTAGTCGCATTGTTCGTGATCGCCGTCGTGCTGTTGGGCAGGTGGCGCGGCCTCGGAGCAATCGGCGGCTTGGCGTTCAGCCTGATGGTCATTGTTGCGTTCACGCTTCCGGCGATTCTCGATGGGTCCAACTCTCTGGCTGTGGCGCTCGTGACGGCGTCGCTGATCGCATTCGCCGCCCTGTTCCTCGCCCATGGAGTTGGGCTAGCAACCGCAGTTGCGTTGGTGGCCACGTTTGCCAGTCTCGTCATCACGGCGATACTTGCCTGGGCGTTCGTAGGGGCCACGCACCTCACCGGCCTCGCCGACGACACGAGCGTCATGCTCGGTGGCATCGCTGGCGGGATCGACGCACGTGGCATCCTGCTCGCCGGGATCGTGATCGGAGCGCTCGGCGTCCTCGACGACGTCACCGTCACGCAGGTCTCAGCAGTGTGGGAACTGAAGCGGGTGCAGCCCGAACTGACCCTTCAAGAATTGGTCGCGCCCGCGTTGCGGATCGGCCGCGACCACATCTCGTCGACCGTGAACACGCTGTTCCTCGCCTACGCCGGCGCAGCGCTCCCGCTGTTGCTGTTCTTCACCGAGGCAGGCCAGGGCTTTCGCGGAGTCGTGACCCGCGAACTCGTCGCAGCAGAGGTCGTCCGGGCGCTCGTCGGATCGATCGGCCTGGTCGCCTCCGTGCCAATCGCCACCTGGCTCGCAGCGTTCGTCGTCTCGGACGGTCCGTCATCGCCGAGCAATCCGGACGACATCGCCGCAGATGCGGCGCTACCCGCATCCTGAACGACAGGGCCCCTGACGCCGTCACGAGAGCCTGGCATCGTGCCGGCGCCCGCTTCGTCGCCGAAGGTCGGTCTCGTGTCGAACGGCGCCGTCGTTGCGAAGATGAACCAGGTCAGATCGGCGAATTGTATGCTCGTCGACACGGTCAGTCGTCGGTGCGAACGAGCGGTGTCCATGACCCGCCTGCATCTTGTCGGTAGATCTGGCCGCCGTGAGTCGCCACCCAGGTGCCCGCGTCACCGACCAGGAGGGACTCGACCTCCCCTGGCACCTCCCCGACCAATTCGAACGGACCAGTCGAATCCGCCGCCGTCCAGAGTCGGCCAGCGGCTGTTGCCCCAGTGAGGCCGGCGGCGGTCCATTCGACCTCGAGAATCGCAGGCGCGTCCGGCTGCAGTTCCCATGTCAGCCCGGCATCCTCGCTGACAGCGAGTTCCCCATCCCACGAGGTCGCGACGATGACCGCAGGATTGTCGAATGAGACCGCGAGATCGTTGATATCGAACGGAATCGACCCAACCGGCTGACCATCGCCGTCGGCGTCGAACCACCAAACGGTCCCGGTGGAATCGCCTCCAACGATCCCGTCGCCCCTGCCGACGAGCGCATGGAAGTCGGCCTCACCGAGGAGGCCGACCACCTTCCAGGTCTCGCCGTCGTCCGCGCTCCGGGCGAGCCCGAGAAACGACGGCGCCCCCTCGACCCTGTACTTCTCAAGTCGAAGGTCGGGGTGGCCGCTTGCAACGAGGTCGCCGTTCGGCATCGTCACCAGCGCCATCAGGTCGTGTATCTCGTCGCCGACGGCGCGAAACGTCCCGTCGTCCAAACGAAGCAATCCGCGATGCGTCGCCGCCAGCAGCGTGTCGCCTTCCACGACGAGGTCGTGCACATGGCCGATGTCGGTAGGTGCGACAACCGGATCGGCCTCGCCGCCGCACGACACGGTCCACCAGACAACCGCAATAACCGGAAACATCCGAGAGCGTGCCGGTTGCTGGAAGACCGAACCCCTTCGTTCCGAGCTCAATATCGCCATGAATCCTCCTCGCTTGCCGGCGGTCACACACCACAAGCCAACGACACCATGTCGTAGATTGTCGATCCTACGACGAGCAGTGCCGGGTCCGGACGTCACGAACAAGTGGCCCGACCAACCAACTCGCGTCACATATCTGTAACATCTACGACATGGTGTCGGAGAAGGTATGTGCCCGGTCGATTGCAGCCGTCGTCATGGGCCTCGTCGTGTCAACGGTCGTCCCTGCGCTGCCGGCTGGGGCCGAGCACACCGGGGAAGCCGCTGAGCGCGCCGCCACCGAGATCCTCGATGCGCGCGACCGCGCGAACGAAGCCGCGCAAGCGATGTTCGATGCCGAATCACGACTCGACTCGTTGACGATCGAGCTCGCGGCGGCTGAGGGAGAACTTGTTGTGCTGGAGGCTGAGGTCGCGGGACTTCGGGCCGGGCTCACCGAGAGCGCAGTGCGGCAGTACATCGGCGCTGGGCAAGTTCCGCTGCTGCTGTTCCAGGACTCCGAGCGCGGCAATGACCAGACAACAGCACTCGTGTACGCCGGTGCAGCCGCCGGATCAGGGCTCGTGCAGACCGATGAGTACGAGGAAGCGATCCACGACCTCGACGACGCACGACGAGCGCTCGAACAGCGGCGAGACGACACGATCGAGGCAGGCGAGACCTGGGAGGCGCTCAAGACCGAAGCGGAGAACCAGGTACGCGAACTCCAAGTCATCGAGCAGGAGCGTCTCGCAGACGCAGAGGTGCAGCACGAGCTCGAACGCCAACGCCAAGCACGGGCCGAGCAGAGGCAGCGCGAGCAAGAGCAGGAGGCACAACGCCAAGCGGCAGCGGCCGCCACACAGGCGACCACTTCACCGAACGACTCGTCGCGTTCGAGCACCAACGACAACACAACTTCGTCGAGCGGAACCGGCGGCTCGCCGACACCACCTGCGCCGACACCACCTGCGCCGACACCACCGCCCGCTCCAGCCCCAACACCGACGCCCGCCACGAATGCCGGTGCCGGGATGCTGTGCCCCGTCGCGGGACCCAGATCGTTCGCCGACACCTGGGGCGCCCCACGATCCGGTGGACGGAGCCACGAGGGCGTCGACATGATGGCGGCCGGCGGCACTCCGCTCGTTGCGGTCGAGTCGGGTTCGGCGACGTTCAAGTCCAACCGACTCGGCGGCAACGCCGTCTGGATCACCGGTTCATCGGGCACGAAGTACTACTACGCCCACCTCAGCGCGTGGGAAGGGTCAAGCCGGAGCGTGTCGCGAGGCGACGTGATCGGCTACGTCGGCTCGACAGGAAACACCAGCGTGAACCACCTTCACTTCGAAGTCCACCCCGGCGGCGGGCGGGCCGTCAATCCATACCCGTACGTTCGAGCCGTGTGCTGACCAACAGTTGACCTAGCGGAATGCCAACGCCTGCGGTTGGGTTCCCCAACTACGGCTTGTAGTTTCGACACAGCGAAGGAAAGGAGCTCCGACCGCCACGATGAACCGAGAGCGACGACACCATCGACACGACCAAGAACTGCGAGCTGTTTACACGAGGCGGCGCTTCCTGGTCGTAGGCGCGGCGGCTGCAGTGCCACTTGGGGCGTGGTGGACCCTGGGGCGACCCACCGAGGCCAGCGACACCGAGATCGCGACCGGGCTTCAACCGGAAGCCAGTTCAAGGCCCCCGACACGGACGTCGGCACCGGCGAGCAGTGGCTCGCCGAAAAAGGTCCCAGAGACGTCACGACCAACTACATCGACCGTACCCAAGCTCGATCACGATCTCTCCGAGGGAATGGTCGATCCCAAGGTGGGCATCATGCAACAGCGGCTGACCGATCTCAGGTTCGACCCAGGGCCCATCGACGACTACTTCGGTTCGGCGACCGTCCGCTCGGTGTGGGCCTTCCAGAAGCTCGTGATGGGCGTTCCCCGCGAGCAGGCCGACGGCGTCGTCACGTCGGACGTCTGGGACCGGATGCACGAACCCGTCGAGATCGCGCCTCACCGATCACCTGGTGGTACCCATCTGGAGGTCTACCTCCCAGAGCAGGTCGCTGCGCTCTTCACCGACGGCAAGCCTCGTGTGCTCTCCCATGTGTCGAGCGGGGAGGGCATCGAATGGTGCGACGTAGTCACCATCGACCTCGACGACGGGACAACGGAGGAGAAGGGCATCTGCGGCCGGTCCGTGACGCCAGGAGGGGTGTACCATTTCGAGCGAAAGGTCGAGGGCTGGCGAAACGCCAAGCTCGGCCGGCTCTACAAGCCCACCTACTTCAACTACGGGATCGCCATCCACGGTGCCGGGAACGTTCCGAACTACCCAGCGTCACGCGGCTGTGTGCGATTCCCGATGCACATCGCGGAATACATCCAAGACCTCGTCGAGATCGGCGATTCGGTGTACGTGTTCGACGGCGTGGAGGAACCCGAGACCTACGGCGCCCAGCCGATGATCTTCGACTGGCCGGACCCCGACTACACCACGACCACCACGACATCGACCACCACCACGACCACCACGACGTCGACCACCGTTCCCGAGCCCGTCACAACGACAACACGACCTGCCCCGCCGCCGACAACCACATCGACCGGCGCACCGTCCATTCCGTCATCGACCACTGCTGCGGACTGAGTAGCAGCTGGAGTGCCCGACGCCCCGCGCCGTCCGTTGCGTCGACCCCAACACTCCTCAGCCGGGACAGAGGGTGACCATCAGAGCGACGACGTGATGGGCTTGGACCGCTGCAGCGAGCACGACCGCCAGAACACCCACACCGATCGTTGACATCCAGAATCCCTCGTGGTTCAGCGGACGGGGCCGAAGCAGGGCCTCGACGCGCTCCGTGACGCCAAGCCCGTTGAACGCCGCGAGGGCTCCTGGCGTTTCCGAGCGGCCGAGCGCAACCCTGGCCAGCGTGAAAGCAACTCGCCGACGATCGCCACCGACGGCGACGACAGCCTCCTCGTCGGCCCAGCGTTCGAGCGAGAACCGCAGGCGCCGACGCAGCCACTCGAGCGGCGGCACCAGTCCGGCTGCCACCTCGGCCGTCAGAAGGTGACGATCATGACGGTTGCTGGCATGACCTCGCTCATGGGCAAGGACGATCTCGAGCTCCTCGCCGTCGAGCGAATCGACCAAACCCGCCGAAACGGCGACACGCCGACCCGGGCCAGGTAGCGAATACGCGAACCAATCGTCGCTATCGACCACGGCCGGCGAACCCGCTTCGACACAACGATGCCGTCGCCACGCCCGTATCGACCGACCGACTCTGAACAGCCCGGCGCCGAGAGCGACGGTCGCAGCCGCACCCAGCCACGGATTCACCGAGGCGTGAAAGCCCAACACCTCCTGACACCACGCGAAACCCCCGCCGAGGTAGGGCAGATGCACGAGAAAGCCGACTGCAAGGACGACCATCGTGGGCACGACCGCGGCAGCCACCCCGAGGATCGTGCCGGTCAGCAACGCCGCCGACAGCTGGGGCCGTACCCGACGATGCACCGCGGTCGTGACCAACGCAGTCGCCAAGGCCGTCAGCAAGGGTACGACCAGTGCAATACTCATCAGCCCGCCTCGCTCAGCAGCCGACGGAGCGCAGCGCGATCACCCATTGACAGTGCGCCGATCAGCCCACCGAGCGCACCCACCCGATCAGTGGCGGACGACAACACCGCATTCATCTGTTCGGCGGCCAGTTCCGACTCAGTCACCGCGGCCGAGTACGCGAACGCACGGCCCCGCGTGTCTCGATCCGCGCGGCCCTTATCGTGCAAACGCCCCAAGACGGTCATCACCGTCGTGTAGGCCAGCTCGACCCCGAGCTGCTCACGCACCTCGGCGGGTGTGAGCGGCCCATCAGCGCACCACAACACCTCCATCACGTCCCGCTCCAGCGCCCCGTCAGGTCGACGACCCATTAGATCTCCTC
>RCMY010002891.1_pt1 | contig 15423 bp, 15 predicted proteins | sample 2041341 | NCBI WGS metagenome assembly RCMY01 (sample SAMN09708234, study PRJNA481090) | Marine sediment metagenome, whole genome shotgun sequencing project.
GCGGCATCGCTGATCTGCGGGCGTCCCGGCGTGCTGCACGGCAACCGCACCTATCTGCTGCAGAACGAAGACGGTCAGATCATTGAAACCCATTCGATTTCGGCCGGACTCGACTACCCCGGCGTCGGCCCCGAGCACGCCTGGCTGAAGGATTCGGCGCGGGCCGAATATGTTGGCGTGACCGACGACGAAGCCTTGCAGGCGTTCCATGATTTGTGTCACTTCGAGGGCATCATTCCGGCGCTCGAATCGGCGCATGCGCTTGCCTATGCAGCCAAACTGGCGCCGACGCTTGCTGCCGACAAGATCCTGCTGATCAATCTGTCTGGCCGGGGTGACAAGGACATGCACACCGTGGCCGAAAAATCCGGTATCCGTTTCTGATCATTTCCCGGGCGCATGGCGCTTGGCGCACAGGATGTTATGTCTAGAATTCAGCAAACCTTCGAGCAGTTGCAGCGCGCCGGCCGTCGTGGCCTGATTCCGTTTATTACTGCCGGGTACCCTTCGCTCGATCTGACCGTGCCGCTGATGCACGCGCTGGTCGACGGCGGCGCCGACATCATCGAACTCGGTGTTCCATTCTCCGATCCGATGGCCGACGGCCCGACCGTCCAGCGTGCCTCCGAAAAGGCGCTTTCCAACGGCATGACGTTGCGCAAGGTGCTCGAAGCGGTGACCGCCTTCCGTGCGGACAATTCGGGCACTCCAGTGGTGCTGATGGGTTACGCCAATCCGATTGAAGCGATGGGCGCCGATGCGTTTCTCGGCGCAGCCGCCACCGCCGGTGTCGACGGCGTGCTGGTGGTCGACTATCCGCCGCAGGAGTGCAAACCGTTTGCCGTTGCCGCACGCACGGCGGGAATTGACCCCATCTTCCTGCTCGCGCCAACCTCCACGGACGCACGCATCGACGACGTCACCGCGGCCGGCAGCGGTTACATCTATTACGTTTCACTGAAAGGCGTCACCGGCTCCGCGCAGATCGATCTGGGCGAGGTGGCACGTCGCATTCCGCAGATTCGCGAACGCGTCGGCCTGCCGGTTGGCGTGGGATTCGGTATTCGCGACGTTGAATCGGCGAAGGCCGTTGGCACCGTTGCCGATGCCGTCGTGATCGGCAGTCGCATCATTGAAGAGATCGAATCGGCCGGGAGCGAAGACGCTTTGGCACGCGTGACGGCGTTCGTGCGCAGCATCCGCGATGCACTCGACACCATCGGAGAATCCTGACCATGAGCTGGCTTGCAAAGCTGCTGCCCCCCAAGATCAATCGGGACAACAGTTCCCGAAAAGCCATTCCGGAAGGGCTGTGGAGCAAGTGCCCGGCGTGTGAGGCGGTGTTGTACCGATCGGACGTCGAGAGCAACAAGAGCGTTTGTCCGAAATGCGGTCATCACCAGCGCGTGCGTGCCCGTGCTCGCCTGAACGGACTACTTGATGCCGACGGGCGTTTCGAGATCGCCTCGGAGGTGCTGCCGGTCGATCCGCTCAAGTTCAAGGATCAGAAACGCTACCCGGACCGGCTCAAGGCCGCCAAGCGCGATACGGGCGAGGAAGACGCGCTCGTGGTGATGCAGGGCGCGATTCAATCAGTCGCGGTGGTGGTGGCGTGTTTCGAGTTCGAGTTTCTCGGTGGCTCGATGGGTTCGGTGGTCGGCGAGCGCTTTGTGCGCGGTGTCAACGAAGCACTCGAACAGCGCCTGCCGTTCATTTGCATTACTGCGTCTGGCGGCGCGCGCATGCAGGAAGGGCTTTTCTCGCTGATGCAGATGGCGAAGACCACGGCCGCGATCAATCGGTTGGCGAATTCCAAACTGCCATTTATTTCGATTCTCACCGATCCGACGATGGGCGGTGTGTCGGCAAGCTTCGCCTTCATGGGTGACGTGGTAATCGCCGAGCCCAATGCGCTGGTCGGCTTTGCCGGGCCGCGGGTGATCGAACAGACAGTGCGCGAAACGCTTCCCGAGGGTTTCCAGCGCGCCGAGTTTCTGCTCGAAAAAGGGGCGATCGACATGATCGTCGACCGCCGCGAGATGCGGGATCGGCTGGCCGCCTTGCTCCGATTGCTCATGCGCCAACCTGCACTCAATGCGTGATGACGAGTTGCCGGCGGACCTTGCCGGCTGGCTGGCGCTGATCGAGGCGCGGCACGGACACCGTATCGAACTCGGGCTGGCGCGTGTTGCCGCCGTGCGTGAGCGTCTCGGACTCGCCAGCGACGCGCTGGTCATTACCGTGGCGGGCACCAATGGCAAAGGATCGACCTGCGCGATGCTCGAATCGATCCTGCTTGCCGCCGGCTACCGTGTCGGCCTCTACACTTCGCCGCATTTGTTGCGTTATACGGAACGGGTTCGCGTCGATGGCGTCGAGATCGACGAGAGGGTTCTGGCGGACGCCTTCGCGCAGGTCGAGCGCGCACGTCGCGACGAATTTCTGACGTATTTCGAACACGGCACACTGGCGGCGTGGGCGTGTTTTGCGCAGGCGCCGCTCGACGTCATCATTCTCGAAGTGGGGCTTGGGGGGCGCCTTGATGCCACCAATGTGTTCGATTGCGATTGCGCCATCGTCACCAGCATCGCGCTCGACCACATGGATTACCTCGGAGACTCGCGCGAAGCGATCGGCTATGAAAAGGCCGGTATCTTCCGCGCCGGCCGGCCGGCGATCTGTGCCGACCCACAACCGCCGGCAAGCATCGAGGCGGCGGCGCAGGCGGTCGGCGCCGAGCTGCGGATCAGCGGGCGCAATTTTGGCTTCACCGGCGATCGAAACCAATGGGCCTACTGGGGACCGCACATCAAGCGCGGTGGTTTGGCGTTTCCGGCCTTGCGTGGGGCGAATCAGTTGCTCAATGCGAGCGCGGTGATTGCCGCCCTCGAAGCGTTGCGCGAGCGGTTGCCGGTGTCCATGCAGGCGATTCGCGAAGGACTCATGCTGGTCGAACTGCCGGGCCGCTTTCAGATCCTGCCGGGCAAGCCCACCGTGGTGCTCGACGTCGCGCATAACCCGCAAGCGGTCGGTGTGCTCGCGGAAAACCTCTCCAACATGGGTTATTTCCCGGAAACCTGGGCGGTGGTCGGCATGCTTTCCGACAAGGCGGTGGCGGAATCGCTGGAACGCGTGGCCGGCCGCGTCGATCACTGGTTGCCAGCGAGCTTGCCCGGGCCGCGTGGAATGTCGGCCGACACCCTGCGCGAACACATGGTGTCGATCGGGATCGACGCCGGCGAAACCAACTTCGATTCACCCACCGACGCGTATCGCGCGGCCCGGGCGCGCGCCGACGACAGTGATAGAATCATCGTCTTCGGCTCCTTTCATACCGTGGCGGATGTGATGGCATCCATCCGCGCAGAGCGTGCACACGTCAATGGCAAACGACGACTCCCAGACGGACCTTAAAAAGCGTGCGCGACGCCGCCTCGTCGGCGCGGCTGCGCTGGCGCTTCTGGCGATCATCGTGTTACCGATGATCATGGATCCTGAGACCGAACCGGCCGGCGAAGAAATTCAGGTTCGCATCCCGAGTCAGGAGGGAAGCCAGGCGGCCACGCGCTCAATCGGGCCTGCTGCCAAACCCGCTGCAACGGTGGAGGAGCCGGTCGAGATGGCGCCTGCGCCACTCGTTGTTGCGCCGTCCCCGTCCGAAGCGCCGCCGCCCGCATCAGAACCCGCCGCGCCCAAGGCAGAAACGCCCGCCGCCAAGCCCACCGATGAGGGCAGCCGGGTCAAGGAGATTCTGGCCGACAAAGTCGAAAGTGCGGCGACCGCGGGTGGCCCGGCATATTTTGTCCAGGTGGGCGCCTTTAGCAACGCAAACAGTGCCGATACGCTCTCAAAGAAGATTCGCGATCAGGGCTTCGAAGCGTATACCCGCAAGATCGGCAGTACGACGCGCGTACGCATTGGGCCTTACCCGGACCGAAAGAGCGCCGAAGGCGCCGCCGCACGCCTTGCTCGTCAGGGCTACAAGGGCGTCGTGATGCAGCGCGGTTGAGCGACTTTCGCTGATGACAGTTTTCGACTACGCCTTTCTGGGTCTGGTGGTCGTTCTTGCCATCCTGGGATTCTGGCGCGGCCTGGTGAGTGAAGTTCTGGCCCTGGCAGGATGGGTGCTGGCCTTCATCGCGGCGCGTCTGTTCGCCAGGGAAGCGGCCAGCCTGTTAGTCGACTGGGTGTCCGAACCCGCGTTTGCCTATGTGGCTGGCTTCGCGCTGGTGTTTGTTGCGGTGCTGGTGGTCGTGGCGATTTGTCGGTATCTGTTGCGTGCGTTGATCCGGGCCGTTGGACTGGGGTTCGTGGACCGTGGGCTGGGCGCGGTGTTCGGCGGTGTCAAGGGGGTGGCAATTGCCGGCTTGCTGGTGGCTCTGGGGGGCGTGAGCGGCGTATCGCGCGCGCCGTGGTGGGAGGCAGCGTTGTTTTCGCCGTTGCTTGAAACCGCTGTGGTGGCGGCCAAACCGTGGCTACCCGATGCGGTCGCCGAGCGGGTGCGTTTTAGATAGGTGAATCCGTATGTGCGGGATTTTGGGAGTGGTCGGCCACGCGCCGGCCAATCAGTTGCTGTATGACGGCTTGCAGGTGTTACAGCACCGTGGCCAGGATGCGGCCGGTATCGCCACCAGCGAGGGCGGACGCTTCCTCATGCACAAGGGGCCGGGGCTGGTGCGCGACGTCTTCCGCACGCGCCACATGCGCAATCTGGCCGGCAACTGGGGCATCGGCCATGTGCGATACCCGACTGCGGGTTCGGCCTACAACCCGGCCGAGGCCCAGCCCTTGTATGTGAATTCGCCGTTTGGCCTGATGCTCGCCCACAACGGCAACTTGACCAACGCCGACGAACTCAAGCGCGAGATTTTTCTGACCGATTTGCGGCATATCAACACCAACTCGGATTCCGAGGTGTTGCTCAATGTGCTTGCGCACGAATTGCAGGCGGCATCCAACGGTTGCCGGCTCGATGATGATGCGATCTTCGCCGCCGTTGCCGCGGTGCATCGCCGTTGCCGCGGGGCCTACGTGGCGGTGGTGATGATCGCCGGTGTGGGCTTGCTGGCGTTTCGCGATCCCTATGGCATTCGCCCGCTGGTGATTGGCCGCAACGACACCGAAGCGGGCACTGAATGGATGGTTGCATCGGAGAGTGTGGCGATCGACACACTGGGCTTCAAGCTGCTGCGCGATGTCGAGCCCGGCGAGGCGGTGTTTGTGGACACCGAAGGCCGTTTTCGCAGCCGCGCCTGTGCACCGGACACGATGCATGCACCATGCATGTTCGAGTATGTCTATCTGGCGCGCCCGGATTCGATTATTGACGGCGTCTCGGTCTATGAGGCGCGCCTCAAGATGGGCGAATACCTCGCCGAAAAGTTCCGCCGCAGCTTGCCGAATGTCGATATCGATGTCGTCATCCCCATTCCCGACTCAAGCCGCCCGTCGGCCTTCGCGATGGCCGCGAAGCTGGGGATACCGTACCGCGAAGGCTTCGTCAAGAACCGCTATATCGGCCGCACCTTCATCATGCCCGGCCAGGCAGTGCGCAAGAAATCGGTACGCCAGAAACTCAACACGATCCATCAGGAGTTCAAGGGAAAGCGCGTGTTGCTGGTTGATGATTCCATCGTCCGTGGCACAACCAGCCAGGAGATCGTCAGCATGGCGCGTGACGCCGGTGCCGCGAGTGTCTATTTTGCCTCCGCGGCGCCGCCGGTGCGATTTCCCAACGTCTATGGAATCGACATGCCGACACGTGGCGAGCTCATCGCCTCCGGTCGGGACGACGATGGAATTCGCCAGGCGATCGGCGCTGACGGCCTTCTATATCAGGATATGGATGATCTGCGTGCGGCCGTTCGCGCCATCAATCCGGCCTTGAATTTTTTCGAGACCTCGTGTTTCGATGGATGCTATGTGACCGGAGATATCACTGCGGAGTACCTTTCAATTGTCGAAAATAACCGTGGCTCGGCGCCGGTGACCGTTGAAGACACCGATCTGCCGGCCGTTAGCCAGCTCGACCTGAACCTGGCCGATACGGCGTACGAAACCTGAGGAAAACAGCTGTGTCCAAAGCCAAAGACGAAGGCTCACGGGATTTCGATACGCTCGCGGTGCGCGCCGGAATTGAACGAAGCCAATTCAATGAACATAGCGAGGCGATGTATCTGACCTCGAGTTTCATGTTCGACAATGCCGCCCAGGCAGCAGCGCGTTTTTCCGGTGAAGAGGAAGGCTACGTCTACGCGCGCTTCTCGAACCCCACGGTCGCTATGCTGCAAAAACGCCTCGCGGCACTGGAAGGCGGCGAAGCCTGTATCGCAACGGCCTCGGGCATGGCGGCAATCCTCGCGATGGTGATGGCGCTGCTCAAAACGGGCGATCATATCGTTGCGTCGCAAGGCCTGTTCGGCTCCACTCAGCAGTTGTTCACCAACGTGTTCAGCAAGTTTGGGATTGAGACGACCTTCGTGCCGGCGACCGAGCATGCCGCTTACGCGGCGGCGGTGCGGCCTGAAACGCGGTTGATCTTCCTCGAGACGCCTTCCAACCCGCTGGCTGAACTGGTCGATATCGCCGCCGTGGCCGAGATCGCCCATCGCCACAACGTGCTGCTGGCGGTCGACAATTGCTTTTGCACGCCGGCGCTACAGCAACCGCTGGCGCTGGGGGCGGATATCGTGATTCATTCGGCAACCAAGTTTCTTGATGGTCAGGGACGTGTGCTTGGCGGCGCGGTGGTTGGTTCTGCAGCGTTGATGGACGAAGTTTACCGGTTTCTGCGCACCGCCGGGCCGGCGCTCTCGCCCTTCAATGCATGGGTGATTCTCAAGGGGTTGGAGACGCTGAGGTTGCGGGTCGAAGCCCAAAGTGCCAACGCAATGAAACTGGCGCTGTGGCTCGAAGCGCAGCCGGCGATCAGCCGAGTGTATTTTCCCGGTCTGCCATCCCATCCGCAGTTTGCGCTGGCGCAACGCCAGCAGCGCATGCCCGGCGCGATCGTCAGTTTCGACGTCAAGGGCGGCCGCGAAGCGGCGTGGCGCGTCATCGACGCCACGCGCCTGATCTCAATCACCGCCAATCTGGGTGATACCAAAACCACCATCACCCATCCGGCGTCGACCACGCATGGCAGGATCTCGGCCGAGAGCCGCGCTGCGAGCGGGATCGGTGAGGGATTGTTGCGAGTGGCGGTTGGTCTCGAATCGGTGGAGGATCTGAAAGCCGATCTGGCGCGCGGCCTCGACGGCGCGACCTGACCGGCGCGACCTGAGCGGCGCGGCGTGTCAGGCCGGCGGCGGGACGAGTTCGCGTCGTGTCAGCGTGCCGTCGAGCGATTCCAGGTAGGGCGCTGAACCGTGCCAGTCGGACAAGACCCAGCGCTCGCACTGCTGACCGTCGATCTCATGGCGATGCGTGGCGGGGCGATGCGTGTGACCGTGAATCATTAGGCGGCAATCAAAGGCGCGAAACGTATCGACAACAGCTCCCACGTTGACGTCCATGATGTCGGCTGATTTTTGGCGCTTGCCGGCCTTGCTGTGCTCACGCACGTCCTCGATGATGGCTTTCCGCTCGGCCAGTGGGCGTGACAGAAATTCTTCTTGCCACGCGGGCGAGCGCACCTGTGCGCGGAATGCCTGATAGGCGTGATCGTCGGTGCATAGGGTGTCGCCGTGCAGGAGTATCGCCGCCCTCTGGCCCAGCACGATCTCGTGCGGTTCGCTGATCAATGTGATACCCGCGCGCTCGGCGAAGCCCTGGCCAATCAGAAAATCCCGGTTGCCGGCGAGGAAGTAAATCTCCACGCCACTTTGCCGCGCCAGCGCAAGGTGATTGCAGACCTGAGCGTTGACCGGGACTTCGAGATCATCGTCGCCGGCCCAGTACTCGAAGAGGTCGCCGAGAATGAACAGCCGGCCGGCGCGGCGCGCCGGGCCGACCATGAACAGCTCAAAGGCGTTTACGGTGTGAGGCTGTGACGCGCATAGATGAAGGTCGGCAATGAAGAGGTCAGGGGATGCCAACGCTAACCCGAATCAGACGATTTCGGCGCGCTCGATTATGACGTCTTCTTTTGGAACATCCTGATGAAAGCCGGATGAGCCCGTTTTGACGGCTTTGATCGCGTCCACCGTCTCCATGCCCTCGGTGACATGCCCGAATACGCAGTAACCCCAGCCTTGTGCGGTGGGTGCGCTGAAATCGAGAAACTTGTTGTCCGCGAGATTGATGAAGAACTGTGCACTGGCCGAGTGCGGATCCTGGGTGCGCGCCATGGCAACCGTACCGCGGGCGTTTTTCAATCCGTTGTCCGCCTCGTTTCTGACCAGTTCGTTCGTCGGCTTCTGCTTCATGCCGGGCTCGAAACCGCCACCCTGGATCATGAAACCATCAATGACACGGTGAAACACGGTGTTGTCGTAATGACCCGCTTCAACATAGGCAAGAAAGTTCTTGACGGTTTCCGGTGCTTTTTCGGCATCGAGTTCAATGCTGATCGTGCCATGCGTGGTCTGCAGCTTGACGGCCATAAATGCGTTCTCCTTGTTATATCTGGGTTCAGTCGCCGACGATTTCGCGGGCGTCTAGGATGGTGATGTCATCGGCCGGAACGTCGCCATGAAAGCCGCTCTGGCCCGTCTCTGATTTGCCGATCTTGCGCACGACGTCCATCCCGTCCACAACCTCGCCAAAAACGGCATAGCCCCAACCGTCGAACGAGGGGTAATCCAGTTTATCGTTGTCGACAAGGTTGATGAAGAACTGCGCGGTGGCGGAGTGTGGCTCCTGCGTGCGTGCCATCGCAATGCTGCCGGCGCGATTTTTCAAACCATTCTTCGCTTCGTTCTGGATCGGCGCGCCGGGCGTTTTTTGCTTCATGCCGGGCTCGAAACCGCCACCCTGAATCATGAATCCGTCGATGACACGGTGGAAAACCGTGCCTTTGTAAAAACCATCGCGCACATAACGGAGAAAGTTTTCGGTGCTTAGCGGCGCATCTTTCTCGTTGAGCTCGAGCGTGATGTTTCCGGCGCTCGTTTCAAGCAGTACTTTGGGCCCTGCATGCGCGGCGAAAGCAGTCGTGCAGGCGAACAGGGCAGCAAGTAGAAATTTCATGAGCGAGCGATCCTTGAACTGGTTTCAGGTGTTGCCTTCGTAAGCAATGCGCCAGGTACCGTTTTCCTTGATCCAGTATTGCCGCTTGCGAACCGAGTCGCGATAGCCGTCGCTTTCATACTGCTGCTCGAAGGTGACTTCAACGAGTTCGTCGCGCCCCGGGCTGCGGAACATGCTGATGCGGTCGATACCGACTTTGATCCATTTCTTGTTCCCGGCGAGCTGGCGTTTGCGTTTGCCCCAACTCGCGAGGTCGAAGTCTCCGCTCTTGAAGTTGTTCGCGTAGTGCGCCAGGTAGCGATCGACGTCGCGGCTTTCCCAGTCGGCCCGCCAGCGCTCGATAGTATCACTCAACGCCGCGCGCTCGGCTTGCCAGTCATCCAGTGACAGCCATTCGATGTCATTGCTGATGATCACCGGCGTCATGCCGACCTCAACAAAGCTCGACAAGGCGGTGAAGTCCTGATTGGCCAGCACGACGCAGCCTTCGGAGGCACGAGGCGGACGTGAGTAGGTGTCGGACGGCACGCCATGCAGCCAGATGCCGTGGCCGGTGCGGCCGAGGCGCTTGTCCCACTCATTGGGATAGTTGATCGGAAACGCGCCATCGCCATACAGGTCGGGCAGTTCGCTGCGATCGATTTGAGACACAACGTGGTAGACCCCGATCGGTGTCTTGTTGTCGCCCTCCTGAAGTTTCTCGGCGCCACCCTTGCCGTGACTTGCGTAGAAATCTGCCACGAAGCGCGGTGCGCCATTTTCGTTGCGATAAACGTACAAACGGGCGCGCTTGGTATCGACCACGACGGCGTATTTCTGATCCGGTGCCATTTGCAGCAGATAACGCGGCACATACTGGGCCGTAGGTCTGTCGCGGTATGCCTGCAAGCGGGCGACCGTTTCCTCCCGCAAACCCGAAATCATCGGCTGGCGTCCGGTCGCGTTGCCAAAGCTGCCCAGGGGTTGCGTGCGGGCGAGCAACAAATCGCCTTTGATAAGATGCGCGAGGCGAAATTTCGGATAGATCTTGAGCAGCGCTTCCGTGCGCTCAAGCGCCTCGTCGAGATGGTTGTTTTCGATCGCTTGAAAAACACCCTGCAGATCGGCTTCGGGTCCGCCGTCGCTCACCGTGCCGGCCGTACCCGCCGCGTTTGCACCAAGCAGCAGGGTCAGTGCCGCGATGCGGCAAAGCCGTGTGAGCAGGCGTGTCATTTGCGGCCGATCAGCTCTTGGCGGATGCGCCACTGTCCATTGAGCTCGACGAGGTGAAGTGTCTTGTCCGTCGAGCCGCTAAATCCGCTCGACCGGTAATGCTGACGAAACATGGCAGATGCGGTATCACCCTTGACATTGATTTCGAGTCCGTCGAGTTCAACATCGATTTCGCCACTTTTTCCGCCCACGCGCTTTACGCGCTGGGCCTTCCATGCATTGTGCGAAATACCATTCGCCGGGCGAAAGTCCGGCGTATAGAAGGCCAGGTACGAGGATACGTCCTTGTTGGCCCAAGCCTGCGCCCATGCGAGCACAGTGCCGCGTACGGGTTCTTGCGCGCCCGACTGCGAGGCATTTGCCGGTGCGGCGGGTTCTGCCGTTGCGATCTGTGTCGCGACCGGCGCCGGCGGTGCAGCAGGTTCCGATGCCGGTATGGCTTGTTGGGATTGCGCCGGTGAAGGCGCTGGCGCGTCTGAAGTGACCATGGCCTCGGGCGCAGACAGCGTCGGTGCGGGGGCCGCTGCGGGTTGTGCGAGGGGCGCGTTGGCGACGACGGTGGCACCGCGCGACGGCGTCGACACCGTCATCAATTCGCGAATCAGCGCAAGCTTGGACTGCGCTGCCGTATTCGCGGAGTCAATCTGCAGTGCCTGGTTATAGGCCTGGCTGGCCAGGCGAGCATAGACGTCGCCCAGATTCTCGTGTGCCGTTGCGTAGCTCGGATGCGTTCGGATCGCCATTTCCAGTGCGTTGCGCGCTTTGTCGAACTTGCGTTGCTGGGCGTAAAGCACGGCCAGGTTGTTATACGGCTCGGGTAACTCCGGGTAGTCTTCGGTGAGCTGACTGAACACCCCGATGGCTTCTTCGGAACGATTCATTTCGGCGAGCGCAATACCCTTCAGAAATCGAATTTGTGGATCCTTGGGCTCGTCTGCAAGATCGGCGTCCGCCATGGTCACGGCTTCCGCGTAGCGGGCTTTTGCGATCAGCGACTGAATGTCCTGAATCGCAGCCTGCGCGGGCGTTGCAAGCAATGCGGCAACACAAAATGCGGCGCCAATGGCGCTGAATCGGGGTGTTTTCATTGTGCTATACTTTTTCGCCAAACATTGAGGTTGAAGCCGTAGAGCAAGGCGGCATTCTACCAAGAAAATACCAACAATCAGGTGCTCCGGATTCTTTGCCACACCTGTTGCGCGTTGTACCGTCGTTCGAGGCGGGTTCCATTGCGGGCCCGCCTTTTTTACGTGTTGCCCATCCGGGCCGTTGAGTTGGTTCCATCCAGGTCGCTGCTGCATGTTGATGATTTACAACTCGCTTTCGCGAGCCAAAGAAGAATTCAAGCCTATCACCGAGGGCAAAGTCGGGATGTACGTCTGTGGCATGACGGTCTACGACTATTGCCATCTCGGCCATGCACGAGTGATGGTGGCGTTCGACATGGTTGCGCGCTGGTTAAGGGTCAGTGGTTATAACGTCACCTACGTGCGAAACATTACCGATATCGACGACAAAATCATCAAGCGCGCGCTCGAGCAAAGTGAATCGGTCCGTGCGCTGACCGACCGCTTCATCGAAGCCATGCATCAGGACGCGGCTGCACTCGGGGTTCTTCCGCCAGATGCCGAACCACGTGCAACCGAGCATGTGGAAGGTATGCTCGACATTATCGAACGGCTCGAAAAAAACGATCTGGCGTATGTCGCCAAGAATCAGGACGTATGTTTCGCGGTGCGCAAGTTTCCGGCGTATGGACGGCTATCGGGCAAATCGATCGACGAGTTGCGCTCCGGTGAGCGTGTCGAGGTGGCCGATGGCAAGCGTGATCCGCTCGATTTCGTGCTCTGGAAACATGCCAAGACCGAAGAGCCGGAGGAAGTGAAATGGGCGTCTCCGTGGGGCAAGGGGAGGCCGGGCTGGCATATCGAGTGCTCGGCAATGGGGTCGGCGCTGCTCGGCAAACAGTTCGATATCCATGGGGGCGGTCAGGACTTGCAGTTTCCGCATCATGAAAACGAGATCGCGCAAAGCGAAGGCGCGCATGGTTGCCACTACGTCAACTACTGGATGCACAATGGATTTGTGCGGGTGGATGACGAGAAGATGTCCAAGAGTCTGGGCAATTTCTCCACTATCCGCGATGTGATTCGCAGCTACGACCCGGAAGTATTGCGTTTCTTCATTCTGCGCGCGCATTACCGCAGTCCGCTGAATTACAGCGACGCGCACCTGGACGATGCGCGTCACGCGCTCACGCGGCTTTACACGGCCCTCAAATACGCGCCTGAAGCACCCGCGGAGGCCGATTGGTCTTCAGCATGGGGGCAGCGTTTTCAGGCCGCGATGAATGATGACTTCAACACCGCCGAGGCGGTCGCGACGCTGTTCGAACTGGCCAGTGAAGTGAACCGGACGCAGGATTCGGCGCTTGCCGCGCAGTTGCGGGCGCTCGGTGGCGTGCTTGGCCTGCTCGAGCGATCAACGACGGCGTTCCTGCAAGGCGCGCCGGATGCCGACAGTGCCGACACGGCGTCGATCGACGCCGCGATTGCCGAACGCGCAGATGCCAAGAAACGCCGTGATTTCGCGACTGCCGACCGGATTCGCGAGCAATTGCAGAGCGCCGGAATCGTTCTCGAAGACACCCCAGACGGCACACTGTGGCGGCGGGCGTAACATCTGTAGCGCGCGGTCGCATTGTATGCAACGCCTGAATGGGGCACATTGAGCCCATGGCGCGCTCGCCCCTCCTTTCCCACTGGTCTGGCCACACTGATTGCGCCCACTGTCCGGTGCGCGCCTCGGCGCTCTTCTCGGTGCTGGATCCGGCGCAGATTGCGCTGGTGCAGGACACCTTGGACGATCTGCGCTTCGCCGCCAAGCAAGTGCTCTATCACCAAGGCGCGCATAGCGATTCCCTGTATACAGTGCGGGAGGGTGCGCTCAAGGTGGTTCGTTACGGCGTCGATGGCTCGGCGCGGATCGTGCGAATCGTCAAGCCGGGCGATCTGGTGGGGCTTGAAGTGCTGGGTGGTCGTGATTACGACGCCTCGGCGGTCGCCATCGGACCAGTGCGCGTGTGCCGGCTACCACTGGCAACACTGGAGCGCGTCAAGACCATTGATTCCGAACTGTGCCGCCGCATGCTGGAAATGGCCTCAAACGCGCTGTCCGAAGCACAAGGCTGGCTGGCCGAACTGACGGCGGGCAGTGCGCCAGCGCGGGTTCGAGTGGCGCGCCTGTTGCTGCGCTTGAGAACCGGAAAGCAGTCGGCGGATGTCTTTCGTCTGGCGTCGGCGGATATCGCCGCCATCTTGGGAATCACGGTGGAGACGGCCAGTCGCGCGGTGGCTGCGTTCAAGCGCAGCGGCCTGCTGATGCGGCCAGCACCGGGTAGTTCGGTGATTCCCGCAGACATCGAGGGCTTGAAACGCGTCGCGGAGTCGATTTAAAACTGAGGCCCCTGAACTGAGGTCTCAGGACTGAGCGCCGACAGCTACGGTGGCCGTCACCGGTCGTCGCCATGACCAAATGGGGCGTGGGCCAAATTGGCCACGCCCCATTCTCATTCACTACTGGAAGAACGTCTTGACCTTGTTCATCCAGGATTTCGCCTTCGGATTCTGATGATCGCTGCTCTCGCGGGCGATCGTGTTGAATTCTTCGAGCAGTTCCTTCTGCCGGTCGGTGAGCTTGACCGGCGTCTCGACCAGCACGTGGCACATCAGGTCGCCGTGCGCGTGGCTGCGCACATTGCGGATGCCCTTGCCGCGCAGGCGAAACACCTTCCCTGTCTGCGTTTCCGCGGGAACCTTGATGCGTGCCATGCCATCGAGCGTCGGAATTTCAATATCGTCGCCAAGCGCCGCGGTGGTGAAGTCGATCGGCATTTCGCAGTGCAGGTCGTCGCCATCGCGCTGGAATACGCTGTGCTTTTTGATGTGGACTTCGACGTACAGATCGCCGGTCGGCCCGCCGTTGACGCCGGGCTCGCCGTAGCCGGCGTGACGCAGACGCATGCCCTCGTCGATGCCGGCGGGAATCTTCACTTCCAGCGTCTTCTGTTTCTTGACGCGGCCGCTCCCGTGGCAGCTTCCGCAGGGGTCGGGGATGTACGAACCCGAGCCGTGGCATTTCGGACAGGTTTGCTGAATGGAGAAGAAGCCTTGCTGGATACGCACCTGGCCGGCGCCCCCGCAGGTCGGGCAGGGCTTGGCTTGTGAGCCGGGCTTCGCGCCCGAGCCGCCGCATTTGTCGCAGTTTTCCTGGGTTGGAATGCGGATCGTTTTTTCGGCGCCGCGCGCGGCTTCTTCCAGCGTGATCTCGAGGTTGTAGCGCAGGTCGGCGCCACGATAGACGTTGGAACGGCCGCGCCCGCCACCGCCGCCGCCGAAGATGTCGCCAAAAATGTCGCCGAAGGCGTCAGCAAACCCATCGAAGCCTTGCCCGCCTCCGCCGCCGCCAACACTTTGGTCGACGCCGGCGTGGCCGTAGCGGTCATAGGCCGCGCGCTTGTCGGCTTCGGACAAGACCTCGTACGCTTCCTTCACTTCCTTGAAGTGCCCCTCGGAATCCGCATTGCCGATATTTCGATCAGGGTGATACTTCATCGCCAGCTTGCGATAGGCTTTTTTTAGATCGCCATCGGACGCGTCGCGATTGACGCCGAGCACTTCGTAATAGTCGCGTTTGGCCATTGGGGAGGTCTTCAGCTTTTTTTAGTGGAAAGGCCGAACCGGTCTGCACACGAGGTGCAGCGCGGTCCGGCCGGATGCTTCAACGGATCGGATGATTACTTCTTGTCGTCCTGGACTTCGGTAAACTCCGCATCCACGACATCGGCGTCTTCCGCCTTGTCGGCCTTGCCTTCGCTACCACCCGCGGCCTCGCCACCGGCACCCGCTTGCGCATCGGCGTACATCTTCTCGCCGAGTTTCTGGCTGACTTTGCCGAGGGCTTCGGTCTTGGCGATGATGGCGTCCTTGTCGGTGCCCTTCATGGCTTCTTCCGCTTCGCTGATTGCGGTTTCGATCTGGCCTTTCTCTGCAGCGTCGATCTTGTCACCATGCTCGGCGAGTG
>RCMY010003267.1_pt1 | contig 15416 bp, 15 predicted proteins | sample 2041341 | NCBI WGS metagenome assembly RCMY01 (sample SAMN09708234, study PRJNA481090) | Marine sediment metagenome, whole genome shotgun sequencing project.
CGAACTGTCGATGATCGACACCGCGCTACTGATCGCGGGTGCGCTGATGGCGAACGAATATTTCGATGCTGACAATTCCATGGGCGATTGTTCATCGGAATCGCGATCACGGAATGCGTTCGGTGATCGTTGCAACCGTTCAGTCACCAGATCGAACTCCGCTTCGAGTCGTTTCGCCGCAGCGAGCACTTCGGTCATGATCGCACCCGAACCAAGCAGGCGAACCCGCGGGCGCGCAGGGTTCGCCTCCGGTGCGATAAGCCGAACCATACCGGCCAGCACATCGGCATGTCGCGTGAGGACGAAGTAGTCCTCATCGGGACGCTTCGCTGGGTCCACATGATGCACGGGATCGTGGTCACGCAGCGCGGCGTACATCCCCCATGGCGAACGCCACGCCTCTCCCCCACCGGGGGTGAAGCGTGGCGTCGTCACGTTGTGCGGGTTAAACCGTCAGATGACGGACTTACCCTTCTTGGCGCTCATACCCTCGGCGACGCCGATCAGCAGGACCGCAGCCACGACGGCGAGCACGAAACCGATGATGTTCAGTTCGAAGATGCCGCCGGTGCCGAAGAGTTGCGCGATGAGGCCACCGATGAGTGAACCAACTAGGCCGAGTCCCAGGGTGACGAGCAAGCTGAGGTTCTGCTTGCCGGGCTTGATGAGCCGGGCGAGGGCTCCGATGACTAGGCCAGCTACGAGGAATCCGATCATGCGGAGGATTCTACGCATGTGGACCAGACCGGTTGACACCACCCGGGTCACCGCCGCCTAGTCACATGTGACTAGACCGAAAAGGAGTTTGGTTGCCGTTGGCTGGTGCTGCTGCGCCCGGGGGTATCGCACTCCTACTCTCGAAGAGGTACTTCTCCATCACCCCCGACGAACGATCAGCCCTCAGCCCCCGCTGCCGTGGCTGGAACAGGACACACCATGTGGGACACCGTGCAGGACAACGCCGTTCACCTCTCGCACGACCTCCCGTGCCCACGGTGCGGACACGGCGTGCACACGTATCTGGCGTGCGGCGACCTGTGCGCCTGTCAGCCGGTGGTCATGCCCGGCGTGTACGCCGCAGCCTGATGACCAGTTCCCGATCGTTGATCAGGGTTCGATCATCACCTTGATCGACTGACGCTCGTCCATCGCTCGATAGCCGTCGGCCACCTGGTCGAGGGGCAGCACCGAGTCGAAAACGAGGCCTGGCTCGATCTGACCGCTGGTCACGAGCTCAAGGAGCTCGGGTAGATAGCGGCGCACCGGGGCCATTCCACCGGCCAGGCCGACGTTCTTGGCGAACATCCGGCTCACGGGCAACTCCACACCATGCGGCACACCCACGAAACCGACCATGGCGCCGGGTCGGGCCACCACGAAAGCGGTCTTCATCGAGTCGCCGGTGCCGACGCACTCGAGGACAGCGTCCGCTCCCACTCCCCCGGTGATCTCCTTGACGCGAGCAGCGCCTTCCTTGCCGCGCTCGGCTACGACGTGGGTGGCGCCGAAGGCTGTGGCGATCTTCTGCCGCGACTCGTGCCGCGACATGATGATCACCTTCTCCGCCCCCATCGTCACCGCGGCCAGGACTCCGCAGAGGCCCACGGCGCCGTCGCCGACCACGACCACCGAGTCACCTGGTTTGACCCGAGCTGAAGCTGCTGCGTGCCAGCCGGTCGGCATGACGTCCGAGAGCGCCAGGAGGTGCGGCATCATCGACTCGTCGGGCATTCCGTGGGTGGTGAGCAGGCTTCCGTCGGCCTGGCCGACGTGGGCGAATTCCGCCTGACCACTCTGCGTCATTCCGAAGTTGACGCAGGCCGACTGTGCTCCGGCCAGGCAGTGAGCGCAGGTGTTGTCGCAGTGGTCGAAGGGGACAACCACAAAGTCACCGGCCTTGAAGTCGCGCACATCGGAGCCGACCTCTTCCACGACGCCGATGCACTCGTGACCGATGGTGGCACCGGGAGTGATGTCGTTCTCGCCGCGGTAGGGCCACAAATCCGAGCCGCAGATGCAGCCCTTCACCACCCGAACGATCGCGTCGGTCGGCTTGTCGATGGTGGGATCAGCGACGTCGGAAACTCGGATGTCACGCTCGGCGTGAATAGTGGTTGCTCGCATGTTTGCATCCTTGCACCCGGCTCCTACTGAGCCAATGGCTCCGCGAGGTGCACAAAGGTGCCGGAGAACACGCACGCAAGGCGTTGGTCGTATCTCATATATGAGTTAGCGTCCTTCCCATGACGCTCGACTACAAGTCCCGTATCGGCAACCTGATTCGCGACGCCCGCAAACACCGCGGACTGACGCAACACGAACTGGCCGAACTCCTCAACACCAGCCAGAGCGCCATCAATCGGATCGAGAAGGGTCACCAGAACCTCTCGCTCGAGATGATCGCGCGGATCGGGGAAGCGTTGGACTCCGAAATCGTTGCCTTGGTGGCCGGCCCGACCCACCTTCGGGTCACCGGCCCGACGACGTTGACGGGCAGCATCGACGTCAAGACTTCGAAGAACGCCGGGGTCGCGCTGTTGTGCGCCTCGCTGCTGAACCGGGGACGCACCACCCTGCGCAAGGTCGCCCGCATCGAGGAGGTCAACCGCCTGCTTGAGGTGCTGGAATCCTTGGGCGTCGAGACCAACTGGATCGGCGACGAGAACGACCTCGAGATCATCCCGCCCAAAGAGCTCAACCTCGAAGCGATCAACGAGGAGGCTGCGCGGCGTACCCGCTCGGTGATCATGTTCCTCGGTCCCCTGCTGCACCGCTCGGAGCGCTTCGATCTGCCGTACGCCGGTGGCTGCAATCTGGGCACCCGCACCGTGGAGCCCCATATGTCCGCTCTGCGTCCCTTCGGTCTGGACGTGAAGGCGACCGACGGGATGTATCACGCGTCGGTCGACCGCGACATCGAACCGACCCGCCCGATCGTGCTGACCGAGCGCGGTGACACGGTCACCGAGAACGCGCTCATGGCGGCCGCGTTGAACCCCGGCACCACCGTCATCCGTAATGCCTCGTCGAACTACATGGTCCAGGACCTGTGCTTCTACCTGCTCCGCCTCGGCGTGGAGATCGAAGGCATCGGCACCACCACCCTGACTGTCACCGGACGTGAGGTCATCGATGTCGACGTCGACTACGCCCCGAGCGAGGACCCGATCGAGGCCATGTCCCTGGTCGCCGCCGCCGTGGTCACCCAGTCCTCGATCACCATCCGGCGGGTGCCGATCGAGTTCATGGAGATCGAACTAGCCGTCCTCGAAGAGATGGGTTTCTCCTACACCCGCACCGAGGAGTACGCCGCAGCCAACGGTCACACGCGTCTTGTCGATCTGACCACGTCCCCCTCGCAGTTGCGGGCGCCGTTGGACAAGATCCACCCGATGCCGTTTCCCGGCATCAACATCGACAACCTGCCGTTCTTCGCCATCATCGGGGCGACGGCCCACGGCCAGACCTTCTTGCACGACTGGGTCTATGAGAACCGCGCCATCTATCTCACCGACCTCAACAAACTCGGTGGTCAGGTCAAGCTGCTTGACCCACACCGAGTGATGATCGACGGACCCACTCACTGGACCGGCGCCGAACTGATGTGCCCGCCGGCTTTGCGCCCTGCCGTCGTACTCTTTTTGGCCATGCTGGCCTGCAAAGGCACGTCGGTGCTGCGCAACACCTATGTTATCCACCGTGGCTATGAGGATCTCGCGGAGCGGCTGAATCTCTTGGGCGCCAACATCGAGACCTTCCGCGACATCTGAGGGCCGCGACGCCCGAGAACCGCGCAACCTGAGGAACCTCTCAGCGGGCGTGCCCGGAGACGTCTGGACCCTCGGGGGTCCATACTGCGACGGTGAGCACCGTCACCCCTGGGAGCCCCCACACCGGTTTCGCCTATCTGGACGAGAGTCGGACCGAGGGCGCCGTAGCCGCCTTCGCCCACCGCGGCGGGGCTTACCACCCGGAGATCGAGGGCCTCGAGAACACCATGGCCGCCTTCCGGCACGCGGCCGGTCTCGGGTACACCTACATCGAAACCGATGTGCATCTCACGGCTGATGGTGTGTTGCTCGCGTTCCACGACACGGTCCTGGACCGCGTCACCGATCAACGCGGGGCGATCGGCGACCTGACGCTGGCTGAGGTCCGCCGCGCCAGGATCGGTGGACGCGAACAGATTCCCACCCTCGCCGAACTGTTCGAGGCGCTGCCTGAGGTCCGCTTCAACATCGACCTGAAGTCGGATCCGGCCGTATCAGCGATGGCGCAGTTCGTTCGCGAACACGATGCCTGGGACCGTGTTCTGATCGGTTCCTTCTCCTACCGGCGGTTGGTCCGGTTCCGGAAACTGACTCGGGGGCGGGTGCCCACCTCGGCCAGCCCGATCCAGGTCGCGGCCTATGTCCTGCTTCCGAGCGGGCGCCTGGCCGACTTCGTGACCCGTCGTCGGGTCGACGCCCTACAGATCCCCCACCGTCAGGGGCGACTCCTGATCGCCAGTTCCTGGCTCATCCGCCGGGCCCACGCGGCGGGGAAACACGTACACGTTTGGACCATCGACGACCCCGCCGAGATGCATGACCTTCTCGATCGCGGCGTTGATGGTCTGATGACCGACCGGACCGATCTGCTCAAGGCCGTGCTGATCGAGCGCTCCCAATGGAAGGCAACCCCATGAACTCTGTTCCCACGCCGATCGCGGATCTCAGCCCGCTTCAGCGGCGCAAGGAGCAACGCTCCTGGTACTTCTACGACTGGGCGAACAGTGCCTTCGCGACCACCGTGGCTGGAGTTCTCTTCGGGCCCTACATCAAAGCCATCGCCGACGAGGCCGCGGTGGACAACCGCATCTCGGTCATCGGGATCTCCATCGCTCCGGGAGCCCTTCCGGCGTTCGTGATCACCGCCTCCACCATCATCTCGGCTCTCCTGCTGCCCATCCTGGGCGCGGTCGCCGACCGGACGGCGCGAAAGAAAGACCTTCTGGCCGGGTTCGCGTGGGTGGGCGCGGCCGCGGCCGCAATGCTGTTCTTCGTCACCGGAGACAACTGGCAACTCGGCGTGGTGGCCTTCCTGGTCGCGAACCTCTGCTTCGCAGCTTCAGCAGTCTTTAACGACGCCATCTTGCCGCTGATCTCCACCGAGGATGAGCGCGACGGCGTCTCCAGCCGCGGCTGGGCGATGGGGTACGCCGGCGGTGGACTCCTCCTGGCGCTCAACTTCGTGATCGTCACCTTCTACGAATCCTTCGGCATGACTGAGGGCATGGCCGTGCGGATCAGCATGCTCTCCGCTGCAGTGTGGTGGGCCGCCTTCACCTTCATCCCCTTCCGGGGGATCCACAACCGCCCGCCGGTCGAGGTGAAGGTGGTCGAGGGCGGCATCTTGTCCCAGAGCTTCGGGCAACTGTGGCGCACCCTGAAGGAGATGCGCCACTACCCGGTGGCCCTGACGTTCCTGGTGGCCTACCTCTTCTTCAACGACGGCATCCAGACAGTCATCTCGCAGTCCTCCATCTACGGCACCGAGGAGTTGGGCTTCCCGCTGGGCACGGTGCTCGCGACGTTCCTGCTCGTGCAGTTCGTCGCGGTCGGCGGCGCGCTCGCCTTCGGTCGGCTGGCCGGGGTGTACGGGGCTAAGAAGGTCATCCTCGCTGGGCTGGCGATCTGGATGGTGATCGTGACCGTTGCCCTGGTGCTGCCGAAGGAGCAGTTGGTCTTCTTCCTGATGCTCGGGGCCGCGATCGGAATCGTCCTCGGCGGGACCCAGGCACTGGCCCGGTCCTACTTCTCGCTGTTGATCCCAGCCGGAAAAGAAGCTGAGTTCTTCAGCTTTTATCACGCGATGGACCGCGGCACCTCGTGGATGGGCACCCTGGTTTTCGGCGTGGTCTACCAGCTCACGGGCTCCTACCGCCCGGCGATCTTCGCCCTCGTGGGCTTCTTCGCCATCGGTGGCGCCATCCTGATGAAGGTGGACACCGCGAAGGGGATCGAGCAGGCCGGAAACCGGGCCCCCGAGGTGGTCTGAGGGTCGAACGGCCGAGCGGCTACTCTCGGGCGATCCCGCCTTGTGTTCTCCGCCACAGAGGGCGAGGATATGACGTGGGATTGGAATCTTGGGACCATGGGTACCGTTGAACCGATTGAGGCGGGTAAACCCCTGTCCCAACGCCTACTATTTGGAGGTCCCTCATGGCGGAGCGCACCCTACGCGGCGCACGACTCGGAGGCCAGAGTTTCGAGGACGAGCGCGGCATCGAGTTCGCCGCACGTCAGCAAATCGGATACCGGTGCCCTCAGGCGCACGAATTCGAGATCACCATGTCGGTCGAGGCCGATGTGCCCGCAGTGTGGGAATGCCCCAAGTGCGGCGCCGAGGGCGAGAGCACCTCCGGGATCGAGAAGATCGTCAAGCCCGAGAAGCCTGTCCGCACGCACTGGGACATGCTGCTTGAGCGGCGGTCTGAGAAGGAACTCGAGGACATCCTCAAGGAGCGGATTGACCTGCTCCGCGGCGGTGCCATCGGGCCGGCTCACCTGCACCGCAACACCAAGAAGCGCAAGGCAACTGCCTGACGCCTCTTTCGGCGACCTTAGTCGTCGATGACCTCGCCTCGGATCACCGTTGGATCGGTTGGTCTGGGGCGATTGGCATTTTGGGGGCCTCGGCCCTGGGCAGGGCCCGATCCCGGAGTGGACATGGGCACGACCGTCAGGCGGGCGGTGACCGCTCGGGCCAGAAGCGCGCGGAACAACGGGCGGGTCAGGGGCAGGATCAGTAGGGCGGCGAAGAGGTCGGTGACGAAGCCCGGCGTCAGCATCAGCGTGCCGCCGATCAGGATCAGGGCACCATCGGCCAACTCGGGGCCGGGCATCCGTCCACTGTTGAGCGCTGAGCGGAGCGCTGCGAAGGCTTTGGCGCCTTCACGGCGGATCAACCAGGCGCCGATGATGCTGTCGAGCACGAGCAGGAGGATCGTCCACCAGGCACCGATCACCTGACCGATTTGAATCAGTACGTAGATCTCGATGACCGGGACGATCAGAAAGGCCAACAGGACCAGCGGGCCCAGGCGACGTCGCGGTTGGGTCATGAGCCACTCCTCCGGGACGTTTTCGTGTCGCGTCGACGAGCCAGTCGGCTCCGCACTTGATCGCGCCGTTCGGAGATGCCCCATTGAGTGATCCTGGCCAGTGACTCGGCGGCTACGGTCCCACTCATCTTGGACTCCCCCCGCTCGCGTTCGATGAATTCGATCGGAACTTCGCGCACCGTTAGCCCGGCCTGAAGTGTCCTGGTCACCAGATCGGTCTGGAAGACGTAGCCGGTGGAGCGAACCTGGGCCAGGTCGATCTTCTCGAGGGTCCCCCGCCGGAAGAGCCGGAACCCAGCCGTGGCGTCGCGCACCGAGATGCCCAGCAGAAGGCGGACGTAGAGATTGCCTCCGCGCGAAAGGGCGGAGCGGTGCAGGGGCCAGTTGACGACCGAGCCGCCGGGCACCCACCGCGAACCGATCACCAGATCAGCGTCGGGGAGGACCTCCAACAACCGGCCGAGTTGCTCTGGTTGGTGTGAACCGTCGGCGTCCATCTCGCCGATGATCTCGTAGCCGCGCTGAAGCGCCCAGTCGAAGCCGTGGAGGTAGGCGGCTCCGAGACCGCCCTTGGCCGTCCGATGCTCGACATGGATCTGCGCGTCTGCGGCCGCCATCTCGTCGGCGATCCTGCCGGTGCCGTCCGGAGACTCGTCGTCCACCACCAACACATCGAGAGACGGTTGTGCCGCGCGGAGACGCGCCAGGATCGGGCCGATGTTCTCAGCTTCGTTGAAGGTGGGGACAACCATCACGCCCGGCCCCAGGTCCTCCCACGTCATCGCTGCTCCATCTGCACTGTCGGTTGAGGGCCGGTGCTTCCCGGAGACTCTCGATGCCTACGAGAATACGTGATCAAACACAGGATCAAACCCAAGAACGTGACGGCCCACGACAGCCGCGCCGGCCAGAGACCCATCCACACGGCCGGGGTGGTTCCCGCCATCAACTCGACCTCCTCCACCAGCACGTCCTGCTCCAGTCGCTCGGTGACAGCCACCACCGAACCATCAGGAGCCACCACCCCCGAGATGCCGTTGGTGGAAGCCACCACCAACCAGCGGCCGCTCTCGATAGCGCGCAGACGCGTGATGGCGAACTGCTGATCGACCTGGTCGGTGAAGATGAAGACCGCGTTGCTGGTCTGCACGGTGAGCAACTCGGCGCCACGGCGTACCTGGTCGTAGATCGCGTCGTCGTAGGCAATGTCGAAGCAGATCGAGTTGGCCAGCGACACGTCGGCCACCTCCAGGGGGGTGCGTCGTACGCCGCGAAGCATGTCCCGGGGAACCCGATCGAGCTGAGCGAACGCACCGTCGAGATAGGAGCGGAAGGGGATGTATTCCCCAAAGGGGACCGGATGGTGTTTGGTGTAGCGATCGCCTGACCCGGTCACCGGATCCCAGACCAGCCCCTGATTGAGGATCTCTCCAGGACCGCCATCCACGATGGCTCCGACGAGGACTGGAACGCCAACTGCAGAGGCGGCGCCGTCCAGGTCGGCCCTGACCCCCGAGTCGAAGAACGGGTCTGAGGCGGTCGAGTTCTCCGGCCACAGCACGAAGTCGGGTGCCGACACCCGACCGGCCCGGACGTCTTGAGCCAACTCGATCGTGGCGTCTCGGTGGTTGCGCGTCAGACCGGCCGAGTCGGCCAGAACGTCGTTGCCCCTACCCGGCACGCTGCCCTGGACGGCCGCGACCACCGCCGTCCCCTTCGGGTCCAGTCGGTAGGGCAGGGCCGCGGGCGCCAGAGTCACCACGACCACCGCGGCTAAGAGCCCTGCACCCACGAGTCGATCGCGGCCCGTGGCGAGCACGACCCAGCTCAGTCCGAATCCCGTGAGCGCCAGGAGGAAGGAAACTCCCGTGGTGCCCACATAGGCCAGGGCGTGCGCCGCGGGGGTGTCCACCACCGCGAACGAAAGCCTCCCCCACGGCATCCCGCTGAAGGGCCAGGTGCTGCGCAGGTATTCAACGGCAACCCAGGCGACAGCCGCCCACAGCGGCCAGAGGGGCAGCCGCCGGAAGAGCGCTGCGACCAAGCCGAAAGTCCCGAAGAACATCGAAATCGCCAACGACAGGGCCAACCAGGGCCCCACGCCGATCGACTGGCTCAGCCAGTAAGTGTGCGGGAGATAGAAAGCGCATCCGAACACTGATCCGAGCAGTAATCCGAACCGCGCTCGGACAGCATGCGTCACCAGACCCAGAGCGGCGATGCACACCGGCACGAGGTAGGCGAAGGCGACGGGTTCGTAGGCCAGCGACAGGGCGGCGCCGGCTATGGCCGCGCCGGCGATCCTGATCAGCACAGACGAACCGTACCGCGTCACACCTGATGGTTCTGCAGAGAACCGGAGGGGTCCAGACTCCCGTCGCACCGTTCCCGAATCCGCCCGGCTGACGGGACAAGAACGTTATCTAAGGGGGGTCCTGGACCCCTTCCGGCTCGCTCTCGCAGTGGCCGACCCGCTTCCCTGTGCACATCGCGGACAGGTGTATGGCGCAACACCCTCCGTCGTTGGTCACCCAGAAGTTGGTCTTCCGTCCACGATCTACATGAGCGAACGAGGGCTATGCAATCCATCCTGGAGCCCGGTGTCAACTGGGCTCTGACCTGCGAAGATGCGCGTTACCGCAGGTCAGCGCGGTGGGCAGATGAGCAAGATTTCCTAAAAGAAATTGGACTACTTCGGCGTGTCGCTTGCGAGCCGTCACGTTTCGTCACTCGTGCCCCACGGGCTCCGGGACGACGACAGTCCCGGTTGCGGTCGTGGCCAGGATCGGAGTCGCCAGAACTTCCGCAGCCCCCGGCGACTGCTCGGTCGCCGCTCCGCGAGCCGAGACGTACACCGCGAAGTCCATGACGCGTGACCTTCGGCCCACCCGGACGAGCTCGCAGGTGATCTCCAGGACGTCACCGGCTCTCACCGGACCCAGGAACTGAACGTCGGAGTACGACGCGAAGAGGCCTTCGTCACCGTCGGTGAGGATGCACATCTCGGTGGCCACGTCGCCGAACAGGCCCAGGCTGTAAGCGCCATCGACCAGGTTCCCGGCGTAGTGCGCGTGGCTGTAGGGCACATAGCGACGGTGTACGACGCGGGCGCCGACCTCGGCAGCCATCAGGCGCTCCTGGGCATGGGGGTCGTCTCTGGCGCCAGCCGGCTGACCAGGTAGGACGCGACCTCTCCAGGGGTGGTGCCCCGGCCGAAGACTCGGTCCACGCCGAGTTCACCGGCGGCGCCCTCGTCGAAACGTGGTCCGCCCACGATCAGCAGCGGTCGCTTCGCTGAGGGGTAGGACTCTCGGAACGCAGCGGACATCTCGCGGGTGTTGAGTAGATGGGCGTCGCGTTGGGTGACGACCTGGGAGACCAAGACGGCGTCAGCCCCGGCCGCCTGGGCGTCGCGCACCAGATCCGGCACGGAGACCTGAGCCCCCAGGTTCACCACCTTGACCTCCCGGTAGTACTCCAAGCCCTTCTCGCCTGCGAAGCCCTTGATGTTCAGGATCGCGTCGATCCCGACGGTGTGGGCATCGGTGCCGATGCAGGCACCCACGACCGTGAGCTTCCGACCGAGTTGGGCCCTGATCCGGGTGTTGACCTCCGAGGGCGTGAGCAGCGGATAGTCACGTTCGATCACCACCACCTTGTCGGGCTCCACGAGGTGGGTCACCGACCCGTAGACGACGAAGAAGGTGAAGTCCGGCCCCATGGGCTTGGCGTGCACCACCATCGCCGGGTCGAGCCCCATCTTCTTGGCCAGTTGGGCGGCTGCTCCCTCAGCAAGCTTGGAATGGGGCATGGGCAGGGTGAAACTCACCTGGACCATTCCGTCGCCGGTGGTGTCGCCGTACGGCCTGATCGGCGGGTGTACGGGCACCGGCGTGGGTGAAGCTGTCATGACTCCTCCTCGAGCAGTTCAGTGGCCGGGTTGTAGAAGTAGTCGGACCGGCGGGCCACGCCGTCCAGGCCGCGGCCCTTGTTGGACGGGCGTTTCATCAGCCCGAAGGTGCCTTCGGCGATCGCCGTCAGCAGTGAGTCGTCGACGATGCGGTCCAGCAACTCGATGGACTCGTCGAGAACCTGGTTCGCGCGTTGGTTGATGAAACCGTCACGTGGCGGATGGAAGTCCTCGTGGAGCCGGCCGGCGGCTTCCATGACGTAGCGGACGTTCTGCAGCGCCAGGTCCCGGTCCGAGAGCCACGGGGTCACCACAGCTTCGGTCATCATCCCCACGAGCAGGATCCCCTGCCCGGTGAGCGCTCCGGCCAGGTTGAAGAAGCCGTCGAGGAGATAGCCCTTGAACACGTCACCGGTCATGTGGCGGGTCGGGGGCATCCACTTCAAGGGTGCGTCGGGGAACAACTCACGAGCCAGGAGGGCGTGAGCCAACTCCAACCGGAAGGAGTCCGGCACCGCCGGGTCGATCTCGAAGGCGTGCCCGAGTCCGAGCTGCCAGTCTGCAAGCCCTGCTTCTTTGGCGAAGTATTCGTTGAGCAGCTGACTGGTTGTCACGGTGTGCGCCGCATCGACGGCGTCGGCCGTGGTGAGGTAGTTGTCCTCGCCGGTGTTGATGATGATGCCGGCCCGTGCGTGGACCTGCCGACTGAAGCGCTGGTCGACGAAGGTGCGGATGGGGTTGATGTCGCGGAAGAGGATCCCGTACATCGAGTCGTTGAGCATCATGTCGAGCCGCTCGAGTCCGGCCAACGCCGCGATCTCCGGCATGCAGAGACCGGAGGCGTAGTTCGTCAGCCTGATGTAGCGCCCGAGCTCGCGGCCAGACTCGTCGAGGGCAGCCCGCATCAACCGGAAGTTCTCACGAGTGGCGTAGGTGCCGGCGAATCCCTCCCGCGTGGCGCCCTCCGGGACGAAGTCCAGAAGACTCTGACCGGTGGAGCGGATCACCGCGATGACATCCGCGCCTTCGCGTGCCGCCTGTTGCGCCTGGGGGATGTCTTCGTAGATGTCCCCGGTGGCCACGATCAGATAGATCCAGGGTTGTCGAGGAGCGTCGCCCTGGGTCTGGATCAGTCGATCGCGCTCAACCCGACGAGCATCGATCTTGGCCAGGCCAGCGCCGACCTGGCGTCTGCTGTTGGCTCGCGCCACCTGGGCGTCGCCACCTTCAGGTAGGCGAAAGGTCACCGAACCGGCCGCCGCCTTCTGGGCCAGCTCAGTCAGGTCCCCGGCGGCTCCGCGGGCCAGGGCGTCCCACACGGGGAGGGCGGCGCCGTGCTCGAGTCCCACGTCCGCGCGCACCACGTCCATCAACCGGTTGACCCACGGGGTGCCCTCGTCGTCGGCTCCGTCGAGTCCGGCGAGGCGCAGCATCGCGCGCTCGACCGAGACCGTCGTGTGCTCCTGAGCAAGTTTCACGATGGGTTCACCGGCTCGAGCCGCCAGCGATCGGGCTCGGGCCATCGTGGCCGGGTCGAGGTGGAGCTTGGGGGTGGCGCTCATGTGGCGGTCTCCGAGGTGAGATGGATGGTGCGGCCCGAGGACAGGAGGCGGCGCAGCCGGGGCAAGGGGGATCCAGGAGTGAGGTCAGGCAGCCCCGACTCCCCCATTCCTCCAGGAACGTCCCAGACCGCCAGGTGAGCCACGGCGCCGACCGTCAGGTCGTGGACGTCGTCGCTTCCGGCGGCCGCCCAGCCGTTCGCGGTGTGGGCGCGAAAGGCCGTTCCGACCGACACGGCGTGGTTCGGCTCGTGGTGATGCACCGCTGCCCGAATGGCCGACCAGGGATTCAACGACGTGACAGGGGAGTCGGAGCCGAAGGCGATCAGACCCTCGTTGAAGCTCGCGAGAGGATTAGTGACCCTCCACCGCTCCCCCAACCTCTCGGCGTACATCCCGTCGGCGCCGCCCCACAGGGCGTCGAACATCGGTTGCACGCTGGCGATCACCCCGCACCGCGAGAATATCTCCAGTGCCCGGGCGGAGGGCATCTCGACGTGCTCCAGCCGGTGATTGGCCCGGATCCGATTGCCGAGCAACTTCTCCGCCTCCTCGAATCCCGTGGCGATCGACTCCAGAGCAGCGTCACCGATGGCGTGGAACCCTGCCTGCAACCCTGCCTCGGTGCAGGCGACGACGTGGTCGCGGACCTCCTCTGAAGTGACGAAGCCGTGACCGCAGCTCTGCTCTGCGTCGGTGTACGGCGCCACGAGAGATGCGGTGCGCGAGCCGAACGCGCCGTCGGCAATGAGGTCACCGGCGAGCCCCGCGGCACCGAGTCGCTGCGCCGTCTCGATGGCCATCAATTCGCCCCAGTAGATCGTGGCGTGGAGCCCGATCTCCTCCGCAGCCTGGCGAACCAGGGGAATCTCCGACTCCGGCCCGATGTGGGGGGCGGCGTTTTCGTGGAAGGCGACGATCCCGTTGGCCGCCATCTCGCGACAGGCTGCGCGGGCGGCGTCTAAGCGGTCGTCGTCGCTGATCAGGGTCTCCAAAGTGTGCCGGACCGCGTGGTGGGCGTCGCGCTCGACCCGCCCATGCTCAGACCAGCCGTCCAGGTCGTTGAGGCCCGGGACCAGGGAAGACAAGGAGGGCGAGATCACCGATGAGTGGGCGTCGATCCTGGTCAGATAGGTACGCCGACCCGGGGCCGCGGCTTCGAGCTGAGCGCCGGTGGGAGGTCGGGCGTCGGACCAGGTGGTCTCGTCCCACCCTTGGCCGACAATGACGGCCTGCTCGGGATGCTTCTCCGCGTAAGCGGCGACTGCGGCAAGGGTGGTCTCGCGGCCGTCGTGACCTGTGTGGGCGCAGAGGTCCAGTCCGGTCAGGGCGAATCCGGTCCGGACCGTGTGCACGTGGGCATCCACGAAGCCCGGGCCGATGGTGCAGCCGTCAAGATCGATGCGTGTGGCGTGGGGCGGAGCCTGGGTTGGGTCGTTGCCGACCCACACCACACGCTTGCCTCGCACGACCAGCGCCCGACCGCCGTGACGACCGTGGCCGAGGGTGACGACGCGGTCCGCGACCAGCAGCGCCCCCCGCGCGGCAGGGTCGACGATCTGGATGTCGGCTGGGTCAAGACCCACCGGAGCCTCCTCGACCCAGCTTCGCGGACCGTGTGATGGTGGCAGACGCGGCGTCAGAAGGCCCGCAGGTCATGCGCTCGCCATGCTCTGGCTCACGCCGAAGTGGGCCATGACGGCCATGAAGGTGGCGATGAACAGCAGCGCGGCCACGAAGCCGCGGCTGCGCGACGTCGGTTGCCGCTTGATCTCGTCGAACAGCTGCTGGCCGGTCGCGACGACCGCGGCAACGCCGAACACCAGCGCGAGCAGCAGGAAGAACAGCGCCGCCCCGGCCTCACCATCGCTGCCGGCCGTCCCGAGGAACGACAGCACGAACGCGAGCACAAGCCCGATCTGCACCACCCGCTTCGGCCAGCGCAGCCGAGCACGGTTGTGCGCCGCGGCGTCGATGTGGACCGGGACCTGGGGGGCGTCAGGCTGCGCGCTGGCCGTCACATCGGGCTCCGGCGTGGACCGCTCGTCCGGAGTGTCGGTCGCGGGGTCGGTGGTCACCGACCGCTCGCGAGCCGGCGACCGACGACCATGCGCTGGATCTGGTTGGTGCCCTCGAAGATCTGCAGCACCTTGGCCTCACGCATGTAGCGCTCGGCCGGGAAGTCCTTGGTGTAGCCGACGCCCCCGAGCACCTGCACGGCGTCGGTCGTGACCTGCATCGCGGTGTCGGTGCAGAACAGCTTCGCCATCGAGCACACCTTGCTCACGTCGAAGCCGGCATCCATCCGGCTGGCTGCGTCCTTGTAGAGGGCGCGCGCAGCCTCGACCTGGGTCGCCATGTCCGCGAGCAGGAACTGCAGCCCCTGGAACTCGATGATGGGCTTGCCGAACTGCTCGCGCTGCCGCGCGTACGTGATGGCGGCGTCCAGCGCGGCCTGGGCGAGCCCCACGGCCAGCGCCGAGATCCCGAGCCGTCCGGTGTCGAGGCCGGCCATCGCCGTCGCGAAGCCCTGCCCCTCCATCCCGCCAAGCAGGCGGTCGCCGTCGACCATCGCGTCGGTGAACGTCAGCTGCGCCGTCGGTGAGCCGCGCAGACCCATCTTGTCCTCGTGCTTGGCGACCGCGAGGCCTTGCTGGTCGGCGTCGATCGCGAACGCAGAGATGCCGCCGGCGCCGGTGCCACCGGTGCGCGTGAACACGATGTGCGTCTGGGCGTGGCCGCCGTGGGTCACCCACGCCTTGGTGCCGTTGAGGAGGTAGCCGCCGTCCTTGGCCTCGGCGCGGCACATCAGCGAGGCTGCGTCCGAGCCGGCGTCCGGCTC
>RCMY010002892.1_pt1 | contig 15411 bp, 11 predicted proteins | sample 2041341 | NCBI WGS metagenome assembly RCMY01 (sample SAMN09708234, study PRJNA481090) | Marine sediment metagenome, whole genome shotgun sequencing project.
CTTCTGAGTAGGGCGGTGGAGATATCGGATCGGATTGGTGTGGGATCGCCGTGGACGCAGACGCTGATCTTGAGTTCACTGTTCTGTGCGACGTCTGCACAGGCTTGGGTCAGCGCGTCCTCAAGGGAAACTCCGGTTCCGTCACTTAGCGCTGACGGGGCGAGGTCTCGGACGACCCGACGGACCTCGTCGAGGCTGTCTCGGGCCGTTCGGGCGGCCTGGTTGACGTATTCGTGCGCGGAAGCTGGGGCCGCAGTCCGCTGTTCCTCTGCGGCGGTGAGCAAGAGGTTGATGCTGGTCAATCCTTGGGCGACGCTGTCGTGAATATCGCGCGACAGTCTGGCTCGTTCGGCGAGCACGCCAGCGTTGTGCTGCGCATCGGCGACGTCGTCTTGGGCCTCTCGAAGCTGATCGAGTAGCCGTTGGCGTTCGGCCGATTCGCGCTCCAACAGTCGATACGCGAATACTGCGAGTCCGGCGATGCTTACCGGCCCCACAATGATCGTCGGATCCAACTCGCCCACCATGTTCGTCCATGCCGCGATGACCGCAGCGACCATGGCCGCGACGACGGATACCGCAGCAGCGAAGCGGAGGACGCGCAGCGTCACAAACGCCAGCGGGACCGCCACCCACGAGAACGAGGGGGCGAGTAAGACCAGCGCGAACCAGACCGCGACGACGCTGAGGCACCAGCCAGCGGTGACCACAGGCGAGCCGGTACGGGCGACGAGCGTGGCTCCTGAGTAGACGGCGAGGAGGAGTCCGGCGAGGCCAAGAATGACGGGTGCTCGATCGCCAAGGCCGTGGCCGTTCAAGTACCGCCACACGGCAGCGACCGTAAGAAGAACCAACGCAAGATGGAGCCAGACCCTGATGCGGCCGTCGTCGGCGAGGATGCCGCGCAAACCCTCGCGCGGTCGGACGTCTGACTTCATACCCGTTGACACTACGGCACGAATGTGTGATGTCGCATCAGTCAACTGGCTATTCATTCACAGCCGGTTGGCTGCCATTTTGTGGCTAGCTGCCCGATGCGAGCTTGTCGCCGCGTGCATCAGTGTGGTTGCTATACAACAACCAAGGAGAATCCAATGAAGAGTTCACTGATCCGAACAGTGACTGCGGCTGGCGTAGTGTTGTCGATGGCAGCAACCACCGCTGGCCCCGCAGCGGCCCATGACAACAGTGAGGGCAGGCCCGCCACCTATGAGATGGATGGCGATGACGGCGGCTCGAAGTTCGAAGGCATCGGCGTCGACCGGCACGAACGGACCTTCTATGTCAGCGAGGTCACCGGCGGGGAGATCCACCGCGGCGACGTCCGCAATGGCACAACCGAAGAGTGGATGCCCGAAGGCGCCGACGGGCGATTCACCGCCCGCGGCATTACCACCGACCGGCACGACCGGATCTTCATCGCCGGCGGTCCGAACGGCATTGGCAACGATCGCCCCGACCTTTGGATCTATGGCAACGACGGTGAACTTCTCGCTGCGCTGAAGGTGAACGAGCCAGATGCATTCCTCAACGACGTCGCCATTGGCCCAGACGGCGCCGCGTACTTCACAAACTCGAACGCACCGCAGATTTTCCGGGTCGCGCTCGAGGACAACGAGTGGCAGGTCACGACCTGGGCCGATGCCAGCGACACGATCACTCAGGAGGAAGGTTTCAACTTGGGCGGCATCGTCGTGTCACACGATCGGAAGTCTCTTGTTGTCGCACAGGGCAATGTGGGTGCGCTGTGGTCGTTCGATCTGTCCAATGGGGCAGCGACGAGAATCGAGACCGGCGGTATCGATCTGACCAATGCTGATGGACTCGTGATCCAAGGCCACCGACTCACCGTCGTTCGCAACTTCTCCCGAGTCATCACCACGGTGCGCCTCGACCATCACGGCCAAAACGCTTCACTGATCCGTGAAGTTGCAACCGACCCTAATCGAGTGTTCACCACCGCCAAGATCGCACGGGGTCGACTCCTCGTCGTCGACAGCAAGTTTGACGAGCAGGTCGCTCAGCCTCCCTACGAAGTCGTAGCGCTCCGGCTTGACGGCCGAGCACCACGGTCGTGAACCCCACCGGCCATGGCAAGTCGCCTCGCTGCCGGCATTCGACAAGGATGCCGGAGGCGGTTGGTGCCACCGCAGTCGCGATGGCGATGCTTCTCACCTCGTGTTCCAGCGCGGCGACGTCTGCCGCTAGTTCTGCCACTAGCACCACGAGTGACCATTCGGCCCAGACTACTGAACCCGATACATCCAGCACCGGTGCCAACTCGAGCGTTGCCACAGGTGCTGCGCTCGAAGAACTGAACCGGGCTCTCATCGATGCGACATGGGACAACAATCTTGATCTGGCCCGTGAACTCATCGCCGCCGGTGCTGACGTCAACGACAAAGACGACTCACTTCAGAGCGCATACCTGATCGCCACAAGTGAGGGCTACTTCGAACTATTGGAGCTCACGCTCGACAATGGGGCCGACGTTACATCGTTGGACGGCTTCAACGGCACAGGCCTTATTAGGGCTGCTGAACGGGGTCACGCCACCATCGTCGGGCGTCTCCTGCAGACCAAAATCGACGTCAACCACATCAACAACCTCGGGTGGACTGCGCTCCACGAAGCCATCATCCTCGGCGACGGCGATCAAGATGCCCTTGACACTGTGAGGCTCCTCATTGCCGGCGGAGCCGACGTTGAGTTGGCGGCGCAACGCGACAACGTGATGCCACTCGACCTCGCGCTTGGACATGGGCAACGCGACATCGCAGCGACCATCCAGGCTGCGCTCGATACCGAAGGTACCGCAGATGCTGGCGGCGATCTTTTGAAAGCCGCCGAGTCAGGCGATGCTGATGCTGCGGCGTTAGCGCTCGCAGCGGGAGCCGACATCGAAATCCGGGACGCCAATCTTCGGACCCCACTCCTGATTGCGGCCACGAATGACCACGCTGGAATCGCCCGGCTTCTCGTAGCTCTGGGTGCTGACCCCGATGCACTCGATGATCGCCACGACACACCGTGGCTTGTCACTGGCGTGACCGGCAGCGTCGAGATGGCAGAGATCCTCCTCGCTGTTGACCCTGACCTGGCCATCCTGAACCGTTTCGGCGGCACATCGCTCATCCCGGCAAGTGAACGGGGGCACCTCGAATATGTCGAGCGGGTCGTGCAGTCAGGTGTTGACATTAACCACGTCAATGAACTCGGCTGGACTGCCCTTATGGAAGCAGTCCTTTTCGGTGGCGGGTCCTCGACTCACCTAGAGATCATCAGAGTTCTACTCGCGGCAGGAGCTGATCCGTCGATTGCAGACGACGACGGCATCACGCCCGCCGCGCACGCCGAGAGAAAGGGGTACGACGAAGTCGTGCGGCTGCTCTCCGATGGATGAGTACTTCCGCCGGTAGGGCGATGATCGAAGACTCTGCCCCGCCCCAGCAACCCACTGATACATTCAGTTGGTGGCTGACCTGTGTATACGAAACGTGCATGTGAGGGATCATGGGCTCGCCCCCGGTTGCCGCGGTGACGTCGTACTCGTAGACGCTGCCTCGCCTGCTGAAGCAGCGGTCACGAGCCCACAGCGTGTCGCTGTTGTCAAGGCCGGCAACATCGCTTGGGCCGACGCAGTCGAGGAGAATCAGCGGTGAATGCCGACGATCTCATCCACCTTCGTCGATGCATCGAGCTAGCCGAAGAGGCGGTCGATCGAGGCGATGAGCCGTTTGGCTCGGTGCTCGTCAGCGGGGACGGCCGGGTTCTCGCAGAGCGCAGCAATGAGGTCGTCACGTCTGGTGATCGCACGGCTCATCCCGAAATTGCTCTTGCGAGTTGGGCGTCTCGGCATCTTGATGCGGCGACGCGGGCATCAGCATCGATGTACACGAGTGGCGAACACTGCCCGATGTGCGCGTCAGCACATGTCTGGACCGGGATCGGGCGGCTGGTCTACGTGCTTTCGTCGCCCATGATCGCAGACCTTGTCGGACCTGGTATCGCCATCGGATTGAGAGTGACCGACGTCGTGGGTGCATCGAACTTTCATGTCGAGGTCGAGGGGCCGTGTCACGAACTAGTACCCGAGGCCGCCGCGCTCTTCAAACGTCGTTGAGCACACGAATCTTCATGGCCTACGGCCACCTATTGAGCTTGCACCCTGGTGGAAGGTTTATGATTCGGCCCAGGAATGTCGATCACTCGGCACGTCGTCGATACTCCAGAAGAAGCAGAACGCACCGGGTTTCGGGGTTCTCCGAGCATTCTCATCAACGGTGTCGACCCGTTCGCGGAACCCGGCGATCCGGTTGGACTCTCGTGCCGCGTTTACCAGACACCCGCAGGCCCGGCTGGATCTCCGACCCTCGACCAACTGCGCCACGCCCTCACCAAGTCGTAAAGGTGTACCGCCGATCGGGTGAGGCGGCGAGAAGCTCGAGGTAGGCCGTTCCGGTGAGTTGCTGCCGAGCTGGCCCGCAGCAACTTCATGACCGTGCTCGGCAACTTGTTCGAAGAGCTCTTGATGAATCAGGTGAACTTGACGGAGGTTCGGCTGGGTCGGGTCCTTCTGCACGAGAAACCGGTGCTTTATCAGTGCTCCCGAATGCGCGTCTCCTTCAACTCCAAAACCGGCGACAAGGCTAGACTGACACCGATCAAGCCTCAGTGCAGCGAGGACGCTTGAGGTCTGGTGTCAATCACCACCGGCCTCACCTCCCGAGTTGACCTCGCGATCAGGAAGAACGAGATCGAGGAATATCGCGGCGATACCCCCGACGGCGACGCTTGATTCGAATGGGATACGGATACCGGCCGGCAAGATGTCGAAGGCCCCCGCTGGCACAGTGGCGACTCCAACACCGAGTCCCACAGCAATGGCGAAGATCAGTGTGTTCCGCTGGTTCATCTCGACCCTCTTCAGCTGATCAGCACCCGCCGCTGCGACTGCGCCGAACATCACAATGGCGGCACCGCCGAGCACGGGCAAGGGCATCGAAGTGATCACCGCCGACAACTTCGGGACCAGTCCGAAGGCGATGAGGATGCCTCCGCCGATGGCAACCACATACCGACTCCCGATCCGCGTCAGTGAGATGACACCCAGGTTCTGAGAAAATGACGTCAGCGAAAGACCATTCAGGAGCGGAGCGATGGCTGACGCGAGACCATCGACGCTCACGGCGCCACGAAGATCCCGTTTGGTCACCTCGGTCTCGTCGAGCGACCGAATTCCTACGGTGTCTCCGATGGTCTCGATCATGGAAGCAAACTGCGCAATGAGAACAACTACGATCGCACCCAGATGGAAGGTGGGTGCCCCGAAGGCAAGCGGCGTGGGCGGTGCGACCCATCCAGATTCACCCACTGGCGACAAGTCGAGCACACCCGTCAATGCTGCGACGACATAGCCAACGACGATCGAGATCAGGATGGCCATCGAACGAATGATCTTGATCGGCTGGATGTTCAGCAGAATCAACGTCAGGAGGACCGAACCGGACACGATCAGCGTGGCGAGATCACCAAACTCCTCAGTTCCCGCTCCGACGGCCCACTCGAAACCGAGCGGCAAGAGGCTGATACCGATAATCAAGATCACAGTGCCCGTGACAATGGGTGGAAAGAACCTGCGAATCCGCCACACGCCAAAACTCAGAGCGAACTCCGCCAGGCCTCCGACGATGATGGCGCCCATGACCGCCTGTATCCCTAGGCTCTCCCCGACGCTGATCATCGGCGCGATGAAGACGAAAGCGGTCCCCATCACGATCGGCAGGCGGGCACCGACGAAGCCGACGCCGAACGCTTGCACGACGGTGCCGATACCGCTGACCAGGATCGACCCTTGCACCAGCATCGTGCGCTGGTCGCTCGGAAGGCCGAGCCCGGCACTGACCGCCAGGGGCACCGCGATCATGCCACTCAGCATCACAAGAACATGCTGGAATCCCAGCAGGAATCCTTGCATTGGCGGCGGACGATAATCGATGTCGATGGTCATCAGCCAGGTTCCTGTCGGGGTAGGGAGAGGCTAGCGGTAGATACGGCTATGCCGTCGTGGCGATGACAGCGATCGGACCACCGCCGGATGGCCCCTGGTGCTCTGCGCCACCGGACACATAGACCATGGGATCACCGACTACGGCAGCCACGACGGCACCGACGGCGCCTCGAGCATGACGGGTCGCGCTCACGTCCGTGTCCGTCAGCATCGTGTGCCGGCGATCGCGGACCATTCCCGAAGGATCGGCCTCAGCCTTCGCAAAGACGTTCACGACCTGGCGGGCCTGCTCATCGGTCAACCGGCCGTTGGCGGGCAGTCCCACCTGATCGAGAACGTCGTAGATAGCATCGATATCGATCGCGTCCTGCATGACCGCGTGGCCGATGACCAGGTTTCCGCCAGCCGACGTCGAATTGCCGAGGAGAATCACAGCGTTCTTCAAGAGTTCCACGCCTGCTGATGTGGAGGCAACGCCGGAGAAGAGCGAGAAGTCCTTAGCGACGGCCGCTTCATCGACCTCGCCGATCTCGCCCAACGCCACTGCAACCCCAAGTGCGGAGGCTCCACGCGAATAGCCCATGGACTTGTATGTCTCGCTGGTGACAACGTCTTTGCCGCGGGTGCGAGCATCCTCGATACGACGGTTGGTAAGCAACGGGCACTTCACTTGCACGAAGTGGACGTCAGCCGGATCGTCGATTCCGGCGGCCGCCATTGCCTCGTGCACTGCCTTCGCCGTTTCGTCGATCTGCGCCTGCCGGCCGATCTCCTCAGGCAGGAAGTTCCTCGTGAACGCAACGGCAACAGCGAGGCGCTTGCCCTCGTTGATCTCATCGGTCTCGACCTCGGAGAATACCGTGTAGTGGGGGCTCAACACTCCCTCGGTTCCTCCAGACATCACAAAGGCAACCCGCGCTTCGACTTCGTCGATCGAGAGACCCAGCTTCTCGCCGATGAGCCCGGCGAGGGTCATCGTTGCGAAGCCCCGTGTGAAATCGTTGACTCCTCCGTTTCCTTCGGTCTTGGCAACGACGGCGATGATGTCGCCAGCGTCGAGTTCTTTGCGTTCCAAAGCATCGGTGAGCCCGCTGACATCGTCAGGGCCCTCCATGCTGAAACGCCTGGCGTCGATCTTCTTGGTGATCACGATATTTTCCTTTCGATTGTTGTTCTAGAAGGAGTACAGAGGAATGGAGATGAGCATCAGCAGTACCATCGCTCCTCCGACGAATTTGATGTTCCCTCGCACGATCTGCATGACACTCTGATCGAAGCCACCCGCAAGTGCAGCCACGTTGATCTGCACCGGGCTCACTTGCGTTCCGAGACCCGCAGCGATTGCGACCAACCCGAGTGCCTCTGGGGGCATGCCCAAGACCGACAAGGTCGGAAGGACGAGCGTCAGGACGCCGGCCGTGAATGCTCCGGCAGGTATGGCCACGAGGAAGGCGATGAGTATCGCGACCGGGACCACCATCGATTTGGGGGCGAGCTCCGCCCAGGACGCGATGAGCTCGAACGTACCGATCTCTCCAAGGATGTTGACGAACCCCAAGAAGATGCCAACGCTGAACAGGGTCACAAGAATGAACCGAGCTCCTTCAACCAATCCCTCGGCTGTCTCGTTCCAGTCCAGTGGGGTGAGGAGGTAGGTCAGCAACGCCGTGAAGATCACGATCGTGATCGGCGTGAAGATCGTTGTTCCGACAAGGTCATTCAAACGACCGCTCGTTACAACCATCACCAACAGTGCGATCCCCGGAGTGGCCAGCTTCCACAGCTGCCCCGTGGTCCTTTGCTCGTCCGCGTTACTGCCATCCTCACGTGGACCCACCAGCATGCTGCCATGCTTGGCCACGCCATAGATGGCGAGCCCGATGCCGACAGCCCAGAATAGTAGAGTGAATGGCAACATGCTGTTGGCGTGCTCGACTAGGTCGACGTTGGCGAACTCGGCCGTGACTGCCGTCTCCGTGGAGGCCTGAGATGTCGTGAAGGAGGCGGCCGTGGCGATGGCCATGCCAGCGATCACATGACGATTGGCGCCGACTGCGGCGAAAACCAGTGGAGCCGTCACCATCGTGTTTCCTGCTCCCAGCCCTGCGGTATAGGTGGCCAGGGCTTGCACCAGCACCATGAAGCCGGCGAGCAGGCTGATCCGCGATCCAAGCCAACGTTCGGCGAGGCTGACGATGGCTCTAGTAGCGCCCGCTCGGGCGACCAATGCGGCGGTCGCCGCATAGAGGATCGGAACGGTGATGCCCAGCATCTGATTGACGCCACCGAGCACCAGCCCGGTCCCCGCCTCGACGCCGATGCCTCCGAGGACCATCGCGGTGACACCGCCAACAGCACCAGCGATGAGCATGTGTTTTCGGAGGATTAACAGCCCGATGATCGGGATAAGCGGGATTAACATCCATGCGTCGGACATGAAATGGTCCTTTCGGGTAGCGGATATAGGAGGTGTAGGTGCCGTTCGACAACGGTGATGGACGGTCGGGCGGCCCTCATGGCGACTGCTGCTGGGTCGCTCAACGTGGGAGTTGTCACGGCCCGGGCACGATTCTGGTACCCGTTTCGCCAGCGAAGGCACGAGCAAGGCTCTCTGGCGAGGTGATCAGGGCATCCACGCCGCCGCCGTCGAGGAAAGCCAGGACGGCCTCGACTTTCGGGCCCATACTGCCCGCAGGGAACTGTCCGGCATCGAGGTGTTGACGTGCCTCACCGGCCGTCATCTGCGCTATCTCGCGTTGCTGCGGGGTTCCGAAGTCGAGCGCAACACGCTCGACGCCGGTGCACACGACAAGTCGTTCGATCCCAAGTGCCAGCGCAAGTGCGGCAGATACGTGATCCTTGTCAATGACCGCTTCGACGCCCCGATACACCCCGGGGGACTGTTCGATGACGGGGATGCCACCTCCGCCTGCGGCCAACACAACGTGACCAGCGTCGAGCAATGTGCGGATCTGTTCGATCTCGACGATCCGTTGCGGCATGGGCGATGGCACGACTCGTCGGAACCCGCGGCCGTGTTCCTCGACCATGACCCACCCCTCCTCTTGCCGTCGGGTTTGCGCAGTAGTGGCGTCGTAGGCGGGCCCGATCGGCTTCGATGGGTTCTGGAACGCTGGGTCGCTGGGGTCGACCACTGTGTGGGTGAGTACACCGACGACTGAGTCGACCATCCCATGTTCGGCCAACTCAGCAGACAGGGCCTGCGTGAGAATGTGCCCGATCCCGCCCTGGGAGTCAGCAACGCACATGTCCAGTGACAACTGCGGCAACCCGGCCTCTGACCCGACCAGCTCTGACCGGAGCAGGATGAATCCGACCTGTGGCCCGTTCCCATGTGTAACGACTGTTCGCCAACCGCTGGCTGCGATCTCGGCAATTGGCCGCGCTGTCTGGTGAGCATTCGCTGCCTGCTGCGCGATGGTTCCCTCCTCGTCATCGCGAACGAGCGCATTGCCGCCCACTGCGATCAAGAGCGTCCGTTCGGCTGTCATGTCTGGTCCTTACTGTGAAGAGTTTCGGCGAGACGACGAAGCGCTTGGTCAAAGCACGCGAGCGGCGCCCGCGCAATACCAGCGCCGATCTGTCCCACGCCAGCCTCCCGGTGTGCGATACCGGTGTTGATGACCGGAGTGACCCTGGTCTCGACCACTCGGCGAACATCGATGCCCGTCGGTACTCCCTCGAAGTCCAAGGGTGGAAGGGTCAGCCCGTTGTTTTTTGTGAGCGTGATCCGACCCATCTCACGCGTGTAGCCCACGGCCTGCGCTGGGGTGCCGCCCACGAAGCGCGCTATCGATGGCGCACCGGCCATCGCAAAGCCGCCGATCCCGAAGGTTTCGGTGATCGAACTGTCGCCCATATCGGGGTTCGCATCGTCGGGCCCGTAGCCCGGGAAGTACAAACCATCCGCCACCGAAACCGGGGCGGTAAACCATTCGTCGCCCATCCCACTGATGCGCAGACCGAATTCGACACCGTTTCGAGCCATGGCGGTGACCAACGTGGACCCAGGGATTCCGGCGGCAGCATCCATTGCAAGCTTGCACGCTGCCATCGACAGGTTGAGATAGAAGTGGTCGTTGTCCCGAAGGAAGCTAAGCACTTCAGCAGCCCGGTCGACATCTGTGGCTCGGACCATACGCGGCGCCAGTTGGCGGGCGAGCAGCGAGGTGGACGCAACGTTGCGGTTGTGGCACTCATCGCCCATCTGAAGCGCCTGACTGGTAATCGCTCGCAGATCGATCGGGTCGCCGGCGCGAAGTGTGTCCGACAGCGTTGGGCCAAGGATGTCACTCATCCACCGCAGGCGTGTCATCACCTCTTCGTCGAAGGCTCCGTATCTCAGGACCTTGCCCAGCCCCTCGTTGAGGGAGGCGAAGGCCTGCCGGCCGGACGACTCGTCCTCGACGACCGAAACTGGCATGGATGGTGACAACACCCCAGCCATCGGACCGACGGTCGAATGGTGGTGACAAGGATCCATCCGGATTTCGCCGGTTCGTGCGAGGTTCTCCGCCGCTTCTGGCGTCGAGGCCCAGCCCTCCAGCAGGATGGCTCCGATCACTGCTCCGCGCATCGGCCCGCACATGTCCGCCCACTCGATCGGCGGTCCTGCGTGCAAGATCATGCGATCGGTGAGACCGGGAACGACCTCTAGCGCCGTTCGGACATCGACCAAACGGGGCCGGGCTGCGAGCACGAGGTTCATCGCCTCGGCGTTGGCTGAAGCGATGCGAGAGCCGAGGGAATCCTCCGCGTCGTCTGCGAGTTCAGCGACGAGCAGGCCGAGGCCACGGTCGCCGTCGGCCGGCGGTCTCCAGTCCAGATCTGTTGCACCAGCCCCCGATGCGCGCACAGCATGGGAGAAGGCCGTCAACCCCACATTGATGATGTGGGGTGACTCGCCCAGTATTTTCGTCGGTTCAGCCATTGGGAATGTCTCGTTTCCGGGGGTCACTGGTTGAGGATCTGTGCGGCGTAGCGAGCGGCCTGAGCGTTGCTGTCAGCCACCACCACACCAGCGTCGATCAGGGTCTTGACCTGCTGGGTGAATCCCTGCGGGTCTTCATCCGTGCCACACACGGAGGCGACGAATACGATCTCGCGGCCTTCGCTGTCGGCGTTCTTGCGGGCGGACTCGATTGCCGTCCTGAGCACACCTGCGGGATCCTCGTGGCTGCCGTGCCCGAGGACGACATCGAGTAGGATCACGGCCACGGTCGGGTCGAGCGCTGCCTCCTCCACGTACGCGTTCCTCAGCCGCGGCTCGATCATCGGGTGAGGTCGTCCCTGGGTGTATTCGTCAGCACCCAGATCGGTTATCTCCCACTGGGCACGAGAGCCATCTACCTGTTCGGCTTCGAGGACGATGCTTGTCTCGGCAGCCAACGTGCCGCCGCAGAACAGGCCGCGAATGCGGACCTGATCGTGATGAAGCCTTGGCCGCGGCGGCTCAGCTTCTTCCGCAGCAGCGTGATCGTGTCCGAGGGCTACGAGTGCGCTCCGGGCAGCCGCCTCGAGCGTGGGGGCAAACACGATCGTGTCGTCGCCTGACTCGTCGGTAGTGCCTCCGAGGAAACAAACGATGACGGGTTTGCCAGCTTTGCGTGCGTCTTCCAGCAGACTTGCAGCAACCGTTGCCTCGGGTGGCTTCGAGATGCAGACGATGACCTCTGTGCCCTCGTCATTTGCCAACCGCTTCAGACCCGCCTTCATCATCAGCCCACCGACTTCTGCAGACAGGTCGCGTCCCCCGACGCCGATTGCCTGTGACACCCCAGCCCCGGCTCGGCTCAACAGGCATGCAACTTCTTGCAGCCCGGTGCCTGACGCTCCCACGATTCCGACACGGCCGCGTGACACCACATTGGCAAACCCCAACGGGATGCCGTCGATGATTGCGGTACCGCAGTCTGGGCCCATCAGCAACAGGCCCCTGGCGACCGCGGACCGCTTCAGTTGTACCTCGTCGTCGATCGGTACGTTGTCGCTAAACATGAAGACATGGAGACCAAGCTTGAGTGCCTTCCAGGCCTCGGCAGTGGCGTACTCTCCCGGAGTGGAGATCATGGCGAGTACCGCGCTGTCGTCGACCTTGAGTGATTCGGCGATGCTCGTCGGAGTGAAGTCGTCGCCGTCGGAATCTGATGTGCGGGCCCGCCGGTGACCCTCGAGGCGCCGTTCGGCGAGGGCCAGTGAGGCTTCGGCCGTCTCATCATCGTCAGCGGCGACCACGACCACAAGGTCGGCTTGGGTAGCCGTTACCGCACCATCGACCAGCAGGCCAGCGGCACGCAAGACCTCTCGGTTTGCGGGAGTTCCCATGACCAAGCCGGCCCGTTGAACGCCGGTTTGCTCTTCGATCTCTGCAGCGATTCCCATGAGCTCAACTGAGTCGCGATAGGAATCTGGAAATACCCGGGCGCGTCTCACGCAGTCGGTGTCAGTCATGAAACGAGTTCTCTCTGTAAAGGTTGTGATGTGAGGACAGATGCTCCGATGAGGACGCCAGTGAGCAGATCTGCCCCCGACGATGCCCCAACAGTGAGGAGTTCTTGGCACGCAGAAAGCGTCGAAGCTTGATCGTTTGCGTCGAGCGATCGGACCAGTGCATGCAGCGGCGAGGCGAACCGTCCTTGGCTGGCGTGCATCAGGAGGTCTGCACTGACGATCGTCGTCAAGGCAGCGGCAGAACGCGCAACCGCAGCTGTGAAATCGGAAAGCCCTGGCCATTGCCATGCCCAAAGAAGCGCCGATATACCGACGATGACGTCGTCGGCTGAAGGGGTGAGCCCTTCGCCAAGCCCGATTAGGGGTCGAGCGGTATCCGCAGCTCCCCGTCCGTTACCCTCGCCTAGCAGCGCGAGCACCGTGGGAAGGATGCGCAGCACCGACGCTCGCTCGATATCTGGCTCACAACGGGCAGCGGGCTGAACCAGGTGGACCAGACCTCGAGTCGACGGCAAATTCTCGGCGAACGTTTGGGCCGTGAGGAGTGCCAACGCACCCGGGTGAGGTAGAAATGCCCTCGGCAGCGACGACGACGCCGTGGACGCGTTGCCAAGGTCGATGGCCAGACGGGAAGAAAGCACGAGGCGCTGTCCGTCCAGCCGAATTGCGGCCCTGTTCGTGACGCCGTGTTCGCGGAAATCAATGTCGCCTTCGACTCCGATTCCATGTGGAACCGGACCGTAGGAGGCTCGCGTGACGGTAACCAGTGCATCACCAACGCCAATGCGTGCGGCCCGAGACGAGACGTGTACGAGGATGCCACCGTTTGCCAACATCGCTGACGCGTCATCACAGATCGTCGCAGCGCTCATCACGGAGCTTGGTGGCCTCATAAGCGCCAAGGTACGCCTAGGCAACCGACGCCGCAATGCATGATATATACAGAAAACACCGGTTTTTGTTGTATCGTTCGCACAAACATCAACAGCGACGTCAGGAGAAACGTTGGACAACAGCCTGTCAGTGTCTGAGGTCCTCGCACTTCCTGCGCTGGAAGATGCCCACATCCGGGCCGGTCATGCGGGGGTTGTCCGACGTGTTCGGGCGATGAACGTGATGGAGGTTCCCGACATCCTCTCTTGGGTGCACGAGGACGAACTCCTCCTGACGACCGCGTATCCCCTCCGTGACATGCCGGACCAACTGGGTCGTCTCGTCGAACAATTGCATGACCTCGGACTCGCTGGCCTTCTGTTCAAGCCGGGCCGCTACGTCGACGAGGTACCCGCTGCCATGATCGAGGCGGCGGACCGCTTGGGATTCCCGCTCGTCGTGCTGCCCGAGCACATTGCTTTCGGCGACATCATCGCTGCCACGCTCACCGCAATTCTCGACCGACAGGCCACTCGCCTTAAGCGCACTCAGGAGATTCGCAACCACTTCAATGAACTCGTTCTCACCGGTGGCGGATTCGGGAGGATCGCGCATGCACTCTCCGAGGCATTGGATCGTCCGGTCGTGGTCCGCGATCGTAATGGGAACCCCCTCGGTGCCACCGCCGGGGTCTCGCTCGACGACTTGCCCCCGGTTCCTGCAGCGTTGCTCGGTGATGACGCCGCCTCGGACCCGGCTGAGCAGGACGAACTCCGCTCCGAGGACGGCCAGTTCCTGATCAAACCCGTCAGGGCCAACGGACAGGTGTTGGGTGCAATCTTCGTCGCTTCCTCACCAGGGGATCTGACAAATGACGACCGAGAGGCGCTTCGGCACGCCGCGACCGTCAGTGCGCTGCACCAAGTTCACGTTCAGGCATCCGAAGCGCACGAAGAACGAGCCAGATCAATCGTTTTGGAAGAGCTCGTCAACGAGGAGTCCCCGAACTGGAACGCCCTGACCGAGCGAGCGGCCACCTTCGGCGTGGATCTCGTCCGCCCCGCAGTCGCCGCGGTGATCACTGACGACGCGGCCCAGGAAGTCACGGCGGCGTCTCTGTCCCGCTACATGCCGATGCGGCGCCTGATGGACGAGGTTCGCGCAGCTTTGGGACCGCAGAGCATCGTGTGGGAGCGCGCCTCTGAAGTCGCCACCTTCATCGCCGTCGACGTCTCAACTGCGTCGAACCTTCGCAATGTGGCTGAACGTCTCCAACATCACCTTTCCGCACACCTGCCTTCAGCGCGGTTGACGATTGGGTTTGGTCGGACTGCAATGGGGCCCCAGGAGTTGCAACGCAGCTTCGGACAGGCACGGCGCGCCCTCGAGGTTGGACGGTGGAGTGCTGGTGCTGGTGGCGGCGTCTTCGGATTCGACGAACTGGGTGTCGATCGGCTGCTTTCGTTTTGCGACAGCGTCGAACTGGAGGCATACCGAGATGACTGGGTCGGAGCGCTCCTCGAGCGCGACATCGAGCACAAGACAGACTTGATCAGCACGCTGGAGCAATATCTGGCGACTCGCAACATTGCCGACACTGGGCGGCGCCTGTTCGTTCATCCGAATACGGTCCGCAACCATCTTGCCAGCATCGAATCGATCGTCGGGCCCTTCATCGACGATGGGGAACGTTGCCTCAGCCTGGCGCTGGCGTTACGAATCCTTCGCCTGCAAAGCGTCAACTTTGCGTCCGACCGTGCCCGGCGTGAGCCACAGAAGAAAATGGCAGATGCAATGACACAAGGTCGCTGAGAGCGCATCAAAGTCGATGATGTCCATCAGTCTTGGCCGAGTCGTAAGAATTGCCGTGGTTCAGCTCAGGTAGCGGCGAAGAACTGAGCGGGTGACGTCGATGCAATCGAGAAGATGTCGGCGGCTCCTGGAGCTAGGCTTGCGCTGACCCACGTCACGCCGTGTTCGGCCAAGCTGTCGTAGCGCAGGTCTGCGTTCGGCGTCACCATCACGTCAAACCCGCGAAGGTCACCTCGTTCTGCTCG
>RCMY010002894.1_pt1 | contig 15399 bp, 11 predicted proteins | sample 2041341 | NCBI WGS metagenome assembly RCMY01 (sample SAMN09708234, study PRJNA481090) | Marine sediment metagenome, whole genome shotgun sequencing project.
AAATTATGTAATGAATCAAAATTTAACTTCTTTTTACCAAAAAGACTGTAAGGAACTGTTTAATTTTATAACCTAGTTAACCAAAACAATTATTATGAAAAAAAAATTAACACTTGCTACTTTAATGTTGGCTTTAGTTTTAACGACTGCTGTATCAGCTCAAGAATTTTCGGGTATCGATAAAAGCCCTATGGATATGGCTGCTTACCCAACAGATTATAAAGTTTCTAAAAAAGCGGTTCGTATTATATATGGTAGACCTCAATTGAAAGGACGTTCTATGGAGGAACTTGCTCCTACTGGTAAAGTATGGAGAACTGGAGCAAATGAAGCTCCTGAAATTACATTTTACAAAGACGTGAAATTTGGCGGCAAAGATATAAAAGCGGGTACCTATTCTTTATTTACTATTCCTGGTGAATCAGAATGGACAGTTATTTTAAATAAAAATCTAAATCAATGGGGTTCATATTTTTATGATGAGGCTTCCGATGTTGCTCGTGTAACAGTACCTAATGGTTCTGACGCTGCGTCTCTTGAAGAATTTTCAATTGCTTTCAAAGATGTTGATGGTGGAGCACAATTAGTTATGGGTTGGGACAAAACAAGAGTTGCAGTACCAATTACTATGTAAGTTTAAAAACAACATTAAACAAAAACCTCGGTCTATGACCGAGGTTTTTGTTTTTAACGAACTACACCATTTACGAATGTTTGCTCTGCGCGTATCGTAGGTATCTCCTCTAAGGGAACGGTCATCATATCTTTATCATAGATGACAAAATCTGCAAATTTACCGGGCTCGATACTTCCTTTTTCATCCTCCTCAAAATTTGAATAGGCCGCCCAAATAGTCATTCCTTTTAGTGTTTCTTCTCTACTTAAAGCCTCTTCTACTTGAAATCCTCCTTTAGGAAAACCGCTTGTATCTTTTCGTGATACTGCAGCATAAAAAGTTAAAAACGGACTAACATCCTCAACAGGGAAATCGGTGCCTAAGGCTACCATACCTGCTTTATTCAATAAAGTCTTATAGGCATATGCACCTTTAATTCTATCACCCAAACGATCCTCGGCCCAATACATATCACTGGTGGCATGTGTGGGCTGTACCGAAGGAATTATCCCATCCTCAAAATAATCAAAATCACCCTCCGTTAATATTTGGGCATGTTCAATTTTCCAACGTCTATCCTCTTGCCCATCTAAAACCTTTTTATACGCCCTCAATACGGCAATATTTGCAGAGTCACCTATGGCATGGGTATTCATTTGATATTCTGAAAGCGCTAAACGATTGGCAAGATTCTCTATTTCTACAACAGGTGTTACCATGGCCCCAAAATGACCCGGTAAATCACTATATGGCTCTTTTAATGCTGCTCCTCTAGACCCTAAAGCGCCATCGCCATATACTTTTACAGACCTTACATTAAGACGGTCAGTTTTAATCGGTCCTTTATAAATAAAGTAATCTACATCTTCTTTATTATTACTAACCATTGCATAAACTCTTATTGATAGCTCACCAACTTGTTGCAAACTATCGATGAGTTCAATAGTATTTCTATCGATACCAGCATCATTTACAGTGGTAAGCCCGTGATTTAAACAAATACGTTCAGCATCTTTTAGGGCCTTAATTTTATCATCTAATGTTGGTGATGGCATAATATTATCTATCAGCGCCATAGGATTATCGATAAGTATTCCTGTAATACCAGAAAATCCATCTTTCCATTTTTTTTCAATTTCGCCACCTTCTACTTTGGTACTCCAATCTATACCTGCCATATCTAAGGCTTTCTGGTTAACCAAATAAGCATGACCGTCAACTCGTTCTAAAGCAACAGGAATATCTGGAAAAAGAGTATCTAGTTCTGTTTTTGTTGGAAACTCCTTAACCTCCCAGTCATTTTGGTCCCAACCTCTACCTCTTAAAAATGTTTTCGGATTTGCAGTATGAAACTCTTTAACCCGCTCTAGTACTTCTTCAAAACTAGTAGTGCCAACAAGATTTACTAATTGCTGATTTAATCCCAAACCATAAAAATGACAATGAGCATCAATTAAACCTGGTGTAATAGCTCTACCATCAGCGTCAATAAGTTGATCAGAGGTATACTTATCACGAATTTCATCGGTTGTACCGACCGCAAGAAATTTACCGTCTTGCACGGCAAAAGCTTGAGCTTTTGAAAACTCATCATTTACAGTATATACATTGGCGTTTACAATAATTAGGTCAACTTTCTCTTTCATGAGTTCGCAACCAGATAATAAAACCAGTAGAATAGGTAGTAGTTTTTTCAAAACACAAAAATTAGTTCACCAATAATTACCAAAGCATACCAACTAGGCCAACTTCAAATAATATTGAAAACTAAGTATTTTTTTGGTAAAATCTAAATCTTTAACGCACAGGAAGTTGACGTGTACCTAAAATTTGACTAGAGCTATTATTAGAATAACTCTCCCCAATGATTCGGTTACCTTCTACCATCAATACAAATGAAACACGTTCTAAGCCAGCTATATTCACATTAAAATTAATGCGGTCATTATCTATAACAACATCTTGACAAGTAAATATACCTTCTGAATATTTAATGGTAACATCGTAAGTATTTTCATTTATAGAGATGAATAATACACCTTTTTCATAGGGAGATTCTACATTAGTCATAGTGAAGTTCCAAACACCTAAAATGGACTCACTAGAAACAATCTGCTCTTGCAAAACACTGGTAGTACTTTCAAAATTCTGTACATCTATTGCCGAATACACACATAAAATTTGAATCAAAAAAATACTTTTTACTATAATATGAGTTACGTTCATTCGAAATAGCATTAAACTATAAACCTTAAACGTGCGTATTCTTTTAATATTTTATTGATTTTTCAGCATTTTACTACATTATTTATTTTGGCTAGCTATCCAGCCATTTAATTTTTCCTCTAGCAAAACAAGTGGCAAACTACCTGAATTCAAAATTTGACTATGAAAATCTCGAATATTAAAATTAGTCCCAAGAGCCTTCTCTGCATTTGTACGCAATTCTCTAATTTTTAATTGACCTAGTTTATAGGAAAGTGCTTGACCCGGTGTGGCCATATAACGTTCAACTTCGGCAATTATACTTTCTTCTGACTCAGCTTCATTATCTAAAGAATATTGTATCGCCTCTTCTCTCGACCATCCTTTTGCATGCAATCCGGTATCTACTACTAAACGTATAGCTCTGTGCATCTCCATACTCAACATTCCAAAATATTGAAAAGGGTCTGTATACACTCCTAATTCTTTACCTAGAGATTCTGCATAAAGTGCCCAACCTTCAACAAAAACACCCATACTTTCTGGATGTAGAAACTCTGGGAGGTTCTTGTTTTCTTGCTGCAAGGATAATTGAAAATGATGCCCAGGTATTGCTTCATGCAAAAACAGAGCTTCGTCATGCACTGTATTATATGTTTTTACATCCGGAATTGGGACGTAAAAAATACCCGCCCTTGATGCATCTTTTGAACCCGGTGTATATTCTGCGCTTGCCGATGCTTCTCTAAAAGCTTCTGTTCTACGAACATTAAAACCTGCTTTCGGTGTTAATGCGAATAAAGAATCAATCCTTAAGGCTATGCGGTCATTAATCGTATTAAAATTAGCAATTACCTCCTCTGGATTATTGAAAGGCATTAAATTCTTTTTCGTCCTTAGTGAATTGAAAAAAGATTTTAAATCAGCTTTAAAACCGATTTTATTTTTGACAATTTCCATTTCACTTGAAATACGCGCCACCTCTGACAAGCCTAATTCATGAATTTCATCAGCATTCATGTTTGTAGTGGTATGCAGTTTTATTAAATATTGATACGTTTCTTTTCCGTTTGGCAAATCTAAAAGTCCGTCTGTTTCTCTACATTTCGGCAAATATACTTCCGTCAAGAATTGATTTAACTCCACATATTTAGAAGTGAGTTTATCCTTAATAAAAGCAGCATAATTACTTTCTAATATATCCTTATCAACATCTGACATTCCATCCGGAAAATTCAATATGGGTTGATAGAAAAGATTCTCTTTAAGAGGAATATCAATAAAAGCACGTACCTGAGGCACCATTTTAAGGGTCAATACCTTTGGTAAAACTACCCCTTTGGTTATACCCAGTTTCATTTTTTCGATTGAAGTGTCTAAAAAAGAAAGATAATCGTCCAATCTACTTAACCAATTCGTATAATCTTCAACGGTATTAAATGGTTGAACACTTGTGCCACCTGCCAATTGGGCAACATACAAGTGCAACGATTGTATTTGAAAAAGAGGCATTAATTCAAAACTTGGAAGGTCATAAATTGGTGACGCCACGGTTACGATGGGGTTCATCACCCCCTGTAACTTCACAGAACAATCCCATTTCATTACCCGTAAACTCATCCAATCGGCCGCACTAACCTTTGTAGAATCATACTTATCCAATTCTTCTAAAAAGTAGGTATACCGGTCTTTTAAATGAAAAATGTAATCGTCTGAGATATAATTGGCTATCGTATCGTTGTATTGAGAATAACCCGCTTTTGTTGCCTCTATGGGATTGATGTTTTTTTTAAACTCATAAAATTCACCAAACACCTCAGCGATAGGCCGTGATTTATCAGCCAAATCTTTCTTATCAGTTTTTTTACAAGAATTAAAAATTAGAGCAAACAACAATAGCAATAGGATACGATTCATAGTCTTAGAGTTTGAATTGAAAAATACAAAAACTAATACAATGCTATGAGCCTATTTCAAAGAAAAAGGAAAATGAAAATATTATCTAAAAATATAATTAACCCTCGTGGTTACTTCTTTGGTTTTGAAGCGTTCTTCTCTTTAATTTTTACGTAAATAAGCTTCTTACGTCCTTTAGAATCTTCTCGTCGCTCAATTTCAAAATGGGGAATTGAATTAATTAATGGTGTCAATTTTTGAAACCCATAGTTTCGAGAGTCAAAATTTGGTTGCTTCTTTTGCAACAAGCTACCTACATCACCTAAAAAAGCCCAACCATCATCATCGGCAACATCATCAATAGTTGTGGCTATAAAACGTAGGGCTTTTGGCGTAATCTTATCAACGGTATTCTTTTCAGTTGGGGTTTTACTAATAGAATCAGATGTTTCCTCTTCCGTTCTACTTTTAAGAATTTCGATATATATAAATTTGTCGCAAGCAACTATAAATGGGTTGGGCGTTTTACGCTCACCAATACCGAATACTTGCATACCTGCTTCTCGTAATCTTGTAGCTAAACGTGTAAAATCACTATCACTACTTACAATGCAGAATCCGTTTACCTTACCGGTATATAGAATATCCATGGCATCAATTATCATTGCTGAATCGGTAGCATTTTTACCTTGCGTGTAGCCGTATTGCTGAATAGGAGTAATGGCATTTTCAAGCAATACATTTTTCCACTTCCCTAAACGAGGATTGGTCCAATCACCATAAATACGCTTAATTGTAGGGTTACCATATTTAGCAATTTCCTCCATCATTTCCTTTACATAGGCAGAAGGTATATTATCGCCATCTATCAGTACTGCTAAATTTAAATCCATGTTAAGTGTTTTATGTAAAGATAATTTGATTTCTACTTGAACTGCAAGTTGTTAACCATTAACTTTTTAAAATATCGAATTACTGCGGATTATCCGCTTTTAAGGAGCCGATTACTAGAAATAAAAGAAACGCTAAACCTAAATAGCCTACCATTTCATATGACCCAAATGTAGATAAACAAAGACTAAAAATACTAGGCGCTAAAGCACTTGCCAGAATTAAAAAGCTCATAATTTTTCCGGTGATGCTTCCTAAATGAGATCTACCAAAAAAACGCGGCCAAGCTACTGCATTTAGAACTGCGAAAAATCCGCCCAAAATACCAAAACCAGCAATTAACATTGGTACTCCAGCAGGAGTGGATAAGAACAAAAATCCTAAAGAGGCTAAAAATCCGCCTAGCAGCATTAAATACAAATACAGTTTTAACGGTAAATAATCACTTAAAAAATTAAACAAGGTAGATACTGTTACGGCAACAACAGAACCAGGCAGAAATATAGCTATAGCATCTTCTTTCATAAAACCTTCGTGTGTAAAAATAGACACTACATGAAAGGTGAGTCCGGTAATAAAAAAGCTGTTGAAGGCTAGGGTAAGCCCGTACATCCAAAATGCTCTTTCTTTTTTAGCTTCGTCTAGAGTGAATTGTTTTGGTACTACTTTTTTCTCCTCCTCCTCTGCAGATAATGATTTTGCGCCATCTGGTAGAAGACCATGCTTTTCAGGTGAGATTTTGTAAAACGTATAAATAAAAACACTGAACATCAATAAACCAATTGCCATAAACTGCCAAGTGCTTTCCCAACCATACCCTTCAATAAGAAAATTGACCCACAATGGTGAAGATGAAAAGCCGAAAGAAAGCGCCACACTGCTAAACGAATTTACTTTACCTCGATTTTTATCGAACCAAATCATTATTACATTTCTAGAGGCCATGGTCAAAACTCCCTGGCCAGCAAAGCGCAAAAGAAAAAACAAAACCGTCATTACCGTAAAAGGTACCACCCACGTATCTACCGATAAGAGCTCTTTTATATAGGAGCTCATAAGTGCCGACCAAGAACATAAAAATAAGGTTACCCCTAAACTTAAGGCTGCAAAAAATGCAACATATCTGGCTCCGTAGGTATCGAACCAAACCCCTGCCCTACCAATAACTAGTGAACTCACGATAGTACCAATCATGTAGGCATTACTAAATTGATTTCTAGATAATCCTAACGCATCTTTTACGGGATCGGTAAATACTGACACGCCTATGGTTTGACCTGGTATGCTGCAATAAATACCTATTGTACCAATGACAAGTATTACATAGCCATAAAATATGGGACTTTTAGAAGGGTCAATAAGTGGTTTCTGGAAAAGGCTTGACATATATTGGTTACAAGTCACAAAAATACACCATAGTGTTCAGCCCTAAAAATTATTACTCTTGTTGAATGGCTGATGAAACAGTTTTTGTTCTAAAAATTCCAATGAATAGGTAAAAGAAAATTAACTTGAAATAGTTTTTAACCCAATACAAGTAATGATTCTGTTTTTATACTTAACTTTCTATTCCTAATATAATAGACTATAGCTCTTATGAAAAATAAAATTCCACTATCGTTTCTTTTAATAGTGTTAATGGTATTTACTTCCTTTTCCAGCAACGCTCAGGAAAAAGAATTCTACGAACTAAAAACCTACACCATAAAAAACGATGATCAAGAAAAACGGATGGATGGCTATCTAGAAAAGGCTTATCTACCTGCATTAAAAAGAATGGGCATTCAACAGATTGGCGTTTTTAAAGTTCGTAATGATAAGTATAAAATGAGCAATAAAATTTATGTTCTTATACCTTATAAATCACTTGCACAATTCGAAAGTGCTGAAAAAATGTTAGCACTTGATAAAGCCCATTTAATTGCTGGTGAAGATTATATAAATGCAAAATTTGAATATCCCCCTTATGAGCGCATAAATTCAGTATTACTAAGTGCGTTTCCTGAAATGCCTATAATGAAAGCAACTACAGTTGAAGGACCTCGAAAAGATAGGGTTTATGAATTAAGAAGTTATGAATCGCCAACCGAAGCACTTTACAAAAACAAAGTAAATATGTTCAATGAAGGTGGAGAAGTCGAACTGTTTGAAAGCTTAGGCTTCAATGCCGTTTTTTATGCTGAGGTTATTTCTGGTGATCGCATGCCGAATTTAATGTACATGACAACATTCTCTAATAGGGAAGAACGTGATGCGCATTGGAAAAATTTTGGAGATTCTCCTAAATGGAAAGAAATTTCTTCTATGGATAAATATCAAAACAACATGAATAAATTGGATAGTGATTTATTATACCCCGCAGAATATTCCGATTATTAAATTAATCTATTAAAATGAATTCTACACGCCGGTTGAGTAATCTTCCGGCGTATGTAGAATTATCAGCTATTGGTTTCACACTTCCCAAACCAACGTAATCTATTCTACTTTCATCAATGCCATTGTTGATTAAAAAATGGGCGACTTCTTCAGCTCGCTTCAGCGATAAAGTTTTATTAAATGTATTCGAGCCAATATTATCGGTATGACCTGTTATCGCTATTTTCAGCTTGGTATGTTCTTTCATGTAGGCCACTAATGAATTCAATTCATTTTGATGTGAATTTCTAGGAATACTTCGGTTAAAATCGAAATGTACATCTCTAAAGACATGTACACTATCAATTTTAAATTCATCTCTATTTGCACTGGTCAACCTCGCTTCTTGTGAAATTGTTTTATACACTGATACCATGTCTAAATAATAGTATGACCCTTTAGTGATTTTTCTTTTGGTCTGAAATTTCTGTGTGCGTTTGTTATTCTTAAAATTCCCAATAATCAAATGGTTCTCTGTACCGTTTGCTACAAACTCTTGTGTAAGCTTTATCCATTCTACTTCGTCGGAATAAAACTTTGAATATTTAATCTCTATCTGATTTGAAGTATCTCCTTTCAATTTAGAAAAGTGCATGCTTGATAAAACCTTACTAGTCTCCACATCAACAGGAAACTCCGTAAATCTAATTCCGAATTCCTTAACCGCAAAATCTGAACGTTCTGCCAAACTCACATAAAAAGAAATCGAGTAGTGTTCACCTTTTTTCAACGTTGAAATTAAGGTTGCTTGTACATACTCTCGGTAGTCGTTTGGGGCATACATATATAAACCCATATAACCAACACCAAATTCTGCCGGTTGCTGACCATTAAAATTTTTAGGTGTTCCCATGGCCTCACTACATCCATTAAAATAATCAGTAGAACCTAAGGTGGGCATTCTCCAATCAACAACATCTTGTTCTAGATTACCTAATTTAACGGGACAGTTGATAAAATTTTCAAAACTAGGGTTTAATACCAAATTTTGAGAATAGCTGAAATCAGGCATACAAAAGAGCAGCAAAAAAATCACTCCTACATGTAAGTCTCGTAATTGCATATACTATGAATCGTTCTCTAAAGTACTGAAAACCTATATAATCATAACATTATGCAAAAAATAGCCCCCTCTCGTTAACGAGAGGGGGCTATTAAGTAGTCGAACATTATAAATGAACGTATTCCTAAAAATCGAATTTATATGTTGCTCCTCCCAAGACTTGAATACCTTGTACTTGAAAATTTGACCAGCGTTGGTAATCGTTATTAGATAGATTAGACCCTTTAATAAAAAATGAAAGTTGGTCATTAAAGCGATACCCTACATGAGCATTAGCATCAAAGTATCCGTCTAATGTTATCAAGGTTACAGGAAATGCGCTTGGTTGCACATTCTGTGCCACAGAAGATGAAAAATCTTCACGCTCACCTACATAAAATAGATTGGCCCCCATGAACCATTTCTCTCCAATCTGATAATCCATAAATAAAGAACCTTTTAAATTTGGCAAGTTCCATGCTGGGTTTCCTGTTTCTGTGCTGTAATCATAAACTTCAGCATTCAAGCCCAAAGTAAAGTTTCTATTTACATCTACATTCAATTCTCCAAAAATGCCTAATGTCTTTATATCATCATAAAACACATCAAAAGAATTACCATAATAATACCCTTTTTTATCTGACCTAAAGTCGTTCTGCGGATTCAATCGATACAAGGGCTTTCTGTTTTCGGCAGCATATGAACCTTTAATATTATAACTCAAATTAGGCAACAATTGCCCTTTAAAACCTACGTAAGCATTATACTGACTATCGGTTGGTGAAATGGTCAATGTTGGAGAAACAAAAGGATTGCCCTCTACAAAATCATAATATGAATTTTGCTTTAATTCACCGGTAACTCCACCATACACGATAACTGATTCATCTAATAATCTATAGGATGCAGATACCGCTGGATAGATATAAAAATTACTTTCGCTATTTTCCAAATCCATTCCGTACACCAAATTCACACCAAGATTTAAAGAAAGGTCATCACGAAGCATTTGTAAGGAAGGATTAATACCTACCTGAAGATTTCCGTAAGCTATTCCTGCATCATTAGTACTACTATTTACATTAGCATTTTCAAAAGTACCACCAACATAATCCACCTTTGCTTTTACGCCAAAGATTTCATCATTCACTGGAAATTCAAAACCAGTATTAAAAATAGCACGGTTTTCACCAGAACTTACCGCATCAAAAAATCTACGATATTTAATATCCGCTCTTTTAAAGAAGGCATCCGCTACATTAATATGCGCACCAACCTCACCCATAAAATAATTTTGACGTTCGTCAATACCATTCAATTCTGTCTCACTAAACGTCTCTTCAGGAATTCCGTACCAATTATATAATTGGTGCTGAAGTCCAACAGCTGCTCCCCAATCCAAGTCACGATCACGTTTTGCGTAAGAAGCATCTAATTTTGTGTCGTAAAATGTATTGTTCAATTCTACCCCTTTAATTCCACCTCGTGAGGATAAATGATTAAAACCAACGTCTAAATTTTCGTCTCTATTTATGGTTCTACTGGTGTAAAATTCACCCAAAACATTTCCATAATTACCTGCTCCGAAAGAAGTATATGAATTAAAAAGTTGCGGTGGTGGTAATTTTTCCACTTTAGAAGCCGTTCCTTTTGATGGCGTAAATGTCGATGCCACAGGCACTGAAAAAATACTATAGGTAATTGGCTTTTTTTGAAGAACAATAGAATCGTTCAAATTAGGAACAGACTTTATTTTAAAGGCATCTGAAACTGTAGGCGTATACGCTTTCGTAACCGTAACTGTTTCTGTGCCTAAATCTTTTTCATCGTCTTGGGCAAAACTAACTTGCAGGCCAAGAGCTAAAAAAATAAGCGTAATAATATGTTTGTTGTACATAGATGTTCTTTTACTGGTGTACATGATGTTTAATTAGGATTAACCGATGAATTACTTTGAGCTTCTTTTGATTTGATGATGGCTAGCTCTGCCCTTGCATCAGCAACAATTTCTGGATATTGACTGAAATTGGTAATCACACTTTCTAAAATATAAGTAGCTTGATAAGCATCTTTTAATGCATAATAGTTTTTTGCCATTAAGACTAAACCTTTACCACCCCATTCTTTATAAGCCGCATAATCCTTTGCCAGTTTCTGAACGGCCACATTCGAGTTTTCAAAAGCACCATCTTTATACTCAAAATAGGCATCATAATAAAGAGCTTCTGCAGCCGTCGCACCCGAAGCAATTTTCAATACTTCTGCATAAGCAGCTTTTGCCTTTGCTTCGTTATTAGTTGCGATAGCTGATCTAGCAATCATAATATGCGCATCACTTTTAATACGGTTATCGATATTTGAAGTTGCCAAAACCTTATCAGCATATTCTAATGTCTTAGCATAATTACGTTGCTCGTAATACCCTTTCATTAAATTAGAGCGTGCAAAGGTTCTGTTCTGTTGAATATTCGCCTGACTTTCCAATTTCAATAAATAAGGCAAAGCAGTTTCATAATCGTCCTTGCCAATATATACTTCACAAACTCGTGTCAATGCTTGTTCTGCATATTCACTAGTGCTTCTATCGGCAACGTATTTGTAATAGGGTAAAGCTGATTCTTTTTCTCCTTTTCCGAAGTATAATTGTGCCAAACTAAAATTAGCATCAACGGCATGCAGACCATTAGGAAATTGCTGGATATAATTTTTATATGCACGTATGGCCGGCTCAACATTACCTTCTAAGTTTTGTTTTTGGGCAGCATCAAAACTTGCATTATCTAGTTCTGTATCGGTCACCTCAACAAAATCAAGACCACGAACCCAATCTGCATACTCGTTTACTTGTCCTAAATCAACATAAACCAATTTTGCCGTAGCAACTGCTTGTATCGCTTCTTGAGTTTTTGGATAATCTCGAACTACAGTCTTAAACTTCACTAAAGCAGCTTCGTTTCTGTTAGCGTTGTAATTAACCAAACCTTGTCTCATTAAAGCTTGTGGCACCAAAGAACTACCCTTGTATTCGTTAATTAAACGGTCGTAAGCTTCCAATCCTTTATTCTCTTGACCTTGTGATATGTAGGTGTTTCCTAATTCGAAAAGCGCATCATCTTTAAAACTTGATCTTGGATACTGACTTACAAAAGATTCTAAGTTTTCAATTTTACTGACACTCCTATCCACATAACCATAGCTCATTGCTTTTTGGTACGATGCGTAGTCCTTCTCTGGTCCCGTTAAATCTAACGCTTTGTTGTATGTTTCTATCGCTGGCCAATATTTACTGGTAGCATAATAGCTATCTCCTAATCGTAAAAAGCCATCGTGTAATTTCTCAACTTCGACATTACTGTTATCAGTGAATGAATTAAAGTAAGTAATGGCATCTGAATATTTTTTCTGTTTGAAGTATGCATACGCTAAACTATAATCTACATCGGCATACATTTCTGTATTCTTTGCTGACGGATTATTTTTAAAAGCAGCATACCCTATTACCGCATCCTCAAACCGATTTGACAAGTAATCTGCTTCTGCTTTCCAGTAATTGGCTCTTGCTTTGAACAGCATATCTTCAGCACTTGATAGTGATTTTGCCAAATTTTCTGAAGCAGCGGTATAATCACCTTCCATGAAAAGTTCGATACCTCTGTAGAATGCTACTTTTTGATAAACCGTTTTACTAGCGTAGTTTTTATTTTCTTCGAGCAATTTCATAGCACCCGCAAAGTTCTTTGAAGTAATGTAAGAGTCAACTAACAAAGTTTGCATTTCTTCTTGGTGTGAGTCGTTCGGGTAGGTTTTTAAATAATTGGTAATAACCTGTGGTACGGGTTCATAAGCGTTACCCACTTCATAACTCAATCGTGCATAATTTAAAAATGCATCTTTTTGAATCTCCGCACTATAGTCCATTTGAGAAGCATTTCTAAAAGCATTTAGAGCTTCCTGCTTTTTATCCAACTTTAAATAACACTCTGCCAAATGGTAATACGCATTCTGTGCAACGCTGTTGGTTCCTCCAATAATTTTATTGAATTGGGCAATCGCATTTGCATAATCGCCACCCTTGTAATAGGCATATCCTAAGTAATAGTAATCCGTATTACTCCACTTACCACCTTTACCGTTATATTCTTTCAAATACGGAACTGCATTTTCGTACTGCTTTAGATTAAAATAGCTTTCGCCAATAATTTTATTCAATTCAGAAACTTCTTTTCTATCAGATTTTGGTAATTGTTTTTTAGCCAAGGCAATTGCTTCTTCGAATTTACCAAGCTTAAAATTCATGTCAGCCTGATAGTAACTCAATTTTTCCTCTAAAACATCTTGATCCGTAATCTGGTCGAAACGTTGGTTGGCAGTTTCGTAATCATCTTCTTGGTACGAAATATAGCCTAAGTAATATTTGGCCTGAGAACCGTAAGTAGGCGAAGTAGTGACCTTTTCTAGGTATTTTTCAGCTTCTTTTGTTTTCCGGGATGAAAACAAAGAATACCCATAATTGAAATTAAATTTATCCATCTCACCACGAGACAATGACTTCTGATCTACCTTGTCATACCACTTTAGGGCATACGGATATTTACCGGTTTGAAAATAATATTCTGCCACATCGGCAAATGCTGAATTACGTTTTGTAGAGGTAGGAAATTTTTCAACAAAATCCTCCATTAAACGATCCGCACCAATTTGATTAAGTCGTACTGCTGCATTAGCCGCATAATATGCGCTATTGGCAGCGGTCTCCTCATCTTTTGTAGTCACTTTGACCTTATCAAAAATGGTCTGTGCCGCTTGATACTGTTCGTTGTTGTAAAGCGCAAGGGCGTCTTGAAATGCTTTTTGTTCGTGGGTATAAATCTTAGACTCTTGGGCATTGGTCAAAACGACCAAACCGAATACCATTGGAATAAAAGCGGTGATTTTTTTAAGCATAGTGTTCTGTTACTATTTAGAAATACCGTTATAACATGTCATAACGACAAAAATTGTACCTAAGTATGTGCAATACCACTGCAAAAGAAAAGATTTTGAAAAAGGGTTCTCTATTATCAATAGGAACTTATTACTTTTATATCAACATTAGCGCTATGAAAGAGATTGTTTTAGAACTTAAGGATGCCTCTATATTTCAAAAAGAGAGTTTGGTTTTGAGCGAAGTGAGTTTAAAAATCGAAAAAGGGGAATTCGTATACCTCATCGGTAAAACGGGAAGCGGTAAAAGTAGCTTCATGAAAACACTATATGGTGATTTACCATTACAAAAAGGTGAAGGTCATATTGTTGAGTTTAACTTAAAGACTTTAAAAGAGAACGAAATTCCCTTTCTTAGAAGGAAATTAGGCATCGTTTTTCAGGATTTTAAACTACTACCCGACCGTAATATAAACCAGAATATGTTATTTGTTTTGAAGGCTACAGGATGGACAGACAATGCAAAAATGGACACCCAAGTATTGAATGTTCTTGAAAAAGTAGGCATGAAAACTAAGGGCTTTAAATTCCCGCATGAACTATCTGGCGGAGAGCAGCAACGTATTGCAATTGCCCGTGCGCTTTTAAACGACCCGGAATTAATTATTGCCGATGAACCTACCGGAAACTTAGATCCACAAACGAGTGTAGAAGTGATGAAAGTTTTACAGGAAATCAATAAGGCTGGCCGTACGATTCTAATGGCTACCCACGATTATGCCTTAATTCTTAAATACCCGGCCAAGACTATTAAGTGCGATGCTAATAAGGTATTTGAGGTGGTGCAAAGGGCGGTTTAATCTAAAAATTGCATGCCGAATATTAAACTTAGAACAGAGATAAATGCTTCAAAGGAAATAGTCTTTTATCTTTCTCGAAGTATTGACCTTCATAAAATATCCACAGAACACACCAATGAAGAAGCCATTGCAGGTAAAACTAACGGACTAATTGGATTAAATGAATCAGTTACTTGGCGTGCAAGACATTTCGGTATATATCAAAACCTTATTTCCAAAATAACAGAATTTAAACAACGTGATTTATTTTCTGACGAAATGATTCAAGGTGCTTTTAAAAGTTTTAGACACGAACACCACTTTACAGATTTTAACGGTGGAACCTTAATGATTGACTATTTTAATTATAAATCTCCTTTTGGGTTTTTAGGTGTGATCGCGGACATTTTATTTTTAGAAAAATACATGACAAACTTGCTGAAAAAGCGTAATACTACAATTAAAGCGTTTGCAGAAACTGGCAAAAGGCTCAGCAGTAAAATTAATAAAGAGCTTAAGTTTGTTGGGCTTGAAAAGGCAGACTTTAAAGTTAATGTGGAAAAAATGGA
>RCMY010002895.1_pt1 | contig 15397 bp, 14 predicted proteins | sample 2041341 | NCBI WGS metagenome assembly RCMY01 (sample SAMN09708234, study PRJNA481090) | Marine sediment metagenome, whole genome shotgun sequencing project.
TTTATCTCCGGGTTCGTACATGACATTGAAAAGTCTCATCCACATTCCTCCTACTGCTTACATGAAGTCACAGGGAAAATATCCGATGAAATTGGCCAAAGAGACCGACGGTCAGCTGCCTAGGCGATAATTACAAAGCCCATTTACCCAGCTTACTGCTACATTATATATCTGTATCATGAATATTGCAATAGCAATATCTTTATTTTAAATATTTTATTCAAAGGCGGCGACACCTCTACATGATTGAAATCATCGACTCCATCGGAAAAAGAATCAAGCTACTGCGGAAAAATTATCAGTTAACGCAAAAGGAATTTGCTGCCTCCGTCAATATTTCTCAAGGAAACCTCAGTGAAATGGAGCAGGATAAAATCTCTCCATCGTATGACACGCTCATCGCCATCGTCAAAAACTACAAAGTCTCAGCGGATTGGGTATTGCTTGGCGAAACACCAGAATACACGATTCATCTCGTGCAAAATCCTGAGCTCAAAAAAATGCATGCTGTCATCGATAAAGTCATGAGCCATCCAGATCCAGAAATCCGCACTTGGGCAAAAATCCAATTTCACAAGGCCTTCGCCGAATACATGGCCGCCTTCACCGAAAACACAAATCCACATTGAAAAGACCGATGAGATTTCTCCAAAAGAAAACATCTCATCGGCCTTTTTTAGTTGTACTACCTATTTCAATCCGAATTTTTGACAACGATAAAAAACGACGTCTTTCCACCAGGTTTGCTGCTGACTTCAAGCAACCAACCATGGCGCGCTGCAATCTGCCGGGCAATTGGCAAGCCAAGGCCTGTCCCCGTTTTATTTTTTTCATCGCGGCTTTTATGGAAACGTTCAAATAGATATGGAATTTCCGCCGCTGCTATTGGTTCACCATAATTATCGACACGCAAGATGCCTTTTTGCAAGGAAATCTCTACTGTCGTTTCCGGATAAGAAAATTTCAGCGCATTATCCAGCAAAATAATGAGCAATTGACGAAGCCGTGCATAATCCCCCTGCATCGGCCACACCTCTGCATCAAGGCTCACACAAAGACTACGCTCGTATTTTTTTGCCAGCTTCTGCCCAAAACGACCAGCATCGCGGACGACATCACATAGATCGATCGCCTTTGCATCGATGCCAAAATCGGGGCTTTGCAGCCGCGATAACTCGAGCAGATCATTTACCAGCCGTTCTAGATAAATGCTCTCTCGCAGCATCTCCTGCTGATACCTTTCCACTTCATCCTCTTCACTTACCACTTTGTCGCATAACGCTTCCAGCGAACCTTTTAAAACCGTTACCGGTGTTCGCAGTTCATGCGAGATATTTGAAATAAAATCCCGTCGCAATGTCTCTAGCTTAGCCTGTTCTAAACTGGCTTCATGGAGCTGTTCACTCAAAACATCCAACGTACGAGCAAGCGCGCCTATTTCATCTTTATTCTCTACCTCAGTCCTCGCCGTATAATCACCAGCAGCCAGTAAAGCTGCCATATGATTCATTTTATTGAGCGGACGGGTAAATGCGTAAGAAAAACCAATGGCTAGCAAAAGTGCCAGCAAAAGTGCCAAAAGCATGCTCACGAGCAAAATGAGCAGCCCCGCATGCGTCGCCTCCGCAATCCCCTCAACGGGAGAATGAAGCAGCACCACGCCAATGACTGCTTCACTTTCATCATAAATCGGCATGCCAACGGTCATCGTCGGTACTCCAAGTAAAGTACTGAAGCTGCGGCTAAACACTGCTCTACCCTCAAAAGCCTCCTTGACCACGCGATCTGCTTCTTCTGGCAAGTCCTTATATGAATAGCACATCATTTTGCCCCGCTGCGGCATCAACAGGCTAAGGTTTGCGTCCACGATCCAGGCATCGCCAAAATCCTCATTTTCCAGCAAGCCCATGTAGCCCATCGCCGAAGAATTCCCCATCATTCCCCGCCCGTGCATGTGTTTGCCATCCGTTTGATTCTTTACGGCATTTCCTGCCATCACTGCAAGATGCTCAGCTCGTATCCGCATCTCGTTTTGATGCAGCTCGATGGTATGCTGTTGAAATAAATGGGCAAATACGCCGCCGACAAACAATGCAAAAATCACAAGGACAATAGAGAAATATCCCGTCAGACGAAGGGCAATCTTATTTTGCCTGAATATGTTCGTCAAAACGATACCCCACCCCTCTGATGGTCTTTATTTCCCAATCAGCATGAGAAACAACCTCCAATTTGCTGCGCAGACGCTTGATATGAGAATCTACCGTGCGATTATCGCCATAATAATCATAGCCCCAAAGCTGGTTGAGCAGCATATCTCGCGTAAAGACGATATTTTTGCTGCCAGCGAGTGTCCATAAGATCTCAAACTCTTTTTTGGTGAGCACAACCGGCTCATTGGCGATAGAAGCCTGATACGTTTCGGGATTGAGCTGTAAGCTTCCCAGCTGCTTTATTTTATCTCCACTCGTCTTGTCTTCGCTGCTACTGTTGACCCGTCTGAGCAACGAACGGACTCTGGCCATGACCTCCTGACTAGAAAATGGTTTTACGATATAATCATCCGCCCCAATATCAAGTCCCATGATTTTTTCAAAATCTTCACCACGCGCAGTCAGCATGATCACTGGCACCATCGAAAATCCACGGATTTCCCGGCAAACCTCAAACCCATCCTTAAGCGGCATCATGATGTCGAGCAGAACAACGTCGATATTGCCCTGCCTCACAGCTGCCACTGCCGCCGCACCATCATGGACAACTACCACTTGCCAGCCCTCTTTTGCTGCATATTTTTCTAATATAGATGTAATCTGGACGTTGTCGTCAGCTAATAAAATCGTAGTCATAAAAACACCTCTCGGCTCAATTATAAAAGATATCCCCTATTTTGAATAGAAAATATTCATATACAATAGGGCAAAATGACACAAAAAAGACACAGACGAATCTTATAATGAAGCTATAGAAAGACATCACATATATAAAGGAGTCGATTTTACATGAACAAAGCAAAAAAACTTTTCGTTGCCGGTGCTATGCTGGTCGCTCTCAGCGCTACTTCCATCACATTTGCCGCAGCTGCAGATACATCCGCTTCAGCTCCGACCAATGCGAACAACACCTGTTGCTGCTGCCAGATGACCGCTGACCAATGCAACCAAATGGCGAAAAACGGTAAAGGCAAAGGCATGATGAACAACGGCGCCAATTGCCAGGGCAATGCAAACTGCCAAGCAGCAACCGCAGCTGCACCTCAGAGCTAAGACCGATAATTTTTCGATTTTCACCAGATATATAAAAAAGGCAAGGTTTCAGAAGTTCTGAGCCTTGTCTTTTTTGCATAACATTTTATAGATTGCATGTATATTGTCTTCATTTTTCACATTTTCGGATAGCGACAACAACGGGAAACTATTTTAATAACCAACCTGCAACAAAGGAGCCGCCATTGGATTTTTCTCTCCAACGGCGGCTCCTTTGTTGTAAGCGATTACATTTTAAAAGAAATTATAATTCTTTTTTGATTTTTTCGATGAGCTCTGTATATTCTTCTGTAGTCAGATGTTTGCGGTCCGGATTCATCGCAAAAGTTCCGCCCCATTCGAACGAATCATCTTCATATTTTGGCACCAAATGAAAATGGAGATGTTTTCCTGTATCACCATAAGCGCCATAATTTATTTTTTTCGGCTGAAAGAGTTTATGTAAGGCTGTCGCGACCTTGGCAATATCGGCAAAATAAGCATTTCTGCCTTCATCTGACAAATCCACTAATTCGCTGACATGTTCCTTATGTGCGACAATTACACGACCTTTATGAGATTGTTCCTTGAATAAGTAAACCTGGCTGACTGACAAATCACATATTTTGATACCAAAAGCATCCACCAATTCATTGTTCATACAATAAGCACAATTTTGATCTTTCATTAGAACCCCTCCTTAATATATATCATACGTGTAATTATAGTTATTTTTTGTAAGAATAGCAACAATTACATGAACGAAATAAATATTCTGTTAATTATTCTTTGGGCAAATTGCACACAAATGCGCTTCTATTAAAATAATAATTCACATACTGACATCGCTCTGCCACAATGTTATAATTATTTTAAATAAAATCTCAATTTGTGATAATGTAAATTTATCTTTAAGTTTGCCCTGCTTAGCATATATTCTTCGCCAGTGACTTGCGACAGCAGGACATCATGGGCCCATAGCGAATTGTATCCGTATATATCCGTTTTTCGAAATTCGTTTTTTGTAAGCCCTCGTTACATCTTCACGGAGATTTTACAGCTGCTTTTGCAGCCAACCGTATTCCTTGATGTACCTACAGATTTTTTTCTTTAGAAGGGAGCTAACAACTATGACCACATTTGAAGAACTCTATCTCAAAGCTTTGAAAGAAAACACCGGAAAAGAAGGTTTCACCTATGATCCCAGCCAACTCGACTGCCTTTTTGAACCAAAGCGCCACGAACCCGACTGGCAATTAAGCGATATTTTAAAAGAAGATGGCACTCCGATTCGCGATATCCCGCTTAGTAAAGACACTGGTGCTGTCGTGAACGCTCTTGACCAGCAGCGTAAAAAAACGGCTTTTGTCTTGATTGCCCCCGCATTTCTCGGTCAATTCAGCGATAAAGTCACCCCGGGCATGATGCGCACAGCCTTCCGGAAAATCGGCTTTGACGGACTCATCGAAGTGGCTGTTTTTGCTGATATACTGACTTTGCGTGAAGCATTGGAATTCGATCAAAACATCCATAGCAAAACGGACTATCAGATCACGAGCTGTTGCTGCCCAATGTGGCTGGCGATGATAAAAAAACTCTACGGACAGCTGATTCCTCATGTTCCAGCAACAGTATCTCCGATGATTGCTGCCGGAAGAGCGGTCAAAGCTCTGCATCCAGATTCGATGACCGTATTCGTCGGGCCTTGTCTGGCAAAAAAGGCAGAAGCCCGCGAAAAAGATATCGCCGGCGCTGTAGACTATGTACTGACTTTCCAGGAAACGCGTGAACTCTTTGATCTGCTGCAAATCGACCTCTTGCAAATGGAAGATAAAATCAAGGATTTCTCCTCCGAAGCCGGCCGAATCTATGCCCGTACCGGCGGCGTCAGCCAGGCTGTCAAAAATACGCTTGAACGCCTGCATCCGGATAGAAGCATTACGATCCGTTCACAACAAGCCGATGGTGTCCCCGATTGCAAACAAATGATTGCCGATCTCCTCGAAGGCAAGACCAATGCCAACTTCTTTGAAGGAATGGGCTGTGTCGGCGGTTGCGTCGGCGGTCCGAAATCCTTGATCGATAAAGAAGAAGCACGAAAAAAAGTCAATAATTACGGAGAAAAAGCATTGTACAAAACACCGCTTGATAATCCTTACGTCCTTGATCTTCTCTATCGTCTCAATTTCACTACGCTTAGCAGCTTGCTCGAAGACAATGAATTTTTCACACGAAAATTCTAAAAGAGAAAATCATCTGTAATTGCTATTGATTTTCATTATCATTTATGTTATATTATGGACAGGCTTTTAAAAGCTCTCTCCTAAAAATACACACAAAAAATACCCGCCCTGCTCTGGCGGGTATTTTTTTATGCGTTTAAAAATCAATGAATGGCTTTTTTCTTGAATCTGCCACCGACGATATCATGTACCGGCGTAATGGTCACAAAAGCCGAATCGTCTTTTTCTTCAACGATGTCTTTGAGTTTATCAACTTCAAGACGAGTTACGACACAATACAAGATTTTCTTGAGATCGCCCGTATAACCGCCTTCGCCATGGAGAAGCGTAACACCACGCCCCAAACGATCCATAAGTGCCGATGCAATATCTTCATGGCACTCAGTCACGATCATGACCGCATAGGATTCATCCAAGCCCTTGATGACAACATCGATCATCTTCGAAATAACAAAATAAGCGACCAGTGAATACATGGCCCTATCCCAGCCAAATACCAATCCAGCACTGCTTAATATGAAAAGATTCATAAACATCACGACTTCGCCGATGGAAAAACTCGTTCGCCGATCCAGGATGATCGCTACGATTTCTGTTCCATCCAAGGAACCACCATTGCGAATGATCAAACCGACGCCAAGCCCGGTGATAATGCCGCCAAATATCGCAGCTAAAAACAGATCATCGGTTATTCCCGGAATCGGTTCAAAAAAGGACGTCCCTAGGGACATGAAACAAATAGAAAACGCCGTCGCGATAGCAAAGGATTTACCGATTTGTTTATAGCCAACATAAAGGAAAGGAATATTGAGCAATACCATGAACAAGGCCAATGGTTGATGCGTCAACGATTCGAGCATGATTGAAATACCGACGATGCCCCCGTCAATGATATGGTTCGGCACAAGAAAAATTTCCAAACCGATTGCATAAATCATCGAACCAATCAACAAACTGATGTATTTTTTAAAATACGCTCGCATTTTTTTTCGATGAAGTTTTTTTCGTTTTTCTTCGGCCGCCAAGGCCGGATCCAGCAATTTTTCAGTTTCAGTCATAGACATCAACTCCTTTCTTTCCTTATTATTATACCTAAAATCGCCCCATTGTGGCAAATCAAGCGATTCATGCACAATATTTGTGATTAAGTTTGACTGAAGTTGATTATTTTTATATATTTTTTGATTGACTTTGACGTAGTTTGAATGATATATTGTAGATAGAAAGGCGGGGATTGACGTATGCTTACCGAAGAACGTTATGCCACGATCTTGCAGATCCTTGAAGAAAAAAAAGCGGTAACTGTCTTAGAACTTACCCATATCCTGCAATCCTCGGAATCCACTGTACGGCGTGATTTAAACAATCTCCATAAGAGTGGCCGGTTATATAAGGTATATGGCGGCGCGACTTCTATCGACAACAGTTACAGCACACAGGAAGAAACCGTCGAAGCCAAACACGATCTCCATATAGATGAAAAGATCAAAATCGCAAAAACCGCAGCAAGCTTAATTGAAGCAGGCGATTTTATCTATCTCGATGCAGGCACGACGACGGAACGGATGATTGACTTTATCCATGAAAAAAACGCATCCTACGTGACCAACGGCATCGCTCATGCCATCAAACTAGCCAGTCATGGCTTTAGGGTCTTCGTCATCGGCGGCGAACTCAAAGAGTCCACAGAAGCTATAATTGGCACAGAAGCCATGAATAATCTAAAAACTTACAATTTTACAAAAGGTTTTTTTGGAACCAATGGAATCAGTGCTAAAGCTGGATTTTCTACACCGGACGCCAGCGAAGGTCTTGTTAAGCAACGAGCATTATCACGCTGCCGCAAAGCTTTTATTTTAGCGGATTCATCAAAATTCAACCGAATATCCCCGATTACTTTCGCGAATATTTCCGGAGCTACCATCATTACGACAAAACTCAGAGACCGGAAATATCGTGATTTTGCAAATATCTTGGAGGTGCATGATTAAATGATTTATACAGTAACTTTTAATCCAGCTCTCGATTACATCGTTCGTTTAGCCAATTTTTCAGCTGGAACGATCAATCGGACTGAATACGAACAAATCTTACCCGGCGGCAAAGGCATCAATGTCTCCATCGTTCTCAAAAACATGGGAATCGACAGCACAGCCCTCGGCTTCATCGCCGGATTTACCGGCAAAGAAATCGCTCATAACGTAGAAGCCTTTGGCTGCCATAGCGATTTCATCGAATTAGAAGAAGGCTTGTCCCGCATCAATGTCAAAATCAAAGCCGGACAGGAAACTGAACTCAACGGTCAGGGACCGCGCATAACAGAAGCTGCGCTAAACAAGCTTTTTGCCCAGCTCGACCAATTGCAAAAAGACGATATGCTCGTACTGGCTGGCAGCATTCCTAATACACTGCCCGATGACATCTACGAAAAAATCATGGCCCGTCTCATGGATAAAGGGTGCCGGATCATCGTCGATGCAACCTGCAATCTTTTGTTGAATGTCCTCAAATACAAACCATTTTTGATCAAACCGAATAACCATGAACTCGGCGAAATGTTTGATGTAACCCTTAAAACGCAGGATGAGATCATCTTTTACGCGAAAAAGCTCCAAGAAAAAGGTGCTCAGAACGTATTGATTTCAATGGCTGGCGACGGCGCGATCCTCGTCACTGCCGATGGTGATGTCTTCACTTGTGCTGCACCAAAAGGAACACTGGTAAACTCCGTAGGAGCAGGTGATTCCATGGTGGCAGGCTTCATCACAGGCTACCGCGAAAGCTCCGACTTCAAAACAGCTTTCCACATGGGTGTAGCAACTGGTTCGGCTTCCGCTTTTTCGGAAAACTTGGCAACACGGTCAGAAGTAGAAAATCTACTCAAAACCATAAAATAAATTTCTCATTATGCCCTCATCTATAAAAAAAGGAGCGATATATTATGCGTATCACGGATTTATTAAAGTTAAACGGTATATCCCTTGATGCAAATCCAACCAACAAGGAGGATGCTATCAAGACATTGGCTGATCTTATGGATCAGACGGGAAACCTTTCAGACAAAGATACCTATCTCAAGGCTGTTTTGGCTCGTGAAGCGAGTGGAACAACAGGTCTTGGCGATGGTATCGCAACCCCGCATGCAAAAAGCAGCGCGGTCAAAAATGCGGGCTTATCCGCAATGGTCATCAAAGACGGCATCGAATTTGAATCTCTCGACGGACAACCAGCTCGTTTATTTTTCATGATTGCTGCTCCAGACAGTGCCGATAACCTTCACATCGAAGTTCTCAGCCGTCTGGCAACCTTGATCATGGACCCTGATTTCAAGGAAGCCTTGATCTCAGCACCGACCAAAGAAGCATTTTTGAAACTCATTGACGAAAAAGAAGCCGGAAGCTTTGATGCTGCTGCAGTTCCAGCGACCAAAGACGGTTACCGTGTTCTTGCCGTCACAGCTTGCCCAACAGGCATTGCGCATACTTTCATGGCAGCAGAAAGCCTTGAACAGCATGCAAAGAAAAAAGGGATTTCCATAAAAGTTGAAACCAATGGTTCCGGCGGTGTCAAAAACGAATTGACCTCAGCTGATATCAAAGCGGCTGAATGCATCATCATTGCTGCTGATAAAAATGTAGCAATGGCTCGTTTTGAAGGCAAACCTGTCATCCAGACAAAAGTAGCCAATGGCATTAATAAAGCCGATGAGCTTTTAGAAAAAGCCATCAGCGGTAATGTTGCCATCTACCATCATACTGGCGATTCAGAAGCAGGCGCTGACAGCGACGAAGCGGAAAGCATCGGCCGTCAGATTTACAAGCATTTAATGAATGGTGTATCTCATATGCTTCCATTCGTTATCGGCGGCGGTATCTTGATTGCTTTGGCCTTCCTGTTTGACGTTTACGATCCAGCAAATCCTGGAAACTTCGGTTCCAATACGCCGTTAGCAGCCTTCCTCAAAGGGGTCGGCGGTGCCTCTTTTGGCTTCATGCTTCCAGTTCTCGCCGGCTTCATCGCGATGAGCATTGCTGACCGTCCTGGTCTTGCTGTAGGTTTTGTCGGCGGTGCGCTTGCCAATTCTGGCGGATCCGGGTTCCTCGGGGCTCTGATTGCCGGTTTCGCTGCTGGCTACATCGTTGTTGGACTCAAAAAACTTTTTGCCAGCCTGCCACAGTCGCTCGAAGGCATAAAACCAGTCCTTCTGTATCCACTTCTTGGCGTATTTGTAATGGGTGTCTTGATCACTTTCGTCATCAATCCTCCTGTTGCCGCAATCAATGGCTGGATGATGGATACCTTGAAAAACATGGATCCTAGCAGCCGTATCCTCATCGGTATCTTATTCGGCGGCATGATGGCTGTCGACATGGGTGGCCCGATCAACAAAGCTGCCTATGTAATCGGTACAGGTGCTTTGGCTAACGGAGAATTCGGCATCATGGCTTCCGTCATGGCCGGTGGTATGGTTCCACCTCTTGGCATCGCCCTTTGCACGACTTTCTTTGGTAACCGTTTCTCGGAAAGCGATCGCAAATCCGGAATCACCAACTACGTCATGGGTCTTTCCTTCATTACAGAAGGTGCGATTCCTTTCGCAGCTGCCGATCCGCTTCGCGTCATTCCTTCTTGCATCATCGGTTCCGCTACAGCAGGTGCTCTTTCGATGGCATTTAACTGCACGCTTCGCGCTCCACATGGCGGCATCTTCGTCGTACCGACCATTGGCAATCCATTGATGTATCTGCTTGCAATCCTCATCGGCGCAGCCGTTACCATGATCTGCCTGGCTGTACTCAAAAAACCATTAAAAAGCTGATATAGCTTAAAAATAAAAATCGCTATTCTCATTTAGTTGAGAATAGCGATTTTTTATTTCTTTCATTCTATGTTTACACTTAAAATACCATCGATCTGTTTAAGTGCATCCATAATGAAGATGCTTTTGATTCCTTTTTTGTTGAAGACGAACAGTTCGATGCACATCGTCTCTTCTTCTGCTTCATCTTCTGATTTTTTGATTTTGAGACCTTTGATCTTTATTTGGAGATCATCGAGACATTGATTGATATGGACAAGCTGTCCCGGTGCATCGATTGTGTGAATCTCAATCGACAAGTTCTTCTCATGCGTAACCCAATCATCAAGCCGGGACAACGTGCCTAACGTGATGAAGACCAATGCCGCTGTAAACAATGCCCCCGAATAAAACCCTGCACCTACAGCCAATCCTACACCAGCAACAACCCATAGACAGGCTGCTGTCGTAAGCCCTGTGACCGTAAGCCCCTCTTTCATGATTGCCCCGGCACCTAGAAAACCGATGCCGCTGACCACCTGTGCCGCTAAACGAGCCGGGTCTGCATTGGTCTTTCCTTCAACATTCTGATAAAGTGCCTGCGATAAGACCATAATCAAGCACGAGCCCAGACAAACCAAAACATTGGTCCGAAGACCTGCCGATTTATGCCTCGACTGCCGCTCATAGCCGATCATCCCACCCAAAATACAAGATAGGATCAATCGCAACAGCAATTCCCATTCAGAAACAACCAAAAAGCTCACCTCGCCTTATTAAAAGTAATCTTATTGTAGCGTCCTTTACTGAAAAATGCAAACAATTGGCTTCTAAAAGCCCCTGTGCATAAAGTGACTTTTTTTATACATGTGACTAACCTGCCTGTGGATAATGTGGATAAAAAAGTGTATAACTCTAGATATTCTATCTTTTTTACCTACTTTTCTATATTTAGTATACATTTTTACCTAAAATCACCATGGATAGAGGATAAACCTGTGGATAAGTTTTTCCATCTGCTTAGCCTGAAATTCTATTTTGTGCAATGAATCTTTCTACCTCTTTTTCATTAAAAGAAAAAGCAAAAAAAGGACAGCTTTTGCCAAAACAAAAACTGTCCTTTTTAAAATCTTATCTCATGAAGATATTTTGACCGATTCCGGTTCAACTTCTTCATACATCACTTTTTTAAGCTTGTCTTTATCAAGCTCATTTTCCCATTCAGCAACAACAAACGTCGCTATACCATTCCCGATGAGGTTTGTCAAAGCACGACCCTGCGTCATAAAACGGTCGACACCAAAAATCAAAGCTAAGGCTGCTACCGGAATTGTCGGAATCGTCGACAAGGTCGCTGCCAAAACAATGAAGCCGCTGCCCGTAACGCCCGAAGCTCCTTTTGAAGTCAAAAGCAACACGGCAATGATCGTAACCTGTTGCATAACTGTAAGATCTGTATTCGTCGCCTGCGCCAAGAAAATAGCAGCAACCGTCAGATAAATCGACGTTCCATCAAGATTAAACGAATAACCTGTCGGAATGACAAGTCCGACAATTGATTTTGAACAACCTACTTTTTCCAACTTCTCCATCATTCGCGGCAAAACGCTTTCCGAGGAAGCTGTTCCGAAAACAACGAGAAGCTCTTCTTTGAAATACTTGAGATATTTCAAGAAACTAATGCCTGCCCAGCGTGAAATCGGCCAAATAATACAGATGATAAACAAGAAACAGGCAAAGTAAAAGGTTCCTAAAAGCTTCATCAATGGGCCTAAGGATTCAATACCATATTTCCCAATGGTAAAGGCCATGGCACCAAATGTTCCGATTGGCGCAAGCTTCATGATAATGTCTACCAAACCAAAGAAAATATGGGAAACATCGCTGATCAGGCCAAGCAATCGCTGCCCTTTATCACCGAACTTAGACAACGCCCAGCCAAACATAACGGAAAAGAGCAGAATCTGCAAAATCTCGCCTTTAGCAAAAGCATCGACCACGGTATTTGGAATGATATTCATAAAAAAGTCCACTGCTGTATGGCTTTGTGCCCCGCTCGTATACGCAGCCACCGAGGCCGCATCCAAAGATGATGCATCGACATTCATGCCGGCACCAGGTTTGAGCCAATTGACTAAAAATACGCCAAAGAAAAGCGAGAACGTCGTTACCGCTTCAAAATAAAGCAATGCTTTTCCGCCGACGCGTCCGACTTTTTTCATATCGCCCATTCCGGCAATCCCGACGACAATCGTACAGAAGATAATCGGTCCGATGATCATTTTTATCAGTTTGATGAAAGCATCTCCCAATGGTTTCATGCTTGCACCAACGGAAGGATAAAAATACCCTACAGCTATACCGACAATGATCGATACAAAAACCTGAAAATGCAATGATTTAAAGAAGCTCTTATTCAATTTAATTCCCTCGCAATCTTTTTAAATTGTTTTAGCCATTATGCTCTATAGGCATCTTTCAAATTAATAATCTGAATTGTTTAACCTATAGCAAAAAGTTATCGTGATAATTTCTATTTGTTATTATACGACATTGTGAAAAAAAACGCCAGCCTAAAACTGCATTTTTTTATTTCACTTCAATAAAAAGAATTGCGTAAAAATTAGTTAAATCAAAACAATATACAATGTCCATTTTTACTACTGCATCAAAAATAAATCTTCCAACACAATAAACTACATAAACCTACTGATTTGCAGGAAAACTCCTCCCTCAAAGCTAATTTGTACAATATCTAGTTTTATGCCGTTCCGCTCCTATCCCTCGCGCTCAACGAATTCTCTACCAAATAATATATATAAATATTGCCCGTATTTTACGGCCAAGAGAAAAGGACTTTTCTATGAAAAACAAATGGACCATCGGCGAAGTTGCTAAACTTTTTGCTATATCGACCGACAGCCTTCGCTATTACGAGAAATCCGGCTTACTTTCCTCTCATCGACATGAACATAACAGCTATCGTTATTATGGCTATGATGACCTAGTCATTCTCATGGACATCTTGACCTTTCGCAGCATGGAACTACCGGTAAAGGATATACGGCAGGCTTTGTGCGAAATGGATATCGATGCGATGAAAAACCTTCTGCAAGAAAATCAACAGGCACTTGAACAAAAAATTAAACTGCTCAGCGAACAAAGCCGCCAACTAGAAAAACTAACCGAGCGCTATGAACAGTGCCAACAGCACATCGGAAAATTTTCAATCGTACCTGCCCCCTTATTCAAAAGCAAATTTTTAAGCCTCGATGCTGAAGATCTGATCAAAATCAACCAACAATACCAGACTCCCGACACCAGTTGGATGAATGTTCTTCGCTATACTATGCTTTTGCCCGAAGAAGCTTTGCTAACCGCAGCGGATTTTGACAAAGCCCTCGTCGGCCTCAGCTTCGAAGATTCTACACTTGCAGGTTTTTCCGCTGCCGAACGAGCTGAATTCAAGGCTCCACCTGGCGGAAAATACTTTTACACCGTATTATCTACCGATTATGCCTCCAGCAAAAACGAAATACTCGCCACTGCCATGCTTTGGATCGAAGAAAAAGGGTACAAAGCCAAAGGTGATTTACTAGCTCGCTATCTAGCCAGTACGCATAAAGATGGCCTCGATTACTATGAAATATGGTTTCAGCTCATCAAAGCTTGACCTTAGAGCCGCTCCATGGTTTATGCTCTTATATAGGAGTGATTTTATATGAGAGAAAATATTTTAGGCACGGATAGCATTCAAAAATTATTCGTTCATTACAGCCTTCCAGCAATTGCTGCTATGCTTTTTTTAGGCTTGAACACCATCATCGATGGCCTTTTTGTCGGCAATTACATCGGAACGGACGCACTCGCCAGCGTGAATTTGGCAATGCCATTTGCCAGTGTCGCCATTGCTCTAAGCATAGTCATCGGCATCGGTGCGCAAAGTTCGATTGGCCGAATGCTTGGTGCCGGCGAGAGGGACAAAGCTCGCGATGCCTTTCGCACAGCTCTGATTCTCGTATTCTTTTTATCGATGTTTTTTGCCATCGCCGCATATTTTTATCCAGAATCGATTGCCCGTCTGCTCGGCGCAAATGAACGACTGCTTGAACCGACCGCAACTTATATTCGTTATACTGGAATCTTTTTACCATTTTTGACCGTCATGCTGGTATTTGACTATGCCTTAAAAACCATTGCAATGCCGCTTTACGCAATGGCTGCCTTAGTCGTTGCCGTCAGCAGCCATATGTTTTTTTCCTGGTACTTCATCGCTCATTTGGAGCTTGGCATCAGAGGAGCGGCACTGGCAATGGGCATCGGCTGCACCGTCGCCTTCATCATGGCACTGCTTCCATTTTGCAGCCGTCATTGCAGCTTACAGATTGCCAAGGGCTCGTTCGATAAAAAACTTGCCTCCCATATACTTTACAGCGGTTCGGCTGAAGGCCTCACCGAAATCGGTACAGGGGTGACAACATTCCTATTCAACATCACGCTCATGCGTTATGCAGGAGAATCTGGCGTTGCAGCCTTTACGGTAATCAGCTACCTTTCTTTTATCGGCAATAACGTGCTGATTGGTTTATCCGACGGTGCCGGTGCAATCATCAGCTATAATTATGGCTATAAAAAAGAAAAACGTGTCAAAAAAGCCCTGCAGCTCGCCAGTATCTCGGCTTGTTTCATCGGCGTCTTGATTTTTTTCCTGCTTTTTTTCGGCAGCAAAGAAATCGTCTCCTTATTCTTAGCAGACGCCAATCCGAAAGTACTCGAATTTGCAGCCCTCGGCGCAAGAATCTACGCATTTGCTTTCCTTGTCAATGGACTCAACATCATTATCTCCGGTTTTTTCACGGCTGTCGGACATCCCCAGCATGCAGCCTTGATTTCATTGAGCAAAGGTTTTGTTTGGATCGGCATAGGAATCTTTCTACTGCCAGCCTTGTTTGGCATCCGCGGGATCTGGCTTACTGTCCCATTGGCTGAAGCTGCCACAATATTGTTATCATCGGTTTTGCTTTACCGTTATTTCAAACATACGTTTCGCCTAGAATGATTTTAGGCATAAAAAAGGAAGCTTGTATTTCCCGGGAAATACAAGCTTCCTT
>RCMY010002896.1_pt1 | contig 15397 bp, 13 predicted proteins | sample 2041341 | NCBI WGS metagenome assembly RCMY01 (sample SAMN09708234, study PRJNA481090) | Marine sediment metagenome, whole genome shotgun sequencing project.
GGCATGAGCTGGAACGGCATGAGCTGGAACGGCATGAGCTGGAACGGCATGAGCTGGAACGGCATGGCCTGGAACGGCATGGCCTGGAACGGCATGGCCTGGAACGGCATGAGCTGGAACGGCATGGCCTGGAGCAGCAACGGCTGGAAGTGACCCACCTCGGCGCTCACAGCGCGTCGAGCGCCAGCCCGGCCGCCATCATCATTCCCAGCTCACGTGCCTCGGCGAGGTGGTCCGGCTCCAGGTCGCCCTCGACCTCGAGCGGCGGCCGTACCTCGCGCCAGCCCAGACCGCTCACGATCGGCTGCACCGACCTGACGGCCCCCGACGTGTCGTTGCGCCCCTTCACGAAGAGGGCGTAGGGCCGACCTCGGGTCACGTCCAGGCAGTCGTCGTAGACCCGGTCGAAGAAGTCCTTGAGCGCTCCGCTCATGTACCCGAAGTTCGTCGGCGTCCCGAGGATGATCGCGCCTGCGGCGACGACGTCGGCAACCTCGACGTCGAACGGGTGCCGCAGGTCGACCCGCACACCGCGGATCTGTCGGTCCGTCGCACCAGCATGGACGGCGTCGGCGAGCTGCTTCGTCGCTCCCGACCTGGAGTGCGCCACGATGAGAAGCGTCGGTTCCACCGGAGACACCGCCTTCACGTTGCTGTCGCTGCCGCCACCAGCATGCACCCCACGAGGTCCCCGCGCATGTGCCGCTCACGGACGTGACCGCTCAGACTGAGCACGAGGACGCATCCCGCCCAGCCGGCACCGCCTCGCTGCTTGTTGCGGCACGACCCCTGCCGACAGGACCCGGGACCGCCGACGATCGTCAGATCGCCGTCCCACCCTGACTTCCGAGGAGCGCCCGGTGGCATCACCGGAGATGCGCGTTTCCACCCTGGCCGTCGGCCAGGGTGTGGCCGCTGCGCTCCTGATGATGCTCGCGGCCGGCGCAGCCGACATCGGCCTCGCGCACCCCGCGCGGACCGCCGTCTACCTGGTCGCCTTCGTGGCGGTCGAGTGGCTGACGATCGACCTGACCGTGCGCGACCAAGGGATGTCGGTCTCGGCGACCGAGTTCGTCTCGGCCTACGCGCTCGTCTTCCTTGACCCGACGGGCTTCGTGCTCGCGAGAGCCGGCGCTGGTCTCCTCATCCAGCTGCGCAAGCGGGCCGCTCCCCTGCGCGTGACCTGGAACACGACGGCCTTCGCCGTCGAGGCAGCGGCCACCGCGCTGATCTTCCGTCTCGTGCTGGGCTCCGCCGCGTTGACCTCACCACGTGCGTGGATCGCGACGGTCCTCGCCCTGCTGATCGGTCAGGTGCTCACCGCACTCATGATCGGCGGCGTCATGTCCGCCACGTCGGGCACCTCGGCGTTCCGCGCTGCCACGAGCTCGATGACGACCGTCCTCGGGATCTCCGCAGTGTTCAGCATCCTCGGCGTCGCCACCTCGCAGCTCACCCTGTGGTCGACCCCGGCGGCCGTGCTCGGCTGCATCGTCGCCGTGATGATCTGGGGGCTCCTCCGCGCGATCGGCGTCCTGATCGAGCGACAGGACACGCTCACCGCATTCCAGAGCCACACCTTGGAGCTCCTCTCCGCCCAGAGCATCGACGACGCCGCTCGCATCGCTCGCGCCGCCGTTCACGAGCTGACCGGCGCCGCGCTCGCGGAGACCGACGCGACCGGGTCCGCCGCCGTCGCCACGGTCCGTGGAACGCTCAACGGCTACGACGAGGTCAACCCCGCGACGTTGGTCATCGAAGGCGACCTCGGCGCGGCCCGCATCCTGACCGAGCGGGAGTCCGATCGACGCAAGGTCGCTGGCGGAGCGCTCGTGCCGCTGTCCGCTGACGAGGGGTCCGGCTACCTGCTCGCCGGCTGGGCCGTTCGACGACGTCGCAACGACCCGGCGCTGCCCACGCTGGAGACCATCGCACGACAGGTCGAGGCGACCACCCGACGCATGCGCCTCTCCGACAAGCTCCAGGCCGAGCTCGAGGAGAAGGCGCATCGCAGCATGCACGACGCGCTCACCAACCTGCCGAACCGGACCCAGCTGCTGGCCAGGCTCGACGCTTCCGACGCCGGCTCCGACGTCGCCGTCATCCTGCTGGACATCGATCGCTTTCGCGCCATCAACGAGACGCTCGGACACGAGAGCGGCGACCTCGTCCTGATGGAGACGGCCTTGCGTCTCGCCGCATGCACGAACGACGACGAGCTGCTCGCTCGGGTCGGATCTGACGAGTTCTGTCTCCTGTCCCCCGGGGTCGCGACTCCGGCGGGAGCGGAGATGGTGGCTCGTCGCCTCACCTCTGGCCTGGTCTCGGGGCTCGAGATCGAGGGCCTGCGGCTCGAGCTGGCCGTGACCATGGGGATCGCGATCTCCTCAGAGCACGGCGGCGCCACGACCGTGCTCGTCCGTCGCGCCGAGACCGCGCTGCACGAGGCCAAGGAAGCCGGCGAGACGACCAAGGTCTACGACGGCAACGAGGTCGATGCACGTCGCCGGCTCGCCGTCGCCGCCGAGGTCCGCCTTGCCGCGCAGGATGGACGGATCCACGCCTGGTTCCAGCCGAAGATCGAGATCGCCACCGGCAAGGTGTCCGGCGTCGAAGCGCTGGCACGCTGGATCGACGACGATCTCGGGTTCGTCGGGCCCGACGAGTTCATCTCGATCGCTGAGCAGACCGGCGCGATCGTCGCGATCACCCACACCATCCTGGAGAAGTCGATCGCCCAGCAGGCCGCCTGGTCGGACCTGGGGCTCGATGTCGCCATGTCCGTCAACGTCTCGCCTCGACTGCTGCTCGAGGACGGCTTCCCCGAGCTCGTCGTGGAGCTCGTCGAACGCTACGGGACCCGGCCGGAGCGCCTGGTCCTCGAGGTCACCGAGTCGCTGTTCGTTGAGGGCACACGTGCCCAGGAAGGCCTCGACGCGCTCCGGGCGACCGGCGCGCGGCTCTCGATCGACGACTACGGGACCGGCTACTCCTCCCTCGGCTACCTCCACCGTCTCAAGGCGCACGAGCTCAAGATCGACCGCTCGTTCCTCATGGCGATGCAGGCCGAGCCGAGCCAACGGATCATCGTCGCCTCGACCGTTCAGCTCGCCCATGGGCTCGGCATGAAGGTCGTCGCCGAAGGCGTCGAGGACGTCGAGACCGTTCACGCGCTCGCGGAGATGGAGTGCGACGAGATGCAGGGCTACCTCGCTGCTCGTCCGATGCGCGGGCCCGACTGCACCGCCTGGATGCTCGCGCTTCCCGGTGGCGTCTGGCTTCCGGAGCAGCAGGCAGCCTGACGCTCAGCCAGCACTGTCGTAGACCACCGCCGCGGCCATCTCGAAGGCGTTCGCCCCCGGCGCGAGCTGCCGACACGTCATGCCGAGCTCGACGACCAGCCTCGTCACGTAGCCGTCGCCGTTGAACGCGACCTCGCGGACGTCCAACGTGGATCTCTGCTCATCGCATGGCGGGATGAACCCGGGCGCGAACATGACGGTGGCGCGGTCACCGAAGGCGTCCTCGGAGCTGACGACGAGCGGCAGGACGCCGGTCGACCAGCGTCGATCGTCTGCGCCGAGCCGGATCTCGACGGCCGCCGACTCCCCCGGCTCTCCGGTCGGCAGCGTGAACCTCAGCGAGCGTGGCCCGGCCTCGACCTCGAGCCCGTCCTCCGGCGTCAGGGTGAGGCCCAGCTCCGGGCGGGTGACCGTCGTCGTCGGTGCCATGGACGTGCGCTGGACGGGCAGCGGCTCGACGTTGAGCACCGGGTCTCCCGGCTCATGGCCGGTCCAGGCGATCGTCGCGCGGGCAGCGTTCCCGTCCGCACATCCGGCCACGACCTCCAGAGCGATCTCGGCGAGGCGCCCACCGGCGGTGTAGGCGACGGCGCGGACACGCACCGTCGCCGGCCCGTCGCACGGATGGCCGGCGAGCTCGAAGCTTGCGTCCTGGCCGCCGATCTCGACGGAATGCGCCCCGAGGACGATCTGTCCCCCCTCGGTGCGGAGGCCGAGCAGAAGCCGAGTGTCGTGCTCCGCGGCAGTGACGGACAGCGTCCCGCCATCAGCGGTCACCCGCAGCCCGCCGTCCTGTGGTCGAATCACGAAGTGCTCCGCACCGCGGTCGATCACGAGCGTCGCGTCCGGGTGATCGACCAGCTCCGGCCCGGTCACCGCACCCCGTCCTCTCGGGCCGACGCCCGCGGCGAGAAGGTCCGCAGCGGTGTCGGCGGTGGCCATCGACACGGAGCCGAGCAACAGCGCGACGGCGAGCAGGCTCACCGGGACGACCTGGGAGAGCGGCCCGATCGGGGACAGCCCACGCACCACCGTCAACGGGCCGTCGTCGACGAAGGGCCCGCGCGGTCGGATCAGGAGGGCGTGACGGAGCCCGAGCCGAAGGAACACGACCGCGCCCGTGATCGCCGCGACGACCGCAAGGAGGTCGGCGAGCGCGATGATGCTGGCTGCGGCCGTGACATCAGCGGCCAGGACGGGCCGCCCGACCGTCGCGCCAGCGAACGCCGCAAGGCCGGGTCCCGCGGCCTCGGCGAGCTGGAAGGCGAGCCACGCGATCCACCAGACGTCGACCATCCGCGATCCCCACCGGGATCCGTCGAGCGCCTCTCCAGCATCGACGACATCCCGGACCGCACGCCTCGGCAGGATCAGGTTGGCGAACGGTACGAACCATCCGGCGATCACCCATCCGCCCTTCATGCTGGTCTGGAGCCGCAGGCGGGCAAGGTTGCGGTGGGCGCGGTGCACGGTCGTCACGACGACGACCGCGAGCGCCATCTGCGTCAGCGCGACGAACGGCGCCAACGGCGGCAGGGTCGAAGGTGTGTCGACCAGCAGCCTGCCCGCCTTCCCGGCGTTCAGAACGAGCCGAGCGTCCTGGACGTCGTAGCGCAGCAGGACCAGACGAAGCAGCGCCTCGACCACGAACAACGCGGTCGCGGTGACCGCCAGCGGGAGCACGGGACGGAGCCCAGGCGCGGGCGACGTCTTCATCACCTTCGCCACCGCGCTCCCTCCCCCTCGGTCAGCTTCGGCGACGCAGACCAGCCGCGAGACCCAGCGTGGTGAGACCTGCGAACACGGCGCCTCCGCCGGTCGTCGGCAGCGGCGTCTCGTCGTCAACGACGGGGTCTGCGGTCTCGCTCGGCTCAGGTGTCGGTGCCGGCTCGGTGACGGTCGGCGCGGTGAGCGCTGCGCTGCACGCGACCGCCCGGTTCGCGTCGACCTCACCGAACCCGGACAGCACGTCGAAGCCGGGCGCGTACATGTCCAGCGCCGTGTCGGTCATGCACTGCTCGGCCTGAGCCGGGGTGATCGCCGGGTTGGCCTCGACCAACAGCGCCGCGACGCCGGCGACGTGCGGCGCCGACATCGAGGTTCCCGAGAGGCACAGGTAGGCCGGGTCAGCTGCGGAGCGGGGCGAGCAGCGGTTCAGCAGTGGGGCGGCGAGCACGCCGCTCGCCGCGGCGAAGATGTTGTCGCCGGGCGCGACGATGTCGACCTGCGCCCCGGTCCCGTCCTCGAGGCCGTGCGAGGAGAACGACGTGACCGTCGGAACGCCGTCGCGGGCCGCGTCGGTGCAGGCACCGTCCGAGCCGAGCGCCGCCTCGAGCTTGCAGCTGGCACCGACCGTGATGACCTTCTCGCTGGACTCCGCGCCGGACCGGATCGTGTCGAAGCCGTCGCCGCCATCGTTGCCGGACGAGAACACCATGATGATCCCGGCGTCGACCGCTGCCTCGGCAATGGCGCGGGCGGCGTCGTAGTCGGTCGCGAAGCCTGCGCTGCCGGTGGAGCCGGGCTCGTACGGGAGCAGCCCCCAGGAGTTGTTCGAGACGCGGATCCCGAGCTCGTCCTTGTGCCGGATCATGTAGTCGATCGCCATCATCGCGTTCTCCTCGAACCCGAAGTCCTCGACGACGCCGTTCGCGGCGGTGGCGATCTTCAGCGCGACGATCTCCGCACCCGGCGCGACGCCGTCGTAGTTCGCGCCGCTGATCGACGATGCGCCCACGCCCGCGATGGTGGAGGAGACGTGGGTGCCGTGGCCGACCTCGTCGTTGAGCGCGAGCGCGCTCGTGTTCTCGGCGTAGACGTCGAACTGCCCGCCGGGGATCCCGCCCTCGACAGCGATCGTCGAGAACTCGAAGTTCGCGCCCGCCTTGATCTTGCCGGAGAAGTCCGGGTGTGTGCCGAAGATGCCCGAGTCGATGACCGCGACGGTCACTCCGGCCCCGGTGACGCCGGGACGCGCGACGTCGATCCCGCCGATGTCGGCCGTGCCAGCCGTGGCGATTTCGGCCGCCTGGATCTGCGCGACGGAGACGTCGAGGTCGAACGTGATCCGACGCTGCGGGACGACGCTGGTGACGCCGGGAAGGGTGTGCAGCTCGCGAAGGACCGCTTCTGGTCCGGTGACCGCGACCGCGTCGACGTGCTCGAAGCCGATCGCGAGCGTCGCGCCACGCGCGATGATGGCGTCGACCGACGCGTCGCTGACCGTGCCGTCGAACGCGACGATCACCTTGGTGACCGGGGTCGTCGCGACGACGGCGGTCTCCGTCACCGCCGCGGTGGCGACGGTCGGCGCACCGACCGCGAGCATCGCGAAGGCGGGGACGAGGGCGGTCGAGATCAGGCGGGAAGCACGCATCGGGAGGGTCCTTGGCACGGGATGGTCACACGTGGAGCAGTTCGCCCCGGAGGGCCCTCATCCCTCCCTGTCGCGCGCCCGTCGCATGGCCATGGCTGCCGCGAGGATCGCGGCCAGAGGCGCGATGCCGCCGCCGGTCGCGGGGGGGGGGGAGCCATGACGAGACCCCCTCGAGACGCAGCGACCAGCAGCGTGGCAGCATGGGACCACATCACTCGTCCTGCAGGAGCACGCCCCATGATCGCCGCCTTCTCCATCAGCCCGTCCGGTGTCGGCGAATCGGTCGGCGACCTCGTCGGCGACTGCGTCCGCATCGTCCGCGCCTCGGGCCTGAAGAACGAGACCAACGCGATGTTCACCAACATCGAGGGCGACTGGGACGAGGTCATGACGGTCATCAAGCAGTGCGTCGACCACGTCGCCACCGTCGCACCTCGCGTGGGCCTCGTCATCAAGGCCGACCACCGCCCCGCCGTCAGCGACGCCCTGGCCCACAAGAACGCCCGCATCGCTGCCTTCGGACCCTCGCGGGACGTCTGATGGCCGGACAACGCAGAGCGCCCCGACCGAAGTCGGGGCGAAGCGAAGGCCAAATCCTCGTGGGCAAGGAAGTGACGAGTGAGTGGAGCTGCCGGGAGTCGAACCCGGGTCCCGCTGTCCCGCTGACTGGAGATCTCCGTGCGCAGGTTCCGGAAATGTTTCGGGCGCGGCACTCCGGTGCCAAATGTGATCCGCGATCCCTAGTCACCTGAAGTTTCAGGAGCGCGCCGGTGACGGAACGCTCTCCCTACTTGGAAATTCCCCGTGATGTCGGTCCGACCCCCCTACGGGGCGTCAGAGGCGGACCGTGGCTGTCAAGCAGCCAGTGCCAGTTCGTTGTTGGCGTGTGTGTTTCCAGCGCGAGGATTTACGAGCGTGCACTGGATCGCTCGGCACGCACTCCAGCCCTCGGACTGACAACGGTCGAAACCAAGTCAGCCCCGTGAAGGGGTGAAGAATGCTTGTGGGCATCTCTTCAGTTGTCAACGCTGCTCACGAAGGCATCGCTTCGCAGCCGTCCCACGGTACCGACTCGCGAGAACCCGTCAACTGGCCGTTCAGGCGAAGGTGTCGCAGCGGCTGGGGTCGCCGGTCTCGTAGCCCTCGGTGAACCACGCTCGTCGCTGGTCGGACGAGCCGTGGGTCCAGCTCTCGGGGTTGACGCTCATGCCGGCGGATGCCTGGATGGTGTCGTCGCCGACCGCCTCGGCAGCGCCGAGGCCTTCCTCGATGTCGCCGCGCTCGAGGAGCCCCTGCTCGAAGACCGCGTTCGCCCAGACTCCGGCGAAGCAGTCAGCCTGCAGCTCCAGCGCGACCGACAGCTCGTTCTTCTCGCCAGGGTTCTGCGCCTGGAGCTGACGCATCTGGGCGGAGATGCCGAGCTCGTTCTGGACGTGGTGGCCGATCTCGTGCGCGATGACGTAGGCCTGCGCGAAGTCGCCGGGCGCCCCGAAGCGGCGACGGAGCTCCTCGAAGAAGCCGAGGTCGACGTGGACGGTCTGGTCAGCCGGGCAGTAGAACGGGCCGACGGCCGACGACGCAGCTCCGCAGCCGCTGTTCGTCTGGTCGCGGTAGAGGATGAGCTGAGCGGCTTGGTAGTCGCGCCCCGCATCTGCGAAGAGCCCGTCCCAGAACTCCTGGTTGGAGTCGAGCACGAACGAGATGAACTCGACCTGGTCGGACTCGGGGTCCGGGCCGTCGACGGGGGCCGGGACCTGCTGCGCGGAGCGGGTGCCGCCGGTGTCGAGCCCCGCGAGGACGGTCCCGAGGTCGATGTCGCCGCCACCGAGCACGCTCATCAGGAGCGCCACGACCACACCGACGACGCCGAGCCCACCTGCCCCGGCGACGGCAGCGCCACCACCGGCCCGGCGCGACGACGCGCGACGGTCGATGACGTTCTTGGACTTGTAGCCCTCTTGGTACTTCATGCAGGTCGCCTCGGGTCAGCCGCGGTTCTTCAACGCTCGGTCGACGTCGCGCTTGGCCTGCTTCTCCTTCAGGTCCGCACGCTTGTCGTAGTTCTTCTTGCCGCGACCGATGCCGAACTCGAGCTTGGCCCGGCCGTGCTTGAAGTAGATGCGCGTTGGCACGAGCGTCACGCCCTGCTCGGCGACAGCCCGGCGGATCTTGATGATCTCGGACTTGTTGAGCAGCAGCTTCCGCTCACGCGTCGGCTTGTGGTTCGTGTAGCCGCCGTAGGTGTACTCGGGGATGTGGCACTGCATGAGCCACACCTCGTCCTTGGCGTCGATGCGCACCCAGGCCTCGAGGAGGCTCCCGAGCCCACCGCGCAACGACTTCACCTCGGTGCCGACGAGCATGATGCCGGCCTCGAACTTCTCGTCGATGAAGTAGTCGAAGCGAGCCCGTCGGTTCTGGACCGCGAGCTTGGTGCCGTCCTTGGACGGGGGCTTCTTCTTCTTCGCCATGCGGGCAGCGTAACGGTCAGTCGACGAGCGTCAGTACCACTTCATCGGGTCACGGGGCTCACCGTTGACGCGCACCTCGAAGTGCAGGTGCGGGCCGGTCGAGTAGCCGGTCGAGCCGACCTCACCGATCTTCTGGCCTGCCGAGACGATCTGTCCGGCACGTGCGATCAGCCGCGACTGGTGGGCGTAGAGCGTCGAGAGCCCGCCACCGTGGTCGATCACGACGGCCTGGCCGTAGCCGCCTCGCCAGCCCGAGCTGATGACCTTGCCCTCAGCGGCAGCGACGATCGTCGTGCCGGTTCCCGCGCCGATGTCGACGCCGGTGTGGAGGCGACGCGTCCGGAAGATGGGGTGAGTCCGGTAGCCGAACTGGCTGCCGGGGCGACCGTCCACCGGCCAGACGAGCTGTCCGGGCCCCGGGGCGCCAGCGCGCCACTGTGACGCGGCGAGCTCCTTGGCGAGCTTCGTCGACTCCGCCTCGAGGTCGGCGACGAGCTGGAGGTGCGACGCCTGGTCGCTCTCGAGCCTGTCGAGCACGCTCTCGCGCTGTGACTGGTCGACGGCAACCTGCGCGAAGGTCCGCTCAGCACGCTCGGCTGCGCGCACGGCGTCGGCCGCGGCGAGGTCGGCGAGGTTCTTCGCGGCCGCGGCCTCGACGGTCAAGGCTTCGGCGGAGGCCTGCTTCGCCTCGAGGACGGTCTGGAGGCGGATGATGTCGGCGAGGACCTCGGACTCGGTCCCGACGACCCGGTCGATGACCTGCTGCACGCGGACGACGTCGCGCGTGTCGGTCACGTTCAGGTACGGCAGAGCGTGACGGGCGACGCCACGCTTGTACGTCTCGCGGACCCGGTCGTCGAGCACCCGGGTTCGCAGGGCCAGCTCGGCGAGGGTCGCGTCGCGGTCCGCGATCGCGCCGATCAGCTTGGCGTTGGCGACACGTGCAGCCTTGAGGGCGTCAGCCTGCATGGCGAGGGCGGCCTCCGCGGCGACCTGGTCGACCGCGACGAGGTCTCGGGAGTTCGCGAGCTTGCGGTCCAGCAGCTCGACGACCTCGCTGGCACGGGCGACGCCGGTGTTGAGGTCTTCGAGGAGCGACTTCGCGTCGCGCAGATCCTCGCGCGTGTCCTCCAGCCGCTCCTTGATGTCAGCTTCCTGTCCCATGGCCACCGAGCTGACGGCCAGCGATGCCACGAGCGCGCCGGCTGCAGCGAGCCGGGCGCGACGGCGCAGATGGGTGGGAGTGGCCATGGTGGGAACCTGGATGGTCGAGGGTGGACGGGAACCGGCGGATCAGCGGCCGGGGTCAGCGTGTTCCTGGACGAGCAGCGAGATGAGGGACGCGAGGACGACGATGGCGACGCCGACGGGCAGGACCTGCAGCCCCACGGCCAGCGCGTCATCGAGGTTGACGAGGGGGAAGAGCGAGAAGTTCTGGAGCAGCCACGATCTGCCGAGCGCCATCAACGACACCAGCATGCCCAAGGCGAGCGCGCCCCCGACGAGGCCGGCAATGACGCCTTCGAGCAGGAAGGGGGTGCGGACGTACCAGTTCGACGCGCCGACGAGGCGCATGATCGAGATGGCCTCGCGACGCGCGAACATGGACAGCCGGATGATGATCGAGGTCAGCAGCACGGTGACGGTGATCTGCACGAGCGTGATGATGAGCGCGACCAGCTGGATGCCGCCGATGACGTCGAAGAGCGGCTCGAGGTAGTTCCCGTCGACGACCTCCTCGACCCCGGGCTGGGTCGAGAACCGGTCGGTGATGGCGCGGTATTGCTCCGGGTCCTTCAGCGTGACCCGGAACGACGCGGGCACGGCGTCGACGGTGACCGAGTCGATGAGGTCCGGCGACTCCGCGAAGATCTCGATGAAGTTCTCGTACGCCTGCTGCTTCGACTCGTAGCGGTGGTCGAGGACCAGCGGGTCCTCGCCGAGCGCCTGGTCGATCGAGTTCAGCTGCTCATCCGTGATGTCGGGGCACTTGCGCCCGTCGCACAGGAAGATCGAGATCTCGATGTTGTCCTGGATCTCACCGGAGATGAGCCGGACCTCGCGCTGGAGCAGCAACGTCCCGCCGAGCAACGACAGCGAGACCGCGGCCGACAGCACGAGGGCAAGGGTGACCAGGGGGTTGCGCACCAAGCCGGTGAACGACTCCGCAAGTACGTATCGCCAACGCGGTGGCATCAACGGTCCTCTCGTTTGCTCAGCAGCGTCAGCCGCCGTAGCCGTAGACGCCGCGGGACTGGTCTCGGACGATCTTGCCGTTCTCGAGCTCGACCACGCGACGGCGCATCGAGTCGACGATCTGCTGGTCGTGGGTGGCCATGACGACCGTGGTGCCCCGACGGTTGATCCGGTCGAGCAGCTTCATGATGCCCAACGAGGTCTGCGGGTCCAGGTTCCCGGTCGGCTCGTCGCAGAGCAGGATCCGGGGGCTGTTGACGAAGGCTCGCGCGATGGAGACCCGCTGCTGCTGTCCGCCGGAGAGCTCGTGGGGCAGGGAGTCGTGCTTGTCCTCGAGCCCGACGAGCTCGAGGACTTCGGGGACTCGCTCGGAGATGACGCTGCGGTTCACGCCGATGACCTCGAGCGCGAACGCGACGTTCTCCCAGACCGACTTGTTCGGCAGGAGCTTGAAGTCCTGGAACACGTAGCCGATCTGGCGGCGCAGCGTCGGCACCTTCCAGGACTTCAGCTCACGGAGGTTCTTGCCGGCGACGAAGACCTCGCCCTCGTCGGGCAGCTGCTCTCGGGTGAGCACGCGCATGAGCGTGGACTTCCCCGAGCCGGAGGGCCCGACGATGAACACGAACTCGCCCTTGTCGACCTCGAGCGAGACACCGTCGAGCGCACGGATCTCTCCGCGCTCACCACGCTTGTAGTGCTTGGAGACGTTGGTCAGGGTGATCACGGTGCGGCGCTCGAGACGGACGGTTGCGAGAGAAAACTAGCACTGAGTGCTCGTCGGACCGCGCTGCCGACGCTGTACTGACGGCCGGGCTGACGGCCGGTCGTCAGTCCGCAGCCTCGGCGGTCGCCTCGGCAGCCCGATGGCGCAGCTCTGCCTCGATGAAGGGGTCCACGTCACCGCCCAGAACGCGCGATGGATCGCCGCTCTCGTGCTCGGACCGGAGATCCTTGACCATCTGGTAGGGGTGCAGGACGTAGCTGCGGATCTGCGAGCCGAACCCGACGTTCTGACGTCCGCCGCGGATGCCGGCGAGCTCGTCCTCACGCTTCTGGCGCTCGACCTCGGCGAGCTTCACCTTCAGGACGCGCATCGCTGCGGCCCGGTTCTGGTGCTGTGACTTCTCGTTCTGGCAGGAGGCGACGATCCCGGTCGGGATGTGGGTCAGCCGGACGGCGGAGTCCGTGGTGTTGACGCTCTGGCCACCCGGCCCGGACGATCGATAGACGTCGACGCGGACGTCTTCGTCCGGCACGTCGATCTCTGCATCGGCCTCGGGCAGGACCGGGACGACGTCGACGAGCGCGAACGAGGTCTGGCGGCGGGCGTTGCCGTCGAACGGGGAGATCCGCACCAGGCGGTGCACGCCGTGCTCGACCGACATCAAGCCGTAGGCGTCCGATCCACGGATCTCGAAGGAGGTGGACTTGAGCCCCGCCTCCTCGCCGTAGCTCTCGTCGTAGACCTCGGCCTCGAAGCCACGGTTCTGTGCCCATCGGAGGTACATCCGCTGGAGCATCTGGGCCCAGTCCATGGCATCGACGCCGCCCTCACCGGCCGAGATCGAGATCAGGGCGTCGGAGCTGTCGTACTCACCGCTCAGCAGCGTCGCGACCTCGAGCGTGTCGATGTCCTTGCCGAGCGCCTCGAGGCCGTCCTCGACCTCCTTGGCGGAGTCATCGTCCTCGAGCTCCTGCGCGAGCTCGTTGAGGGTCTCGAGGTCCATCAGGCGTGCGTCGAGACGGTCGTAGCGCCCCAGCTCGGCCTCCACGCGAGACAGCTGCGTGGTGACGCCGCGGGCAGCTTCGGGGTCGTCCCAGAGACCGGGACTCGCCGCTTCTTCCTGGAGCTCGGTCAGCCGAGCACGTTTGCCGTCGACGTCAAAGATAGCTCCTGACGTGCTCAACCCGTTGGCGCGCAGCGGCGAGCCGGTCAACGTGATTGGTGGCCATGAACGCGCTGCCTCGAGTCGGGAGGCCCGCAGCGTAGACGACAACGAGCGAGGCGGATGCCCTCCCCTCCGACGGCATCCGCCTCGCGACGTCGAACGACTTCTCAGTCGTACACAGGGTTCTTCGCCGGCCGGTCGATCAGCTCCTCCCCGGCCACCAGCATTGTGCGCCTTGCGCTCCGTGTGTGCGATCCGGCATGTCGTGCACCGACGCCGCCCGTGTGCCAGTCTGGGCCGAACACCTCCGGAGGCCCCGTGGCGACCCCCTTCAGCCGACTTCCCGTCGCACCTCCCGTGCAGCCGATGCTGGCGAAGAACGCGGCCAAGCTGCCCGAGGGGTCCGGCTGGCGATACGAGCCGAAGTGGGACGGCTATCGCTGCATCGTCTTCCGAGACGGCGACGACGTCGAGATGTGGTCGCGCGGGCAGAAGTCCTTGGTGCGCTACTTCCCCGAGCTGATCGACCCGCTGCGGGAGCAGCTCCCGGATCGGGTCGTGGTCGACGGCGAGCTCGTCGTGATCGGTACGACAGGACTGGACTTCGACCTGCTCGGCAACCGCATCCATCCCGCGGACAGCCGCGTGCAGATGCTCGCCGTCGAGACCCCCGCCAGGTTCCTCGCGTTCGACCTGCTCGCCCTCGGCGACGAGAACCTGATGGCCGCGCCGTTCGCGGACCGGCGTGCGCGGCTCGAGGAGATCCTCGGCGACGCGAGGCCACCCGTGCACCTGACCCCCATCACGGCGTCACCCGACGTCGCCCGCGACTGGTTCCACCGTTTCGAGGGCGCTGGGCTCGACGGAGTGATCGCCAAGCCCGCTGGCGACGCCTACACGGAGGGAAAGCGCGCGCAGATCAAGCTCAAGCACCAACGAACCGCGGACGTCGTGATCGCGGGCTACCGCCTCCACAAGTCCGGCGACGGGGTCGGCTCGTTGCTGCTGGGCCTTCACGACGACGCCGGGGAGCTCCAGTCCATCGGGGTCGCGTCGAGCTTCTCGGTCAAGCGTCGTGGCCAGCTGGTCGACGAGCTGGCGCCGCACGAGATCGACGACCTCACCACCCACCCGTGGGCGGCGTGGGCGCTCGCTGAGGCGCATGAAGAGCAGCGGATGCCGGGCGCCCCGAGCAGATGGTCGTCCGGGAAGGGCCCGTCCCGGTGGTACCCGCTCGACTGCGAGCTCGTCGGTGAGGTCACCTTCAACCAGCTGACGTCCGGCCGGCTGCGACATCCCGCGAAGCTGCTCCGGTGGCGCCCGGACAAGCCGGCCGCGGCCTGTGGCTACGACCAGCTCGCCGTCATCCTTCCGTCGGAGTTCTCCGACCTGTTCGGGTGAAGCCGGTCAGCGTCGATTGGCGATCCCGCGGGTCGTCGCGACGCCGAGCGCCATCAGCACCGCAGCCACGACGTAGGTCACACCGTGGGCCTGGGTCAGCGCGAGCGGACCGCGCAAGGCGCCCGTCTCGATCGTGAAGATGATCCCGGTCAGCCCGAGGACGGAGGCCGCGGACAGGAACGGGCGCGTCGTGAGCTCCGCGAAGGCCGAGGAGATCAGCGCGACACCGAACAGGACGTGCAGCAACGCGAGCATCGGCGTGTGGGTCAGCCAGCCGACGGTCACGGTCGGAGACGTGAGCGTGTCGCTGGGGATGCCGGTGCGGAGGAGCGCGACGACGCCCAGGACGAGGAGCATGGCTCCGACGCCGCCGGTCACGACGTTGGCGGGCGACGGCTGCATCCCGACGTTGCGGACGCGGGTCGTCGTGTGGACGGTGGACATGTGCGGGACTCCTGGGTTGCCGTGCCCCCCAGACATGCCCCGACGGGCCACGGTCAACCTTCGTCGGACGGTCGCAGCTGACCGACGGCGGTCACGAAGAGCGCGTGCTCGTCGCGTCCTGCGAGAGCGCGCAGCTCCGCATCGAGGAACGTGAGCGACGTCGCCCCCAGGCCGAGGACGTTCGCCGCGAGCTGCAGCCGACTGCCCGTGATGGCGGCTTCGACGTGGGCAGCACGCAGGCCGCGTGGCCCGGAGATCTCGAGGATCGCGTCCAGGTCAATCGTCGAGATGACGAGCGCAGCCGCGTCCACCGCC
>RCMY010003329.1_pt1 | contig 15396 bp, 12 predicted proteins | sample 2041341 | NCBI WGS metagenome assembly RCMY01 (sample SAMN09708234, study PRJNA481090) | Marine sediment metagenome, whole genome shotgun sequencing project.
TAATTGTGGGGCGGTCGTGGCCCAGTTCTGCAATGGCGACGTCCACTTCTTCTTGATGTTCATGGTTGCCAGATAGATCAGCTTCATAAGGGCCATGTCGCTGGTGAACGCGCCCTTGGTCTTGGTCACCTTCCGCACCTGCCTATGGAAGCCCTCCACGGCGTTCGTGGTGTATATGATCTTCCTGATGGGGGCGGAATACGCAAAGTAGCTCGATAGGTTCTCCCAGTTGTCGTTCCAGCTCTGTATGACCACAGGGTACTTCTTGCCCCATTTTTCTTCCAGTTTAAACAGTTCGTCCTCTGCCTCTTCCTTTCCGTTGGCCCTGTAGACCAGTTTCAGGTCGCGCATGAATTCCTTTTGGTCCTTTGAGGCCACGTACTTCAGGGAATTGCGTATCTGGTGAACGATGCACAGCTGCACGTCCGTTTTCGGGAATATGCTCAGTATGGCCTCTGTAAAGCCCTTGAGGTTGTCCGTACAGGCTATCAGGATGTCCTTGAGCCCCCGGTTGTTCAGGTCGGTAAGTACCTGCAGCCAAAAGTTGGCCCCCTCGCTTTCCGAAATGTACATGCCGAGGACCTCCTTGTAACCGTTCCTGTCGATCCCCAGTATGTTGTAGATCGACCTATGGCGGACCTTGCCGTCGACCTTGACCTTGTAGTGCATGGCGTCCAGCCAGACGATACAGTACATCTCGTCCAATGGCCTTCGCTGCCAGGCCTTGATATCGGGTATGATACGGTCGGTGATCTCCGTGAGCACGCTGTGGGATATCTCGGTATCGTACATCTCCTTGATATGGGCGCAGATGTCCCGATAGCTCATCCCGAGCCCGTAGAGGCCGATGATCTTGTCGGCAAGGTTGTCGGCCAAAATGGTCTGGCGTTTCTTGACAATTTCCGGCTCGAAGCTGCTCTGGCGGTCCTGCGGAGTCTTTACCTCGAAAGTGCCGACGCCAGTCCTAAGGGTCTTCTTCCCCTTGCCGTTGCGCTTGTTGCCGCCGGAGCGTTCCCCTTCATCAAGATGGGCCTCCATCTCGGCCTCGAGGGCCTTGTCAAGGAAATTCTGGAGCAGCGGCGCAAAAGCGCCATCCTTTCCGAACAGGCTCTTTCCGTTCGTAAATTGTTCAAGTGCCTTTTTTTCAATGTTGTCTAATTCTTCCTGTGTCATTTTAAATCTCTGTTTGAATGTTAATATAAAAAATCATTCAGACAGAGTTTAGATTACACCCTCTTTAGTAAGTTTAAGTGCAATCTTTACGAAAACCGCCGCTCGATCAAGAACATAAACCGTTGTTCATATTCTTCTTTCCCCGCCCAATACGCGTAATCGGGCTTTACCATGTTCTGTATGAACGAAATCGAACGTTCATGGCTATCGATAGTATTCAGCTGCGAAAGTACCCGGTTGTAATCTTCGGTACTGCCGCCGAACAGATGTTTTACAAAGGCCAGGCGATTATTAAGGTCGACCTTGAGCGCTTTGTTCGTGACTTTTTCGTTTAATGATTTGGTCCTTATATCTTTTCTGGCAACGGCATCCTCCTGTGGCATAAAGAGCTCTTTATCGTTCTTCATGTATTCCGGTTTCGCCAAAAATTCCGCTAAAACCTCGTCAACAGGTATATCCCCGGGCATTTCCGATACCATATCTTTGATTGTATCGATACCGGGTATCATAATATCCTCGTCATGTGGATTGCTTTCCGGAACGGACGAGTTTTCGCTGAGCACCGCGTTGGCCATTTTCTCAAACTTTGCGGCGATTACGTTCTTAGATGCATCGACTTCCACATGATTCATTTTATCCTCGATAAAACGTAACACGGCCAACTTTTCGTACAAATTTTTGGCGGACTCATACAGCTCCTCGATAGTGTTTATATCGCGCGAAGTGATGATATCGGTGGATAGTTTCCTCAGTTCTTCCTTCAATTTTTTCTTCATCGCTCCTTTTTTTAGTATCCGTAATTAAGCTATCTCTATCTTTGTTAACTTTATCCTTCTATAATAACAACGGAAAACCCTGTATTTTCGTCTAAAATTACAAAATGTTTCTCGAAAACACGGTCAACCCTAAGGAACAATTCGGATGGATCGAGGTCATCTCGGGTTCGATGTTCTCCGGAAAGACTGAAGAACTCATCCGCAGACTGAAGCGTGCCAAATTCGCCAAGCAGAACGTGGAAATCTTCAAACCCATTGTCGATATACGCTATGATGAGAACAAGGTGGTTTCGCACGATGCCAATGAGATCCGTTCTACCGCCGTTCCCGCTGCCGCCAATATCCGTATTTTGGGAGATACCTGCGATGTGGTCGGAATCGACGAGGCCCAATTTTTCGATGATGAAATCGTGACCGTTTGTAATGACCTGGCCAACAAGGGCGTTCGGGTAGTGGTGGCCGGTCTTGACATGGATTTTAAGGGAAACCCCTTCGGCCCCATGCCCGCCCTTATGGCGACCGCCGAATATGTGACGAAGGTTCATGCCATCTGCACCCGCACAGGTAATCTGGCCAATTACAGTTTTCGGAAATCGAATATCGACGACCTGGTACTTTTGGGAGAAACGGAATCGTATGAACCTCTGAGCCGAGGGGCTTATTATAAGGCGATGTTGAAGGAAAGGGTGAGCCAGTTGGATGTTACTATAGAGGATGTTACCGCAAGCATAAAAAAATCGGATGTCTAAAGCGACCGAGACCGTTCTGAAAATCGACCTTCGGGCCTTGGAACACAATTATCGATATTTAAAAGGAAGGCTGAAACCTGATACTCGATTTTTAGGTGTTGTCAAGGCCTTCGCCTATGGAAGTGACTCGGTTATCATAGCCAAAAAACTGGAAGCCCTCGGGGTGGATTATCTGGCCGTCGCCTATGTAAAGGAAGGTGTGGTCCTGCGGGATGCTGGCATCTTGACGCCGATTTTGGTACTGCACCCTTTACCGGTCAGCTTTGATGAAATGATCGATCGCTGCCTGGAACCCAGTCTGTATTCCGCAAAAATTCTAGATATATTTCTGAAAGCGGCTAAAAAAAAAGCGCAAACAGCCTATCCCGTACACTTAAAATTTAATACCGGCCTCAATCGATTGGGGTTTGTGGACAATGATGTGGATTATCTCGCCGCACAGCTGAACGGTCGTAAAGAACTTAAAGTGGTATCCATCCTTTCCCATCTAGCGGCCTCCGAAGATCTCGATGAAAAAGCGTTCACCCGAAATCAAATCAAAGCTTTTGAAAAAATATCTCTTGAAATCCATAGAAAACTGGATGCCCGCCCCTTTCGTCATTTGTTGAACACTTCGGGAATTATCAACTATCCCGAAGCCCAATACGATATGGTACGCAGCGGTATCGGCCTTTACGGTTTCGGTAACGATGCAAAAATTGATAAGCAATTACGGCCCGTTGCTACCTTAAAAACAGTGATTTCCCAAATCCATAGTATTGCCCCCGGTGAAAGTATTGGCTATAACCGGGCATTCGTCACACAATCACCTAGGGTCACTGCGACCCTGCCCATCGGCCATGCAGACGGTATCGGAAGGCAGTACGGCAACGGAAAAGCCTTCGTGACCATACACGGGAAAAAAGCCCCTACCATTGGCAACGTCTGTATGGATATGATTATGATAGACATTACCAATATCGATTGCCAAGATGGGGATGAGGTTATTGTTTTCGGAGGACATCACACGGCAGAGGAGTTCGCCAGAGGTGCTGCTACCATATCCTACGAGCTTTTAACAGGAATTTCCCAACGCGTAAAAAGGATGATTATATCTGAATAAACATGAATTAACGTTTCGTTATGAGTTCTTTTTTTTAGTACTTTGCGGCAGATTAAATAGTTAACAACTAAAAAAACACAACCATGTTCAAAGAATTTAAGAGTTTTATTATGACCGGCAACGTCATTGATTTGACGGTCGCCGTAATTTTGGCAGGGGCCGTCGGGCTCGTGGTTAACGGATTTGTAAATGACATCATGATGCCCATTGTCGGTTATTTTGCCGGAGGTATGGATTTTGCCGATATGAAAATAATACTTTCCGAAGCGGTCTTGGCAGCAGACGGAACGGTAGAAAAACCTGCAAGTGCCATTCGATATGGAGCCTGGATCAACTCGATAATTAATTTGATCATTGTCGGATTTGTGCTGTTCATGATTGTAAAATCTTACAATAAAGTACGCGAGCCAGAACCTGAAGCAGCACCTAAGGGACCAACTGCCGAGGAATTGCTTGCCGAGATTCGCGATGAATTGAAAAAGCAGAACTAAATAACATTCGTGTTCCGCTTTTAACCGGAACGTCACCGCTACATTACATTTTCTAACCTTGAACCGCCAGTGGGAATTCGCAATTTCCGTTGGCGGTTTTTTTTTACCTCACATTGACCTACATTTGCTCTTTAAAAATTCAATCATTATGAAAGTAGCCGTTGTAGGCGCCACCGGAATGGTAGGCGAAGTGATGTTGAAAGTATTGGCCGAGCGTAATTTTCCGATTACGGAACTGTTGTTGGTCGCTTCTGAACGTTCCGTGGGCAAAAAGTTATCCTATAAAGGAACGGACTACACCATTGTTGGCTTGGCAGATGCCGTAGCGGCGCGACCCGATATCGCCATCTTTTCCGCTGGCGGGGATACCTCTTTGGAGTGGGCTCCAAAATTCGCCGAGGCGGGTACGACCGTAATCGACAATTCCTCGGCATGGCGCATGGACCCTGACAAGAAATTGGTTGTCCCCGAAATCAATGCGGATGCCCTGACCAAAGCGGACAAGATCATCGCCAACCCTAACTGTTCTACCATTCAACTGGTTATGGCATTGGCCCCTTTACATAAAAAGTACAAAATGAAGCGAGTGGTCATATCCACATACCAATCGGTATCTGGAACGGGCATTAAAGCGGTGAAGCAACTTGAAAACGAAATGGCCGGCATACAGGGCGAAATGGCATATCCTTACCCCATCAACCGGAACGCCCTACCCCATTGCGATGTTTTTCTGGAAAATGGCTACACCAAAGAAGAAATGAAACTCGCCCGCGAACCTCAAAAAATATTGGACGATAGAAGCTTTTCTATCAGTGCTACTGCCGTACGCATTCCTACTTCCGGGGGGCATTCTGAATCGGTAAACGTGGAATTTCTAGAAGATTTCGACTTGAACGATGTCCGTAAACTATTAAATGACACTCCCGGCGTGACGGTTCAGGACAATCCCGATACCAACACCTACCCCATGCCCATTTACGCCCATGATAAAGACGACGTTTTTGTAGGCCGTATCCGCCGCGACGAGACCCAGCGAAATACCTTGAATATGTGGATCGTATCCGATAACCTTCGAAAAGGGGCTGCCACCAATGCGGTGCAGATTGCGGAGTATTTGGTAGAGAACCGATTGGTTTAAGCCAAAATATTCTGAATTGGAAATAAAGAAAACCTATTGTAAAATTTTAGGTTAAAACCTACGCTCCCTCCATTAGGTATTGGTATTTTTAGCACATCATAATTCATCCGAAAATGAAAAAGCTAATCTTACTGGCCTTCATGGGCAACTTTCTCATGGCCTGCCAATCCGAATATAAAAAAGAGACCATCGCCGTGAACTACCCCGATACCAAAAAAGTTGATTCCGTAGATACCTATTTCGACACCAAAGTCAAAGACCCCTATCGCTGGCTAGAAGACGATCGAAGTGCAGAAACGGAAGCCTGGGTCAAAGCCGAAAACAAAGTAACCTTCGGATATCTTGAAAAAATTCCCTTTCGAGAAGCCCTTAAAAAGAGGTTGGAAAAACTTTGGAACTACGAAAAAGTAGGTTCGCCTTTTAAGGAAGGTGACTACACCTATTTCTATAAAAACGACGGACTTCAAGATCAATATGTTGTTTATCGGCACAAGGATGATGCAAGTCCAGAGGTTTTTTTAGATCCCAATACCTTTTCTGATGACGGTACCACTTCGCTTGCCGGACTCAGCTTCACTAAAGACGGTTCCTTGGCCGCATATCTCATATCAGAAGGCGGTAGTGATTGGCGTAAGGCCATCGTGGTCGACACGAAATCCATGGAAATCGTAGAGGACACACTTAGCAACATCAAATTCAGCGGATTGGCATGGAAGGGCAATGAAGGTTTCTACTACTCCAGTTACGACAAACCCGAAGGCAGTGAACTTTCCGCCAAGACCGACCAGCACAAGGTGTATTTTCATAAATTGGGAACATCCCAAAACAAAGACCGATTGGTATATGGGAGTAGGCCCGAAGAGAAACACAGATATATAGGGGCTTCGGTCAGCGAAGACCAACGTTTTTTGACGATTTCGGCAGCTACCTCTACTTCTGGAAACAAGCTTCTTATTAAAGATTTACAAGACCCGAACGGACTGCTCATTCCCATCGTATCCGATACGGACTCGGATAACTACCTCATCGACAATGTAGGTTCGAAACTATACATTGTTACCAACAGAAACGCCCCTAACAAAAAAATAATAACGGTTGATGCTGCCAAACCGACTCCGGAAAACTGGACAGATTTTATCCCAGAAACGGAAAACGTACTTTCCCCGGGAACAGGCGGCGGCTACTTTTTCACCGAATACATGGTCGATGCGGTATCGAAAGTCATGCAATACGATTATGAGGGTACATTCATCCGGGAAATAAAGCTTCCGGGAGTAGGTAGTGCTTCCGGTTTTGGCGGGAAGAAAGAGGACAAAGACTTCTATTTTTCCTTTACCAATTATATCACACCCGGGTCATCCTACAAATACAATGTAAAGAGTGGAGCATACGATTTGTACTGGAAACCAGAAATCGACTTTAAATCCGACGATTACGAGTCCAAAAAAGTTTTTTATACTTCTAAGGACGGCACGAAAATACCCATGATCATCACCCATAAAAAAGGATTGGAACTGAGCGGTAAAAATCCAACCATTTTATACGCCTATGGAGGCTTTAACATTAGTATTACGCCCTCGTTCAGTATTGCCAACACCGTTTGGATGGAACAGGACGGGATTTATGCGGTGCCGAACATCCGCGGAGGTGGAGAGTACGGTAAAAAATGGCATGAAGCGGGTATCAAAATGAAGAAACAGAACGTTTTCGATGATTTTATCGCGGCGGCGGAATACCTCATCGATAAAAAATACACGACATCCGATTATTTGGCCATCCGTGGTGGTAGTAACGGCGGCCTTCTGGTGGGTGCGACAATGACCCAACGGCCCGATTTGATGCAAGTGGCTCTTCCTGCAGTAGGCGTCATGGATATGCTGCGTTACCACACCTTTACAGCCGGTGCGGGATGGGCCTATGATTATGGAACGGCCGAAGACAGTGGAGAAATGTTCAACTACCTTAAGGGCTATTCGCCCGTTCATAATATCAAGGCGGACACCGAGTACCCGGCAACCTTGGTAACTACTGGCGACCATGACGACCGGGTCGTACCCGCCCACAGCTTTAAGTTCGCTGCCGAATTACAGGAAAAACAAACTGGCGACAATCCAACCCTGATCCGTATCGAGACGAATGCAGGTCATGGCGCGGGAACGCCAGTAAGTAAGACCATCGACCAATACGCCGACATCTTCGGTTTCACCTTTTACAACATGGGATTCCGGGAATTGCCGAATCAGAGCGTTTTGAAAGAGTTCAAAGAATAATCTTTTGAACATCGGAATTTTAATGGAAAATCCGTTTCTTGTAAGGAAGGATTTTTAATTGTTCCCAGAATATCCTAATATGCTGCTAGTTGACCATGTTTCCTTTGCCTATGAAAACGATATTCCCGTATTGGAGAATATCAACCTGAAAGTGGCCAAAGGTGAGCACATTTCGATTATCGGCGAGAGCGGTTGCGGTAAAAGTACGCTGCTGAAAATTATATATGGTCTGCTAAATATCAAGGTCGGGGAAGTGTATTGGAACGATACGCAAGTACTTGGACCTTTACACAATTTGGTGCCGGGAGAGCCTTATATGAAATATCTTTCCCAAGATTTTGACCTGATGCCCTACACCACGGTCGAGGAGAACATCAGTGAATTTCTTTCCGTTTTTGAGCCCGAAGTGATGCAGGCCCGCAGTCTTGAACTCTTGGAGATGCTTGAAATGACCGATTTCGCCGATACCAAGGTCCGGTATCTTAGCGGCGGCCAACAGCAACGGGTGGCGCTCGCCCGTGTGCTCGCACAAGAACCGGAAGTATTATTGCTCGACGAACCCTTTAGCCACATCGATAACTTCCGAAAAAACGAGTTACGGCGAAACCTTTTCGGTTATTTGAAACGTAAAAAAATAACGGTGTTGACCGCCACCCACGACCATCATGATATGCTGCCCTTTGCCGATCGCGTCGTTGTGCTACGAGACCGATATATTATTGCCAAGGATACGCCGAAAAATCTTTATGAACACCCCAAAGACATCTATATTGCCTCCTTGTTCGGTGAGGCCAATAAAATTCCAATCAACATCGTAAAATCCTATGCCGATACCAAACGGCGCATCATCGTGTACGCCCATGAATTTAAGGTTTCGGGCCGGTCGGGGCTCGAAGTTATCGTAAAAGGCGCCTATTATATGGGCAATTACTTTATGATTGTCGGTATTTATGAAGGACAGGATATTTATTTTCACCACCATACCCCCTTTGAAAGTGGCAAGGTGGTTTTTCTGAACATATCCATCGAGACCATCAACCAAAGGATGGCCGATACCTTGTCATGAACAAAGCGATAGCCATACAAGAATTGAGTTTTAAGGCTGTCAGAAGTGGTGGTGCGGGCGGGCAGCATGTGAACAAAGTCTCTACCAAAGTCGAACTGAGTTTTGACGTCAAAAATTCGCAAGCGCTGTCCCGAAACCAGAAGGAACGCATTTATCGCCAACTCGGTAACAAACTGACCAAAGATAACATACTAAATCTGTCATGTGACGAAACCCGAAGCCAGCACAGGAACAAAGACCTTGTCATCAAACGGTTTGTGGAAGCTATGCGAACGGGGCTACGGGTGCCCAAAATACGTAGGAAGACGAAACCCAAGAGATCTGCGATAGAGAAGCGGTTGAAATCGAAGAAGAAGAATGCGGAAAAGAAGGCTCGACGGCAACTGCCTGATATGTAATAGGCATCTGACCGAATGTCCGATAAAAAACATGCAAATCTTGAGGTATACTTGCCGCAGAATAACTGGGTCTTTCGCTCAAAAATCGAATTTGAGCTGCACCGAAACCGATTCCACCTTTTGCTTCGTCTTTTTATCCTCCGTATTCAAATTGGCCAACGAAATCCCCAACAACCGCACGGAATTCTGAAGCTCTTCTTGGTACAGAAGCTCCTTGGCCGTTCCTAGAATCAGGTTTTTATCGGCGATAAAATAGGATAAGGTCTTGCTGCGGGTGTTCAGCGTAAAATCGCTGTACTTTATTTTCAAAGTCACCGTTTTGCCCGCAATTTTCGATGTTTTCAGTCTGCGCTCCAGTTCTTCGGCGATATGTTCCAAGCGTTCGAGCATAAAGATCTCACTGCTCAGGTTTTCGCTGAACGTACGCTCCGCCCCGACGGATTTAGGAATGCGGTGCGGTTTTACTTCGCTGTTGTGTATCCCGCGAACGACATGATAGTAGTAGCTACCGCTTTTTCCGAATTTGTCCGCTAAAAATTCCACAGGTTTTTCCTTCAGGTCTTTCCCTGTAAAAATACCCAAGCCGTACATCTTGTCGGCGGTGACCTTGCCTACTCCGTAGAATTTTCGGATTTCCAAATTCTCCAAAAAACCGATGACCTCTTCAGGGTTGACCGTTTTCTGCCCGTTAGGTTTGTTGATATCACTGGCAACCTTGGCGATAAACTTATTGATGGAAATACCTGCGGATGCGTTTAGCCCTGTTTCCTCCAAAATCTTTTGGCGGATTTCCTTGGCGATTAAAGTCGCCGACGGGTTTCCTTTTTTGTTGACGGTAACGTCGAGATAGGCTTCATCTAAAGAAAGCGGCTCTACCAGATCTGTATACTCGTAAAATACTTTTCTGATCTGTTTCGAGATTTCCTTGTAGCGGTCGAACCGGGCCTTCACAAAAATCAATTCGGGACAATTGCGCTTGGCCAAAACGCTGCTCATGGCACTGCGTACCCCGAATTTCCGAGCCTCGTAACTGGCAGCCGCCACCACCCCACGCTGCGAACTGCCACCGACCGCAATGGGCTTATCCCGTAATTCAGGGTTATCCAATTGTTCTACGGAGGCATAGAAGGCATCCATATCTACATGAATAATTTTTCGTACAGGGATATCCACATTCATATTGTAAATTTATAACTTTCATGGTGAGGGGAACGAGTCTTTTTGCCTTTGAAGTATAGAATTTAAGATATGAAAACTGCAATCCTACTTGGTGCTACAGGTCTAACCGGCGGAAAACTGCTACAACTTTTACTCAGTGACGACCGATATAGTGCGGTTAAACTGTTCTCTCGTTCGAGTGTAGGCATCGAGCACCCTAAAATCGAAGAATTTTTAGGTGATTTATTCGATTTTGAAGACTTTAAGGATGATTTTACAGGGGATGAGGTATTCTGCTGTATCGGTACGACAAAATCAAAAACCCCCGATAAGGAAATGTACAAAAAGATAGATTATGGTATCCCAGTGAACGCCGCAGCCCTTTGCAAACAAAATGGCATCACCACCTTTATGGTAATTTCCGCTATGGGCGCCGATGCAAAAAGCAGTATTTTCTATAATCGCGTCAAAGGAGAAATGGAAGAGGCCGTTTTAAATGTGGGAATCCACAAAACCTTTATTTTACAGCCCTCTTTAATCGATGGTGAACGAGATGAACAAAGATTGGGTGAACAGTTCGTGAAAAACCTAATGAAAATAGTCAATTTCGCACTGATCGGACCATTGAAAAAATACCGCTCGATTAGGCCTGTCACTATCGCCGAAAGTATGGTTTGGTTAACAAATAACAAGTACGACCAAATCAAGATCGAGTCGGATGACATTGAGAAAATAGCAAAAAAGTGATTGAAATCGAACGAAAATTTTTAGTAAGCTCAGAGAAATTTAAAACGGATACCGAGACGCATCAAAACATCATACAAGGTTTTTTGAACACGCATCCCGAGCGTACCGTTCGCGTTCGTTTAAGAGGAGATTCCGGTTTTTTGACCGTTAAGGGGAAATCAAATGAAGCCGGCACTTCACGTTTCGAATGGGAAAAAGAAATCACAGTAGCCGACGCTCAGGCGATGCTCGGACTTTGCGAGGAAGGCGTTTTAGAAAAAACCCGCTACGAAATCCCCGTAGGCAAGCATATTTTTGAAGTAGACGAATTTTACGGCGAAAACGAAGGCTTGATCCTTGCCGAGGTGGAACTAGCATCCGAGAACGAGATTTTCGAAAAACCCGATTGGCTGGGCGAAGAAGTCACGGGTGATATCAAATATTACAATTCACAATTGAGCAAAAATCCTTTTAAGTATTGGGGGCGACATTGACAAAGTCCTACAAACACAAAATTCAGAACCCGCCGAACTGTAGGCTAATCTGAAAATTGGCGCTTCGAATTGGCACTTGAATTTTTTATTCCTGCCATCCTCCCCCCACGGCCACATACAGCTTGACCATAGATTGTAGCTGGCTGAACCGGGCATCGATAAGATCAAGATTCGAACCAAGAGCGTTCTCTTGGGCATTGAGCACCTCTAAATAATTGGCCAAGCCGTTGATCAAAAGCTGTTCGGAATACTTGGTAGCCGTAGCGTAAGCCTCGAATTCCCTGTTCTTGATCTCGATTTTTTCGGTAGCCGCCCCGTAACTGTATAAAGCATCGGACACATCTTTGCTCGCGGTCAAAATAGCCTGCCTAAAGTTCAATTTCGCCTCTTCCTGTTGCGCTTGGGAGACCTCGTACTGCGTACGGATTCTTCTACCATTAAAAATGGGCTGGGTAATACCACTTATGATAGTAGCGAAAAGGGATGAGGAATCGAAAAGCTGGCTAAAACTGAGAGTCTGTAGTCCTCCCGTGGCATTTAGGGTCAATGAGGGATAAAAATTGCTGCGGGCCACATTGGTCAGTTCAAACGCATTGACCAACTCGTATTCCGCCGCAATGACATCAGGTCTATTTCGCAGCAACTGTAGCGGAACGCCCACATTCAGGTCGGTGGTAATTTCTTGCGTGTCCAGAGAGGAACGCTGAATATCACCGGGTTCCTTGCCCAATAAAATGGACAAGGTGTTTTCTACCAGGCGGGTCTGGTTTTTCAGATCGATCAGAATTCCTTGGGCCGTGTACCATTGCGCCTCGGTCTGTTTTACGGCCACTGCCGTTAGGTTTCCCGCTTCCTTCAGCGCTTGTGTGGTTTCAAGGGAATTTTGACGGGTCTGAACGGTTTCCTCGGTAATCCGTACTTGCTCATCCAATGATAATAGCTGGTAATACAGGGTAGCGATGTTGGCGATCAGATCGGTCTTAACCGCTTTATGGGCCGCAACGCTTTGCAGATAACTCGCTTGAAAGGCTCTTTTGTTGCTGCGTATCTTACCCCAAATATCCGCTTCCCATGATAGTCCACTGCTTATCTGATATTGGTCCAACGTTGAAAACAGGTCTCCGAACTGACCGTTGCCGGAAAGCTCTTGATGGGTGTACTGGGCGGATCCTTGTAAGGTGGGCAGAAAGCTGGCCTTGCCCTGTTTGACGTAGGCCTCGGCCGCCAAAATACGCTGTATGGCGATGCGGATGTCGATGTTGTTGCCCAAGCCTTCCTCGATATATCCCTGTAAGGCAGTGTCGGCAAACAATTCCTTCCAAGAGACCGTGGCCATGGTCAGGCTGTCCTGAGATAGGTTATCCGTTCGGAAATTGGATTCATCCACCACTTCCGGCCGTTCATAGTTCTTGGCGGCAAAACAGGAAACTAGCAGCATTGGTACCACTGTCAAAAGCAGCCAAGGATACATTCTTGATATTTTCATTCTATACGTTTTGTTCAGTGTTCTCAATTTGTTTTTGGGAAGGGTCACCGGAAATCTTTTCCTGTAGCCATTGAAATAGGATAAATAGGATGGGGATAACAAATACGCCCAATACCGTACCGATCAGCAAGCCACCGACCGCGCCCGTACCGATGGACCGGTTTCCTTTGGCACCCACGCCACTGGCCAGTACTAAGGGCATCAGCCCCAGGATAAAGGCAAAAGAGGTCATAAGGATGGGCCGTAGCCTAGCTTCCGCACCATTGATGGCGGCATCCAATATCGATTCGCCGTTACGTCTTCGCTGTAGGGCAAACTCAACGATCAAGATAGCGTTCTTGGCCAATAGACCGAGCAGCATGATCAACGCGATCTGAAAATAAATGTTGTTCTGCAGGCCGGCCAGCTGGGTGGTAATATAGGCGCCGAAAACACCCAAGGGCAGAGAGAGCAGTATGGAAAAGGGCAACAGATAGCTTTCGTACTGCGCCGCCAACAAAAAATAGACGAACAAGATGGACAACATAAATATGGTCGTCGTCTGGTTACCGGCGTTCACCTCTTCGCGTGTTAGCCCTGAATATGCCGTGCTATAGTTGGCGGGCAGCTCACTGGCAACCTCCTGTACGGCCTTGATGGCATCACCTGAACTGTATCCGGGGTTAGTGGCCGCCGAAACCGTGGTGGAATTGAACAGGTTGAACCGGGTCACCGATTGCGGACCATACACCCGTTTTAGGTTGACAAACTGCGTTATGGGAGTCATCTCTCCGCTTTGCGTACGAACATACAGCTGGTCAAGCGCCGATTTGTCGGCACGGTCTTGGGGAAGCGCCTGCACGTACACTCGATATTGCTTCCCAAAACGGGAAAAATCCGATGCAAAAATACTGCCGATATAGCCCTGCAGGGTCGAAAAGATACTACTAATGGAAACCCCCAGTTCTTTGGCGAGCGGCACGTTAAGCTCCAGCTCGTATTGCGGGTACCTGGTATTGAAAGACGACTGGGCATATTGAATTTCCGGCCGCTGGCTCAATTTTCCTATGAAATCCTGATTGGTCGCGTCGAGATCTTCAAAAGTACCGCCGGAACGGTCAAGCAAATTCACTTCCACTCCCGCAGAACTACCGAAACCGGGAATGCTGGGTGGGGCGAAGAAAACAATGTTCGCTTCGGGAATCTGCGCGGCGACACCGAACATCTTTCCGGTTATCGTTTCAATGGAAAGGGAATCCGCATCACGTTCTCCCCAATCTTCCAACCTTATAAACCCAAGGCCGAAGTTACTGCCAGCACCGCCCAAAAAGCTTCTGCCCTCGACCACCGTACCTGCCTGAACCCCTGGAATTTTTATAAGGCCCTCATAGAGCTTTTGGTTCACTTGGTGGGTCCGGTCTATAGACGACCCTGCAGGAAGCTCGACGTTCAAGAAGATAATGCCCCGGTCTTCATCGGGCACGAAACCTGTTTTTAAGGTAGATGACGACCACCAAATGCCTGCACCCGCTAAAATCAAGATAGCGGCGGTAATCCATTTATGCCGATACAAAAAATGTACCGACTTACCGTACTTCTTTATCGTTGCGTCAAAGCCCCGGTTGAAACCATCGAAAAAGCGCTGAACGAATCCGGGTTTCTTTCCTTTCCCGCTTTCCTTTTCGTCATGTCCCTTTAAAAACAGGGCACAAAGCGCTGGACTCAAGGTCAGGGCGTTCACCGCCGAAATTACGATAGCCACAATCAGGGTGACCCCGAACTGTTCGTAGAAAACACCGGTAGGCCCCTGTACAAAAGTCACCGGTATAAAAACGGCCGCCATCACCAAGGTAATCGAAATAATGGCCCCTGAAATTTCGTGCATCGCCTCTAAACTTGCCTTTTTCGGGTTTTTTTCACCTTTATCGATCTTGGCGTGCACGGCCTCTACGACGACTATCGCATCATCTACCACAATACCGATGGCCAAGACCAAGGCAAAAAGGGTCAACAGGTTGATGGAGTACCCAAAAAGGTTCAAAAAGAAAAACGTTCCGATTATCGATACGGGAACGGCTATGGCGGGAATCAAGGTAGATCGAAAATCCTGTAAGAAGATAAAAACCACCAAAAATACCAATAAGAAGGCCTCTGCAAGCGTAGTGACCACTTTTTCGATAGAAGCGTTCAAAAAATTGTTCGTATCATAGGGAATGAAAATATCCATGCCCTCGGGCAACTCTTCCTTTACATCATCCAGCACCTTTTTCACCTCTGTGATGATTTCACGGGCATTGGATCCCTTGGTCTGATAGATACCCATACTTACCGCAGGATTTCCTCTGGTCACCGAACTGCCGGAATACGATTGGGCACCCAACTCTACATCG
>RCMY010002898.1_pt1 | contig 15392 bp, 13 predicted proteins | sample 2041341 | NCBI WGS metagenome assembly RCMY01 (sample SAMN09708234, study PRJNA481090) | Marine sediment metagenome, whole genome shotgun sequencing project.
AACACAGTTCCGTTGAACATGGACTCTCGTCCAAACGATGCTGTCTTCTTTTTTGACACGAATGGTAACGGAACCGTTTCGCCAATTGATGCCCTCTGGGTGATCAATGAACTTTCCAGGCGACAATCATCGGCGTCCAATCCAGACTCCGAAGCCACGCTTCTTGACTTTGCCCGTCGGAATCGCAGCGATGATGAAGTTTTCAGTGAAGACTTTGAAGAGCCAGCATTGTTTTAAGTGACTTCGATACACGCACCTCGATTTTTGTGTTCAGAGGTGCTCTCGCTTGTTGGAGCTTCAGCGTTTCGTAGTCGGCACCTTTGTGGAAGATGGTCACCCGGAGATCGGTCGGATGGCGGGCTACCTGGGACAAAGCACATACCCGGTTGCAAGTGAGCATTGCAAGGATTGCGGAGGCAAGGGTTCCAAGGACAGAGCACCGATGCGATGGCTGACAAATCAATGATGGAGTTGGATTTGCTTGCAGCCGTGATTGTCAGAATTGGCAAATACTGTCCCCAGCAAATAGACTTTGCTGATTCGCAGACCATGCTTGGAGTGACGATTCGGCAGCCCGATCAACGTGACCACCGGAGCGGTTCACGGCGAGCACACACCTTGCGTGCCTCGCGCTCGATGCATTCCAACTCGCCGGGAGTTTCACAAACGATCAAGAAAAACCGATCCCCATCAATCCCGCCCGGGAAAACGACACCGCCTAAACTTCCTTTTCGGTGTCCGACCCCTTTAAAACCACGACACCGTTGATCACACCTGTACCTTCAAATGTGCTCGGGCGTTTGTTCGCTTCGATTTCGGTTTGCTTTGGAATCAACTCTTTCCTGCATTTGTTTTCCAGCGGAGCACGTCGCTGGGCGCAACGACGAACGGATTCGGAACTCGGCTCCGACAAAGGTGGGCTCGTGTGCCTTCCACGAAACGACTAGCTGTTGGTGCAGGTCGGAGAACGGACCCTGGTCATTGACCGTCGCCTGGAAACTACTCTGCCTGGGTAACCGCGGCTATCGCCAAAGCGGCTGATCCCAGTATCGAGAATTGCTGTCTTACACGGCACGAAATGACAGCTTACACGGTCGCAATGAATTCGTGACATCGTGATCCTGGGTGCAAGAATGACCCGGCGGCGGATTTCCTGGTCCTTGATTTCAGCTGCTGTTCATGCCTACCTCTGATTGCAAAGTATCGCAGTCTCAAAAGCTCGCTCGTTCGTTCCCCATCTTTGTCTTGGCGGGATGGCTTGTGTTGACGTCGTTGAACGCGAATGCGATCGAACTGTCTCAGGACCAATCGCTGAACGAAGACTTTCACGTCATCGACCAGTTTGTTCAGTCGCACTGCTTGGATTGTCACGTGGGCGACGATGCCCAGCGCGGATTTGATCTGGATACGTTTGAGCTTGAATCAGTCGACTTAGCACGTTGGAGCCATGAGCGGCTGGACGCGATGGAAAAGATGCTGCTGCGGATCAGCAGCGGTCAGATGCCGCCAGCGGAGAATGCTCGCCCGACGCCAGAAGAATACGAAACGGCGATTGATGCTTTTCGGCGGACGCTTGCCAGTCACGCCCGGTTTGATTCGCACCTGATTGTCAGATTCAAAGCGACGCCGGGCAAGCATCGCGTCGGAGTCACCTTCGTCGAAAAAGCCACCGATATTCTGGACCGCCAGATTGACGATGCCAGCGCGGGCCTGCCCGTGGGCACGCTGATCGACTACGAGGGCGTGGGCACCATGGTCACGAACGAGGAGCCGGGAGCATGACACAGGATCAGCTGATCCACCGCTACGACGTCGAGCCGAACGATGTCGAGGTAATACCTCATGGGGCGGACGCTCTCTTCGCCGGCCCTTCACTTGTCACCGGGAGCCGACCCCTTGTGCTCACGTGGGGTCTGATCGGACCCGGCAAAGGCCTAGAAACAGTTATCGAGGCCTTCGCCGACCTGGTCGAACTCGAACCGCGTCCTCGCTACTTGATCGCCGGAGCCACCCATCCCAACGTGCGCGCATCCTCCGGAGAGTCCTATCGAGAGGGTCTCTTCTCCCTGGTCCGGCGTCTTGGACTGGAAGATATGATCGAGTTCGACAACCGGTACCTCGATCGGAAGACCCTGGCCCGGCTGGTTAGAAGCGCCGATATGGTCGTCCTCCCGTACGCATCGGTCGAGCAGGTGATTCGATACCGGAAGGCCCCCAGTTCGGGGTTGGGCAACGACACGAAGCGAAGCGACTGCACTCTCACCTCTACACCGTTGGAGAGTGTGGCGGTGAAGGAACGCTCCAATGTTCCCTCTCGCATGTTCAGCTCCCGCCGGTACTGAAACACATCTGCGGTGGCCAGATCCAGCTCCACGTCATTCACTCGAATGCTCAGGGTCTTCCAGTCTGGAGCGTTCAAAACCTTGGCGAAATAGTCGGGGTAGCCGTTTTTCCACCACCCCACCCGGGTGGGGTCCGGATAGTAGATACCGGCGAGGTAGTTACCGGGAAGCGAATCGCCCGAATAGGTCTCCTCGTGATTGCCCCGACCACCGAAGTGACCGTTGCCGAGGGAGAACAGGCTCTCAAAGACGCGGTTGTTCTCGGCATCGAAGCCGTCTTGAACTACTTGCCACGGGTCATGAGCCACCAGATTCTTCACTCGCTCAGACTAGGGGTTGCCACCGATACCCCGGGGGAGGACCGAACCCAAGCGTGGTAACCTCTTCGGTGCGCCCGGATAGCTCAGTTGGCCAGAGCGCCGCTCTTGTAAAGCGGATGTCGTGGGTTCGAATCCCACTTCGGGCTCAGTTCTTGGAGAAAAAGGCGCCGCACCAAATTGCCCATTGCGGTCTGGTCCACTATGCGGCGCTCTGAAGGCTAGTATCTGCTGCATATGAACACCGGAGCACATGACGCTGGCGGCGGATTTGGTCAATCGGTAGGCACCAGTGCCGGCCGCGGCGTGGCAGTGATTCTCGCTGCTGTTGCCGTAGGAGCCATCCTCATGTGGTTGGGCTACTCCGACCAGACAGTGGATGCGACTTCTGACGACTCTGCTCAGACCGCCGACGACGACGGCGCAACCGACGGGTCCGCCGACGACAGCGCTTCCACTGACGGAGACATCACCACAACAGCGCCAACCATCGCAGAGACCACCACCACTACCACTGCGCCCCCGGCGGCTGCCCGTCCTGCCGATCAGGTGAAAGTTTTGGTTCTCAACGCTGCGGTAAACAAGCGAGGAATTGCCGGTCGAGGCACCGCCATAGTGGAGCAGGCCGGATTCATCGCCCTGAAGGCTGGAGATGCCAACAAGGACCAGGCAACGGAGATCCAATACGCACCAGACTACGAAGCCGATGCCATTGCGGTGGCGGAGACCTTCGGACTCGATTCCAGCGTTGTGGTCCCGTTCCCTTCCGAACTGAACACCGATGAGGCCGGCGATGCCAATGTCATCGTGATCATCGGGCTCGACGGCAAGATCGACATCTGACCCGGGTACTGCTCGCCTTCGACAAGTTCCGAGGCACAGCGCGGCGAGACGATCTTCACCGCGCCGTCCGAACCGCCCTCGAGGCGGCAGGGCACACCGTCACCGAATCCCTCCTCAGCGACGGCGGCGAGGGTTCTCTGGAAACGGTCGGCGGGCCAAACAGAACTTCGGTGGTGACCGGCCCCCTCGGCGATCCGGTGTCGGCCAGGTGGAGGATCGATGCGAAGAACACCGATCATCCCGTTGCATACATCGAGATGGCCGAGGCCAGTGGACTGGCATTGGTCGGGGGCGCTGAAGGCAACGATGCCCTCACCGCAGACACCTACGGAACCGGCGAACTCATCGCCCTTGCACATGCAGAGGGAGCCAAGGAGATCACGGTGTTCGTTGGAGGCTCGGCCACCACCGACGGAGGACTGGGGGCGCAACGAGCCATGCCACTCCCGCCTCGGCTTCGATCAACCACGATTATTGTGGCAGTAGACGTGGAAACGCACTTCACCGATGCTGCACGAGAGTTCGGTCCTCAGAAGGGGGCGTCCCCCGCCCAGGTCCAGCTGCTCACCCGCCGGCTGCAAAGATTGGCCGACATCTACATGGAGCAATATGGAGTCGACGTTCGCATCCTGCCGGGAGCGGGTGCGGCGGGAGGACTGGCCGGTGGGCTCGTTGCGGTGGGTGCCACGATCGCTTCCGGTTTCGATGTTCTGGCAGAGGCGGCGCACTTGGACGTGGCGTTGGCCGGTGTGGATGTCGTCGTCACCGGCGAGGGTTTCTGTGACGCCAATTCGTTCTCGGGAAAAGTCGTCGGGGGTGTTTCGAGGTGGGCTCGAACCGCCGACGTCCCCGTGCTCGCTGTGGTAGGCGACACCGACCTCGAACCCGGCGAGATCCCCCAGCATGTTCGGCTGACCGGTCTCGCCAGCCGGTTCGGCTTGGACCGGGCTCTCAACGAGACGGTGGACCTGGTGGCGCAGGTGGTCTGTGAAAGCGTCTGAACACGATCTAGGGTAAGTGCATGGCACTCGAGCCCAGCGGCAGATCCGACCTCAGCCCCCCAACAATGCCACTGGCGCTACGCGTGGTCGGGGGCGTCACTGTGGCCATTGTGGCGTTACTCGTGCTCCGCTGGATTTTTGGGGTTCTCTGGACTTTGGTCCGGCTCGGCATCTTCGTGGCAGTCCTGGTGGGCATTATCTACGCCGTTCAGCAGGTCCGCTCCAAGGATTAGTCAGGAGCCACGGAGGTTGGCGGCTCGTGCTGGGAGCGCTGCCGAACGACCTCAAAACAAGCGGCCGAGGTTGCCATGGCCACGTTGAGGCTGTTGAGCTGGCCCAGCAACGGCAAACTGGCCAGCACGTCCACGCGCTTGCGCACCAGCTGTGAGAGCCCTGAGCCTTCCGCGCCCAGGACCAACGCCACCGGTCGGCGTCCGGAGAGGTTCACGTCGAACAGGCGCGTGGGAGCGTCGGCTTCCAGACCGACGGTCAGAACTCCGGCCTTGGAGAGTTCGGTGAGCGCTGCGGGCACTCCGCCAACCAGTCCCATCGGCAAATGTTCGATAGCGCCAGCTGCGGTCTTGGTGACTGTGGGGCTCACGTGAACTGCCCGGTGCCGTGGCAACAGCACACCCGTGACGCCGGCACACTCGGCGGTGCGGAGAATGGCACCGAGATTCTGGGGATCGGTAATGCCGTCCAAAACGAGCAGGAACGGATTCTTCACCGAGAGGAGATTTGACAGCGACCGCTCCTGAAGCGGCTTGGCCTTCGCCAGCACGCCTTGATGGCTCATGGTGAGTGCATCGGCATCGAAACGTTTGCGGGTAACGGACTTCAATGGAATCTGTAAATCGGCGGCCAGTTCGCGGATGTCCGTCAGAATGTCGGCATCGTCGAGATCATCAATCATCAGGATCTCGTTGACAGGTCGCTTCTGGGCCAGAAGTAGTTCTCGGACGGCTTGCCGACCCTCCACCTGATCTCCGCCCAGGCCTTTTCCAGCGGCTGAACGTCGATTGGAGGGAGGCTGGGATCGGGTGCTGGGTTTACCTCCCGGACGCCGCTTGCGGGCCCGCGGCTCAGCGGGATCACCGGTAGCGGGACGCGTGCCTCGCGCCCCCTGACCGCGCTTGGGTCCCCGTGACCCGGGACCAGTCTGCTTGGGCGTCCCCCGAGCCCCACCCCGTCCGCTCTTGCCTCTGTTGCTCTGATTCATGGTCCCACCATCAGGACGGTGGCCCAACACTGGACGCCTTCGGCCAGTGCGGTAACACCCTCGGTTCGTTTGCCCTTTATTGTGACCGGTCCACCCGCCGCTTCGGACAGGTTGATTTCCATCGCCCTGCGGTGGGCAGAGATCTTCGGGGCGTCCAGCACCACGGTGCAATCCGCATTGATGATCTTCCAGCCCGCAACCCGCAGCCGCTCGGCGGCGACCCTCAGGAGCTCGATGCTGCTGGCCCCTTCGAACTGGGGATCGGTGTCGGGGAACATCACGCCAATGTCGCCCATGCCTGCGGCGCTGAGCATGGCGTCGATGACCGAATGAGCGATGACGTCGGCGTCGCTGTGGCCCCGCAACCCGCTTGTCTCCGGAAACATCACACCACCCAACACGAGTTGACGGTGGGGATCGGTGGACCAACGGTGCACGTCGAACCCTTGACCGCTGCGCAGCCGGTCCAACTGTGCTGCTGGTTGCATGCCCATGAGTATCTCCGCCATTGCGAGGTCCTGTGCAACGGTGACCTTGATGTTCTTCGGATCGCCATCCACGGTTTCGACCGTGCCACCCATGGCACTCACCAACGTTGCGTCGTCTGTGGCATCGCCGCCAGCGCGATGGGCGTCCATTATCAACTCGAAATCAAATCCTTGAGGGGTTTGTACGCCAACAAACTGGGTGCGATCAACGGGGTCCCCGGCCACCGATCGCAGTGAATCCGTGACCGGCACAACGGGAACAACCGCCTGAGCGCCCGCAGCAAGGGCCTTGACCACCCGCTGCACAACCTCGGGGGGAACGGCCGGGCGGGCGGCGTCGTGGATCAGAACATGTGATGGTTGGAGATGAGTGAGCGCATCGAGACCGGCCTTCACCGATGCGGTGCGCGTGGAACCCCCTGGTACGACCACGGTCATCAGATCGGCGGCCTCGCTGCGATGATCTGGCACGAAGCCATCCGGGGCCACCACGATCACCGCATCACTGACAGCCGCCACCGCCCGCACCGAATGCTCCAACACTCGGATTCCCCCAATCCGTCGGAGCTGCTTGGGAACCACGCCCCCGCCTGTGGACATGCGGGAACCGGTCCCGCCCGCTACAACGATGGAGCACAATCGCATAGGTGAATTATCGGGCTCGAAGCTCCAGCTGTGGGCGGTTTCGGATGTGGTAGCGGCGGTCCCGTTGCTCGATCCAACCGAGACGCACGAAGCTGGCGATTGCTTTGTTGACCCGTTCCCGGCTGGCACCAACCATGCCAGCCAATTCTTCTTGGGTTACCGGGAGGGCGAAGTCATCGCTCTCACCAGCGATCTCGAGGAGGCGTTTGGCGGTCCGGCCGGTGACGTCGAGAAAGACCGAGTCTGCCAGTACGCCATCCATCGCTCGCAAACGCCCGGCGAGGAGAGCGACCACTCGCCAGAGCTGCGCTGGCTGGTCTTCATAAAGGCGTTTGAGTGGTCCGTAGGGGATCACCAAAACCTCCGAGGGTTCCAGCGCTCGCCCGTCGGTTGACCGGTTGGCTTTGTCGAACAGGGGCATCTCACCGAAGAGATCACCCTTTTCCATCAGCGCCACCACGCTCTCTCTGCCATCGATCGAACGATTCACCATGGCGACACGGCCCGAGAGGGTGACGTAGAGCTCGGCCGGTTCGTCGTCTTCCCTGAACAGCACGTCACCGCGCTTGAGCTTCTTCATTTGCGACTGGGTGGCGATTACCGCCAGCGTGTCGGTATCCAACTCGGAGAACAACTCAACTTCGGACAGCAACGCCGGATCAATCACCTCCCTACCGTACATCTTGTTTGTGCAGGATGTCACAAGTCTTGCAGGTGTTCCCTTTCGATATTTCAGGATTGACGCTGATCGCTCACCCGCCGGAAGTTGTCACACCCCCTGACGAAGATGGGGTCATGGCAAAAAACTCCAAGCAATATCTTTGTTCCAACTGCGACCGGATCCATGGCAAATGGTCTGGCCGCTGCGATAACTGCACAGAGTGGGGCACGCTGGGCGAACGGCCTGCGTCGGTGGCCTCAGTAGTTCGATCCCCAACCGACACCCAGCGACTGTGCGACGTTGATCAGGCTCAGTCCATACCGGTCCCCACCACCGTTGAGGAGATCGACCGGGTGCTCGGCGGTGGGTTTGTTCCGGGTTCGGTCACCCTCTTGTCTGGCGAGCCCGGGATTGGGAAGAGCACGCTGGCCCTTCAGCTGGCTCTGCGAATTGCCAGAAGCGGTGCGGGAGTGGTGCTCGTCTCGGGCGAAGAAGCGCCCGCTCAGGTAGCGGCTCGGGCCTCTCGGATCCACCAGCACAGAGAAATGCCACCGACGGTCGAAGTACTGGACACGGATCGAACAGAAAGTGTAATCGACCTTATGGAGCGAGCCCGCCCGCAGATGCTGGTGGTCGACTCAGTGCAGATGCTCACCTACGGGGATGATTCGTCATCGCCCGGGTCGGCCAATCTCCTGCGCACCGTGGCCGGAGCCTTGGCCGATGCCGCCAAAGCGCTCAATGTTTCACTGCTGCTCATCGGCCACGTCACAAAGGACGGCAGCCTGGCCGGACCACGAACACTGGAACACCTTGTGGACACCGTGCTGAGTTTCGAGGGCGACCGCAGCAACGACCTTCGCTTTCTCCGTTCCATGAAACACCGGTTCGGCCCCACAAACGAGGTGGGACTCTTCGAGATGGCGGGAACGGGCCTACGCCCGGTGGCCGATGCCAGCGCCCGCTTTCTTGCTGACCGCAATCCGGAACTGCCCGGCACCGCCGTGGTACCCGTACTCGATGGTCGACGTCCGGTGATGGTGGAGATTCAGGCGCTCGTTCGCCGCCATTCCTCGGACTCCAATCTCACCAGTCACGGCGTCCCACGCGGCCGACTCAATCTCGTGGCCGCGGTAGCCCGCCAATACCTGACCGGTGTCATGACTGGCGCCGACATCCTGGTGTCGGCCGCAGGAGGCGCCAAGGTCACCGACCCCGGCGCCGATCTCGCCATGCTGGTTGCCTCGGTATCGGCCCAGTTGGAACTTCCCCTTTCTCCCCGACTGGCCGTCTGCGGCGAAATTGGCCTGAGTGGCGAGCTTCGGCGAGTCGCATCGATGGAACGCCGGTTGCACGAGGCTCACCGGTTGGGATTCAACCAGTGCATCGTTCCTCGATCATGCCCGGACGGTCCAACTGGGCTCAGCCTCCACCGGTGCGCAACCATCATGGATGCCATCGAAGTGTTCGCTGGGGTTCCTGCGTGAGTCAGCGACGGTCACCCACCGGTAGGGGTTGATCGGCGAGCTCCATTCCAAGGCTTTCCAACATACGTCGGTCGTTGCTGTCGCCTGGATTGCTGGTAGTGAGCAGGCGATCGCCGAGGAAGATGCTGTTGGCGCCCGCCTGGAAGCAGAGCGCGTGGAGCTCGTCGCTCATCCCCTCACGTCCCGCCGAGAGTCGCACAACAGATGCAGGCATGAGGATTCGGGCCGCAGCGATCGTGCGAACGAGCTCGATTCCCTCCAGGTCGTCAACTTCACCCAGAGGCGTGCCTGGCACCTTGATCAGCAGATTGATCGGCACGCTTTCAGGATGCGGGTCGAGCGCGGCGAGTTGTGACAGCAGGCCGGCGCGATCTCGGCGAGATTCGCCCATGCCGACGATCCCGCCGGAGCACAGTCGGAGTCCTGCGGTCCGGCAGTTGTCGAGCGTCTCCAACCGGTCCTCGTAGGTGCGGGTCGTGATGATGGTCCCGTAGAACTCCGGCGAGGTGTCGAGATTGTGGTTGTAGTAGTCGAGCCCGGCCGTAGCGAGGCGCGCGGCCTGTTGGCCTGTCAGCATCCCGAGCGTCACGCACGTTTCCAATCCCAGTCCGGAAACTCCCTTCACGGCCTCACTGACGATCTCAACCTGCTTGTCCGATGGTGAGCGCCAGGCGGCGCCCATACAGAATCGAGTTGCACCGCTGGCCTTGGCCTGTTCGGCTTCGGCGATGATCGCATCGGCCTGCATCAGCTTCTCCGGCGTGAGGGAGGTTTCGTAGTGGGCCGATTGAGGGCAATAAGCGCAATCCTCGGGACAGGCTCCAGTCTTGATCGAAAGGAGTTTCGCTCCCTCGACCACCCCGGCCGGGAAAAACGTCCGCGTGAGCGACTGAGCATCGAAGAGCAGATCGATCAGCGGTCGTTCGATCACCTCGACCACCTCGTCGACGGTCCAATCGTGGCGAAGGTTCGCCGCTTCGGGCAATGTGTCGCAAGAAGTTGTCTCGGGAAAAGCCACATACTGGTTATAGGCCAGCTGGGGCCTGCTCCCAACTCCATCTCACACAACAGGCAATATCTGCCGAAGACATCGGGACAACCGGACACCGGGTTTACCAGGCCGTCTCGAGATTCTTACCTGACTCAGAAGTAGATCGCAAGTAGACTAGATAGATGGGACACACTTCTGAGCGGGCACTATTGCGAGTTCTCGCCCAGATCGCTCCCGGTACGCCCTTGCGGGAAGGGCTTGATCGAGTACTCCAGTCCGGTCGTGGCGGGCTGATCGTTATCGGCGACAGCCCTGAGGTTCTCAATATCTGCTCCGGCGGGTTCCTGCTGGACTCTGCATTCACTCCCCAGCGCCTGGCCGAGGTTGCCAAAATGGATGGGGCGATCATCCTTGCCGCGGACGCCAGTCGTATTGCAAGGGCCAATGTGCACTTGGTTCCCAACCCCAACGTGCCAACATCGGAAACCGGTACCCGTCACCGAACTGCGGAACGAGTGGCTCGGTCACTCGATGTTGCGGTTGTAGCGGTTTCCCAGAGCCGGAAAGAGATCCAGGTCTACATCTCTGAGGATCGCCACTCTTTGGAGCCGGTCAGCAGACTCTTGGAGCGATCCAACCAGGCGATCCAGACGCTGGAGCGGTATCGCAGCCGGCTCGGAAGCGTCTCGGCCAATCTGTCTGCTCTTGAGGTGGAGAATCTCGTGACTCTGCGCGACGTTGTAGAAGTCCTTCAGCGCACCGAGATGGTGGCCCGCATCGCCAACGAGATCGAACTCAATCTGGTAGAGCTTGGCTCTGATGGTCGTCTCGTGCGCCTCCAGCTCGAAGAGCTCATGGGCGGCGTGATCGACGATCGACGCCTCTTGATCCGTGACTACTTCACCGAAGACGCCGGATTCCATATCGAACAAGCAATGGATGCCCTTGCTGAATTGAGCGACGACGCTCTCTTCAATGAAGAGGTTCTTGCCAAGACATTGCACCTCTCGGCATCTGTTACCGATCTCGATGGCTCGTTGGAATCTCGGGGTTACCGACTCCTGTCCAAGGTTCCCCGTCTGACGCCCATGATGGTCGATGACATCGTGGATCGGTTCGAGAATCTCGATGCAGTCCTGGGGGCAACCGCGGCCGAACTTCAGGAGGTCGAGGGAATCGACCCGTTCCGGGCCCGGAGCGTGAAGGAGAGCCTCACCCAGCTGGTGGAAACATCCATTCTCGACCGGCTCCAACGATCCTGAGGGCAGCCCACAACCAGACTCTCAGTTGACGGTGACCTCGGCGGGAACTTCGGGCACATCGAAGCTCCGCAGAATCGAGTGGCCTCGTGCCTCGTCGGCCGCCGCATGCGGAGCAAACCATGCCGTCCGATATCCCAGGGCGCGGGCGGCATCGAGAATGTCCAGCTGATCGTCGACCACCAGAATATTGGCCGGCGTTTCTCCGGTGAGGCGGCGCAACACCTCGAAAATCGGCCGATCCGGCTTGCGAACACCTACGGCGCCGCTGATCACCCACGGGTCGATCAACGTGTCGAGACTGTGGCGTTTCCGCAGTTTCCGTACCCATGCGGCAGAGTCGTTAGTGATACAGGCAACTCGGACTTCGCGGTCTCGAAGCGATCGAAGGAAGCGGACCACGCCGGGCATCAGGGCGTGGCGGGAGAGGTACTCATCATCAAGTACGTCCGGGTCGCCCTCTACACCGACTGCGGCCCAAAAGGCAGCCGGTTCGATACGACCGAGACTGAGCTGGCGAGCCCGGCCGGCGATCTCATCTGCGGTGAGGTGTGACCCTCGCTCGAAACAGAACGGAACGAGGACATCGGCGATATCAGCTGCGGTTCCATACAGCACTCCCATGCCGTCGAGTGCCACGACGGTGGGATTGGCCGAGACAGGGACTTCGGTCCCGCTCTCGGTGAGCACCAGTTCATGGGTCCCCTTCTTGGGAGCGCGGGCCGAGGGTCGTTTGGAGACCGGTTTGGCTTTTGCTTGCTGCCGCCCCTGAATCACCCGCAGCACTACCGACGCAGCAACCAGCAGAGCCAAGATGCCAGCAATAACCGAAACGCCCAGCGCTACCAACGCACCGATCTCCCGAGTGCTTGCCTCGGAACGGACTGGAACTGGCTGGGACTGGGCCAGCGACATCTCCCAGAAACGGGTGCTCGATTCAGACGCAAGATCGGAGCGCTCACCGTTTGACCCTTCTGGAGGTACTTCGCCCGGCAACGTTACGGAAAGCACGATCGAGGTTTGAGTGAGGTCCGCACCCAAACGGGCCGCGAATGACTCGAGCGACTCCCCAAGAAGTACGTCGAGTTCGGTGTCGGTGAACGAAGAAAGACCGGCCGGTGCGATTTCGCCGGTTACTGCATATTTCACCTGTGCGAAGCTGTTGATGCGCTCCAACTGGAAGTCCGAAAAGACCATGCCGTCGCTGATGTCCGCCATCACCTCGCTGAACTGTGCGGGGTTGGCGAATGCTTTGCTGGCCTGAATCCGGGTCCGACCGTCGTCGGTGAGCTCCCGCGGTTCCACCACCCACCCCGCCGCCCGTACGTCAGCAAGTGCGATCCCCGCCGACTCGAGATCGGGTAACTGTCCCGCTACCTCGGGGTCCAGGATCAGCGCCACCGCCACTGTTCCCGATCCGTCTTCGGCCACGTTGATCGCCGTCAGGACTTCTGCGTTACATGCGGACAGAATCAGAAGCGCCGCGCCGAGGAGCAGCGGCCACAAGTATTTCAGCAGTCGGAAGCGAGATTGTGCCGAGTTCACCGCTTTGAGACTACTTTCCGCCGCGGCGCGACGGTGCGGATGGGTCAACACTGGACCGATCGAGCAGTGCCTTGTCTTCCTGAGCTTGGGCCGGTTGGCCTCAGTCGCCTGTTTCAGCGAGTTCGGGTGTGGAAGGCGGTACGAACCCCTCGTGGGCAGTGAAGGACAACTCCTTCTCACCATCTTCGGTTTCTACGACGTCGACGACGATGATTTGGCCGGCCCGGAATTCCTTGTAAAGGAGTTTCTCCGAGAGCGTGTCTTCGATCATTCGCTGAATCGCTCGACGGAGAGGGCGAGCACCCATGGTGGGGTCATACCCCCGGTCAGCCAAGAGGTGTTTGGAATCCACCGTGAGTTCAAGACCAATCCCCTGGCCCTCCAGCTGACCGGCAGTGCGCTTGATCATGAGATCCACGATCTCGGTGACCTCGTCCTTGCTCAGCTCGTGGAAAACGATGGTCTCGTCTACACGGTTGAGGAACTCGGGGCGGAAATGCTCCTTGAGGGCGTCGTTGACCTTTTCCTTCATCCGCTCGTAGGAAACGGCCTCATCAGAGCTGCCGAAGCCGATATTGGCCTTGCGAAGGTCTCGGGTGCCGAGGTTCGAGGTCATGATGAGCACCGTGTTCCGGAAATCGACCGAACGGCCGGAGGAATCGGTGAGCCGACCCTCTTCCAGGATCTGGAGGAGGGTGTTGAAAACGTCGGGATGAGCTTTTTCGATTTCGTCGAACAGTACGACACTGAAAGGCTTACGGCGGACCGCTTCGGTGAGCTGGCCGCCTTCTTCATAGCCCACGTAGCCGGGAGGAGAACCAACGAGCCGAGAAACGGTGTGCTTCTCCATGTACTCGGACATGTCGAGGGTGATCAGAGCGTCTTCGTCGCCGAAGAGGAACTGGCTGAGCGTCTTTGCCAGCTCGGTTTTCCCGACTCCGGTGGGGCCGAGGAAGATGAACGAGCCAGAGGGCCGCTTGGGATCCTTGAGTCCTGCCCGGGTCCGACGGATGCTCTGAGAAACCGCCCTGATGGCGTCTTGCTGACCGATGACCCGACGATGCAGCTCGTCTTCCATCCGTAGCAGCTTCTCGGTCTCTTCCTCGGTGAGTTTGTAAACAGGAATCCCGGTCCAGATGCTCAGTACTTCGGCGATGGACTCTTCGTTGACCTCGTCGAACAGGTCGACACCGGAAGCCTTGATCTCCGATTCCAGCTCGGCCTTCTGAGCGAGAAGTCCTTTCTCCTCGTCACGCAGGTTCCCGGCGGCCTCGAAGTCCTGGGACTCCACGGCCTCCTTCTTCTTCTCGACGATGGCGGCGAGTTTTTGCTCGACCTCTTTGAACTCCGGCGGTGTTGCCATGCGTTTGATACGGAGGCGGGAGCCGGCCTCGTCGATGAGATCGATCGCTTTGTCTGGCAGTTGACGATCGGCGATGTAGCGGTCGGCCAGGTTGGCGGCGGCCACGAGAGCCTGATCGGTGATGGTTACCCGGTGATGGGACTCGTAACGGTCACGCAGGCCCTTGAGGATTTCGATGGTGTGTTCGACAGTGGGCTCCTCGACCTTGATGGGCTGGAAGCGACGTTCGAGGGCGGCATCTTTCTCGAGATGTTTACGGTACTCATCGAGCGTGGTGGCGCCGATCGTCTGCAACTCACCCCGCGCCAACATGGGCTTGAGGATGCTGGCGGCATCGATTGCGCCCTCGGCGGCGCCGGCGCCAACCAGGGTGTGGATCTCGTCGATGAAGAGGACGATGTCACCCCGGGTTTTGATCTCCTTGAGGACCTTCTTCAACCGCTCCTCGAAATCACCGCGGTACCGAGACCCGGCAACAAGGGCGCCGAGGTCCAGCGTGTAGAGCTGCTTGCCTTCGAGAGTCTCAGGCACGTCGTTGTTGGCGATCATTTGGGCGAGGCCCTCGACGATCGCCGTCTTGCCAACGCCGGGCTCACCGATGAGGACGGGATTGTTCTTGGTCCGACGGCTGAGAACCTGCATCAAACGCTCGGCCTCGCGTTCGCGGCCGATCACCGGATCCAGTTTCTTCTCACGCGCCAACTGCGTCATGTTTCGACCGAACTGATCAAGAATCAGAGAACCGGATTGTGTCTCTCCTCCTGTACCGCCGGCGGTGGCACCAGCCTTGCCGCTTCCCTCGCCGGGCGCAGATCCTTGGCTGGAAGGACCGGAGTAGCCCGATAGCAGTTGAATTACTTGCTGGCGCACCCGGGAAAGGTCGGCCCCGAGCTTCACCAGCACCTGAGCAGCCACGCCCTCACCCTCGCGGATCAGACCCAACAGAATGTGCTCGGTGCCGATGTAGTTGTGGCCCAACTGGAGCGCTTCGCGAAGCGATAGCTCCAGAACTTTCTTTGCACGCGGGGTGAAAGGAATATGTCCGCTGGGAGAGCTGGAGCCCTGGCCAATGATGTCTTGAACCTGCTCACGGACGGCTTCGAGACTGATCGACAGTGACTCCAGGGCCTTGGCCGCGACGCCCTCACCCTCGTGGATGAGGCCCAGCAGGATGTGCTCGGTACCAATGTAATTGTGGTTGAGAAGCCGGGCTTCTTCTTGAGCCAGCACA
>RCMY010002899.1_pt1 | contig 15391 bp, 16 predicted proteins | sample 2041341 | NCBI WGS metagenome assembly RCMY01 (sample SAMN09708234, study PRJNA481090) | Marine sediment metagenome, whole genome shotgun sequencing project.
TTAGTGGACAATCGTCTGGATGAATTGACTCAAACCAGCGCTGGCGAATCCGCGCATCCTTTACGGGGCCAGAGTGCCGTGGCCTGCGCGCGCCTTGCTTATCAACACTATCTGGACTGGGTTGAAAGTAGCCGCTGGCAGGCTTTATCCAAAATGGGCGCACAGACCCAACGCCTGCTGCGGGCAAGTACTGGCACCAAGGACCCTGCTTACAGCGATATCAAATATGTTGAAGCTTTGATCGGGAAGGAAGCGATTAACACGATGCCGCCGAAGACGCTGGTGGCTTATCGTGACCATGGTCGCCCTGCTTTACGAATCGAACAGGATCTGGATGAGGCTTACTCTCTGCAGGGAAAGCTCAACAAATTAGATGTTCGTCTTTATGCGGTCAGCGAACAACTGGAAGCAGAAGGCGTGCAAAAATTCATTGTCCCTTTTGACAAGTTACTAAAACGTTTGGGCCAACGGTGATCATAAGCCCAGAGAATATGCTGTGTATAAAGCATAACGATCATGGAAAATTTATAGGTTTGTAATGATGGATAATCCCAAAACTTCAAATACTCACACGGGCAGAGTCATTGCAGTGCGCGGTAATGTTGTTGATGTGCATTTCTCGCCTCCTTTGCCAGCGCGTAATCAACAATTACGTGTCAGTATCGAGGGCAGTAGTGTCGTACTCGAGATCCAGGAGCATCTGGACACAACCGCGGTACGTTGCATCGCCTTGAATGCTACCCGCCGCCTGCAACGAGGCATGCCGGTACAAGACACGGGTAAACCGTTGCAGATGCCGGTGGGTGAAGCACTGCTGGGACGCATGCTCAACGTGTTTGGTGAAGCCATCGACGATGGTAAAGAAGCAATCGAAACACAGGAATATTGGCCGATACATCGTCCATTGCTTCCCTTAGCTGACCGGGTCACAAGTACCGATATTTTTGAAACCGGTATCAAAGCCATCGATCTGCTGGCCCCACTTGAACGCGGTGGAAAATCGGGCATGTTTGGTGGCGCGGGCGTGGGAAAAACTGTGTTGATCAACGAGCTCATTAACAATATAGCCGCACAGTACGAGGGTATCAGTTTGTTTTGCGGTATCGGCGAGCGCATGCGTGAGGCCGAGGAGATGTATCGCGCCATGAAGGAATCGGGAGTTTTGGAAAAAGCGATATTGATCTATGGTCAAATGAACGAACCGCCTGGAGCGCGCTTTCGCGTCGGGCACGCGGCATTGACTGTGGCTGAATATTTCCGTGATGTGGTAAAACGTGATGTGCTGTTGCTCATTGATAACGTGTTTCGTTTCGTGCAGTCCGGCACAGAAGTTTCGGGCTTGATGGGGCGCATTCCCTCTCAGGTAGGTTATCAGCCCACATTGGCGACCGAGCTGGCACAGTTGCAGGAGCGTATCTGCAGTTCACAAAGTGGCAGCATTACTTCGGTACAAGCGGTTTACGTGCCTGCTGATGATCTGACCGATCCTTCTGCTACGCATATTTTTGCCCATTTGTCTGCTTCCATAGTGCTCTCCCGCAAGCGGGCAAGCCAGGGCTTTTATCCAGCGATTGATCCCCTGCAGACCGATTCCAAAATGCTTACCCCCGCTGTGGTGGGTAAGCGGCATTATCATGTGGCCCAGGCGGTGCGCGCTACTCTTGCCGAGTATGAAGAACTCAAGGATATTATCTCCATGCTGGGTATTGAAGAACTTTCGCGTAAAGATCGCACTACGGTTAGTAAGGCACGTCAGCTGGAACGATTTCTGACGCAGCCGTTTTTTACCACTGAACAATTCACCGGTCAGTTGGGCAAACGGGTACCTTTGGACCAAACCGTCGACGGTTGCGAGCGTATCTTGGCGGGCGAATTCGCAGAAATAGGTGAAAAAGCTTTTTACATGATTGGTTCGGTCGATGAGATAAACAGCAAAGGATAACAATGGATGAGAGCGGAATAGACCAGACACAGAGCCTGCGCCTGCAGGTATTACTGCCGACCGAAGTGTTGGTGGACGAGGAAGTGACCAAGGTAATCGCCAAAGCGGAGAATGGTTTCTTTTGTTTACTGCCACGGCACATTGATTTCGTTTCGGCTCTGGTGCCGGGCGTTTTGAGCTTTTGTGCCTTAGACGGAGAAGAGCGTTTTGCAGCTGTGGATGAAGGCATCCTAGTAAAGTGTGGCAGGGATGTGTCCATATCTGCGCTGAACGGTGTACAAAGCACCGATCTGGATCATTTGCAAACATTGATCGAAGAACGCTTCCTGGAGTTAGACGAGCATGAACGTAAAGCGCGTACGGCGCTGGCCCGCCTCGAAGCGGGAACCTTGCGTGGCTTTAGGGAATTGCAGGAAAAGACTCATGGGCGTCTCTAAAAATTCAGAGTTCGCCCAAATGCAAGGCGTGGGAAAATTTTGTAGCGCAGCATATGGCTGAAGATAGATAATCAAGAAATTTTCGTAACATAGTAGTTGTGATGAAATCTGAAATTCTAAAGGTGCCCTTATGGCTAAAACGCCGAATGAACACAAAAACAAACGACCTGATAAATTTGGTGATCAGGTGGGTGAGCAAGCCGAGCGAAAATTGCGCGCTCGCCAACAAAACAAGCGTTCGGCTTGGTTTGGGCTTGGCATGTTCGGTCTAGTTGGTTGGTCTGTGGCGATACCCACCATTATCGGTATCTTTATAGGCGTGTGGCTTGATCGTCGTTGGCCGAGTGATGTCTCCTGGACTTTAAATTTTCTTATTATCGGTATAGTACTCGGTTGTTTTAATGCCTGGTATTGGATCAAGCAGGAGAGCAACTATGACTGATTTATCATCTTGGCTTTTAATCTTCGCTACGGGCGTCTTGCTCGGCCTAGTATTTTTCTGGGTGTTATGGGCGACAGTCAATCATATGAACCAGGTACGTTATCCGGCTGTTTGGATGTTGGGTAGTTTAGTGTTGCGTTTTGGTCTTGTCCTTATCGTTTTTTATTTACTCGCCCAGAACGGGAACTGGCAACACCTGTTCGTTGCAGCAATTGGTTTCGCGCTGTCGCGTTTCTTTGTTGTCTACCGTACGCAGCTTGGCCAAAACAATAAGGAGTTGGATATATGACCATTAGCCCTGATGACGTTATCTTCTGGCAATGGGGAAAATTGTCTCTCAACGCCACTATTCTTTTCACGTGGCTGATGATGGCATTACTGACATTGGTCTCGTGGTTAGTAACACGGCGCTTGACCGCCAGTACAGAGATTTCAAACTGGCAAAATTTGCTAGAAGTGCTTGTTACAGGGATACGCGATCAAATCCAGGAGGTAAGTCACCAACAACCGGGCAGGTATCTATCTTTTGTGGGTACCTTGTTTCTATTCATAGCCACGGCTAATTTGCTTAATGTGGTGCCCGGTTATATGGCGCCAACCGGCTCACTTTCCACCACCACGGCGTTGGCTATTTGCGTTTTTGTTGCGGTGCCGCTTTACGGTATCGCCTACGAAGGAGCGCTGACTTATCTCAAGCATTACGTTAAGCCCACAGTATTTATGCTGCCTTTCAATATTATTGGTGAAGTTTCTCGTACCATCGCTTTGGCGGTGCGCCTGTACGGTAACATCATGAGCGGCACTGTAATTGTAGCTATTCTGTTAAGTCTAACGCCGTACTTTTTTCCGGTCATCATGCAACTGCTCGGCCTACTGACCGGCCTAATCCAGGCCTACATCTTTGCTATCTTGGCTATGGTCTACATAGCTTCAGCGGCATCGACAGCGTCACATCCAGGTGAAAAAGATATGAAAAACACACATAAATCTAAAACAATTAATTGATAAGGAGTGCTCCATGGACAATATTTCACTCATTGGTATGATATCCATTGTTACAGCAGGTCTAACTATTGCCATTGGCTCGATTGGTCCGGCATTTGGTGAGGCACGTGCGGTGGCGCAGGCATTAAGTGCTATCGCTCAACAACCTGATGAATCTGCCACCATTACGCGAACTCTGTTCGTGGGGCTGGCTATGATCGAGTCCACAGCAATCTATTGTTTCGTAGTGGCCATGATTCTGATATTCGCCAATCCCTTTTGGGATCATGTCATTACTTCGGCAGGAGGCTGATACATGAGCATTGATTGGATTACGGTTTCGGCGCAGATTATCAATTTTCTGATCCTGGTCTGGCTGCTAAAGCGTTTTCTGTACCAGCCAGTCATGAGCGCCATGGAGAGTCGTGAGCAACGCATTGCCGAGCAGCTGAATAAGGCGCAAGCGCGCGAACAGAAGGCTGACGAAAAGGCGCAGCATTATCAGGAAAAGACTGCAGAGCTGCAGTGTAAGCGCGATGAGACCTTGGCTAAAGCCAGGGAGGAAGCGGAACAATATAAACGGCAGTTGTTCGATGAGGCACGTACAGAAGTTGCTGAAACTCGCGCGCACTGGCAGCGACAGGCCCAGCAGGAGAAAGAAGAATTTTCCGGCAACCTACGCCATCGGACATCTGATGTCATTCAGGTCATCGCGCGCAAGGCCTTAACCGATCTGGCGGAAATTGATCTCGAGGAACAAATCATTCAGTCATTTATCCATCGACTGAAATCGCTAGACAAGGATTCTCATAAAACACTATTGGGTACATCCGAATCGGTTCGCATCGCCAGCGCATTCGAGCTGAATTCAGCTATGCGCGGCCGGCTTACTCGTGCAGTCCACGAGCACCTCGTTGATGGCATCGACGTGGAATTCATCAAGTCGCCAGAATTATTATGCGGCATTGAACTTGTCGCCGGTGATGGGCGGTTGAGCTGGAATCTGGCGAACTACCTCGAGGAACTCAGCGAGCGTGTCGAGGAGGCGTTCGCCTCAGCCATACCAACTGAAAAGGCAAAGGAGTAGACCCTTGTTGCAGCAATTATTGAATGAAACCGTAACAACGCTAAACAGAGTGGTCGAGCAGAGCGCGTTTGAGTTGCGCGCCGCAGAGACCGGTAGCGTGCTATATGTGGGTGGCGGCATTGCGCGCATCAATGGGCTACCAAGTATCACGTCAGAGGAATTGGTTCGCTTTCCGGGCAATGTGCTGGGAGTTGCCATCAATCTGGAACCCAATGAAGTCGGTGTCATATTACTGGGTGACAGTGACAAGCTCATTGCAGGCGTCGAGGTTAATGCTACTGGGCGTGAGGCAGATACGCCAGTTGGTGAAGGATTGCTGGGTCGAGTGATTGATGCGACAGGTAACGTGCTTGATAACGGTAAACCATTGCACTACAGTGAACGGCGCTCCGTGGAGCAACCAGCTCCGGCGATCATTGATCGCGCTCCAGTTACCGTGCCACTTGAAACCGGAATTAAAACAATAGACGCGCTAATCCCTATCGGTCGCGGACAACGTGAACTCATTGTCGGTGATCGGCAAACTGGCAAAACATCGGTGGCTGTTGATACCATTATCAATCAGCGTGACAAAGGCGTGGTTTGTATTTACTGTGCAATCGGTCAGCGTGGCACGGCCGTAGCCCGTGTGATAGATACTTTGCGCAAACATGATGCGCTGGCTAACACCATTGTGGTGGTGGCCTCGGATGAAGATCCACCGGGATTACGTTATATCACCCCTTATGCCGCCACTACCATGGCCGAGTATTTCATGGAGAAAGGTCAAGATACGCTAATTGTATACGATGACCTGACTCGACATGCTCGCGCATACCGTGAGTTGTCTTTGCTGCTGCGACGTCCGCCGGGTCGGGAAGCCTATCCGGGTGATATTTTCTATATTCACTCTCGCATGTTGGAACGGGCCACCTGTCTGCGCAATGAATGTGGTGGCGGCTCCCTAACGGCACTGCCCATCATTGAGACTCAGGCACAGGATATTTCAGCTTATATTCCAACCAATCTGATTTCTATCACCGATGGTCAGATTTATCTTTCCCCGACACTGTTTCACAAAGGCTTGTTGCCGGCTATCGATGTGGGCAAGTCGGTTTCCCGAGTGGGCGGCAAAACCCAGTATCCGGCGTTTCGCAGCGTAGCTGGAGATTTGCGATTGTCCTACTCTCAGTTCGAAGAGCTGGAAAGCTTCGCTCGTTTCGCTACCCGTCTTGACGAAGAGACTCGGACCACCATCGAGCATGGTCGGCGCGTGCGTGAGGTCTTAAAACAGGCCGAGCATCATCCTTTACGCGCCAGCCAACAAATGGCTGTATTAAAAGCAGTTAATGCTGGGTTGTTCGATGACCTTGAGCTGGACAAGGTCGGTGACGCTGAAGCATTGATACAACAACGAGTACTTGATGATTTGCCTGAACTCTGCGAACGTATGGAAGCTGGCAAAGCGCTGGATGATTCAGAGTGGCAGCAAGTTCTTAATATGGCCAGTAACATGGTATCCACGATTAAGGGCGAATCGAAGGAGTAAAGCCGATGGAATCTCTCGAACAGCTGCATAAACAACTAGATAGTCTTGGAGAGCTGCGTGCCATTGTCAAAACCATGAAGGCACTGTCGGCGACAAGTATTCGACAATACGAGCAAGCTGTCACCGCACTTACCGGCTATTATCAAACCGTAGAACGGGGGTTGCACGTGGTATTAAAAGACACGCAACATTTGTCTGCCCCTGTTCAACATACTCATGAACCACTGCGCCTTGCCGCCATCGTGTTTGGTTCAGACCACGGCTTGTGCGGCCGATTCAACGAAGATATTGCCGCTTATGCGTTGAATCGCATGGACTCAACTGCAGCGAATCCGGAAGGCCGTTTGCTGCTCGCTGTAGGAGCGCGGGTGGCGGCCAGCCTAGAGCATGAGGGCCAGGCGATTGAGGAGGACTTTATGGTCCCCGGCTCTGCCTCTCAGATCACAACCACGGTGCAGAAAATTTTATTCAAGATCGATGAATGGCGTGAACAAGCCGGCGTGCATTATGTATTCCTATTCTACAACCGTCACTCCGGGGGAAAGAATTATCATCCAACCGGTTTTGAATTGTTGCCCATCAACCTGAGGCGCTTTCACCGTCTGGAAGAGCAGGCCTGGCCTTCACGTAGCCTGCCGACTTTCAGCATGGACCACGAGCAGCTACTCACCCGTTTGCTGCACCAATATCTTTTTATTTCTATTTTCCGCGCTTGTGCCGAGTCCCAGGCGAGTGAACATGCTAGTCGGCTGTCGGCTATGCAATCGGCGCAGCGCAATCTCGATGAGCGGTTGGAGGAGGTAACAATGGTCTTCCATCGCGCCCGTCAGAACGCGATTACTTCTGAGCTATTGGATGTGGTCGCGGGGTTTGAGGCGATCACAGGAGGCACTAAATCATAGTAAGCCATCGTCTTTGGCGGTGAGAAATGACAAGGCTATGTTGAAGCGCCGCACAGAAATAAAAATATTCTCTTTTGAACCTGTAGGTGAAGCTTTAGGTACGAACTGTACTTATACAAAAATGCCTATAAACTAATAGGTGTATGGGTTGTAGTTAAGTGTTTAACGTGCTGGAGTAATTTTCAGGATAGTTTGTTAATTCGATTGTTAAGCCATGTAGGTAATTTTATTGAGGTGTTTTTGAGCCAGTCAGATGACATTGTAGTGGTTTATAAACTTGACCATTACAATTCTCGGAGTGATTCAAATTTCGATGTAAGAAGAGGAGTAGTCAGAGAATGAAACAAATTTTGGTCGCAACAGGCTTCTCTCAATATGAGAAAAGGGCGTTTGATCGAGCGGTGTTGCTGGCAACTGAACATCAGGCGGCGCTCGAAGTTCTTCATGTCATTACCCCGGCATCAGTCGATGCGCTCTGTAAATTTTTGCCAGATCCTCGGCGCATTGTTGAAGAAAAACTCACTAATTCTATATATGCGCAGCTTTATTACTTAGTTGACCGAGTGGAATCCGATCGACCTATAGCGATTCTACCTCGTGTCAAGATCGCCGAAGTCGAAGATGGTATTATCAAATCGGCGGAATCCTGCGATTCTGATCTGATTGTTCTCGGAAGTCATGGTGAATATTTTGCTCACGAATTATTTGTCGGCACCACTGCGGAGAATATTCTCGCCAGGGAAAAACGGCCTGCTCTGATAGCCAAGAGAAAAGTTGTTGCGCCGTATAGCAAGATTGGCGTACCTGTTGATTTCTCTGAGCAATCAGCTACTGTGGTCTCGAAGGTATGCGAGATGTTTCCTAATGCAATGATCTGTCTACTGCATGCATTTCAGATTCCAAATCATGAACATCTTAGTTCGCTCGGCATGACCAAGGAACAAATCAAGCGCGATCGTTCTGAGTTTTACGATCAGGCTACCCGGGAAATCGCCAAGTTGGCCGCCGAAAAGAAAGACGATCGTATTTCACGAGTAGTTGAAATGGGTTATCCGCCGGCCATGATACAGCATTGGACGGAGAATCTTCATTTCGATCTTATTGTGATGGGAAAGCGCGGCGATCATCTGGGCAGCGTTGTCAGACACGTCCTGCACAACAGTGCTTGCGACGTTATGGTTGTTGGATGAGTAGCGTTGCATTATCACAGATAGATAACCCATCTTGCCGGTGTTTATTCAAGATGATAAAAGCGTTCGGCTGCGCACTATCGTGAATAATTTTAGAGAAAACAATGAATCCTGAAATCACACCTAACTGCGCGGCGTTAGAGTTTGACTACGTGCGAATCCAAAAAACGATTTCATTATTGGGATTAGAAGCGGAACACAACGAGTACGTGAGGCGCCTTCAAAGCGAATTTATAGATGGAAAAGCCGAGGTCTTGGTAAATTCTTGCATTGATGCACTCGCTCTTGATCAGGATTTTTCACTAATTAAAGAAAATGTTGGCGTCAAGCCCTTTAAACAATCCTGGATTGACCACTTGTGCAGCTTTGGCCAGAATTTCGATACGCCTCGGTATTTTGAAGATCGATTAGGCGTTGCGGTGGCATGGGCCCACAAAAGAATTCCTTTGGGAATTTTGCAATTACAACACAGCCTTATACAACAAGCATTGGTCGATAGCCTTTCGGTTCAATGTAAGCACGATCCAAAGGCCGTATGGTCGTTAGTGGGCTGTGTCTTCAAGCTCACTTCGCTAAACTTGTATTTGACTGTGGAAGGCTACCGTCTGGCTGAGGCTGACGAGTTGCAGGGGACGCTGGATAAATTCTGCGAAGAAGCATCTCAACTGCATCAAAAAGTCGCGACCGATCAGCTCACCGGCGTGTTAAGTTATAGCAGTCTCATGGATACTCTTGAGCACCAGACCAACAAGGCGAAGCAAAATGACAGCCCCTTGTGCGTGATGATGGCGGACTTGGATTTCTTCAAAAAAGTCAACGACACCTATGGCCACCTCGTCGGTGATGTTGTGCTCCAACATACGGCAAAACGAATTCAAACGGCGGTTCGTGGCTTCGACATGATTGGTCGGTTTGGCGGAGAAGAGTTCGTCGTTATCCTGCAGAATACCGACTTGGCTCTGGCGAAGGTCATTGCGGAACGAATACGCAAAGAGATTTCTGGTGCTCCTTTCCACGCAAAGAAATTTAGTATTGATATAACTATTAGTCTTGGAATTGCGATGCTGAGAAAAGGCGAACACTTTGAAGCATTACTTGAACGTGCAGACGCGGCAATGTATGAAGCGAAGAAAAATGGCCGCAACCGTGTAGTAGCAGATTTCTAGCCTGAAAATTGCACCAGTTGCTGGAATTTAGGCACTGAACTGTTTTGAGTTGGGCGCGCTCGCAACTGGAGACGCAGTTATTCTGAGGCATAGAGGGCATGTGCGTTTAATTCTGATCAGAGTAAGTTAAAGCCGGCAAGTAAAACCTTGAGTACAAGCTATACTTTTGCAGAAATTCCTGAAAACCAATAGAGGGAATGATTACAGGTCAAAATTTAACGTGCTGGCGCAATTTTCAGGCTAGGTGTTTGCTGACGAAAACTTTATTGCAAAAAATATGAAGAGCGGTGCACTAATGAATTTTCTTAGGAAATCCTCAATGACCGATTTGAAATGGCAACATTACCAAGGCGGTGTAATTCTGGATTGTGTCAGATGATGCCGCAACGCAATGACGGCATTAACCTTGGTTGAATTGGAGAAGTATTTTGTGCGGCACATAAATTGGAATAAATAGTGGAGGACAATACTATGCAAAAGTTTAAAGGCATTCTCTGTGTTGTAACACCTGGCTCTGTCGGTCGCGCTGCATTGGAGCGTGCTGTCACTCTAGCGGATAACAACCAAGCTCGTCTTATGGTTGTTGAGGTAATCGATGAAATGCCACGCAACACAAAATTAATCGATCGTATCGAGTCGCTTGAGGAGTTCCAGGCAAAGGTAGTTGCAGGACATCGACAGGTATTGGAAAAGATGATGGCATCTTGTAACGGAAATGTCGAAATACAAACCAAAGTACTTATCGGGATACTATTCCTGGAGATTATTCGCGAGGTTCTTCGTAACGGCCATGATCTTGTGACCAAGACAGCAGAAAGTGGTGGGTTGCTGCATCGGATATTTGGTGGTGATGACATGCACTTATTACGTGAATGTCCGTGTCCAGTATGGTTAGTTAAGCCCGAGTCGCCCAAAGTGTTCCAGAAGATATTGGCGGCTGTGGATGTCGATGATTATTATCTGCCGGAAGAGCTAAACACAAGACATCTACTCAATCTTCAAATTCTTGAAATGGCGAGTTCATTGGCGCTATCCGAATTTGCCAAGCTGCACGTTATTCATGCGTGGAAGATTCTTGGCGAAAACACGTTGCGAAGGAGATTCTTAGACGTGTCGGATGATAAAATTACTGCCTATATTGAAGAGGTAGGACGGCAGCGTAAGAAAAATATGAACGTACTAATGGATGAGTTAATTGGCAAATTGGAGCAGGATGTTTTGGAATATGCTAAGCCCCAAACACATCTTCTGAAAGGGCATCCACGCAAAGTAATTCCAGCTTTCGCCAGGGAGGTAGAGGCTGATCTCGTGGTTATGGGTACAGTGGCTCGTACCGGTATTTCTGGTTTTTTCATGGGCAATACGGCAGAAACCATTCTAAACCTAAACCAGCTCGATTGCTCGGTGCTTGCAGTAAAACCGCAGGGGCTTGAGACGCCTGTTACCCTGGAAGACTAATCCAATGGGATGGATATCTGCGAACTCATGTTTATTGGCTTCATTCCATGATTCAAAACTGAAATTCGTAGATTAGCAATATACGAGAGCGGTGGCGGTCATTCTCACTTGACCAAGGTTACCGGCATGCTCGCGATATGCACAACGCCAGTAGTGACCGATCCGAACACTAGCCCTTTTACAGCGCCCATGCCACGCGTGCCCATAACAATGCTGTCGGCACTCACTTCTCGCGCGTAATTCGCGATCGTTTCTGCGGCTGGTCCCACGCGCACCTCACTGTGGTAACTAACGTCTGACTCGGACAGCAGACGCTTGGCAGCCTGGATCGTCTTACTACCTTCGGCGTTATAATGTGCCTGAATCATATCCTCCGTGATTAGCAGCTTCTCGGGCCAGAATGAAGGTACTGACGCCTGAACGTTCAGTAGTTCTATCTCCGTCGCACCGCACTGCTTGGCGATATTAATTGCATGGCGTAACGCTCGCTTTGCCTGCTCCGAGCCATCCATAGGGATGAGTATCCTGTTCATTGAATTTTATCTCTATATATTTGAAAAAAACAAACACTCTTTTAGTTTAAATTCTATAAAAGCACCAAATGTTGCGTAGAAAATCAGCTAGGATAATGCAGCTACAGAATTCATAAAGAGAAAAATGATGAGTAAGAAGTTCAATTGCAGAAAGGCATGAGTTTAACTGATTTCATAGCCTATCATGGAGGTGAATAGCACTGCTGGGAATATTATTTTCCAAGCTCGCTGCTGAAGGCTTTTGTTGCCCAACGTGCGGCTATTGATCTTTACAGCAAAATCGCTTTTGTTAAGCATTATACAGCCGTGAAGGAATTACAAAAAGATTTGGATGTGGATTAATAACTATAACGATGAGCGCACTCATCAGGACAAAATGTGTTTTGGACGGATGCCATTGGAGATATTACTTGATGGATAATCGGTTTGAACAGAAAAGGATTTAGCTCAAATCTAAGCTTGCAAGCACCTAAAAACAGGTAACTGTTAGATTAGGTCTGAGTAAATATATTGTACTTCAGCATGTAGAATAAAGGACTAGCCGTAGACTTAGAAACTACATGTTTTATGGTGGAGTTTATGGTTGCATCGTAGCATGATTTTTAATTGAGGCAATACGGACAAAGCATTATGTTAAAAATACTAACCTGTATCTTTTTGTTTATTGTTTTAGCAGGTGTCTGCAGCAATTCTCTGGCCTATGAATACCCGATAACGGACCCACTTGAGGCATCGATTATTGGTACTCCTGTGGAATTTAAAGCCGAGATGCCGAACAAAGTTAACGTTAAAACCAAAGAAATTAGGGTGTTCAAGGACCGAAAAATACCGGATATCTTTTGGTACGATGAGAATCTGAAATTTTCTATGGCACCTCAGAAAGGTGCTGCGCCGCTGATTTTTATTATTGCTGGCACTGGAGGCGATTATAATTCACCTAAAGTCGATATGTTGCTCAGAGTTTTCTACCAGGCCGGTTTTCATGTGGTTACTCTGAGCTCTCCCACACATCCGAGTTTTATCGTTTCGGCGTCGTCAAATTCAGTCCCCGGCAATATCCAGGAAGACGCTAAAGATCTTTATAACGTAATGGAACTAATCTGGGAAAATGTTCGAGACGATATAACGGTGACCGAATTTCATCTCACCGGTTACAGTTTGGGTGGCGCTCAATCCGCTTTTATTTCAAAATTGGATGAAAGACGTAAAATTTTTAATTTCAGTAAGGTGTTGATGATCAACCCGCCGGTCAATTTATTCAATTCCGTTAGTATCCTTGATGATCTTCTGGTCAATAATGTGCCGGGAGGGCTGGACAAAATGGACGAGTTCATGGCTGAAACCATGGATCAGTTTGCGAAATTTTATACAATGGGAAATTTTGTTGATATTGACGAAGAATTCCTCTATGAAGCATTAAAGAGCTTTAAAGCTGATCCTGGAAAATTGGCGGCTGTTATTGGCATTTCATTTCGAATCTCCGCAGCGGATATGTATTTTACCTCAGATGTTGTCAGAAATGGAGGCTACATAGTCCCTCAAAACCTGGTACTAACTAGCACGAGTTCATTAACCGACTATATGATCACTAGTTTCAGGGTTAGCTTTGTCGATTATTTCAATGAATATTTTTATCCATATTTTCAGACCAGACACCCGGATCTGAGCAAACAGGATTTAATCGCCAGCACCAGCCTAAAAAGTATTGAGGATTATCTGATAAATTCGAAAAAAATCGGACTAGTGACCAATCAGGATGATTTTATTCTTGCGCCCGATGAAATTGATTATTTGAAGCGTATTTTTAAGTCGAGAGCGAAGATATATCCAAACGGCGGCCATTGTGGGAATATGGATTACAAAGACAATGTGGCTTATATGATTGATTTTTTTAAACATTAAAAGTACATGAAATAATGATCAATAAATACTTGCCAACAATACGCTGGCTTTTTATTCTGTCATTGAGCGTCGGCGTGATGAGTAGTTGCAGTCTGACGCCCAAGCAACAAGATCAAATCACTCCAGCTCAAAGAACTTTAAGTGACAATGAAGATGCCACCTATCCAATACGGATTTATGATCCGCTGGAAAGTTTCAATAGGGGCGCCTATAAGTTTAATACCAAATTTGATCAGTATGTGTTTTACCCGTTGTTCAGGGTTACGAATTTATCACACCAGAAATTGCCCAGACCGGGATTGGCAATTTTTTCTCCAATTTAGGTGAATTATCCAATCTGACAAATTCAATTTTCCAATTAAAACCCAAATCATCAATGCATGCTTTATCGCGTTTCTTGATCAATTCGACCTTGGGTATTGCCGGGTTTTGGGATCATGCAAGCACTTGGGGGATAGCCGAACACCAGGAAGACTTTGGGCAGACCCTGGGACACTATGGCGTCGGTAACGGCCCCTATCTGGTGGTGCCAATACTGGGGCCTATGAATGTCCGCGATGGCGTTGGTTTCTTGGTCGATTTTTTGGCTTATAACGTCGTCTACTCGTACGCCTTTAACTTTGATAGCCATAAGGCTGCAGGAGCTGCTTTTACTGCCACCCGCACCATTGACGCCCGTAAGCAAACCAAGTTTAGGTACTATCAGAGCGGCTCGCCGTTTGAATACGATTTGATCAGGTATTTGTATACGCAGAAACGAAAACTGGAGATCGCCAAATAGACTGGCTCAAGAAGAGGATGATAAGAATTGTGAATTCTCATTATCATTCATCTCTGGCGAGAGGTTTTAGTCAGGCTATGCTGACATGATTAGAAATTAATGAGATAAGAGAAAATATGGAAATAGAAGAATTTTTATGAGCTGATGAAGAAATTTAAGATGCTGATGCTGTGCCAGAGGACATTCTTGAAGAAGCGCTTGGCAAGATCATCGGGAAAATTCATCGTGTTAATGCTTTGATTGAGCATTGTGCAAACGTAACGTCGAGCTGTCCCAAATCTATATTTTGTGGATAATGCGACGGAATCTTGTTTCCGACTCCGTAAAGTTGCCAGAGATCCTTGTCGGGTATAGAGGTGTTAAGTGCTAGCATGGAAATCGAGGAAAAATAATGAAATGTTAAAAAGAATGAATCAGGATGACGAACTGTGACGAACACTTCAACTACATTAATTACAAAATCATGGTTTGGCGGATCGCACCTATGGTTGTGGGCGATGGTGGTCGTAGCAATGATATTGACCGGTTGCAGCACCACATTCAAACATGAACCACTTCCGCAAAATGGCCTGACGCGGATACCCGAAATCCAGGTCGACCCGATTACGGGTATCCGTTCGCTTGAATTGAGCGTCCTGATTTACAACGTAGCTGGCCTACCCTGGCCGATAGGTTGCGGCAAAGAATCTCGAACCGAGGATGAGTATGGGGAGAGAATTCCGATAGCCTGTAATAGAAGCGCGGCGTTGCGAGCCATCGGTGATTTTCTTGGAGAGCTTCGCCAGCAAGGACAGGAACCAGACATAGTGATGTTGCAGGAAGCATTTATCTCCACAGCGTCAGAGATACCGGCCCGTGGCGGATATCCAAACTGGGTGGCTGGACCCGGCGTCTCGGACCTTGGCTTGAAATATTCCGACCGTGTCAGCCAAAGCTTTATTGATGATCGTAGTTTTTGGAAAGGGGAGAAGCTCGGCAAATGGCAATCCAGCGGACTCATCCTTGCCAGCAACTTCCCCATTAAAGTGGTACACAAGCA
>RCMY010002900.1_pt1 | contig 15391 bp, 15 predicted proteins | sample 2041341 | NCBI WGS metagenome assembly RCMY01 (sample SAMN09708234, study PRJNA481090) | Marine sediment metagenome, whole genome shotgun sequencing project.
TTAACAAAAGCCACATCACAGAACAATCCACACAAATTCACCAAATCACATAATTTAATTCTAGTATATACCAACAAAAATCACATTTCAAGCATAATATTAAAAAATTTAGAAAATACTGCCAACTAAGGTCAAATAAAAAAGCGAACTGGCTAGCAATTCTTCACTGCCGTCAGTTCGCTTCTCCAACATTTTATTTTTCAAAAGCCAATTTGATGCCAGCCTTGCGCAATTTATCTTTTACTCGATCTACATCCGACGGTTTCGCCGGTAAAACGCCCTCGAGCTTATACGAAAGCCCAAGTTCTTTCCATTTATAGGCCCCCATCAGATGATATGCGAGCAAATCGACTTGCAGGTCAATACCAGCCAAAGAAGATACCAAAGAGATCAATCCGGCAATTTCCGTATCGCTGTCGCTGATACCCGGGATCACGACATAGCGCAAGGTCACAGGCCGCCGACTGCTGATGTAGCGAAGGTTTCGCAAAATCGTCTCGTTCGTGTCGGCGGCAGTGAGTTCCTTGTGCAAGTTCACGCTCGCGGCTTTTAATGAAAACAATACCTGATCCGTATAAGGCAGTACCTTGAGCAAAGCTTCTGCCGAACAATAGCCGGCTGTGTCAAGGACTGTAGAAAGCCCCGCTTCGTGACAAAGCTGAAAAACTTCGGCGACAAAATCAGGCTGAAGCAAGGGCTCGCCGCCGCTTATGGTGATGCCTCCCCCTGAAGCATCATAAAAACTGCGGTATTGCTCGACTTCTTCAACTACTTCTTGCGGCGTAATCGTTTGTTCACTGCGTTCCCAGGTATCGGGATTATGGCAAAAAGCGCAGCCAAGCGTACAACCGCTCAAAAATAGCACATAGCGAATGCCAGGACCATCGACTGTTCCAAAGGTCTCCTTAGAATGGTAGTACCCGTTCATCTCAAATCACCTCAGATAGCTTCATAGAAGGTACGGCTAATGACTTCCAATTGATGGGCATGACTGAGCTTGACGAAATTTACGGCATAGCCCGAGACACGAATCGTCAACTGTGGATAGTTTTCTGGTTCTTTCATTGCCGCAACCAAGAGTTCCCGGTCAAAAACATTGATATTGATGTGATGTGCCTTGCATTTAGAATAGCCATCCAAAAGCGCCGTCAAGTTATTGACCCGAGCTTCTTCTGTTTTGCCAAGCGCACCTGGCACGATGGAGAAGGTATAGGAAATACCATCACGGCAATCATCATACGAGATGTTTGCCACGGATTTCATCGCCGCCAAAGCGCCATGGCTGTCACGTCCGTGCATCGGATTTGCACCTGGCGCCAAAGGTTCGCCTTCTTTGCGGCCATCCGGTGTCGTTCCTGTCTTCTTGCCATACATTACATTGGAAGTAATCGTCAAAATCGACAAGGTATGCGTAGCATTGCGATAAGCCGAATGTTTGCGAAGCTCGGTGATGAACTCATGTGTGAGTTCTTTTGCCAAAGAATCGACACGCGGATCATTGTTGCCGTATTTCGGGAAATCCCCCTCAACAGCAAAGTCCGTAGCTACGCCTGCTTCATTTCGCAGAGGCTTCACCTTAGCGTATTTGATTGCACTCAAAGAGTCGACGGCTACCGAAAGTCCCGCTACGCCAAAAGCCATAAGGCGATCGACCTGGCTGTCATGAAGGGCCATTTGCCCTGCTTCATAAGCATGGCGATCATGCGAATAATGGATTGCATTCATCGTATTGACATAAAGCCCTGCCAGCCAAGCTAATACCTCAGAGTATTTTGCTCGAACTTCGGCATAATCGAGATATTCGCCCTGCGGCAAATCCATTTGTGGCGCGAGCTGTTTATCGGTTTTTTCATCCTTGCCGCCATTTATCGAAAGCAATAAGGATTTTGCCAAATTGGCCCGTGCGCCAAAAAGCTGCATCATTTTGCCAAGCTTCATTGCTGAAACGCAGCAAGTGATGCCATAGTCATCACCATAGACCGGACGCATGACTTCATCGTTTTCATATTGGATCGCACTGGTCTTAATCGATGCTTTCGCCGTAAATTTCTTGAAGCCTTCCGGCAGACGTTCCGACCAAAGAACCGTCAAATTCGGCTCTGGTGCCGGACCTAGATTGTAAAGCGTATGCAAGACGCGGAAGGAATTCTTGGTGACCAAAGAGCGGCCATCTTCGCCCATGCCGCCGATTGATTCGGTAACCCAAAGCGGATCGCCGGCAAAGAGCTCATTATACTCTGGCGTGCGCAGCATGCGGGCCAAACGAAGCTTGATGACGAGCTGGTCCATGATTTCCTGCGCTCCAGCTTCCGTGAGCTGGCCGTTTTCCATATCGCGGACGATATAGATATCGAGGAATGTCGAGATGCGCCCGATGGACATCGCCGCTCCGTTTTGTTCCTTGATTGCTGCAAGATAGCCAAAATATATCCACTGCGCCGCTTCTCGAGCATCCTTTGCCGGAGCGCCAATATCAAAGCCATAAGCAGCTGCCATTTCTTTGATATCTTTGAGTGCCTGGATCTGCTTGGAAATTTCATCACGGCTCCGAAGGGTTTCCTCCGTCATCGGGTCACCAAATATCTTTTCTTTATCCTTTTTCTTGGCATCAACTAAAGCATCGATTCCATAAAGAGCGATGCGGCGATAATCGCCAATGATACGGCCGCGGCCATATGCATCTGGCAAACCAGTCAAAAGCCCGAGCGATCTCGCCCGTCTCATCTCCGGCGTGTACAAGCTGAAAACAGCTTCATTATGCGTTGTCACATTTTCGCTGTATATTTTTTCGATTTCTGGATTTAGTTTATACCCATATTCCTCGCAAGCCTGCTGAGCCATACGCAGTCCGCCATTGACGACTACGCCGCGACGAAGCGGAGCTTCTGTCTGCAACCCAAAGATCACTTCATTTTGCTGATCGATATATCCCGGTTTATGCGAAAGCGTCGTTGAGACAACTTCCGTATCAACATCAAGCACACCGCCTTTTTTGTTTTCTGCGGCCAAAAGTTCCGTGCATTTTTCCCATACAGCTTTTGTCTTAACAGAAGGCCCCGCTAAAAAGCTTTCATCCCCTGCATAAGGCATATAATTTATCTGAATGAAATCTCTCACATCGATTTCATTCTGCCAATTCCCTTGTTTGAATCCTTGCCAATTTGTCATTTGAACAACCTCCTCAAAACTTAGACCTTTTAAATAAGCACAATCCCAGTAACAATTCTGTAAAAACGTTCACGCAAGACGCCCGCTTCAATTACCCATTGACTGCCCTTTACCATTTGTCCATTCTCTAAAGCAAACAAATGGCCGTGCTTACAATGCTTATTATATGTCCTCGAATAATTTAAATCAAGGTATTATGAATAAGTTTTAATACCTTGTCATAAAAATATTTAAAAATCATAATAAAAGCAATGATATCATTGAGAATATTCATTGTCACCAGGTAATAATAAAAAAGATGAAATCTATGTTTTGCGTTCCTCCTCAGCGCTTTGCTGCAAACGACAAAAAGCCGCCTGAGCAATTGTTCCCTTTGCCCAGGCGGCCGGCATATATCAGATACAGTTCCCCGTGGTTCCCCACTTTTTCCGCCAGTCCCGTATCCCTTAAAATTCTGTTTTCATCTTATGGGGTAATTATATGCGATGCTTATCGCCCTGTCAAACCAGCAAATTCGACCTTTTTCACAAATGAATATACATCTTTTATGTTGAAATTCATCTTGTTTATTTTCTCAAAAACGCATGCCTGAAAAAAGCCTGTTTTGATGCATTTCCATTAAAATCAATTCGTAAAAAGCATGAATCTATAAATATTTCGTATCAAAATCGCGGTATTTTTTGCTGATTGCCCGAAGAAATCCTCCATTTTATGATTCCATCCATGCTATAATAAAAAATAGAGCTTTGGTCATATCTGCGGCGGATGCTTTTCAACGATTGCTTTCGCCATTTTTTCAAACTTTGTTCGGGGCAGCATGACAAATCGCCCACACCCCCGACATTTGAGGCCAAAGTCCATACCCGTGCGCAAAATTTCCCAAAGATCACTGCCGCAAGGGTGCGTTTTTTTCATTTTTACTATATCTCCGACATCGTATTGTATCCGTTCCATCGTCTTCACCAACCTTATTATTGTCTCCTCTTATTCTATACAAAATACATGCTCTTGAAAAGCTATTCTACTTGATAAAATATATTATCTAGATATGAGGTGTTCTCAATGAAAGTCTCTCTGTTACAAATGCATCTACAGCTCGGTGATTTCGAGGCAAATAAACACACGCTGCGCCGTTTATTCGCCGATGCCATGCTTAAAAATCCCGACGTTATTTTGCTGCCTGAAATGTGGAATATAGGCTTCTACCCAAAACCAGTCAGTGAATATGCTGACTTAGATGGTACAGAAACCCGAAAACTCCTAAGTCAGCTAGCCCGCGAAAATCGCGTCAATATTGTCGGTGGATCGATTGCCAACCGCATCGGACAGCATGTCTACAACACCAGCTATGTCTTTGACCGTGACGGATGCCTCATTTCTACCTACCATAAAATACATTTATTCTCACCTGAAGGCGAAGATCAGGACTTCACTCCAGGTGACGCTATTATAAGTTATGTTCTCGACGGCATCAAATGTGCAACGGTAATCTGTTACGATTTACGGTTTTGCGAACTCATCCGCTTGCTGGCCTTAGAAAAAATCGATGTGCTCTTCATCCCAGCGGCTTGGCCAGCATCCAGGCTCATGCACTGGCAAGCCCTCAATCGTGCCCGAGCTATCGAAAACCAAATTTTCATCGTCGCCAACAATGGCAGCGGCACATTCGGCTCCTTCCAGCTCGGCGGCAACTCGATGATCATCGACCCATGGGGCGAAATCCTCGCCCAAGCTGGCGAAGAAGAAACAATTCTCGATGCTAAGCTCAAGCTTGGGATATTAAAGCAGATCCGCGACAACATGAATGTCTTCGCAGATCGCAAGCCAAATTTATATCAGCTCAAATAAAACAGGGCTGCAGCTGTACTGGCCCCCATAAGTTAAACTAATTCTAGGTCTAACTTATGGGGGCCAGTACATTCTTCGGCTGCGGCCCTGTTTTTTATTTTATAGTTTTTCCCGCTGCATGCCTTGCGATTTTTCGTACTGCATGCGTTTGTTTTCGGGTTCATGATCTGATGGTTCCGCATGGATCAAAACATCAAACGAACCAAATACCTGCTTGATTTCCTCTTCCAGTTCATCACAAACATCATGTACGGTCTCCAGCGGCATTTTTTTATCAAAAAGGACGTGGACATCCAGCAAGCGATAAGCACCTGACCTGCGGGTGCGCAGGCAATGATAGCCCGCTACTGCGGTATGCTGGTCGATGATTTCACCAATCCTGGCTTCATCTTCTGCCGGCAGGCTCGCATCCGTCAATTCCTTGGCGCTCTCTACGACCATTTTGTAACCGGCCTTGAAAATAATCACGGCAACGACAACAGCCACCAACGGGTCGAGCCAGACCCAGCCCAAGAATTTCATACCAGCCAGCCCTAACATGACGCCAACCGAAGTCCAGATATCGGCCTGCAAGTGTAGTCCATCTGCTTCGAGCGCTTGAGATCCCGTTTTACGAGCCACACGTATCAACCTGCGCGCCACAAAAAAATTGATGATGATCGACAATCCCATAATCACAAGTCCATATTCCAAAAACTGCGGCGCTATGCGATGGCTGAACTTATCGACTGCCTCATAAATAATTGCTAAAGCGGCAAAAACAATCAATAGCGCCTCAATTGCTGCCGACAAATTTTCATATTTCCCGTGACCGTAATCATGTTCCTGATCCGGCGGCACAACCGACTTGTGAACGGCCCAAAAAGCGATGACTGCCGCGATGAGATCTACCCCTGAATGCATCGCTTCTGAAATCAAGCTGACTGCACCGACATAAAGCCCAACGACAAGCTTCAATATGACTAATGCTGAATTAGACATTATCGACAGCCAAGCTGTGCGTTTTTTCAAGATAGTATTCTGCTGTTCCATAAAACCCTCCTAGAACGGCTCTTTTTTGATTTTTCCGGATACAGAAAAACCTGTGAGCACCATTCAATGGTCCCACAGGTCTTCCTGCTGCAATATGCCCGGCCGACTTGCGTCGGCTTGTTCCTAAGATTATATTAGCATGCCGCACTAAGTGTGTAAAGAGATTTCCATAATAATTTTTAATTGATAATTGTTTTCGTTATTATTATCATTTATCTTGCCCGATCTGCACCATATGAGCAATCGTAAAGCCTTTTTCTTCAAGGCTTTCTTTTATTTTATTTAAATCAGTAAAGTCACCGCGCACGACAATTTCATAGCTGCCATCATCCTTTTTACAAGTGATCAGACTGTCGATGCTGATACCAAGATCACTGAATACACTCGCAATCTCCTTGACCGTCCCGACTCTATCTTGCACCTCAAGGGTCAGCCTTGTCTTGCCCTCAGCCAAGCCCATGACGTCGACAAAGGTCTTGAAAATGTCCGTTTCTGTGATGACCCCAACAACGCTGCCGACACTGCTGATTACCGGCAGACCGCCGATTTTATGATTGCACATGAGCAGCGCCGCTTCTTCAATCGTTGCATCGACCTGTACAGAAATGACCTCTTTTGCCATGATGTCAGCAATGCGCATCTTCGCCAAAAGTGAATTGATCTCATATTTTGCCAAAGTCGTCGCCGGCGATGGCGCCGCCTTTATAATGTCTTTGTCACTCAAAAAGCCTACGAGCTTTCCATCAGTGACTACCGGCAAACGGCGAAAATGGTGTTTCTTCATCAAAGCCGCAGCTTCATCAACCTTAGTATCAGGGCTTACGGTAATTGGATTTTTGGTCATTCGATTTGCTACAAACATAGGATGTTCCCCTCCCTTATCTTTGCCTCAGAACGATGTCGAGACTTTTCTAAAGTGAAGCCTGTCCTTGCCAAAACACAAAACAAAATGTCATCGTCAGGAAAGGCCCTCTTTTTCCAAGCTCTCCTATCCTTAACATTCGTGCCAGACAACCTAAGTCCTTTATTCAAAAGGCCTTTTCTTCGTTAAAACATGCATCAACCGCCCAAGTACGCCTTGCGCACCGCTTCACTGGCAGCGAGTTCTTTCGCCGACCCTTGGAGAGTAATGCGTCCCGTTTCAAGTACATAGGCGCGCGTAGCTATAGATAATGCCATGTTGGCATTTTGCTCAACGAGAAGAACGGTCGTCCCTGTTTTATTGATATCCTGAATGATTGAAAAAATCTCTTTGATCAATAGCGGTGCAAGGCCCATCGAAGGTTCATCCAAAAGCAGCAGCCTAGGCCGGCTCATCAAAGCCCTTCCCATTGCGAGCATCTGCTGCTCGCCACCAGACAATGTTCCCGCATCTTGCGTTTTGCGTTCTTCGAGCCGAGGAAATCGATCAAAAACCATCTTCAAATCACTGGTAATTCCTGCTTTGTCACTGCGAGTGAACGCCCCGAGTTCAAGATTTTCCATGACCGTCATATTAGCAAAAATCCGTCGGCCTTCCGGAACTTGAGAAATCCCCGTTTTTACGATATTTTGTGCAGCTTTCCCCGCAATATCTGATCCTTCAAAAAGGATCTTACCTGTTTTGGGCTTCAACAAGCCTGAAACCGTCCGCAGCGTTGTCGATTTTCCGGCGCCATTGGCGCCGATCAGCGTGACGATTTCACCTTCGTTGACTTCCATGCTGATTCCTTTGATGGCATGGATGGCGCCATAATATACATTGATATCTTCTATTTTCAACATGCAGCCCATCAGTTGATCGCCTCCCCGCCAAGATATGCCCGGATGACTTCCGGATCGTTTTTGATTTGCTCCGGCGTGCCTTTGGCAATGATTGTCCCGTATTCAAGAACGTAGATGCGCTCACAGATCCCCATGACAAGACTCATATCGTGTTCGATCAACAAAACAGTCAAACCGAACTCCTTGCGAATCCAGCTGATCATGCTCATAAGCTCCTGCGTTTCTTGTGGATTCATCCCGGCTGCCGGTTCATCAAGCAGCAACAGCTGTGGTTTTGCCGCCAAAGCTCTAGCGATTTCCAAACGGCGTTGCGCTCCATATGGAAGGTTTTTGGCAATTTCATCTTTTTTATCATCAAGCTTGAATATTTTCAGCAATTCGATTGCTTTTGCTTCGATTTCTGCTTCTTCGCCAAAATAACGGCCAAGGCGCAGCACCGATTCTAATACACTGTATTTGACATGCGAATGATAAGCGATTTTTACGTTATCAAGCACGCTGAGTTCTGAGAACAAACGAATATTCTGGAATGTCCGAGCAATGCCTCGTTGCGTGATCTGATAAGGCTTGAGCCCAAGAATGCTCTTGCCATCGAAATCAATCGATCCCGTAGAAGCCTGGTACACTCCGGTCAGCAGATTAAATGCCGTAGTCTTGCCAGCCCCATTTGGTCCAATGAGACCGACGAGCTCTCCTTTATTGATATACACATCAAAATCGGCGACAGCCTTAAGCCCGCCAAAAAGTTTCGACACGCCTTGCGCTTTGAGAAGTTCCATTATTTCCTACCTCCTTTGAGGCGTTTAAACCATTTGGTACCTGCTAATTCAACATTGCCGAAAAGCCCTTGCGGACGATAGAACATCAGTAATATCAAAATCAGCGAATAGATGATCATGCGAAACTCCGGCCAATCCGCTAGTGCCGCGGATATCCCCGTCAGCACGACAGCTCCGGCAATAGAGCCTGTAATCGAACCGAGCCCGCCCAAAACGACCATGATCAGATAATTGAACGATGCCATGAACGTAAATGAGCTTGGATTGATGATATAAAAACAATGGGCAAAAAGCCCGCCAGCAACTCCGGCAAACCCGGCGCCAATCGTAAATGCCATGACCTTGTATTTCGTCGTATTGATGCCCATGGCCTCTGCGGCGATTTCGTTTTCCCGGATGGCAATGCAGGCCCGTCCATGCGAAGAGTTAACGAAATTCTTGATGAAGAACAAACTGAACAGCATGACAAAAAACACCCAAGTAAACGTCGTATTATGCGGGATTCCCATAAAGCCAGCTGCGCCGCCGACGTATTGTATATTCATGATCGTTATGCGGATGATCTCGCCTAGCCCCAAAGTAGCAATGGCTAGATAATCTCCGCTGAGACGAAGCGTTGGCAAACCGATCAAAAAGCCCAAAAAAGCTGCGGCCAATCCACCTGCAATCAACGCCAGTAAAAATGGCACCTGAAAATTCGTCGTCAAAACAGCACTCGCATAAGCTCCGATTGCCATAAAGCCCGCATGGCCTAAAGAAAATTGTCCGGTATAGCCATTGATTAGATTGAGGCTCACCGACAAAATAATATAGATTCCCACGAGAATCAAATTAAACTGCCAAAAGGCGCCAATTACGCCCGCTTCCAAAAGCCCATCGACAATGGCAAAACCGATGAGGCTTGCTGCTAATATCTTTAAATCTTGTTTTCGCAATAAATTCATCGCTGCCACCTACACTTTCTCACGGGTATTTTTGCCAAATATTCCAGCCGGCCTAAAGAGCAGCACTAGAATCAAAATGGCAAACGCCGCCGCATCGCGAAAGGTCGACGAGATAAATCCACTGACAAGAGCCTCAACGACACCCAAAATGATTCCGCCCGTCATGGCTCCCGGCAAACTGCCGATTCCGCCTAAAACAGCAGCGACAAAGGCCTTGAGTCCCGGCATGATGCCCATCAAAGGATCAATAGAATTATAATACACGCCGACCAATACGCCGCCGGCAGCCGCTAGAGCTGAACCAATACCAAAGGTCACTGAAATGACGCGATTCGCATCGATGCCCATAAGCTGTGCCGTTTCGGTATCAAAAGAGACCGCACGCATCGCTTTGCCGATTTTTGTATACTGTACAATGTACGTTAAAAGCAACATCAAAATCACGGTAATGGCGAAAATGAGCAGCTGTTGTCCATTGATGATGAACGCCCCTACATGATAAGCCGTCGATTCCATGACCGCCGGAAACGTCCTAGGCTGCGGCGACACAAAATACATGCTTGTATATTCCAAGAAAAAAGATACCCCAATTGCCGTGATCAAAACAGAAATACGCGGCGCATGACGAAGCGGCTTATAAGCCAATCGTTCTACGAGCATTCCTAAAAAACCGGTAACGACCATCGATATGATAAGTGCCGGCACAATGGAGAAATGCCCGACTGAGATAGCAAAAAAACCTATATATGCACCGACCATATAGATGTCCCCATGAGCGAAATTGATCAGTTTTATGATCCCGTAAACCATCGTATAGCCAAGTGCAATCAACGCGTATATGCTGCCAAGAGATATCCCGTTTATTAGCTGCTGCACGAACTGTTCTGTAAATTCCATCTAAGCTTCCTCCTTCTATATAGTCATGTTCCATCAGCAAAGACAAGAAAAAACCCTCAGCTTACAGCCAAAGGTCTTGCTTGCTCATGCTCATACCCATACAGTTCTGCTGTATTTAAGAAAAGGGAGCCGCTTTGCAGCTCCCTTTTTTCCTCATTAACCTTGCGGCGTAATTTTTTCTTTCATTGTCTTAGCGCCGTCTTTCATTTCAATGATTACAGCACTCTTGATTGGGTTATGGTTCGGATCCATCGTGATCAAACCGGTACCGACTTGCAAGTTCTTCGTTTCTTCCAATGCCTGACGGATTTTTTCCGGATCATCGCTGCCAGCGCGTTTGATCGCATCGACCAGCATCTTGCCAGCATCATAGCCTAAAGCGGCAAATACGTTCGGAGCTTTATTGTATTCTGTCTTGAAAGCGTCGATGAAGCTTTGTACATCTTTATCCTGATCGGAATAATGTGTGCTGAAGAAGGTGTTATTGAGTGCTCCCGCACCAGCAATGTCAACTACCTTATCATCATCCCAGCCATCTGTCCCGATGATCGCATTTGTAATGCCAAGCTCACGAGCCTGTTTTACGATTTTGCCGACTTCTTCATAATAAGCCGGAACAAAGATGACATCTGCATTCGCTGCTTTGATTTTGGTCAAAGTCGCCTTGAAATCCTGATCTTTTTGCAAGAAAGCTTCTTCTACAAGAACCTTACCGCCAGCGGCTTCAAATTTTTCTTTGAAGACCTGTGCGAGGCTCTTGGAATAATCAGAGCTAGAATCCACATAGATAGCTGCTGTCTTAGCTTTCAACGTCTTTGTCGCAAATGTAGCCATTACATCGCCTTGCAATGGGTCAATAAAGCAGCTGCGGAATACAAATGGTTTTACCTTGCCATTGTCCACGGTTATTTTAGGGCTTGTCGCCATCGGCGCAATCAATGGAATCTTGCTATCGCCGGCAATTTGTGTCGTCGCCAAGACATTAGCTGTCGTAGCTGGCCCGACGAGTACTTTTACTTTATCTGTTGAAATCAGCTTCGTCGCCGCATTGGCAGCTTCTGAAGCTTCTGATTTATCATCGGCGATGACCAAATTGATTTTTTTGCCATTGACACCGCCAGCGTCATTGGCTTGTTTGATGGCCAATTTAAGTCCATCCAATCCCATGCTGCCATAGTTAGCAACATTTCCGGTGAGTTCAAAATTCGCACCGATCTTTATTTCATCGCTCTTTGCCTGATCACCGCATCCGGCAACCATCGTACCAAGCAGCGCAACGCCAAGCATAGCTGCCAAACATTTCTTTTTTAACATCATACGAAATCCCCCCATATATTTGGTCAGTATACAAGAAAGCACATTTTCCGATTCTCTTCCTCATATCCTAATGGACACTATTATAGTTTACACTTTTACAATAGTCAATGATTTTTTATTTGCACACAGAGATTATTCATGCATTTTGTTCAGTACCAACAAACAAAATGTCTTTTTCTGTAAATGCTCCCATGTACACACGTCTGTTATTAAGAAATGATTTTCCCTTTTCTTTCATTTGGTTATTAAAGTTCAAAATCCAGCACCTGTTGGATTGCACGAGACTTAGCTTCAGGCAGCAAATGCTCGACTGCACAAAAATCTGCCGTATAGGCCCCAAGCACTTTGTATAGTTTCCCCTCCTTCGGCAAAAAAGCATCTAGATTGTCTACATGTACCTGCACCGTTTCTAAATCACCACGGCTGATTGGCCCCGTAAGCGCTTTTTTCGTCCCCTGTTCGAGAATATTTTGCAGAGTCCCCTCCAAGATCGGTCGCAGTGCCGCCAGGGCATCTTTTTCCTCGATACCGCATTTCCCAAGAACTTGCGTCGCGCCACGCAGCAGAGCCACCATATAGTTTGACGCCATGCAGGCGGACGCATGATAAAGTGCTCTTTGCTGTGGAGAAATCATCAACGCATGTCCGCCAACGGCTTCGATCAAAGCTTTTGCAGCAGTCATCGCAGCCTCGTCCCCATCAATGGCAAAATAACTATCCGCAACCTTTGCTGCACTTATTTTGGTGTTTTCGGTAAATGATTGCAAAGGATGCATCGAGCCAACAGCCACCCCTTTATCCTGCAGCGCCTTCAATACAAAAGCATCTTTTGAGCCGCAGATATGCAAAACCACTACACCTTCTGGCAGATGTTCTCGGGCCAACGACTCTGAAACAATTGCTATTTCTCTATCTGGCACTGCTAGCAAAACAATTTGAGCCAATTGTACAGCATCCACTGCCTGTGAGCAAAACTTCGCACCGATTGATTCGGCAAAATCCCTAGCTTGAGAACTATGTCCACCGGCAACGGCAACGATTTCAATATGTCTGTTTTTCAATGCGCTTCCCAGCGCACGTCCTGCACGCCCCGCCCCAATGATTGCTATTTTCATATCATACGATTCCTCCTTCGTTTTTATCGAGTTCTTTTTCAAACTGCTCTGCCGGAACAGGTCTTGCATAGAGATACCCTTGGGCCTTATGACAATCAAGACGCAGCAGCAAATCAGCTTGCTCCTGCGACTCTACGCCTTCACAAATCACATCGATGTCCAGTTCGCTTGCCATCTCGATTATTTTCCCCAAAATTGTTTGTGTCCGACGCGAATTGCTCGATGAAGTGAGCAGCGAGCGGTCGATTTTGAGCGTATCCCACGGCAAAACATTCAACAGCATGAACGACGAGTAACCACTGCCAAAATCATCGATCGAGGTTTGAAAGCCTAAGGCCCGCATATCTGCAAACAATTTTTGAGTTTTCCCCTCGGCACCGCTGCCAAGTTCTGCGAATGCTGTTTCTGTGATTTCAAGTTCTATCGAGCCTGCTGGTATTTTATATTTATCGATGAGCCTTTGCAATTTCTCGAGATATTCCGGTTCTGACAGATGCAGCCTGGATTGATTCACCGAGACGGGTACCACCGATGCACCTGCATCGAGCCGCTTTCGCAGCATGACGCAAACCGCTTCTAACATATAAAAATCAAGTGGTATGATAAAGCCATTTTGCTCGAACAAATCGATGAAATTTCCCGGGTTCAAAAAGCCGAGCTCGGGCATGTGCCAACGGACCAAGGCTTCTGCCCCGCAAATATTTCCTGTGGCTATATCGTATTTCCCTTGATAATATACCTGAAATTCTCCTTTTTCAAGGCTATCTTCCATATGAGACTCAATGAGCTGTTCAAGATGGAGCTGTTCTTGCAACTGTTCATCATACAGGTTGATTTTTCCTGTCATATTATGGACCTTACTGCAAGCAATTGCCGCAAAATTAATGGCCTTCCGCATGCTCACCAACGGATCGTCATACAAATAAATCCCTGCACTCAAAGGAATGCTGACCCGGATATTATCACGCTCTGCCATGCCATAAAGCTGCAACAAGCGTTCAATCAAAGCACTAAATTCCTTGATATCTTCGTAATCACAAAAGCAAAGAAACTTCCCAGCTCCTGATTCAACGGCAAAATCTTCCACGAAGCTATAGCAGCTGAGCCCGGTCGCTATAGCACGAACCGTCTTTTCTTTCGTGGACCGTCTCAAATTCCAGGCCGGAGCGGTCCCCGTTGAGGAGGGGAGCAACCAAGTCGAGGAATTCTTGTTGTGACAGTTTGGGTTTAATGTCCCATGGGGTCTTCGCCCGAAGCTCTTCCATGGTGTACCCAAGGTTATCTCGGGCGCCCCGGTTAACCAGAGAGAACGTAAAGTCGCCCTCTGAAAAGACGTAAACTTCACTGACAGCATCTTCGACGATCCGACCGAGTCGGTCGCTCGTCATGCTCAACGCGTTTTGCACCATAGTCCTCACTTTTTTCCGCTCACGACCTAAGCACTGCTGCCTGTCTAACCCACAGGATGCAGATCAATTAGCTTTCTGAATGTAGTCGGCCAGCGCAAGTTTCTAATTTCATCCGCGCAGAATGTTTTCGGTCGCTGTAGCGATACGGTCAGCACTGCAGTTTGGTACAGACGGTAGTGTCGGTTGTGAGAGCGGATGGCAGATTTCTGCTGCGTATTGCATCAATGGCGGCTGCGCGGAACAAGACGGCCTTAGTATGGACTTTTTGTGCGCCTGTTAGAGCCAGAGCGCGCGGCACAGACCAACGCGTCCGTTATTGAACAACCAGCCTTCTCCTTGCCGCTATGTATTCGCTGTATAATTCTACTAGCGACCCGTGCTTAAAGCCCCTGTAGGACTGATCATTAGGACCGACCATGTTGCCACCAAACGCATCCAATATTGCTCTGGCCCAACAAGAGCTTGGGAAACGCAATTTTAAGAATGTCCTAAAATACGCGAAGAGGGCACAGAAAGAAGCGCCAGCCTCGCCAGTGCCACACAATCTAGCGGGTATCGCGCTTAATGCCATGTCACGTCCAAGCGAAGCCGTGAAAAGCTTTGCCCGTGCCATTCGGTTAAACCCCAATTATGCAGAGGCCCGCAGAAACCTGGCTCAAACATACTTGCTGATGGGGCGGCACGAGAGTGCTCTTCTTGCGCTGCAATCCATACCCGAAACACCCGATGTTCTTTATATTAAAGCGCAGGGGTTGGCGGCATTGATGAGGAAAGATGAAGCTCTGGCGACGGCAACACGCTACATTGCGGACACGCATGAGGACAAAAAAGGGTACAAACTTCGGGCATACCGTCGGCTTCAGTTCGGTTTGATAGCTGATGCTTAGCAAGACTACGGCAAGGTCATTTCGATTGATCCGTTGGATGCGGAAACACTGACGCTAATGAGCTTGCCGCTGGCGCGCCACCTTCGGTTCGATGATGCTTTGCATTGCGCCCAGCGAGCAGTTGAGGTCGATCCCGTCAACATCAACGCACATCTGCGCCTCGCAGCACAATTTTCAGAGATGGGTAAGACTGAACAATCTATCACCCAATATCGTCATGTTCTGAGCCTG
>RCMY010002901.1_pt1 | contig 15390 bp, 14 predicted proteins | sample 2041341 | NCBI WGS metagenome assembly RCMY01 (sample SAMN09708234, study PRJNA481090) | Marine sediment metagenome, whole genome shotgun sequencing project.
GATGAAAAAAAGGCCGCTGAGGTGCTCAAGCTCGCCGAAGTTGATGTCACCGTTGCGGCCGCATTGCTGCCAATCGACGCCAGCGTTCGCCACGTAACCGCCGCCGTCGACCTCATGGCTAAGAAAAGCTATTACGAAGCCAACCTGGCCCTGATGGCCATTGAGAACTCGATCCTGATCGAGTCTTTCGGCATTGACTCCGTGCCCACTCAAGGAAACTAGAGCTAAACAAATAGCAAGAGGGAATGAGATGATCGGATAACTTTGTACAAATATTATGGCTTAACAGAATGTCAGCATTAATTTAACGTGGCATTTACATACAGCCATTATAGTTAGTATCAAGATCAGTGATCTTGTTGTTGTCATTTCGTTAAACCATTTGATAATTTGGAGGAACAAGATGAATAAAAATACATTAGTTTGCGGATTAATTCTGATGGTTACATTTATGCTGCCAGGCGTAAGCTTCACTGCAGATATATCAAAGAAACAACCAACAAAAGAAAAGACGCCAATTGAACTGCAGCGTGAGCAGTCCCAATCACTCGTGCACAAAATGATGGGGAATATTAACCTCGCCCATTATGCGCTTGGTCTCGAGCTTCCCGGTGATGCAACCCATCATATTGAGAAAGCGCTAGCCATCGAAGCCGAGTTATCGGAACAGCTACCAGAACTCAATATTAAATCGTCATTTAAGTACGGCAAGGTGACGTACGATGACAGTGACACGATCAAGGAACACTATATTCCCGTGTTGGATGACGTACTTCTGATCAGCGACTATGAAGCTGTCTTCAAACGTTCAAAAGAACTGGGCCTGAAGGAGACCAGCGTGGGTATAGTTCATGTGGGTGTTTCGATGGATCTGCGTGAGGTCAAGAAAGATCTTGATACGGCACTCAAAGATATAAACCAAAAAGAATATAGCAAGGCACAGAACGCACTCGCTGCAATTTTCAAGGGCGCTATTATCGATGAAGAAGAGATCGATGACCCAATACTGGCGATCGTCGGAAACCTAGCGATTGCCAAATCATTCTTAAACATTGGGCAGTACGACAAAGCCCGTCTCACGCTTAAGTATGTGCAGAGACGTCTAGCCAGCGCCAGTAATGTGAGTTTTTCCGACGATCATAAGGTAAGTGTAGCAAAGCTATCGGCAGATTTGGGCAAGTTAAAAGCGGAGTTAAGAAAAAAAGATCCGACAATAACCCAACGCATTAGCGATGAACTCGACCAATTGAAGAAAACAGTCAAGGGATGGGTCAATTAACTCAACCTAAATCGAGGAGGTAGCGCCTATCGGACAATCAATGAAGTGTGATGTTTAAAATAACAGAAGGGAATATACATATTTCCTTAGATATCCTTTATCAACAAGCAAAGAGGTAACTACATTATGAAAAATATATCAACTATTTTAGCGATTAGTCTTTTAACATTCTTTCTGAGCGCCCAAGCTAGTGCAAACAATGCAGGGAAGCATACGTCAGAAGCAATGGAACATGCAGGACAAGCGTTGGCTCATGGTGAAGATGGTCATGCGAAGGTTCTGAAAGAGCATGCGGAACAAAGTTTGAAGCATGCTTTGGATGCAGAAAAAGCGCATGCAAATTCATATCATCATATGAAAGAAGGCGTCAAACATCTAAAAGAAGCAATTAAACATGCTGACATGGACCACCCTGCTGAAGGAGCCAAGCATATGAAAAAAGCGATTGGACATATGGAAGCATCAACTGATTAGCCAGGGTTGTAGTAGATCAAGGCTATGTCGTCATTAGTTGTTGAAATTGATTTGTGAAATTACTTTATTTTTAGTTAATCAAATGGTTACATGAATTTATAGTTGTTAAAAGATTATTGAAATTTACTCATAGGAGCTTGAATTGAATAAATTAATATTGACTGTTAGATAGTGCGCTAGCGCACAGAACATCAGGGCCAGTCGTGCTTCAGTTCAAACATGCAATGATAATGAACAGGTAAACACTGGCCATCTTTTCAGAAACGATGATTTGTTACTTGAAAGAGCCTCATTATGCAAAAACGATTAAATGGAATTTCGATAGCGATAGGGTTTTTCGTGGTGCTGGGACTGGCCGGTTGCAACGATCGCAGCGTCGAAGATGAAGTCCGGTCTGTTGACTGGTATCAGGCAAATAAAGCCGAACGCGCAGCAAAACTGGCCCAGTGCATGTCCAGCCCGAACAACGACGCGACTCCCGGCTGTATCAACGCCAGCCGCGCGGAAAGTGATTCGAAAGCTGCAATAGTAGAAGGGGAAGAAGATGTGAGGACGCCAGCATCAATTTACGATTAATTGTACCAATAATTAGGGAATCTTCGATGTTACTCATTTACGAAGGAATCATTACGATCACCCTAAACCTTTAAACAATTTGGAGAAAAGAAATGAAACAGTTAGAGCTAATGACTACACCCGCATCAAATTTGAATCCAACGACTAAGATTATGGGGGCTAAGATTATGAGTAATAAAAAGGTTTTTAATTCGCTCGGCTGGTTAATTTGCGCATCATGTTTGTTAGTTAGTTTTTCAGTTTATGCTGGCACGGCTTCCAAAAAAGTTACGTATGTCGATAAAATCGAAGATATAGAAAAAATGCACATTAATAAAATGATGGACATGGAGGTCGTGAACAACAACGGCGAGAAACTGGGGAAAATTAGTAATCTAATTTTATCCCCCAAGCCTGAGAGCGTTTTATTCGCTATTATGTCGGTCGGTGGTTTTCTTGGAATTGATGCCAAATTAGTGGCCGTACCTGTGGATAACCTTACATTCAAAAATAATAAAGCAACATTAGACGCGACCAAACAAGAAATTAACGAGGCACCAGAGTTTAATTATACCCCTAGCGGCGTGCCAGATATCGCAAACCCTCCCGAGTAATTATGTGCTAATTATTATCGAAGATTAGATCAATATTATTATTTATTAACACATTATATAGGCCCAGTTATTAAGAAATTGACGCAAACATTTATATATGCCAGGGATCTCAAGGCTTGACAAATTTTACTATTTGATGGCCTGGTCTATGGTGTTAAGGAGATTGAAATGGAAATAACAAAGCAATCATCTAAAAGTACCAAGAGAAAATTAACTGTCAAAGGTAATGGTTCGAAATCTCAACTAAAGAAGGATGACCAAAATTCTCGTGTTGCAGTTTCAGCCTACTACAAAGCGCAGACTCGTGGATTTGATCCAGGATATGAATTGGAAGACTGGTTGGCTGCAGAAACGGAGGAAAACCAATGAATACTCTTTCCACTAAAAAACAAAACGATGCGTGCTTAAGTGCACAGAAAGTCAGCCATAAAATCCGTGAAGTCGGCCAATTAAGACGTGCAAAAATGCATGCATCTTGTCTTACGACGGCCTTGGATAACAAAAACGTATTGACTCCTGCCCTACGTGAGTTACTAGAAACAAGCTTTATTTTGCAAACAACAAGTACTAAAATTCTTGCCGCTCACCTGCAACGTTCACCCGCGACTATCCGGGCCGAGTTTCAACGGATTCGCAATATTCTCTGGAATTAAGATAGACACACAGGTTAGCAGCAGATAAAAAGAAATTAATTTATTAAATTCGGTTGCTGAGAGAACTTTTAGGAAATTTTCAAACGAATGGATTCAACCGTAAAAAAAGTATTTTCGATCAATTAAAACCAATTGGAGAACCATTATGTCGTATAGAACACTTTCATTAGGAATGGGTTTGAGTCTGTTATCGGTTGCCTTTTTGTCATTACCGCTATATGCAGCTGACGACAAATCAATAGCTAAGTCAAACGATTCTGCTAGCTCTGCTGTACAAGCCAAAGTAGATAAGATAATTAGTAACAGACAAAAAGAAATTCTCCATGAAGCAGTAGACGCTATTGCCAATACAAAAAAGGCTTTAGCCGCGCTGGAAAAGAATAAACAGCAGGAAGCATTAAATGCTTTAGAAAAAGCAATGGGTGAATTGGAAGTTGCCCTCGCGCGTGATCCTGATATAGCGCTTGCAGCCATTGACGCGCAAATCACTATCCATGACTTATATTCATCTCTAGAAAACATTAAGCAAGCAAGAGAGCAAGCGAAAGACTATCTTGAAAATAACCAAATCCAGAAAGCACGAGGTATTTTGAGTGGTTTAGCAAGTGAAATTGTTATTAGTGTAGTCAGTATTCCACTGGCTACTTATCCAAAAGCAATAAAGAATGCGATTCCTCTGGTCGATGCTGGCAAAACTAAAGAAGCCAAAACTGCTTTGCAGGTTGCACTGAATTCATTGGTAGTGACCAACTATACCATTCCATTACCCATTATACGGGCTGAAAAAAATCTCAATGAAGCAGAAGTTATGACAGAGAAAAAAGACCGTACTGAGGTAGAGAACATATACTTAACACATTCTCTTGATCAAGCACGTTTTCAGTTAACAATGGCTGAGGCGCTTGGTTACGGTGGCAAAGATGACTATAGAATACTTTACAAACATTTAGACAAAATTATAGAAGAAACTGAGGGAGGCACGCCTAAGAGCGACCTCTATAATGAGATTCGTAAATTTCTTTCAGATCTTGCTAGACCATTTACAGATAAAGAATAGCTGACCAATAATAAATAATTCTATGGTTCGAAGGTTGTCTGGCTAGTTCCTCATCTGCCTTTGTTAGACAAAGCTATTGTTAAGATAGATGAATTTTTATTTAAAAAAGAGAAGTTTTTTTGTACCTGTAGTATTTAATTTTCCATATTGGAGAAATCATCATGAGACGAATTTATTTTCTAGTTCCAGACATTGATACCACTAAAAAAATTGTTGATGAATTGCTTTTAGCGCGTATCGAAGAGCGGCACATTCACGTGATTGCAAAGCTCGGTACACCGCTTGAAGATCTGCCTGAAGCCAATCTTTTACAGAAGAGCGATTTTGTTCCAGCAGTAGAACAAGGGTTGGCGATCGGCGGGTCAACCGGATTGTTGGCAGGATTGGTTGCAATTGCCTTCCCAGCCGCAACGGTAGTTGCGGGTGGTGTCCTGTTGGCAACCACACTCGCGGGCGCGGGTGTAGGCGCTTGGATAAGTGGTATGGTGGGAATGAGCGTTGACAATCGTCAACTTAAAGAATTTGAAGGGGCGATTGAAGCGGGTGAATTGTTAGTGCTAGCCGATGTGCCGACCAAGCGTGTTGATGAGATCGAAACGAGCATAAAACAACACTTGCCCAATGTCGAGATTGAAGGGACTGAGCCGCAGATGCCGGCGTTTCCCTGATCAGGATAGTTGCAACGCAGCATATGGTTTATATGTAAACAAGAAATTCTTTCCACAACACAGCAATTGGGATGAAATCTGGATTTTTAGAGGTGCTCTTGACTGGTTCCTCTCAATCACCTAACAGCAGGTAGAGGAAACTGACACTCTGACCAACAAGTATAAACTTGAGAGCAAAAACCAACAACGGCTTCTAGGCTCAACGGTAACAGAACCAATAATTTTCTGGAGAGCGTGATGAAAAAAAATCGTATCGTACAACTTTTTTTGTTATTAATCTGTTTTGTCGCGATGCCGGTATATGCGCTAGACGGTGGTGTTGAAAACCTGAAACAGACTAGCAAAGCCTTTGCATCAGTGGCTAAGTCTGTTTCTCCATCAGTGGTATTTATACACGTCGAATCTACCGAACCGGATTCGACGAATACGCAATTTTCTTCACCATTTGGAGATGAATTGCCTTTTGATGACGATATGTTTAAACGTTTTTTTGGCGATGATTTTACGGGGATTCCACGTGGGCCACACTTTGACGCACCACAAAGAGAGCGCCGAACCATAGGACAGGGTTCGGGGTTTGTGTTTGCGGCAAAAAATGGTTTTATGTCTGATAAAACATACATACTTACCAATAACCACGTGGTAGCGGACTCAAGTCGGATCCTTGTCAAATTTCAGGACGGGCGTGAATATGTCGCCACAATCACGGGGCGTGATCCACAATCTGACATTGCCGTCATCGAAATCAAAGTGGGAGGATTGCCAGCGCTTGCCTTGGCTGATTCCTCTAAGGCGGAGGTCGGCGAATGGGTGATAGCTATTGGTAACCCCTTCGGTCTCAGTAATTCCCTTACTGTGGGGGTGATAAGCGCTAAGGGACGGACTAGCCTAGGCATCAGTGATTACGAAGATTTTATCCAGACTGATGCTGCCATCAATCCAGGTAACTCTGGTGGTCCACTAGTTGATCTGGATGGCGAAGTGGTGGGTATTAATACTGCCATATTCAGTCGTAGCGGCGGTTACATGGGTGTGGGTTTTGCGATTCCGATCAATCTTGGTAAGACTATCGCCGACCAGTTAATTGATAAAGGAGAAGTCACTCGTGGTTATCTCGGCATTGCAATTCAACCCCTAACAACTGAGCTTGCTGAATCGTTTGGTATCGAACCGGGCCAAGGTATACTCATTGCTGAAGTAACAAAGAATTCTCCTGCGGACAAAGCGGGTTTACATCAGGGAGATGTAATTGTCATCTATGGTGGTGAACCTGTAATTGACGTTGGCAGTTTCCGTAATCGCGTATCGCTGACACCGCCGGATAGCCGGGAACATTTAACCATTTTGCGGGGTGGAAAGAAAAGCGATCTAACAATAACCATTGGTAAGCTTTCCATGGACAGTCAGGTAACGCAAGGTTCGGCGCAAAGTACTGAAAATATTGGACTAACCGTCCAGAATCTGACGCCACAACTGGCTGAACAACTCAATGCTAAGCCGGGTGAAGGTGTGGTGGTAACTAAGGTTCAATTCGACTCGATCGCTGCCGCCGCAGGTATAGAGATTGGTTCGGTGATCCTGCAAGTTAACCGCAAAGCAGTAAAGAGCGTCTCCGAGTTCAAGCGTGCGATCAAAGAGAACAGTGACAAGAAACGCGTACTTTTACTTATCCGTAAGAACAATGTGCAACGTTACGTTGCATTGAGTTGGTAAACAAAATTCCTGAGATGCTGCGATATTCAGGGGTGCCCGGAACTCGGCTAACCGATCGACACAGAACTACGAGGATGAATGATGAGGCACAGGATTAGACAGACGGGTTTATTGCTATTGGCTGCAGCGATTCTGGCGGGGTGTAGTGAACAAGGCGCCAGCTTCCTTGATCCCGCGGGACCAGTCGCTGCCGCGCAGCGCGCGCATCTGATCGATGTCGTGGCTTGGACAATGATCGCGATATTGCCAGTCTTCATCCTGGTTCCGGTGATGCTTTGGCGCTATCGCTATCGGAACACCAAAGCGAGCTATACCCCGAACTGGGAATTCTCAGGCTGGCTTGATCTCTTAATGTGGGGTGTGCCATTCGTAATCGTGGCTGTGCTTTCAACTAAGCTTTGGCACAGCACCAAAGCGCTCGACCCTTACAAACCCATCGCGTCAGCCGAGGCACCATTAAATGTGCAGGTGGTGGGGCTTAATTGGAAATGGCTGTTCATCTATCCCGATTTCGGTATCGCCACGCTCAACCAACTAGCCTTTCCGGTCGGCGCATCCGTATCACTGGACCTGACCACCGACACGGTGATGCAGTCCTTCATGATCAGCGCATTGGCCGGACAGGTCTATACGATGCCGGGGATGCGAACAAAGTTACATGTCCTTGCCGATAAGCCTGGTACGTTTGAAGGCGAGAACACGCAATTTAATGGAGCGGGGTTCACCGAACAGAAATTCGATGCCGTAGCTATGACACACGAAGCATTCACTGCATGGGTGGCCGGGGTCAAGTCGGATGGTGTGCCGCTTGATACGCAAACCTATGGCTTTCTCGGCGCCTCCTCGACAGGCGCGCAGATATACGAAGCGATCGGCACGAGTGAGATGCCCGCCGGTGTAGTCTACTTTAACCAAGTCACACCGGATCTCTTCAAAAAAGTAATTGGGCGGTATCACGGCGGCGAACCCGTTCTTCCAGCAGATCAACCAGGAGCTGTGGGCTACGTGCAGCCGCCTGTTCTCAATGGAGACAACAAATGACGCCCGATCAAACGACAAACTGGCTTTTCGGCCGTCTCGACCTTTCTTCGCTACCAATCTTGCAAGCGGTTCAGAATCCGACCGCCAGTGAGTTGATCGCAGGAGGGGCCGCGATGGTGGTGATCGTCGGTATAATCGGCGTGATCGTCCTCATCACATGGTTAGGGGCATGGCGGTCTCTGTGGACAAACTGGCTGACCAGTACTGACCATAAGCGTATCGGCATCATGTATTGCGTGCTTGCTTTGGTGATGATGGCGCGAGGCGTGATCGAAGCCGTACTGATGCGCGCGCAGCAGGCCTTTGGGTTAAATGGTGGTTTTTTGACACCCGAACACTTCGCCGAACTGTTCAGCACCCACGGCACGATCATGATCTTCTTTGTGGCGATGCCTCTCATCGCTGGAGTAGTCAATTACATCATGCCTTTGCAGATCGGCGCGCGCGACATGTCGTTTCCGGTGATGAACCAGGTCAGCCTGGGCTTGACCGCCACTGGCGCTGTGCTTGTCATGTTAAGCCTTGTATTCGGCAAGTTTTCGACGGGTAGTTGGGCCGCTTACCCGCCCTATACCGGGATTGCCTTTAACCCCGGACCGGGACCGGATTACTGGATATGGTCAGTGGCCATTGCTGGGATTGGCACAACCCTCACGGGGATTAACTTTGCTGTCACGATATTCAAGGAACGCGCGCCGGGGATGACGCTGTTTCGCATGCCGCTGTTCAGCTGGACGGTGCTTTGCACCGCGATCATCATGATCTTTGCCATGCCGCCGCTAACGGTTGCCACGATGATGCTGGCCGCCGACCGCTATCTCGATTTCCATTTCTTCACCAATGACCTGGGCGGCAACATGATGAACTATGTCAACCTGTTCTGGTTATTCGGACACCCCGAGGTCTATCTTCTGGTGCTGCCCGCCTATGGTATCATTTCCGAGGTGGTCGCAACCTTCTCCGGCAAGCGGCTTTATGGTTACAACTCGCTCGTTTACGCGACGATGGCGATTGCGGTGCTCAGTTTCTGCGTCTGGTTGCACCATTTTTTCACCATGGGGCAAAACGCCAACGTGAACATCGCCTTCGGCATCGCTTCGTTGTGCATCGCCGTGCCAACGGGCGTGAAGGTCTATGACTGGATGGCGACGATGTTCCGCGGGCGGATCAGAATGACGGTACCGATGATCTACGTAACCGGTTTTTTCATCATGTTCGTGATCGGCGGGCTGACCGGCGTGATTCTTGCCAATCCCACGATCACCTATCAGGTGCACAACACGTTGTTCCTGGTGGCACATTTCCACAATGTTATCATTCCGGGTGTGGTGTTCGGCCTGTTGGCCGGCCTTCATTACTGGTTCCCGAAAGCCTTCGGGTTTCGTCTGCATGAGGGTTGGGGACGCGCCTCGGCCCTGCTTTGGATATTCGGCTTCGCCTTTACGTTCTTTCCACTCTACATCGTGGGTCTGATGGGGATGCCACGTCGCTCGGCCAATTTCAGCGATCCGGCGTTCGAACCCCTGATGCTGGTCTCCCTCTTTGGCGCGGTATTGATTTTATCGGCGGTGACGACACTACTTGTCCAGCTTTGGGTCAGCGTCCGCAATCGCGATAAGTTGGCTGTCCCCCTGGGCGATCCGTGGAACGGACGAACACTGGAATGGGCAACGCCATCACCGCCACCTCATTATAATTTCGCGGTCCTTCCGCAGGTAGAAGATCGCGACGACTTTGCTGCGGCCAAAGCCAATGGCCGTGCCTTTGCCGATACAGCAAATTACGAGGACATCACGATGCCGAAAAATACCGTGCTCGGTATGATCATATGCGCCGCGTCAACTTTACTTGGTATGGCACTGGTCTGGTACATCTGGTGGCTGGTCGTGTTGTCGGCGCTGACGATCACGGTCGCGTTCGTCGCCCGTACCTTTGTACTCGACACCACATATACAATCCCGGCGGACGAGATTGCTCGCGAGCATCGCGCATGGCTTGCCCGGATCAGGGCAGCGTCACCGATCACCCGGGACCGCGAGACCGACGACATCAACCAGGGGCTGGCTGTTCTAGAGCTGCCCGAGGCACCGGAAGCTTCGCGATGAGACATCCCGGCATAAACCTCGGAGCCCATCACGGCGAAGCACATGACCAGGCAGAAACACTGGTCTTTGGTTTCTGGGTCTTCCTGATGAGCGATCTGATCATCTTCGGACTGATGTTCGCCACCTATGCCACCATGGTAAACCCAGTGGGGATAGCCGGTGGGCCAGGGCCGAAGGAGGTGTTTGACCTGACGAGCGCGTTTGCGCAGACCATGATCCTGCTGACCAGCAGCCTGACCTTCGGTGTTGCTTCGCTCGCGATGCGGCACGAACAAGGGCGTGGTCGCATTGCACTGTGGCTTGGCGTGACACTCGCCCTCGGTCTGGGTTTTTTGATCTTAGAAGCGCGCGATCTCGCCGGCATGATCAGCATGGATGCCGGACCATCACGCAGTGGCTTCCTGTCGGCGTTCTGGGGGCTTGTCCCACTGCATGGTTTGCACGTGTCGGTAGGGTGCATCTGGATCGTGGTGATGCTGGTCCAGATGCGAATCTTCGGAATGATTTCGATCGTCAAGACTCGACTATTGAGGCTTGGCCTCTTCTGGCATTTCCTCGATCTCATCTGGGTCGGGATATTCACTATCGTCTATCTTGCGGGGCTTAGCACATGAAAGAGCTTGATTACAGGCGCGAATTACGCGACTACCTCATCGGCTTTGGGCTGGCTCTCGCTCTGACGCTCGGGCCGTTCGCGCTCGTTGCGTGGGGCGGGCTGGGTCAGTCGGCAACGTTGAGCATTCTGGGCACATGTGCATTGGTGCAGATCGCGGTGCATTTCCGCTTCTTCCTGCACATCGATCTATCACGGCAGAAACGTGAAGATTTGCAATTGATCCTTTTCTCGGTCCTTCTGTTGATCATCATGGCCGTTGGCACGATCTGGATCATGGGCAATCTTGCAATGCGGATGTAGTTGACGCTTAACCGACGAATTGCGAATTCGTGCCCGTACGTCCGATGAAGTGTTGCAAATTGAACTGGTCACGACAGAATTTCTGTCATCGCTATCCACGTTTCACCAGCAAGTCTAGTGTTCATCAAGTTTGTACAATTCGTAATCTGCGTAGAGTTTTATCAGAGCCGCTATCGACCATGCCTGTTGGATGCAGCCTTTGCCTTCGTAGGGTTCCGCGCCGTCGAAAATCTCGGAGATGCAATGTAATCCCTCATGATTGTAAAAATGGACCTCCAGATCGGTCAGTTCCACTTTGACCTTCAGTTTGTTCTTTTTACTTTTCCCATAGACTCGAAAAAAGGCATGATAATAGTCGTAGAGCAAATACGGCCAGACGGTGCCTTGATGGTAAGCGTGGTCCCGCAGCCATTGATTCCCTTCGTATTTTCCTATGAAATCGGGGTTTTCCATATCCAAGGTGCGAAGTCCGTAAGGCGTATATAATTTTTCCTTAACGGCCTCAAAAATATTCTTTTGTTGCGCCTTATTCAATACAGTAAACGGAAGGCTCAACCAAAAGATTTGGTTCGGGCGGAAGCAACTGTCCGCAGAAACATTGGGGACGATAACATCATAAAGCGTTCCCTCCGGATTGAAGAACATTTTGGGAAAGTTCGTTTCAAATTTTGTGCTAATCTCGTCGTATTTTATATCCGCGGGCATTTTTAATTCCTTGCAGAAAAATCCGTAGATCTTAAGCGCATTGTACCAGAGTGCATTGACCTCAACGGGGCAGCCGATACGGGGCGTTATGACCTTGCCGTCGACAATGGCATCCATCCAAGTAAGCTGTTTTCCTTCTTGGCCACCGTATAAAAACCCCTCTTCGGTCACGCGAATGTTATAGCGTGTTCCTTTGATGTGCCAATCCAAAACACCTTGTAACGCCTTTAAATATTTCTTGATAAAAACAGAATCGCCGAACTTCAAGTAATATTCGTAGGTGGAAATAAAAAGCCATAAAGTCGCATCAATGGTGTTGTAATCGACGGCATCGTCATTATCGGGAAAACGGTCGGGCAACATACCTTGATTGATACTTTTGTAAAAGGTGGAAAGAATGGATTTTGAAGCCGCTTTACGTCCTGTAGCGATGGTCAGCCCGCGCATCGAGATCATGGTATCCCTGCCCCAATCGGTAAACCAATGATAGCCCGCAATAATCGATTCGCTTTTTGTGGATCTGCGGGCGACCAAAAATTGATTTCCGGCATTCAAAAGGTCGTCGTAAAAAATAGATGCGGATTCCAATGGTTTGCTTACGGATTTTTGTTTTTGCGTCGTCCATAGACTTATCAGTTTTTTCTGAAGGATGTTTTCTTCGGTGGAAAAACAAATCGTTAGTTGTTCGCTGGGTTTCAGTTCTTTTTTTAGGAATCCGATGCGGTAATAGTCGCACACATAGTCCAATCCACGTTTCTGTGATTTTGGTAGTTGGATGTTCTTATACCAATTACGGGCTTCGGAATAGTCGCCTCCCGACCATTTTGTAAAAACCGGATGCGCTCCGTATTGCGGATAGGTCTTTAGATGGTCAGGGGCTAATTCCGTATAAAAATTAAAGGAGGGGTTTTCATGAAACGTACCGTGATAATCGGTATAGGCATATAGTGGGTGGAGTTCCAATACCAAAGGCGTATCGCCAGTATTCGTATAATTGACCAAAGTAGTATTGCTGCCCTCTACCATGCAGATACTCTTTTCCAATTGCCAATCATCGCTACCGAATTGCCAATGGGGCAAGGGCTTGGCCTCGAAATTATTCAGATACTGCATTCCATTTGGATGCACCACATCAGGATATTGATTGGTGGAAAGGTCGAGGTATTGCCCGTTCAGCAATACTCGTTCCTCTATTTTGGCCACCATTACCATTCTATCGGTAGGCGGATTGAAAGCGGCCACCAAAAGCCCGTGATAATGTCTCGTATTAGCGCCCTTTATTGTACTTGATGCAAAGCTGCCCAATCCGTTCGTTACTAACCACTCCCTATCGTATCTTTGCATTCCGTTACTGAATTTCATTTATTAGATTCGCCACCAAAGCAGACCATCCTGTTTGGTGCGATGCCCCTACCCCTCGACCATTGTCGCCGTGAAAATATTCGTAGAACAAAATCAAGTCCTTAAAATGTTCATCTTCGTACCAGTCTTTGTGAAGGGCGTTTACGGTGCGGTTTCCATCGGCATCCTTTTCAAATATTTTGATCAGTCTTTTACCGATTTCCACACTTATTTGATGTAAGTTCATTTGGTTTTTGGCACCCGAGGGATATTCGAATTTCAGCTCGTCGTTACAGTACCGATGGTATTCTTGCAACGCATGGATAAATAGATAGTTCAGCGGAAACCACACAGGCCCACGCCAGTTAGAATTACCACCAAATAAAGGTGTAGTTGATTCCCCTGGCTCGTAATTGATGTTGTAATCAATACCATCGACATCTATGGTATATGGGGTTTCATGTTTCTTGGATAACGATCGTATGCCATACGGACTCAAAAACTCATTTTCGTCCAACAGGGTTTTGACCAAGCGCTGCATTCGATCTTTGGGTACCAGAGACAATAAAAAGTCATCGCCCTCGACATAATCTTGTATGACCGGATATTTCAGTGTTTCCATGCGGTGCTTTTTGAACCACGCTACGCTACTTTTAAAACTTGGCAATTTGTCAAGTGTTTCCTTTTTAATACAAAGTACGGCGGCCAAGGATAGCATCCCCGCAATAGAGCGAACTTTTATCGGGGCAAATCGACCATCGGGCAAAATCAATTTATCATAGAAAAATCCTTCCTGTTCGTCCCAGGTACCTTCGTATTCCATGCTCATCTTGTTCAATGCTTCGGCGATGAATACAAAGTGCCCAAGATATTTGTTTGCCATATCTTCATAGACCGCATCCTCCAAGGCCAATTCGAGACTTATTTCGAGCATATCGAGACAGTACAAGGCCATCCAAGAAGTACCATCCACCTGTTCCAAAAGGCCGTTACCGGGAATTCCGCTACTACGATCGAAGACCCCGATATTGTCCAATCCCAGAAACCCGCCTTCGAAAACATTGTTTTGGCGACCGTCCAAACGGTTGACCCACCACGTAAAATTCAGAGCCAGTTTATTGAACATCCGCTTTAGGAAGGTAACATCGCCCTTGCCCTTTTTTCTTTGTTCGGTTTGATAGATATTGATCGCCGCCCAAGCCTGCACGGGAGGATTCACGTCGCCGAACGCCCATTCATAAGCGGGAATCTGCCCGTTTGGAGCCATATACCATTCCTTAGTAAAGAGCAACAACTGATGCTTGGCAAAATCGGGGTCGATCAAGGCCATTGTAGTACAATGAAAGGCGGCATCCCACGCGGCGTACCAAGGATATTCCCATGTATCGGGCATCAGCATGATGTCATGGTTGCGCAAGGTTTTCCAATTATGGTTCCTACCGCCCAAGCGCCCGGCAGGGGGCAAAGGTTCCTTTGGATCGCCAACGAGCCACGTCTCCACATCATAATTGTAGTATTGCTTTGACCATAAAAGTCCGGCCAAGGCCTGTTTTTGAATCACGCGGTGTTGCTCGTCTTGTATAGGAAGAACAGCATCGTAAAAGGCGCCACAATCCTGTTTTCGTTGACCAAATATGGTTTCATAATTGCTGTCAAAAGGAGTATCCAACTCCAAGGAAGTCAATCGTAATTTGATAATCTTCGTCTCCCCGGCAGCGAGATTCAGTTCGTACAAGGGAGCAAACTTTGTGCCCTCCGATTTTTCGGTAGCCAAAAAATAGTTGTTATCGACGACCGATTGATGAAAAATATCTTTTTTATAGGGATGGTCGTTCTTGCTATTGAACACTTTTTCAAAATTGGTTTCGTTCTCGGTAAACAGCAATTTTGAAGCTTCCTCGAAATACAAATTGTAATGGCCGACAAATATGTGATCTATGGATACAGAAGGATTCCCTTTTCTGCCCTGTTTTTTGATGACGGGTTTCTCGGGCATATCCATAAAACTCCAGAAGTTACGGATCCATAGGGTAGGCAACACATAAATAGGTGCGGTGTTTGCATCTCGATTGCTTACCGATATTTGGATCAAAAGGTCATCATTATCGGCCTTTGCATATTCCGTGGTTACATCGAAATAGGCATTATCGTTAAACACGCCCGTATCGAGCAATTCGTATTCCAAATCTTCACGACCTCTTTTTTTGTTCTCTTCTATCAACTGTTCATAGGGGTACGCATTTTGTGAATACTTGTACAAATGTTTCAT
>RCMY010002902.1_pt1 | contig 15387 bp, 15 predicted proteins | sample 2041341 | NCBI WGS metagenome assembly RCMY01 (sample SAMN09708234, study PRJNA481090) | Marine sediment metagenome, whole genome shotgun sequencing project.
GACCGGCACGATGAACCTTACGGAACCGCATTGCGGCACCGACCTTGGCCTCATCCGCACCAAAGCCGAACCCCAAGACGACGGCAGCTATAAAATCACCGGCCAGAAGATCTGGATCTCGGGCGGCGAAAACGATCTGTCAGACAATATCGTCCACCTCGTCCTCGCCAAAATTCCAGGTGGCCCCGAGGGTGTCAAAGGCATTTCGTTGTTCGTCGTGCCAAAATTCTTCATCAACGAAGACGGCAGCCTTGGCGACCGCAACCCGGTCACTTGCGGTGGCCTCGAAAGCAAAATGGGCATCCACGCCAACGCCACCTGCGTTATGAACTACGACGGCGCGACGGGATGGCTCTTGGGCGACATGCACAAGGGCATGCGCGCAATGTTCACAATGATGAACGAAGCCCGGCTGTCTGTCGCGCTCCAAGGCTACGCACAGGCCGAAGTCGCCTACCAAAACGCGCTTGGGTTCGCCCGCGACCGCCTTCAGGGCCGCGACGTCACCGGCACCAAAAACCCCGACGGCCCGGCAGACCCGATCATCGTCCACCCCGACGTACGCCGCAACCTGCTCGACCAGAAATCCATCGCCGAAGGCGGTCGTGCGCTTGTCTATTGGGGGGCCTCGATGATCGATCGCTCCCACCGCATGGGCGACGAAGAAGCCGAAGCCATGGTTTCGCTCTTGATCCCTGTTATGAAGGGCTTTCTCACCGACAAAGGCTTTGAAGCCACTGTTTTTGCTCAACAAACCTTGGGCGGATCTGGCTTCACCAAAGAATGGGGCCTCGAACAGTTTGTCCGTGATGCCCGCATCGCCATGATCTACGAAGGCACCAACGGCATCCAGTCGCTTGACCTTGTCGGGCGCAAACTTGGCCAGAACGGCGGCAAAACCATCATGGCGTTCTTCGAAATGGTGAAGGGCTTCATCAAAGAAAACGACGGCGACGAAACACTGAAAACGCAGTTCCTTGACCCGCTTAAAGCTGCCTCAAAAGACCTTCAAACGGCTGCGATGTACTTTATGTCCGACGGCATAAAAAACCCGAACAACGCGCTGGCTGGAAGCTATGATTTCATGCACCTCTTCGGCCACGTCGCCACCGGCCTGATGTGGGCGCAAATGGCGAAGGCGGCGCAAACTGCGTTGGCAAACGGCGCAAGCGACACTGCCTTTTACACCGCCAAAATCGAAACCGGCCGCTATTATATGGCGCGCCAATTACCGATGACATCAACGCATCTTGCACGTATTCAGTCAGGGGCCGATCCGGTGATGACGCTGGAGGCCGACCACTTTTGACCCCGGAGCCGACATGCCCAAACGCCTTCGCCTGACCCGCCGTTTTCCTGTCGCCATGACCGAGGACGGATACCGCCGCCTGAAACGCTTTTCTTCAGAGGCGGGGCTGGACGAAGGCGAGGCTCTCAGCTTCCTCTTCGAGAACTTCAACTCGGTAGTGAATCATGACAACCTCACCACGAGATTGAGATTGTTTAACGCTGAACTAGATTCGAGAAAGAAATAACAATGCGCTTTTTCAATGCCTTATTGGCCTCACTCACGCTCGCCCTGCCCCTCCACGCGATGGAAGCCGCCGATCAAACCCGTCTTGAGACGGCAATCGAAAGCTACGGCGAGAACCTTGAAACCGGCAACTTCAAAGCGATCGTCGACGCCATTCCACCCGGTGTCGTCGAGCTGATCTCAAGCCAAGCCAAGCTGTCTCCCGAGACCGTCCGCACATCGGTCACTGCGCAAATGGCCACTGTCATGGGCGGCGCCAAGGTCGAAAGCTTTATGATGGACTTCGACGCAATGACCAGCGGCACCACACCGGCGGGCACCCAATACGCCTTCCTGCCGACCTCGTCGCGCATCTCGGTCGGGGATGGCCCCGTTCAAACGTCAGAAACTCTGACGCTTGCCATGGACCTTGACGGCATCTGGCACCTCATTCGGATCGAACAAGTGCAACAATACACCATTATTCGCGCGGCCTACCCCGAGTTTGCCGACATCCCGCTCCCCGACTAATCCAAGCCGCCAAGGACCCATCCAACGACGGCGACACATGCCTCACGCGCGTTAATTTCGCATCCTCATCGCGTCGTGATGGGAACCAAAGAGGGTATCAGAGACACCTTTTTGCAGCTCCCCTTGATCGCCCCGTGGGTCAGGCAAACTGCGGGATCGTCCGACTTTGGTCCGAATATCTCACAGACTTATTCCGGTAATGTTGCGACCTAAACCCGATGCGCCGATGCACTTATTGCAACATCCTGGGTCCAGTCGAAACCTCATGCCCATAGATTTGGGCGCCTATTCGGAGAAAATAAATGAAGCTTTCTCATTTGCTACTGACGACATCCTTATGCGCAGTTGCTGCAATGCCGGCTTTCGCTCAGGCCCGCTCGTTCAGTGAAGTTGACCAAAACAACGATGGAATGCTGTCAGAAACCGAGCTTGTCGATGCTTTCGGTGCCTCTGGCGCGAGCAGTATTCTTTTGCGCAGTGACATGGACAAGGATGGATCGGTTAGTATCGCTGAAATCCAAATCTCGCATGATGGCGATGAGTCAGACGACGAAGATGATGACGACGAAGACGATGATGACGAGAATGACGACGACGAGAATGACGACGACGAGAACGATGACGACGAGGATGATGACGACGAAGATGACGACGACGATGATGATGATGATGATGATGATAGTGACGAGTCAGACGACGACTAATCCTCGCTCTCAGCTACTCTAGTGAATGAAACACACCTTGGTATCCGCAAACAATCTTGCGGATACCAGCAACGAACCAGAAAACGAAAAATGGGCTTAGTCATTGAAAATCATCGAACAAACGAAGTATGAAAAGCTCTTTTCAACGCCTTTGTTTCGCTTCAAGGCGACAGATACAAAAAACCTAAACCAAGATCTTCTGGACGAAGGCCGCCGGCTCCGCTTGGCAAGCGAGGGTGTCGCAAAATCCAATCGTGGTGGCTGGCATTCGCCCGGTAACCTGTTCGCCGAGACTGCGCCATGCATTGAAAAACTGCGAGCTATGGCAGAGGCAGCAGTTGTCGAAGCAACGGCAAAAATCGGCAGCAAGTTCGATCCGAAATCATTCAGACTGAAGACCTTCGCATGGATGAACGCAAGCCCGTCCGGTGGCTTCAACGCCCCGCACACACATCCCGGCGCGCACTGGTCTGGCGTTTACTATGTTTCACAGCCCAAAGTCGAAACGGGGTCTTCCGGCAAAATTGAATTCCTCGATCCCCGAAGTGATCTGCCGAATTGGCGGATGCTAAAGGCCCCGTCATTCAACGCCAAAAAGGCAATCCGACCAGAGCCGGGCGAGTTGATCCTCTTCCCGTCCTATCTTGTCCATTGGGTTTACCCGAACGAAACGGATGAAGAGCGGGTTACGATTGCATTCAATGCAACCTTCCGGCCTCTAAAATGAGACACCAAAGGGTGATCTAGGACAGCAAAATCAGAGGCGAAATTCCAAACTGCCTTTGCGGAAAGTAGCGCGATGTCACTTGTCGCGTCCCCACACATCATGGGCTATAAGAGCTGCCTCAACGCGATTGCGCGCGTGCAATTTTCCCATGATTACAGTCATATAGTGCTTGATGGTTTTTTCCTGTAAGTTAAGCGCTCCGGCAACTTCCCTATTGCTCTGACCTTTCGAAACCAATCTCAGGATGTCTTCTTCACGCTTGGTCAGGTCTTCCAAGGGCGATGACGCCTTGCCCTGATCTGCTTGGGACATGAACTTCAAAACACTTGATGCCAACGCCGGAGAGACATGCGCTTCTCCCTTCGCGACACCTTTCAAGACCTTGCGCAGCTCACTGGCCGAAACCCCCTTTAGGATATAGGCAATTGCTCCAAATCGCAGGGCGTCGGCCACATGTTCCTCTTTTTCGGACACTGTCAGCATTGCGAGATATTTTGCGCTGCCTTCGGTCGCAATGCTCTTAACTGCCACAAGCCCGCCGCCCGGCATCGACAGATCAAGCAGCGCAATGTCTGGCTGAGTTTGCTGGGCCAGTTTAATGGCTTCACTCGCAGAACTGGCCGTCCCCACAACGCGAAACTCACCTGTCTCTTCCAGACTGGTAACAACTCCCTCGCGGTAGATCGGGTGGTCATCAGCGATCAGGACACGAATAGTCATTCGGTTTCCTCCGAAAACGGTAGCACCAACCGGATTGTTGTGCCCACACCTAGGTTTGAGTGGATCTCAACCGTTCCATTGAGAGTTTCGGCGCGGTCCGCCAATCCCGGAAGTCCCTGACCGCCATCCTCGCGCACGCCCGTTCGAGACTGCTGATCAAAGCCGCGCCCATTGTCTGAAACGGTGACTTCGATCTTTCCACCGCCCACCATTAACCCAACATTAAGTAGCGTTGCTTCGGCATGACGGGTCGCATTTGCAAGCGCTTCCTGAAGAAATCGGTAGACACAAAGCTTCGTGGCATAAGACGCGCGAATATTCTCATCAGCCTGATCGTCCAAAGTGGCATCAGAGCCAAAAGTTTTATTATGATCGTTAACCGCCTGAGCGGCGCAGGCGGAAAGGCTAAGCATTGCAAGGTCGGGAAGAGCCAGACCACGCGAGATCGCCCGCAATTCGGTCATCGCGTTTGCAAGTGACTTCTTTACGATCTCGGCATCTCCAGACTGTCCAAGCCCCGCCCCCTCCAATCGGAGGCTCGCCAAAGATAAATGCTGTGCTACGCCATCGTGAAGGTCATGCCCGATGCGTTGCATAATTTTCTCAGATTGGGCCGCGGATCTCTGGGCCGCTTGAGCAACGCGCTCTCGCAACACTTCGTTGTGCTTCGAGAGCCTGAGGCTTTCTACAAGCTGCACCTTAACTTGTTCACGCTGTCGTTCGATCATTCTGCTTCCGGCATGGACGATCACAAATAGAGTGACCCAACTCAAGCCAAAGATCTGAATAATAAGCTTCCAGCTATCGCGTCTGGCCATAAGCAACTCTGCGGCCAGATCTTCCGCCCGTTGGTAGAATTCGACGACGGCCAGAACCTCCCCTGTGCGCGCGTCCCGGATTGGCACATAGACCTCCAACAATGGGATACCCAAAGTGCTTTCAGGATGCTCCGCCTGAATTTCCAATTTCTGGAATTGAGCGGCCACCTCGCCGGACCACGCCATCAAAAGCGCGTCGCTTGGCTCATATGTGCGACCGCGAATTTCCGGCCGAAACGAGTCCAAGATTTCGCCTTCTTTGCTCCAGATGTTGTAGGTGACAATGCTATCTCTCAGAATGCCATGCTGAAAGACTTGTTGCAGTGCGATGCGGGCCGAGGCGGAGATACCGGCAGCACCTTCATTATCAAAGGTTTGGCTTGGTATAAGGCTTTCAATATAAAGAGCCGCCGACGCGCCTGAGTTCCGCACGACGCCTTGTTCGATGCGGCTTGAGACCCAACTGCCAACAGCATACGCAGCCAGGATCATAACCAATCCACCGCCCAAAAAGAACTGAACCGACAGTGAGCGGAGTGGAAGCAATAGTGTTCTGAGCACAACTCTCATTCGCCCGTGATGCCCGAAGACATCGCCCATTTCTATAGACTAAGGTCCGTCCAACATCAGGCTAGGCGACGAATGGCGCGCTGGTCGTCTTGCAGGGCCGTTGCACTTTGACCATTCTGGAAAAATTAAGAGGTGAGCGATATCAGCGTCGCGATCCGCACCGTCGCGGATGGCACCCGTACCGCGGTTCAGGAACAGCCCAAATATTGGACCGCCGATCTCAGTGAAACCGCCGGTCCAGATCAATCAAAAGCTAAACTGTACCGACGCTTGTATGCGGTCCGCAGAGACGCTTGTCCCATTGAACAGATCACGGTCGCCCATAATGTACTCAATGCCAGTCGAGGTGTTTTCACGAATTTGATAGTTCGCCGTCAGGTGGATCGTCTCAAGCCGTTCCGTGTCCGTCAGTGCGCCAGCATCAACGTCGCGAAGACCGTATGCACCACCGAAGGTCCAGTCGTTCACCTTTTGGCTGATACCAATAGTTATGCCGTCGGTTTCAACCCCGACACCGCCGAACGTGTCAGCTCCACCAAAGACCATATAGGACCCGATCGCTTCGCCCGTCGTGAACGACGCATTGATGCTACCGCCCTCCCAAAGCTGCGCGTTCCCGCTTAGGTTTATGCCCCAACCGTCAACATCACCACCTGCGGTGGTCACACGCGTGCCGACCGCCGCGAGCTTCGCGAAGTAATTGTCACTCGAATAAAAGACTGCACCTGTAAGGGCCGGTTCGCTGCTGGCTCCGGCTGCCTGTTCGATAGACGTCGAGAACCCAAGACCGCTGGCGCCCGAATGCGTATAGCGCGCCTGCGTTACCCGAGCGAAAGGAATGCCCGCCGGTCCCTGAAAATCAAGGGTCGAGGGATAGCTTTCAATAGGCATAAAGTTCGTCCAGTTGCGTCCAAGGCGAAAATTGCCGACATCCACATAGGCATGCCGCAGACGAAATTGCCCGCCGCCACTTCCGAAGAAATCGCCTTCAAGCACGGCCGTTGCATCGTCCAGCTTGGCCCGTACACCAAGGCGTGACTGAATTGCCTGACCGCGAAAGTTGCTGCCAGTCTCCATACCCGGAACAAGTGAACCAAGTCCAAAGATCGTGGTGCCAAGATCTGAATCGAGATCGTAAATCAAGTCTCCCTTGATATATCCGTAGATCGTCAGCTCGACGCCACCGACCCCAAAGTCGAGTTTCGGTCGTTCCTCAAGTTCGGCAACGCGTGCTTCCAAAGCCGCGATGTTTGCGTTCTGTGCCGCCAGCGGAAGTGCAGCCAAGCACGCTGTCGCGGCTACCGTTCCCATATATAGGTATCTGATTTTCATGGTTTTTCCCCTATTTTTGGTGGACCCTGTTTATGTTTATGGGTCGACAGAAAGGGTGCGACGTACCGGGTTCACTAGCGAATGAAGTTAAGGCGATATGTCGTGACTGATTTGTTTCGGGCCTGTGTTTGGCGCGTGTTGGCGGGCTGATCGAGCCTTTGCCAAACAACACAATCTGGCGCAAACGCTTTGGTAATCCCGTGAAAACGCCACCTGCGCCGTGCTTGATGCCGACCTAACGTCGCGTGATTTCGTGGTTGGCCGCAACGTCACGAATGCAGATCTGTCGTGTTGTGGCTATCTCTGCTACCCAAAGCCCTCTGGTTTTCCGCGCGGACTGGCCCAATATAGATCGCAGGATCGCCCGCCAACCGGGCGCAGTTAAAGAGCCCGCCAACCGGGCGTAGTTAAAGAGCCCGCCAACCGGGCGTAAACGTAGCGCCCGCCGGATCGGGCCTGAATTCAAAGGAACACGCCATGCGCGACGCCTATATCTTCGACGCCGTTCGCTCGCCCCGTGGCAAAGGCCGCGACAATGGCAGCCTGCACGAAGTCACCCCAGCCAAATTGTCCGCCGACATGCTGAACGCCCTGAAATCGCGCAACAACCTCGAAGGCCACGCAGTCGAGGACGTGATCTGGGGCAACGCCACGCAAATCATGGAACAGGGCGGTTGCCTCGCGCGCACCGCAGTCCTCGCGTCCAAACTTGACGAACGCATCCCCGGCCTGTCGATCAACCGCTTTTGCGCCTCCGGCATGGAAGCCGTGAACATCGCGGCCAACCAGATCAAGGGCGGCGCAGGCGAAGGCTACATCGCAGGCGGCGTCGAATGCATGAGCCGCGTCGCCATGGGCGCCGACGGAGCCGCCATCGCCGTTGATCCCTCGATTGCAATGAACACCTATTTCGTGCCGCAAGGCATCTCCGCCGATATCATCGCCACCGAATACGGTTTCTCCCGCGATGACGCCGACGCGCTTGCCGTCGCAAGCCAGAACCGCGCCGCCAAGGCATGGGAAGAGGGCCGCTTTGCGCGCTCGATCATCCCGATCACCGATATGAACGGCCTGCCGATCCTTGACCGCGACGAATACATGCGCCCCGGCACCGACATGCAGGCGCTTGGCGCCCTAAAGCCCGCCTTCAAAGACCAAGGCGAGATCATGCCCGGCTTTGATGCCGTCGCCTTGATGAAATATCCGCACTTGGAGAAGATTAACCACATCCACCACGCGGGCAATTCCTCGGGCATTGTCGATGGTGCCGCAGGCGTCCTGATCGGCTCGAAAGAATTCGGTGAAGCCCATGGCCTGAAACCGCGCGCAGTGATCCGTGCCACGTGCAAAATCGGCACCGATCCCACGATCATGCTGACCGGCCCGGTGCCTGCCACACGAAAAATCCTCGCCGACAGCGGCATTTCAATTGGCGACATTGACCTCTTTGAGGTGAACGAAGCGTTTTCGGCCGTGGTCTTGCGCTTCATGCAAGCTTTCGACATCGATCACTCCCGCGTTAACGTCAACGGCGGTGCCATCGCCATGGGGCACCCGCTTGGCGCATCCGGCGCGATCATCATCGGAACGCTCCTTGACGAAATGGAGCGCACCGACAAAACCTTAGGTCTCGCAACACTTTGCGTCGCCTCCGGGATGGGTGCCGCAACAATCATTGAACGCGTTTAGGAACACTCACCCCGCATCTTGGTCGATGCTGCACACCGGACAAGTCGCAGGAGAAAACAAAATGGCTCAAATGCAATCAACGTTCGAAATCGAAGGCGCCCGCACGAAGGAGTTCCTCGAACGTATCCTGTCCGCCTTTGTTCTGGGTGAGTTTGACGCGCTGGCGGCAGACTTCGACACACCAACTGTGATTTATAGCGCCGCTGGCCTTTTCATTCTCAACAGCCCGGATGAGTTCTCAAAGATTTTTGTCGGCTACAAAAAGTTGCTGGACGACCGCGAAATTGTTCAGTCAAGCTACAGGATCATCGATCAGGGGCCTGTGGTGAACCGACGCCTTAAAGTGACCGCAGAATTCACGAAGTCGCATTTTCAGGGCAATAAAACCGTAAAAAGCACTGTGAAGTTCTTCCTGAGGGTCCTCGGTTGCGGCAACCTGAGGATTGAGATGTTAGAGTACATCAGCCTCCCCGTTGCGGTCGAAGACATCGCGCAGGCGCTCCATTAAACCTGCGAACTTCAATAAACATCGACCTGCCCTGCCCGTGGCAGCACCCTTCATCTAGAACCCAACAAGGCTTAATCGAATGACCGACTTCACCTACGATCTCCACGAAGACGGCGTAGCTGTCATCACTTGGGATGTGCCCGGAAAATCCATGAACGTCTTGTCGCGAGAAGCCTTCGCAACCTTCGAAGACCTGCTCGACAAAGCCTTGGCTGACGACGCCGCAAAGGGCATCGTCATCACCTCCGGCAAAGACACCTTCGCAGGCGGCATGGACCTGAACACGCTGGCCACGATCAAGTCCGAAGGCGGTGACAACCCTGCCCCTGCGCTGTTCGACTTCATTATGAACGGCCACCGTATCCTGCGCAAAATCGAACGCGCGGGCATGGAGCCGAAGACCAACAAGGGCGGCAAACCTGTGGCTTGCGCCATTCCGGGCTTCTGCGCCGGGATCGGCACCGAAATCGCGCTCGCTTGCCACCGTCGCTTTATGGCGGACACTCCGAAAGGTAAAATCGGCCTTCCCGAAATTCTTGTCGGCCTCTTCCCCGGAGCAGGCGGCACCACGCGCTATTCCCGCATGGTCGGCGCAATGAACGCAGCACCCGTCCTGCTCGAAGGCCGAATGCTCGACGCCAAAAAGGCCAAATCCGCGCAACTCATCGACGAAGTCGTGCAACCGCAAGACCTGCTCGCAAGCGCCAAAGCTTGGGTTCTATCCGCCACCAACGCCGATATCGTGAAACCTTGGGACGTGAAGGGCTGGAAAATGCCCGGCGGCGCGCCCTACCACCCGGCGGGCTTCATGACCTTCGTCGGCGCATCCGCGATGATCAACGGCAAAACCAAAGGCGTCTATCCGGCGGCCAAAGCGCTGCTCTCCGCGATCTACGAAGGCGCGCTTGTGCCCTTCGACACCGCCCTCAAAATCGAAGCGCGATGGTTCACCTCGATCCTGATGAACCCGACATCCTCCGCGATGATCCGCTCCCTTTTCATCAACAAAGGGGCGCTGGAAAAAGGCGCCAACCGCCCCGACGTGGCCGACGAGAAAGTGCAAAAAGTCGGCATCCTCGGCGCTGGCATGATGGGCGCGGGCATCGCCTATGTCTCGGCCAACGCAGGCATCGACGTGGTGCTGATCGACCGCGACCAGGACGCCGCCGACCGCGGCAAGGACTACTCTGAAGGCATCCTCGACAAAGGCATCCAGCGCCGCAAAGTCACCGAAGACGAAAAGGCGCAGGTCCTCGCCCGCATCCATGCCACCACCGACCTCAACGCTCTCAAAGACTGCGACCTCATCGTCGAAGCCGTCTTTGAGGACCCGAAAGTCAAAGCCGAGATGACCCAAAAGGTTGAGCCGATCATCGCCAACACCGCGATCTTCGCCACCAACACCTCGACCCTGCCGATCACCGAACTGGCCAAAGCCAGCACCCGCCCCGAGCAATACATCGGCATCCATTTCTTCTCGCCAGTCGACAAAATGCTCCTCGTCGAGATCATCAAAGGCGCGAAAACCGGCGACCGCGCCCTCGCCAAAGCGCTCGACTTCGTGCGCCAAATTCGCAAAACACCCATCGCCGTCAACGACGCGCGCTTCTTTTACGCCAACCGCTGCATCCTTCCTTACGGCAAAGAAGGCATCCGCATGGTTGCCGAAGGCGTTGAGCCCGCGCTGATCGAAAACGCCGCCAAACTCCTCGGCTTCCCGGTCGGACCGCTACAACTCACCGACGACACGACGATCACTCTGAACGCCTCCATCGCGCGCGCCACCAAGGCGGCCCTTGGCGACGCTTATACCGATGACATTGTCGACGACGTCCTGTTCTGGCTCGAAAGCGAAGGCCGCTTGGGCCGCAAGGCGGGCGCAGGTTTCTATGCCTATGACGGGCAAGGCAAACGCGACGGCACATGGGACGGCCTCCACGACAAATACCCGCTGGCCGACGACCAACCCGATCTCACAGAGGTCCAACACCGCCTGATAATGGCACAAGTCCTCGAAGCTGTCCGGTCGTTCGAAGACGGCGTGCTCACCGACATCCGCGAAGGCGACGTCGGCGCGATCTTGGGCTGGGGCTTCGCGCCTTGGTCCGGAGGCCCCTTCTCATGGCTCGACATGATCGGAGCCGCCAAAGCCGTCAAGATCTCCGACGCGCTCACACAAACCCACGGCCCCCGCTTCAAAACCCCGGCCCTCCTGCGCGAAATCGCCGAAAGCGGCGACACCTTCTACGGCCGCTACGGAGGCGGAACGGCAGCCAAGGCCGCCTAAACCTAACGTTTCACGCTCTTAAAAATGCTAAGGTCGATTGCCCCGCAATCGCCCACCGGCAGTATGTTGTCCGATCGTCTGCTTAGAGCCTTTATGGTCTTGTAAGATTAGCTTAGCTACTATCCTTGCAAAAGGCATTAGCACGGTAATTACGTTGGCTCCCAAATCAAACACATTAGGCGAAGAACTCTCCGGGGGTTCTGCCCCAAATCAAGACCTCACTATTGGCGTATGGTTGAACTACTCACTGCAAAGGCTCCTATACTCGGGCCTGTTGGCCTGCGTATCTGCGCTGATATTGTTGTGGGTCTTAGAGCGGCCAGACGTGGACACGGCCCCCGCTTTGATCCTCCTGTTTGCACTAACTATCTTCTGGTGGTTTGTGGATCGCACAGTTCGCGGCAACAAACAGCACTTCTTGTTGGCCAATGATCGTCAGGGCTTCATGCATGGCCTGAGACTGGATGAGAAAACTGTCGTGTTTGATGGAAGCAATATTTACCATCTCGGGCATGACAACAGATTAGACGCCCAACCACTTGGCGAGATTGCTCATCAGCTTCGCTCACAGGGATACCGTATTATTTGTTTCTTTGACGCCAATATTTTTCACACACTTGGTGAACACGGGGCTTTCCATAGGGACAAACGCCATTCACTGGCGATGCTTGAGCTTATTTTTGGGCTCAAAAAAGACGAAATCTATGTCGTGCCTAGCGGCGTTCAGGCAGATAAATACATTTTGGAATGTCTCAAGTATATGCCAATTTCCTTTGCCGTAACCAACGACAAATATCGTGATTACGCAAGCCAGTATCCAACTGTGATGAAGGATAACCTTTGGCGCAAAGGCGTGGTGGTTTCAGGGAATGAAGTCAGGTTGCTTCATCATTGACCGGAAGACCGACAAATGTGAATTGTAAACGGCAGCTTAATCCGCAAAGACACCCACACCCCCCAAACGAAAAAGGCCGCCCCAAAGGACGGCCTTCCCAAGTCTCACAACCCAAGAACGATTAGTTCTGAGCGTAATATTCGATGACCAGATTTGGTTCCATCTGAACCGGATACGGCACATCGCCAAGACCCGGCGTGCGAACAAACGACGCCGTCATCTTCGAATGGTCAACTTCCAGATAATCCGGAACATCGCGCTCGGGCAGACCTGCCGCCTCAAGAACCAATGCCATCTGCTTGGAACGATCACGTACTTCAACCACATCGCCTTCGCGCACACGGTACGATGGAATGTTGACGCGCTTGCCGTTCACCGTCACGTGGCCGTGGTTCACGAACTGACGTGCAGCAAATACAGTCGGTACGAACTTCGCACGGTACACAACCGCATCAAGACGACGCTCCAACAGACCAATAAGGTTCTCGCCAGTGTCGCCCCTCACACGAGCAGCTTCAACGAAGATGCGCTTGAATTGCTTTTCCGTCAGGTCGCCGTAATAGCCCTTCAGCTTCTGCTTGGCACGAAGCTGAAGACCAAAGTCCGACAGTTTGCCCTTGCGACGCTGACCGTGCTGTCCGGGGCCATATTCACGGCGGTTAACAGGGGATTTCGGACGACCCCAGATGTTTTCACCCATCCGGCGATCAAGTTTGTATTTGGCAGACGTGCGTTTGGTCACGGCTGATCTCCTTCTTAGAGCGTCCCCATATCGGGAACTATGAAGGGCGTTGTCCTCTGGCCTGCGGCGATCTTTTCAAATCGCTTGTGCCTGACAGGGAACCTCTTGCGAGGGCCACCAACACCAATGAAGTCCGCTCCTTAAAGCGACCCCTCCGCCCTGTCAATGCTCAGTAAAATCAGCGCGCGCGTCAAAACGGCCAGGCCACCTGAAACGTGCCGACAATCTGCCCCTCTGGCTGCGCTTCAAACTCTTCACTCAGCCACGCAATCCCGTAAAACACATCCCACGGATCGGCCCCGTAATGCACACCCGCCCGCACCCGCTTTCTGATGGGCGTCAACTCGTATCCAAGCCCCTCCGGCAGATAAATGCTGTCCACAACCCGCGCCACATCCGCGCCCACCACAACACTAAACCCGGTATCACCGCCCAAACCAACCGGCACCCGGTGGCCCGTTGTCACGGCACGCACCATCTGATCACCGCGCCCAAGACGCCCGAACGTCACATCGAAACCGGCCCGCACGTAATCCTCCGACCCGATCTGTGCCTCGGCAAACGGCCTGACACGACTGCCGCCAACCTCGAACACCCGGCCCACCTCACCGCTCAGATCAATCCGCGCGGTATCCTCGATCTGGAACCCGTCAAGCGTCGGCACCGTAAACCCAAGCACCTTGTGCAACTCCTGCTGCAAACTCAAAAGCCCGGTCTGCGGCCCCACAACCACAAGATCAGCCCCCCCCCGCACCTCAAACGCCCCGCGCGTCGCGTACGAATGCACCCCAAACGCCAAAATGCCCGCATGACGGCGATCACCGGGCTCAGGCGCCTCCAAATCCGCAGGCGTCAAAATGTCCGTCCGCAGCCGATACTCCAACAACTCCCCGAACCCCGCCGGAGCCTGCCCCGTCCACGCCGGACCGTAAAACGTGCCGAACTGCACCGACGAACTTTGCCAGCGGTCCAGAAACTCACCAATGGAATCGTTGGAAATCGCAAGAGACCAGCCAAGCCGCTCCCCCGCCTGCGCCGCCGCCCCGGCAACCAAAGCCGCCACCAAAACACCCACCCGCCAGATTGCCATGGATCAAAGCCCCTCTTGCCAATTGCTACGGTGATAGGCCCGACAATCCGCCTTGTCTATCGACGCGAAAGGCGGTCAACTCGACGCGAAACAGGAGAAACCCCATGCCCATCAAGCTCGCCGCCGCTCTGGCCTTCGCCGTCATCGCCCTTTCGGGCTGCGTCCCAGTCGCCGTCGGCGCAGTCGGAGCCGTCGCCGCAGACTCGATCGCCGAAGACAACGGCAAAGATTTGTTCTGAGCGCTTAAAGCAAAATCGCCAACACGCTCGCCAATCCGGTCAGCCCGACCAGCACGTTTGAGGCCAACTTCAACCTCAGGATATCGCGCGCCATCACGCCCGCGCCGTACCCGGTCGCCTGAAATTCGTCGGACATGTCGGCTTTAAGGTTGTGGACATCGTCAAGCGCCGCCCCCCCGGCCAACACGCCGTAGGCCGTGACGGTGATCGACAGCACCATCAACGGAGCCGAATAATCGCCCGGCCCGAAATGCAGCACGCCGCCGATGACGGCAAAGGCGAAAATAACCGTGCGCATGATGCCGGAGTATTCAGCCGTGCGGGCGTGGACGATGGTTTGGCGGAGTTCTGGTGTCATGGGGTGTGGTCCTTTGGGTTTGTGTGGGGCGGAGTTTGGGGGAATGAGGTGGGGGAATGACCCGAGGAAGTAAATGAAAATTACCTAACTACTACTTTAGTGGCTCTACAAGCATCTCGCTATGATCGACTTTTGCCCTGAAAATCTTAAAGTTGGTCGGCAATACTTCCATGATACTATCCAAGTCATGAAAATTTGGAGCTAAGATGATTCCATCGGGCTGTAATCCAACTAGCGGTGCATACCCTGGCTTTAGGCCAAAGTCGTAAACTCTGAACTCCTTTTCATACTTCCAAACTTTGCTTTTTGACAAAAAGAAAGAGTCAATCGGTGCGCGAAACCAGCCATCACGCAATGAAGCCCCAAGCGTCATTTGGACATTCGGATCGGAGAAGTTCAACTCAAATTCGCTAAAAAAATGCTGAAGCAGACATATGGAGAGCATATCGGAATATCCAACCGTAGGGCCTTTTTTTGAATATCTGACTTTCTCCGGCAAATACGGAGAGTAACCTTGGGCGGAATAAAGCGTCGCATGCGGCTTATATAAAATACAGAACCCCTCGTTATTGGTGTAATGCGCCCACATCCTAGGATCGTTAACCCGACTGCAAAATGACGCACATCTAAGATTCGATCTGATTGCAGCTGGAAAATGATTTGG
>RCMY010003340.1_pt1 | contig 15384 bp, 9 predicted proteins | sample 2041341 | NCBI WGS metagenome assembly RCMY01 (sample SAMN09708234, study PRJNA481090) | Marine sediment metagenome, whole genome shotgun sequencing project.
ACCCAATGGATGATCGGCCGATACAAGACCCTACGTGGCGACCTCAACGCCATCGACGACCCCGAGGAACGGTACAAGGCGCTCGGCAAGGACGCGAAAGCATCGGTCGCATTGCGCAACATCGCCACATATTTCGTCAAGTCGAACCGTACGGGATACCCGTCGAACAACACCGAAACCATCACCGTGGGAACATTGGACCATGCCGAAGCGGAACGGCAGTTCGCCGCGCGATTCGACTTCGACGACATCCTCGACGCCTACAACGCCATCGACGGCAACGCTCCGATCTCCCGCGACGAACTCATCGCCATCATGGGCGCGCTCGTCGACGGCTGGCCGGAAACCGGCATGAGCGACCGGCTCACCGTACGCCTGTCGGGCAGAATCGACCGTCTTGAACACCGCCGTACCGCAGACGGCCGCGAACAGGTACGGCTGATCGACTACAAAACCGGCAAAGTGCCAAACGGACGCTCCCTGTTCAGCGACCTGCAGCTCGTCTGCTACCAGCTGGGCCTCGCATTCCCGGAACACGGCGGAAAACGCGGCGCGCAGGCGATCGCAGCCATGCCGGACATCACCCAAAGCGCCCTGTTCCACGTCATGGAATACGCGGCACCCGCGCCACGCAAAGGGCAAGGCGACGAAGCGTACCACCAGCAGGCGCTGTTCGCCGGCGGAAGCATCAACGCGGGCGATTTCATACCCCGCAAATACGTGCCCAAAATGGCCAGCGTCTTCACCAGCGGCCTCGACGACGTCGAACGGCCGGCGCAGGTCAGCGAAGAACATTGGAAGCAACTTCTGGAATCGCGGTCGAAGATGACGGTATGGTCGCTGACCATGATCTCCCGCGTCTTCTATGCGGCCGCGGCGAGCCGGGCCACCCGCATCACCGCGCGTCCGACCGTGGAACACGTCGGATACTGCAGAACGTACGGCAGTGGGGTCTGCCCGGCCTGCCAAGGCGAGCAGAACACCGTATTCGAAAGGACCGTGGCATGAACGGGAGTAACGGTATGAACGGAAGCATGTCAACGAACGGGGCCACAGCAAAGGGCGATGCGATGGGCACTGTGCCGGCCGCCACGCCGAAATTCACCGACAGTCCGGAACAGGCCGCCGTCATCCAAGCCCCCTCATACGAGGACGTGGTCGTGGTGGCGGGCGCCGGCTCCGGCAAAACCTACCCCATGACCCGCCGCATCATCACCCTCATCGACCAGGGCATCAGTCCCGAGAAGATTCTGGGCCTGACCTTCACACGCAAAGCCGCCTCCGAACTGCTTTCGCGCGTCTCCGCTGCCGTGACACGCAACCAAGCCGGACGCGGTACACGCGTCGCCTTCCTCAAACCGGAAGTCTCCACCTATGACGCGTTCTTCCAAACCATCGTGCGCCAATACGGCCTGCTCGTCGGCTTCGACCAAAACACGCAGCCATTGAGCGAAGCCGGAGCGCTGCAGCTCATCCACACCGTGCTCGACAAGCACATGGACCAGCTCATGGCCTTCGACCAAGGCGGCGACGAACTCGGCAAATTCTCCACCATCGCCGGCAACGTGTTCACCCTATCCAACGCCATCGCAGGAGCCATGATCGGCAGCGACTGCACCAGCTTCGACGAAGCCGTGGAACGCGTGCGCGCATGGGATAAGGCGTTCGTGGCGCAAGTGGCCAAAGCGCTTGAAGACGAGGACGTTCCCGATGACGAGCCGAAAGTGGGCAAGGCTCCGAAACAGAAGAAAAAGGAATCCGACACCGCCTTCGAAACCCGCATGCGCGAATACCGCGCCCAATGCCACCAACTCTGCGTCTACAAGACCGCGCAATTGGCCGGCACGGCCCGCAAACGCGACCTGCTACTCGACCTCGTGGCCGACTACCACGCCGAAAAACGCGCCCTCAACATGGCCGAATTCAGCGACTTCACCATCGCCGCATTCCAACTCGTCACCCGATTCCCCTCCATCGGAGCCACCTACCGCAAACGCTACACGCACGTGCTGCTCGACGAATACCAAGACACCTCCACCACGCAGGCGGCCCTCCTGACCGCACTGTTCCACGCCGATTCCACCCATCGCAGCGCGGTGAACGCCGTCGGCGACCCCTTCCAATCGATCTACGCATGGCGAGGAGCCAGCCCAGGCGCATTCCGCATGCTGCAACACGACTTCGGCCACGACGCCACCGACAAGCCCTACACGCTGACCGTCACCCGACGTAACTCGCGCATGGTGCTCGAAGCGGCCAACAATCTGACGAAACCATTGCGCCTGCCCGCCAGACGTCGCGGCAGCTCGCTTATGCGCGAAGTGGACGTGCCCCCGCTCGCCAACATCGACAATGCCCCCGAAGGTACGCTCGGCGTGCTCGGCTACGCCACATTCGGCCAGGAAATCGACGCCATCGTACGCTTCGCCAAACAAGCGATCGCACTGCACACGCCAACCGAAAACGAGCTCGCCGACGGAGCCAAAGACAACCGTCCGCACGTGGCGCTCCTGTTCCGCTCCAAAACGCAGATGCCAGCCTACGAGGACGCACTGGAACAAGCCGGCCTCACCACACTCGTCGTCGGCCAGGCCGCACTCCTGGAACGTCCCGAAATCAAAGACATCCTCGCCCTGCTGCACGTCGTATGCGACCACACCGACAGCGCCGCGCTCATGCGGCTGCTCGCCACGCCACGATTCGGTCTGTCCGCCGACGATCTGCAGGCGCTCGCCGGCATCGCCGAACGGCTCAACACCGCGCAACGCTACCGCGCGCTCGTGTCGGCCGGCATCGTGGAGGCGGATGCGAATCCGTCCGACGCCGACATCCGCGCCACCGTGCGCGCCTACCGCGACCAAGTGCCCAACGCCGTCTTCCTGATCGACGTGCTGCTGCGCGGCGATCTGCGGCACCTCGTCGACGGCGTATTGAGCCGTACGGGAGCCGCGAGCGTCATCCACGCCGGTCGCGTCATCCAACAGGTGCAGCGCACGGCCGGCCATCCGTTGCCGGAAGTGGTACGCACGGCCATCACCGCGCTCGGACTGGACATCGACCTGCTGCTCGCCGAACGGATGCGGCATCCGGATGCCGGCAATCGTGCCACATCGCATGCCGCTTCGTCACTCGACGCGATGCTGTCTCTGGTGGACACCTACTTGCAGGAAATCGCCGCGCAGGGCACGCCAAGCCTGCGCGCGTTCATCTCGTGGGTGGATTCGCTGCGTGACGCGTCCGACGACAACGCCACCGCACCAGATACCCCCGTCGATGTGGTGCTCATGACCGTGCACCAGTCGAAAGGCCTGGAATGGGACGCCGTGGCCGTGGTCGGCATGCGCGACGGCACCTTCCCGTCCAGTCAAGGCGACCACCTGAGCGTCAAAACGGACGAAGACCATCCGGGCGGTCGGCGCGACGGCGTATGGGAGCCGCCGGAATACTTCGAAAAAGCCCACACTTGGCTGGAAGACCCGTCCGCGGTGCCGGTTCCGGTGCGCGCCGACGCGGATATCCTGCCACGATTCCCGCACGACGCGCCCATCGGGGGCAATCCCGTGGAATCGCTCGACGGATTGGACGATGCGGAAGTGATCGACGACGAGGTGTTCGGCACCTTGCGAACCATGGCCGTCGACGATATGGAAGGAATGGATCCGGCAAGCCTGTACCTGACGCAACAGGAGGAATACGGCCGCCGACTGCACGCCGACGAACGCCGTCTCGCCTACGTGGCGTTGACGCGCGCCCGCTACGAGGCGCTGCTCGTATACAGCGGATGCAACGAGACGAGCCGCGACTCCCGCCTGGCGGAGGGAAAGAAAAGCGCCGCGCCGTCGAATTTCTGGCTGGAGACGCGCGATTCGATGAACGGAATCGTCACCGCGGTACGCGAACCGGACAACCTGTCCGACGATGTGGACGGCTCCCCGCACACGCTGGGACTTGACCTGCCCGACGGCTATTTCGTAGGCGAACACGCCCGCGATTTCGAGAATGCCGTGGTGGGCGATGCGTGGAACACGCCGCTCGAACCGGTCTCGGACGACCATACTTTGCCTTGGCCGTGCGATCTGAGCGCCGATGTCGCCGACAAGCTGCGTGCCGCGGCCGAACAGGTACGTGCCGTCGAATCCGACGAACCGAATATCGCTGAATCCACGGGAACGCAGGGCGACGTTGCCGATGAATCCGCCACGCCATCGCCGGAAACCGGAAACTCACTGCTGCGTCTCGCCAAACTGCTCGTCGCCGACGAACATCTCATGCCGGAACCGGACGCGGCTGACGCAGGCGAATCGCAGGACGCCTTCGACGAGGCCGTGCGTGCCAAAGGCGAACGTATCCTTGCTGCCGGCCGCCAAAACGTCACCTCGCTGCAAGCGCGCGCCGGCTCCATGGGCGAGCGTGACTCCCGCGCCTACTGGCGTGGTCTGGTCCGTCCGATTCCGCACGTCGCCTCGCCGGCGGCACAGCTCGGCACGCGGTTCCACGCATGGGCTGAGCGTTTCATCATGGCGGATGCGGACGTCGACGGCATCGGCGGTACGGAAGGTGCTGCCGGCATGGCCGCGCAGTCGCGTGCGGAACTGATCGCATTGATAGGTGATACGCAAGTCGACGCGGACAACGGCGGCGTGCAATCGCAGGACGCACCATCGCAGGACGCCCAATTGCGAGACGAACGGAAACTGGCCGCTTGGCAGCGTCGTCTCGTCGCCTCGCCGTGGGCAAAACGACGTCCAGCATGGGCGGAACGCCAGCTCGTCGTCGACATGCCCCAGCTCGGCACCATCGTCAACGGCAAACTCGACGCGGTGTTCTTCGGCGGTCTCGACGAAACGGACGAGACGAAACGCTACACCGTGGTCGATTGGAAAACCGGCGTAAAACCACGCAAACCGGACGAAATCAAGGAGAAGCTCGCACAGCTCGACCTGTACCGCCTGCTGCTCGCGGCGATGGAAGGGGTGCCGTTGGATGCAATCGACGCCTGTCTCTACTATGTGAGTGAGCCTCACGAGGCCGATCGGGAGCTTGACGCCCTCGACAAAACAGAAGAAGAGATCCTTGCCGAGTTGAGCTACGGAATTCCGCAGCAATCCGACAACGACTAGTGCCGGTGCGCAATGGCTCCTTGACCGAAGAAAGCGGGGGAGCGGCGCTTTCCGGCCTGCCTGCGGGAGAAACCGCTATGCAGGCAGCGTTGTGGAGGAACGCCGCTACCCTCGTGCAGCATGTGTGGGCGGGCGCACATGCCGGACGCAACGACAGTTAAGGAGTGTTTGATATGGCTGCGAACAGCGCAACCGCAATCCCGAACGCCGGCATGGGTGCCGGAACAAACAACGCATCGGCAATCGTCTTCCGTCCCATCGTCTGGGGCGATCTGGACGCGGTGGTCGACCTGTTCGACCGTACCTGGCCGCAGGATGTGGACAAGGTCGGCGCGGACATGTCGCGGCTGATCTCCCGATATTTCGTGCTGCACTACCTGCTGCCGACCACGTTCGCCAACGGCGCGTTCGCCGCCGACGGCACACTCGCGGGCGTCACGTTCATCCGCGTCGCCGGCGAGGCGCCGCAGCTCGACGAAATCGAAGTCGGCGAGGAAATGAAGGCCTTGGAACGCCGCATCGACGCCGATCCGGAGGCCGCCAAGCATATGGCGGCGCTGAAATCCGGCTTCTCGGTGGAACTCGATCTGGAACGCGAAGGGCGCGCCAACGAAACCACCATGGGCGAGCTGGAACTGTTCATCGTCAACCCCGACGTGCGCGGCCACGGTGTGGGCGGGCAGCTTTGGAGACGCATGCAGGAGCATTTCGCCGCATGGGACGTGCCCGCGTTCTACCTGCACACCGATTCCGACTGCGACGTGAGCTTCTACGACCACAAGGGGTTGGACTGCATCGCGCACCGCACGGCAAGCGAGACGGTCGCCCGGCTCGGCGGCAGCGCCGACGGCGAAGTGCCGCCACTGTTCGACGACATGTTCATCTACCGGGGAAAGGTGACGGCGTGACGAGCGCGAAACCGCAATCGCAATCGCACGAACCGCACGAATCGCAGAAAACGCAATCGCCATACGCGCAGCTTTTCCGCATTCCCGGCACGAAGGCGTTCTGCGTGTCCGGAGCCATCGCGCGACTGCCGATGTCCATGATGGGCCTCGGTATCGTGCTCGCGCTCAACCACATGTACGACAATTGGACGATCGCCGGCGTGATGAGCGCCGCGTACGTGCTCGCCACCGCCGCGGTCACGCCGCTGTACGCGCGCCTGTTCGACCGGTTCGGCCAGCGCAAGGTCGGTCCGGTGATCCTGACGGTGCAGGTCATCGTCATGCTGGGCTTCGCGTTCGCCGCACTGATGCGCGTGCCGATTCCGCTGCTGTTCGTGCTTGCCGTGGTCATGGGCATGACGCAGTTCTCGTTCGGCGCGCTCGTACGCACCCGTTGGGCGTACGTGCTCGACCGCGCCGACAAGGAGGACCTGCTCAACACCGCGTATGCGCTCGAATCCGCCATCGACGAGATCGTGTTCATCTTCGGGCCGATTCTGGCGGCTTTCCTGGCCGCGTCCGTGCATCCCGTATCACAGCTGTTCGTGCCGACCCTCGCCTGCGCGTTCGGCGGTGCCGTGTTCTTCGCATTGCGTGACACTCAACCGCCGGTATTGCGCGAAATCACGGTCGTCGCGGCCGGTACGGACGATGCTGACGTGCGATTGGCGGCCGGCGGTGCCGCTGGTGCCGCGGTTTCCGCGGACCGTTTCGATTTGGATCGGCTCAAGACGGGCGATCGCGACCGCAGGAAACGCAACGTGCTCACCTATGCGGGTGTGCTGCCGCTCCTCGCCGTGTTCATCGTGTTCAACATGGCGTTCACCGCGTTCGACACGTCCATGACCGCCGTCATGAAATCGCTGCACCTCGACTCCGTGCTGGGCGTGCAGCTGGCCATGCTGGCCGTCGGCTCCTGCATGGGCGCGCTGGTCTTCGGCTCGCGCGAGCTCAAAGGCTCCCGCTGGCGTCACATGATCATGTTCCTCGCCTTGATGACCGTCGGCTTCGTGGTGATCCACCTGTGCCAGGGCAACCTGATCGTGATGGGACTGGTGGAGATCCTCACCGGCCTGACCATTTCGCCGGTATTCGCCTCCGGCAACCTCCTCGTCAAGGAGACCGTGCCCGAGGAATCGCTCACCGAAGGCCTGTCCTGGGTGAGCACCGCCGGCACGATGGGCGCGTCGTTCGGCTCCATGATCACCGGCATCGTGCTCGACCATTTCGATCCGGGCGTGGGATTGAGCCTGCCCGCCGTGTTCGTGGGCTGTTCGATTCCGTTCGCGCTGATCGGCTGGCTGCTGGTGCGCCGCCGCGGCTGACCGACGTTCGATCGTCAAGCGTCATAGCCGCCTGCCTCCGCGTCGAAGCGTCTCTTTAGATTCATAAGTGGAACACGTTATGGACGCGGACACGCGATTTCGAACACATGCGCACGGCAAACGTACGACATGCGCAACATGCGCGTCCGCGAAAACATCAAGGAGCTGCAATGATCAAGGTTTCCGTAGTCGGCGCCAAAGGCCGTATGGGCTCGCATGTGGTCGACGCCGTCGATTCCGCCGCCGACACCGAACTCGCGCTCGCGCTCGACGCAGGTGACGACCTGACCGCCATCACCCCCGAAAACACCGACGTCGTGGTGGAGTTCACCGTGCCGAGCGTGTCGCTGGGCAATGTGCTCGCCCTCGTCAAGCAGGGCGTCGACGTGGTGGTCGGCACCACCGGCTGGACCGAAGAGAAGCTCGACCAGGTGCGCGCCGCGCTCGCCGCGGCCCCGCGTGAGGGCCAGAGCGTGTTCATCGCGCCGAACTTCGCCATTTCCGCGGTGCTCGCCGACCATTTCGCAAAGGTCGCGGCGCCGTATTTCGAATCCGCGGAAGTCATCGAACTGCACCACCCGACCAAGGTGGACGCTCCGTCCGGCACCGCTTTCCACACTGCGCAGGGCATCGCCGAAGCGCGCAAGGCGGCCGGCTTGGGTCCGGTTCCGGACGCCACCGAAACCGATGGCGGCTCCCGCGGCCAGGTGGTGGACGGCATCCACGTGCACGCCGTGCGTCTGCGTGGCCTCAACGCCCATGAGGAGGTGCTGTTTGGCAACTCCGGCGAACAGCTGACCATCCGCGCCGACAGCTTCGACCGCATCTCCTTCATGCCGGGCGTGCTGCTGGCCGTGCGCAAGGTCTCCACCGGAACCTACCCGGGTCTGACCGTCGGCCTCGACCACTTCCTCGACCTGTAATCGTATTTTTTCAAACTGCCGACGGGTGCATGTGTCTCCCGTCGGCAGTTTTTTTATGGCGGATCTGTTCCGATTATTTGGCAAGGCGTGCGATGGCGGCGCTGACTTCCGCCAGCTTTTCGTCGGCGACGGTACCGCCCTCCGCCGCGGCTTTGGCGACGCAATGGTGCAGATGGTCGTCAAGTAACAGTAGCGCCACCGACTTCAGCGCGCTGTCCGCTGCGGAAATCTGTGTCAGAATGTCGATGCAGTATTCGCCGTTTTCCGTCATCTGCCGAATGCCGCGCACCTGCCCTTCGATGCGATTCAATCGTGCGATGATCCTCTTCTGGTCGCTTGCGTACCCATGTTGTGTGGCGTTCATATCGTCCTCCTCGCTGCGCTGAAAATTTTATCTACGGCTGAAGTTTGCTCGTCCCTCTTGCCAATATACCCTATAGGGGTATATTGTGATGGTGTTTGCCGAAATCGAAAGCCAATTACGGACGGAAGGCGGCTGGAATATGCACATCGCAATCGCGCTTATTATGGCGCTGCTCGTCACGGCGGGCGTGCTGTGGTTCTTCTTCGCACCGCGCAAAGCATATCGTGCGCCGTTGCGCGACGGCGTGCAGGAAGCGGTCGTCGAAGTCAAAGGCGGGTATAACCCAGCCGTCATCGAAGCCGAAGCGGGCATGCCGTTGCGGCTGATCTTCGATCGCAAGGAAGACGGCGAATGCTCGTCGCATGTCGTGTTCTCCGATTTCGGGGTCGATCTTGCGTTGCCCGCCTTCCGCACGACCACGCTGACGCTTCATCTCGACCAGCCGGGCGAGTATCCCTTCGCATGCGGTATGAACATGCTGCACGGCACGTTGCGCATACTGCCGGGAAAGCATGCAAGTGTCGGTGCCGCCGCCGGTTCCGCGGTTGGTTCCGTCGGCGCCAGTATGTCCGATTCCGGCAATTCGGACATTCGCGCGACTGCTGACGGTGCCCACGCATCCGGTTCCGCGGAAACAGGCGTGCAATGCGCGCAAAAAGGCGCCGTCCAAACGTCCGGTTCGGGTGATTCGGGCAAATCGCGCGGATCGGAATCGGAAATTCGCGCCCTCATCACCCGTCTTATCGTGGCGGCCGTCTGCACGATTCCGGTATTCGGCTCCACCATGCTCATGCTGTATCCGATGCCGAACTGGCTGCAGTTCCTGCTGATGCTGCCAATCGTCGGCTATGCGGCATTGCCGATTTTCCGCAGCGGTTTCGCCGCGATCGCCCACCGCTCGCCGGAGATGAACGCGCTCGTCAGCCTCGGCGCGCTGGCCGCATTCGCCTACTCCTGCGTGGTCACCTTCGCACCGAACGTCCTGCCCGAGAACGCGCGCGAACCGTATTTCGAAGCGGTCGGTGTGGTCGTCACGCTTATGCTTGTCGGCCAGCTGCTCGAAGCGCGCGCCCGCAAAGGCACCGGTGAAGCCATGCGCGCATTGGCGGGTCTGCAACCGAAAACCGCCCGCGTGGTGCGAGACGGCAAGGAAACCAGCATCGCCATCGATGACGTGCGCGTCGGCGACATCATCGCCATCCGCCCCGGCGAGCAGCTGCCGGTCGACGGCATCGTCATATCCGGCAGCTCCACCGTGGACGAATCGATGATCACCGGCGAAGCCATGCCGGTCGCCAAAACCGAGGGCAGCGAAGTGACGGGCGTCACCATCAACGGTGGTGGCTCGCTGCGGTACCGCGCCACGAAAGTCGGCAAGGACACCGTGCTCGCGCAGATCATCGGCATGGTGGCCGCCGCACAAAGCTCGAAAGCCCCCGTGCAACGATTGGCGGACCGTATCTCCGGCGTTTTCGTGCCGATCGTGGTGCTCGTCGCCGTATGGTCGTGCGCATTGTGGTTCGCGTTCGGCCCCGAACCGCGTGTCACGCACGCGCTGGTCGCCGCGGTATCGGTGCTGCTGATCGCCTGCCCGTGCGCGCTCGGACTGGCGACTCCGTTGTCGGTGACGGTCTCGACTGGCCGCGCGGCTCGCATGGGGGTGCTGGTCCGTTCCGCCGAAGCGTTGGAAACATGCGGCAAAGTCAATGCCGTCGTATTGGATAAGACCGGCACGATCACCGCCGGCAAACCCACCCTTACCGATGTGCTGCCGTTGGGCGTGTGGCATCGGCGTCCCGATGATTTGCTGACGATTGTCGCCGCCGCCGAACGTGATTCCGAGCATCCGCTCGCTGCTGCGATCGTTGCCGCAGCTGCGGAAAAAGCCGACGTCGCGGACGTTGCGGAACTCGCGCAAACCACCGATTTTCAGGCGATTGCCGGCCGTGGCGTCACCGCGCGTGTCACCTTCCGCGGTCTGCCGCACACCGTCGCCGTCGGCAACACCGACCTGATCGACGACCTTGACGTCAACATGCCCGACGTTACGTCCGATACCTCCGAAATTGCCTCCGAGACCATCCACGATACGAACCTCGACGCCATCATCGCCGACATGGAACTCCTGTCGCAGCAAGGCAAAACGCCGATCCTAGCGGCCATCGACGGCCATCTCGCCGGCATCGTCGCCGTCGCCGACGTGCCGAAAGCCGACTCGCGCCAAGCCATCGAACTGCTCCGCAAACGTGGCGTCGAAGCCGTCATGCTCACGGGAGACAATCCGACCACCGCACGCGCCATCGCAAGCCAGGTCGGTATCGACGAACGTCATGTGATCGCCGGCGTGCGGCCGGAACGCAAGGCCGACGAAATCGCAAAACTCCAATCGCAAGGCTATACGGTGGCGATGGTCGGCGACGGCATCAACGACGCGCCCGCCCTCGCCCGAGCCAACGTCGGATTCGCCATCGGCACCGGCACCGACGTGGCCATCCAATCCGCCGACGTGACACTGATGGGCGGATCGCTGATGGGACTCGTGCACGCGCTCGACCTGACGCATGCCGCCATGCGCAACATCGCGCAAAACCTCGGCTTCGCACTCGGCTACAACAGCATCGGCATCGCGATCGCGGCCGGCGTGCTGTATCCGTTCACCGGAACGCTGCTGAATCCGATGATCGCCGGCGCCGCGATGGCGTTCTCGTCGTTGTGCGTGGTGACGAACGCAAGCCGGCTGCGCCTGTTCGATCCGGACGCGGAGGCGGCGAAAAACAAGACGTATCGGGTACGCAAGCCCGATCCGAGCAAAAATAATGGCAACCAGCACAGTCGGAAAGGAACGATCATGGGACTGTTCAGCGATCACAAGGCCAAGAAGGAAGCCGAGAACATGGGCGCGATGGGCGCCGGACACTGCTGCGGCGGTCATGACGGCCACGGCATGGCTTCGAATATGGGCGATTCCGCGGCGAACGTTGCGAAGGACCCGGTCTGCGGCATGACCATCGACCCGTCCACCGCTGCGGCCACCCGCGAATACGGCGGCGTCACCTACTACTTCTGCAACCCCGGTTGCGCCGACAAGTTCGCCCAGAACCCGGCCGCCTACCTGGGCTGAGACCTGATTCTCGTCCGTCCCCAATCTGCCGACATCGAATGACATCCGGCCGTCGGCGGGTTGGGGATTTTTGTTGAATGGTTGATTTACGGATTCCGATTCACGGACGAACGATAAGATTCCCCTCCCGCACTCCGGAGAGCGCGTCCCGCCCCGCTACAAACGTGCGCGTGACGACGCCGTTAAGCGTCATGCCATCGCAGGCGCAGATCGGATTGCGGCTTTCCAAAGCGGTAGCATCCACAACAAACCGTTCGTACGGGCGAATAATCGCCAAATCGGCCCGCAATACCGGCGTTATATCGCCACGATCGTCAAGTCCCACAAGCCGTGCGGTGTTGCACGACATCCACCGCACGACGTCGGCCAAACTCAAGCCGCGCCGCATCGCACCCGTCAACACCGCGCGGAATCCGACCTGCAGACTGGAAACGCCACCCCACGCGGTGGCGAGCGTGCCGGCTTTCATATCCGCGCTGGCCGGGGAATGATCGGTGACGACACCATCCAACGTGCCGTCGGCAAGCCCCGCCCATAGCGCGTCCTGCTCATGCAGATCACGAATCGGCGGACAGCATTTGACCGCGGTGGCGTTGTCGGGAATATGGTCGCAATCCAACGTGAGGTAATGCGGACAGGTCTCCGCGCTGACCGGCAGTCCTTCGGCCTTCGCCCGCCGCAGCACGTCCACGCTCAGACCGCTGGACACGTGCAGAATATGCGTGCGGCAGCCGGTGCGTGCCACCAGCCGTACGATCTTGCGCACCGCGTTCGCCTCGCATTCGGCCGGGCGCGATGCCGCGTTCAACAGTGTTCGCAACAGTCGGGGATTTTGTTGCCGCGTTAGTCGCCCATTTCGCTGGTTTGGCACCGTTTCTTCTATGCCGAATCCGCCCGATATGCGATGTTGATTGTGTGGGGTAAGCTGTTTTTGCCATGGTCGGTCATCTCCTGATGGTGGGTCGCGTTGCCAAGAGGCGCCGCCACTGCCTGTGATGGATGCATTTCAGTGCTTACGGCATCTGAAATTCTTCATTCGTCGTGACAGTTGTCGGCGGCCAAACCTGGTGAAACCCGGAAAGCAAGGGGTAGCGTCGTCAGGAGAGCGGATGCGCCGCGTGAGAATGTACTGCAGGGAAGGGCGATGAGCGTGACTTCTGGAATTATGCTTTCAGACAATATGGGGGCTTCGAAGGACGCCATGGACGAGGAAGGCAATGCTGCCGCGGACCTCGGCTTGGTGGCGCGCATCCGGGAATCCTTCGATTCGCTGACTGCGACGGAACGTGAGGCCGCGCAGTTCATTCTGGGTCATCTAACCGACGTGCTGGTCTGCAATTCCGTGGAATTGTCGCAGTTGAGCGGCATCTCGCAGCCGACGCTCAGCCGCCTGTACCGCAAGCTCGGCTATGCGAACGCGGGCGAATTCAGACGTGACGTGCGTCGCGTCCATCGTCCTGGCTCTCCGGAGCTTTCACGGCACACCCAGTGCGACGATTTGGTCGCCGACCATCTGCGCCGTGACGAGGAAAGCCTGAAACGCACGTTTGAAGGCATCGACCGCGCGCAACTGTCATCCGCATGCCAAGCCATGGCCACGGCCCCGCATGTGGCGGTGGTCGGGTACCGCAGCAGCTATCCCGTGGCGCTGCACATGCGCGAACAGCTGATGCGGCTACGCGGAAACGTTGATATTCTGCCGAATCCAGGCCAGTCCATAGCCGAAGATCTGGTTGATTATGCGGCAGGCGACGTAATCGTCATCATCGGCGTGGGCCGGCGTCTTCCCTTCTTCTCACGGCTCATCGACGTGATGCTTGAGCGCGGCCTGACCGTGGTGGTGATTGGCGACATTTCGGCGCGCAACGCCGTCATCGGCCGTAACGTCGCCTTCTTCAAAGTGGTGCTGAACTCCCACGTGCTGACGAGCTTCACCGCGGCGTTCGCCCTGATCGCCCTGATGGTGGACGAAGTCGGAAAATGCCTCGTCGATACCGAAGACGAGGTGCACGCGCGTATCGAAGGCATCAACGATTGCTTCGATGCGCTCAATGAGCTTGAAGATTGATAGGGAAAATCTAGGCGCGGCACGTCCCGTTGGAACGGCGGTAAACGGAAGTGGAAGCGGGAATGGGAACGGAATGAATTCAAAACGAAACATGCTGGCGTACGACCGGTCCTCCACCGGATTGTGGGTGGCTTTGATTTTCCTCGTATCGCTGAATCTGCGGCCCGCCATCGCCGCCGTCGGGCCGGTCCTCGCCCAAATGGGAACCGACCTTGCGTGGGGTGAGGGCGTGCAGGGCGTATTGACGGCGATTCCGCTGATCGCCTTCGCCGCGGTCAGCCCGCTGGTCACGTTCCTTGCACGCCGCATCGGCATCGACATGTCGATTCTGCTGGCCCTGCTGTGCATCGCGGCGGGCGACGCCATCGTTCGGCGGCGGCGTTGGCATCTGGCTGGGCACGGTGGTGTTCGCTTCCGCCATCGCCGTCGGCAACGTTCTGGTTCCGGTAATCGCAAAACGTGACTACGCCGGCCATGTCGCGATGGCGACCGGCGTCTATTCCGGCTGCATCACCGCCGGCAGCGCCACCGCAGGTTTGCTGTCCGCGCCGCTTGCGCAGATGTGGGGCGGTTGGCGTGCGTCACTCGCCTTCTGGAGTGTGCCTCCGCTGGTTGTCGCCGCACTGTGGGCGTTGCGTATCCTGCACAATCGCAAAGTCGTTATCGCTTCCGCCGGCGGCACCATCGAAACCAGCGATACTGGCGATATCGATGATATTGGCGATCGCAGCACGACGGCCAACGCACAAAACCCGCATTCCGCACAGCGACCGGCATGTTCCACGCAATCGTCGCATGGCGTGTTCACCCGCGTGCTGCGCCGTCCGATGACGTGGTACGTGACGGCCTTCATGGGGCTGCAATCATCCGCTTTCTACACCATGTCCAATTGGATGCCGTCCATCTGCGCATCCATCGGCTACGATGCCTCCACCGCCGGCGTGCATCTGTTCATCTTCCAAGGCATCGGCATCCTTTCCGGCTTGGTCATTCCTAAGCTCATGAACGTGCGCGGCAACCAGGTCTGCGCGGCGCTCACCGCCAGCGCTCCCATGCTGATCGCCGGCCTTGGCGTGCTGCTGTTGCCTCACCTCATGCCGGTATGGGCGTTCGTCGGTGGTTGCGCGCAGGGCGCTTCGCTGGTAGTGGCGCTCGCACTGATCGCGTTGCGCGGCCGTGACAGCGCCGAAACCGTGGTGCTGTCGGGCGTCGCGCAAGCGATCGGGTATCTCATCGCGTCGTTTGGACCTTTGCTGTTTGGCGTGCTTGTCGAAGCCACGGGCGGACGGCAGGTGTCGTTGACGGTATTCACGTTCATAGCATTCCTCCAGTGCGTCGTCGCGGTTCTTGCCGGCAAGCCGGACGAAAGTGCTCCGGCTGCCGCAGCTCCTTCCACAATATGACTGTTTCGCATATCGCGAAGCCGCAAGCGTCCGCAGAGGGAAGTACCGTTAGCCGTATGACAAGCCCTAAGACTGACGGTACTATGCATCTGCTCGATCCTGCTCCCTTCGGA
>RCMY010002905.1_pt1 | contig 15381 bp, 13 predicted proteins | sample 2041341 | NCBI WGS metagenome assembly RCMY01 (sample SAMN09708234, study PRJNA481090) | Marine sediment metagenome, whole genome shotgun sequencing project.
AGTAGCGGCCGGTGGAGCCGGTGAGGCCCTGGTAGATGACCTTGGTGTTCTCGTCGACGAAAATGCTCATGTCAGTCTCCTCAGCCCTGTGCCGTCGTGGCGCTGCCGTTTGCCAGCTCGACGGCCTTGGCCGCTGCGCTCAACATCGTGTCTTCCATCATCAGCGCATCGCTGAGATGGGGAGCCAGGATTGCCCGGCCTTCTTCTGCGTTGGTGCCGTCGAGGCGAACCACGATCGGGGAATCGAGCTTGACCCGACCCATCGCTTCGATGATTCCGTTCGCCACCTCTTCGCCGCGAGTGATACCGCCAAAGATGTTGATGAAGATGGACTTCACGTTCTTGTCATCGTTGATGACTTCGAGCGCTCCGGCCATGACGTCGGCATTGGCGCCGCCGCCGATGTCGAGGAAGTTGGCCGGTGAGCCACCGACCTGGTTGACCACGTCGAGGGTGCTCATGGCGAGACCAGCGCCGTTGGCGATCACGCCGACAGAACCGTCGAGACCCACGTACTGGAGGCCCTTGCTGTGCGCTGCTTGTTCGCGTTCATCACGCGGCTGCGTTGCGTCGTACGCCTCGTAGTCCGGGTGTTCGTAGATCGCGTTGGCATCGAGGCTGACCTTGGCGTCGAGTGCGTGCACTTCGCCGGTCGGCTTGAGGATGAGCGGGTTGATCTCGACGAGATCAGCATCGCCAACGACATATGCGGTGTAGAGCTTCATGAGGATGTCGACCGCGCCCTCGGTGGCATCGGGGTTCAGATTGGCTGCAATCACCCAATCCCGACACTGGGTTTCAGTCAAACCTGCGACAGGGTCGACGTGGATCTTGGCGATCGCGTCTGGGTTGTTCTCCGCCACGGTCTCGATCTCGACACCACCCTCGGCGCTGAGCATTCCCAGGTGGAGCTTGGCCGAGCGGTCGAGCGTGAAGCTGGCGTAGTACTCCTCGGCGATGTCGGAAGCGACCTCGACCCAGATCGTCTTCACGATGTGACCCTTGATGTCGAGACCAAGGATGTTGCTTGCGTGTTCGCGAGCCTCATCCTCGTTGGCGGCGAGCTTGACGCCGCCGGCCTTGCCGCGACCACCGGTGTGGACCTGCGCCTTGACCACGACGGGGTACCCGATGCGGTTGGCGACGGCCACTGCGGTGTCGACGTCTTGACAGGCCTCGCCTGCAGACACCGGAATGCCGTAGGAGGCAAAGAACTGCTTGCCTTGATATTCGAGAAGATCCACCTGATTGCCTCCAGGGCAGTGTTGATGTTGCGTTGACACGGTTGCATTGACGCTGTGTCGCGCGTCATACGCCCGGTGCCCGTTCGGCGACCGAACACGGCGATACTAGAGCTTCGCATCGCCAGGACCCGAAACAGGCGATGTTCCAGATCAGAAAGGCCTCCATGCCCGTCGGTTCGACCAAGGCGCCACCTCGGCAAATCATCTACTTGTTCGTCGCCACGATCCTCGGATTCGTAGCGATGTACTTCCTCTTCACTCGCACCAGCGACCTCGCCCAGTCCGGCGAGGTTCAGCTGAGCATCGGCGACCAGGTCTTTGCGCCAGGCAACATCGACCGGCTCAGCGAGGACATCGATCGCCAGCAAACACCGCTGTTCTTCGGCGACGTCGCTGGCGGCGACCGTGACATCTTCCTGCAGCACACCGGTGACGAGCCGGCGACGGGTTGGTTCGCCTTCGCCGTTCGGCCAGGCGATGCTCCGCGCGACTGCTTCATCACCTGGGATGCAAACGAGCAGCTGTTCAATTACAACTGCGACGACCGCACCTTCCCCGCCGATGGTGAGGGGCTGTTCCAGTATCCAGTCAACATCAACGACAGCGGGGAGATCACAATCGACTTGAACGCTGCTGATCGCGACGCAGCGGTCGACACTGATTCGACCGACGAAACCGAAGATGACGAAGGCTGAAGATGCTCGTTGCCCAGCTCACTGACACACATGTGGTCGCCGACCCGTCACTGCACGAGCTGTACACCGACAACAACGAACGGCTGCGTTCAGCTGTCGCAGCACTGAACGCCGAATCGCCGAAACCCGAGCTCGTCTTGCTGACTGGCGACCTCACCAACACCGGTACCGACGATGAGTTCGAAGTGCTCGCCGGGATGCTCGCCGACTTGTCGATTCCCGCTCTGGCCATTCCCGGCAATCACGACACGCGGGAAGGCATTCGAGCGCTCTTCCCTGATCTGGCGTGGGCTGACGCCGAACATGCCAGTTGCATCGTCGATATCGAGGGCCCCGATGGCCCCATTCGATTCGTCGGGCTCGATTCCATCACGCCTGGTGAGCCAGGGGCATCGTTCGATGACGAGCGAGCAGCCTGGTTGGTCGGCGCCATCGATGGCGCCGTCGGTCGAGTGGCACTCGCGCTGCACCACCCACCGTTCCTCACCGGCATCGAGTGGATGGACGAAAGCGGCTTTGTCGGTCTCGCTGAACTCGAAGCCGTGCTGACGGACCACCCGGTCGAACGCATCATGACCGGCCACATCCACCGGTCGATCACCACCACGGTGGCTGGTATCCCAACGATGACCTGCCCCTCGACGATCCATCATGTCGATCTCGACCTGGCACCAGAGGCACCGGTCTCGCTCATCCTGGATCCGCCGTCGTACCTGCTGCATCAGATCAAACCCGACCGATGGGTCACCCATCAACGCTTCTTCAACACCGGCGAGCCCCGCATCCACCCCCGCTGGGCGTAGCCCCTCACCCAACCACCGGTACCCACTCAACCACTGGTGCCGGGTCTTAACTTGTCACTTGGTGCAACGCAGCGGGGGTTTCGGGGCTCGTAGGTGTTGCGTCGACAGATTCGTCGCCGCCCATGGGGGGAGACAACGTGACACGTTCAGTCGAGCAGTTCAGGACAAACCGGGGCAGCCGGGTCCACAGCACCTTCAAGGTGACCATCGTTGCCCTCATGTTCTTGGCGGCGAGCTGTTCGTCGACGAACGAACCTGAAACCGTCAGCGCACAAACAGCCGACCCTGATGACGTCGCTCCCTCTACAACGGCGGTGCCAACAACGACAGTGTCAACAACGACAACGACGACGACGGAGCCCGAGCGGCGCCCCTTCAAGGGGACAGTCTCCGGCCAACCGAGCTATCTCGTGCCGGGTTCCTATCGCTCAGCCAGCCTCCGGGCCGACCTCACTTTCGAGATCCTTGAGACCGAGAACCGCGTCAGGTGGAACGGGTTCCGCGATTTGGAACATCAAATGCTGATGCTGCTCACGACCCCTGAGCGTGTGCCGGGCGACGACCCCAGCGCAGTCCCCGGATTCAGCATTGTTGCGCCGCTGCAGACTCTCGACGTCGAATCAGCGGTCGAGGCGATTCTCGCTGCGACTCCCAGTAACGGCATACCGTTCTTCACCGCCGAACCCGGGCAACTCGTTGGCATCGATGCCACAGTGGTGCGTGGAGATCTGTCGCAGGACATCGAGTTCCAGAGCAGGGGCGAGTGGACAGTGGCACTGCCAGACGGCACCAAGTTCGTTCTTCTTGAGCAAAAAGAGCGGCAGTATCTGATGTACGTCTTCGAGTTGGCAGGCCAGACGCTCATTGTGGAGATGAACGCCCATCCTGAACAATTCGATCTCGTCCTGACCGAGGGTCTGCGAGTCGCTGAGACGTTGCGAGCGGCGCCGTGAGAGCAACCGGGCGTGCGCCCACGACGCGACATACCGTGGCGTCTGGGCCGATGTGAACCCGAGACTCGACCGGCTGTTCCAGGATGAGTTCGCCCCGATGGTGCGACTCGCAAGGCTGGTCAGCAACGCACCGAGTGAGGTCGAGGACATCGTCATGGACGCGTTCGAGCAGACCACTCGACGGCTCGACGATCTCGTTGCCCCCGGTGCGTACCTCCGCACGGCGGTCATCAACGGGGCCAGGCGCCGTTATCGCAATGAGCAACGACGGTCCTCGATCATCGAGCGCAACCAGCTCACACTCGTTTCCGCGGACCTCACGGGACCCACTGACTACCTGGGCGACATCCTCGCCGCCCTGCCAGAGCGGGAGCACACAATCATCGTGTTGGTCTATTACCTGGGAATGACACCGACCGAAGCGGCGCAAGAGCTGGGTGTACCCGCAGGCACGATCAGGTCGACGGTCCATCGAACGTTGAAGAAGCTTCGGACGCAGGTCATCGCATGATCGAACAGGACCTCAAAGAACACTTCGAACGACTCGCCGACGACACGCCCAACGTCGATGCGATGAGGAGCCGCATTCAGTCGAAGCTCGCATCGCCGCCGTCAGACACGAGCTTGGGTTCGAGGCGCAGGTGGCCCCTTCAAGTCGCTGCGGCGGCTCTCATGATCGCCGTTGGTTGGGCAGGCGCGCAGGTCCTCGACAGTCCTTCGGGGACGCAGGTCGATGCCGTCGGGTCGCCCCTGACCGAATCGCCGATTCGCGAGCCAGCAACGATCAACGGAACGAAAGCGGATGTCAGCGATTTCGTTGTTCCCTTCGCGGTGACGCTGCCGGAACCCGCCATGACCGTTGAGATCGTGACCACCAGAAGCCGGGTTGTTGCACTGAGCGACACAGCCAACCTTCATATCGTGAGCCCGCCGTCCACGAACGTCCAAGAGGTCGAGAAGTCAATTCTCAACTCGCTCAGCGACACCCTCGTGGAGAGTGTCGGCCCTTCCCACTTCGGCGGCTTCGTCAGCCAGCGACTCGTGCTGTCTTCGGACCGCGGGACAACTGAGGTCGGCTTCCAAATCGGTTTCTCGACGTATCTCGTGACGTCTGGAATCGACCAAGCCCACGAGGTGCACATCGTCGAGGTCGACTCCGGTGCGGCAGAGCCCGACATTCTTGTCTTTTGGCTCGCCGCACCGACTCAGGAACTCGTCGACGTTCAAGAGCTTGCCGAACGCATCGTGTCGACTGTCGATTTCGACGTCTAGCCCCCGGTGTGCGCAGCAAGTGACAAGTTAGGACCCGGCACCGTTGGGGAGACTGGCGGGGACGCCTACCAGTCGGCGGAGATGAAGCCGGTGGCGAGGGTGCCTCGCTGGCCGCCTCCATACCAATCGAGCTGGCCGTTGGCTCGAGCGGTGACCAGGAACCGGCCGCTGGCGTCGTAGTTTGCGTCGTAGACATCGTCCGGCAGGTTGAAGTCGACGATGACCTGACCCGTGGCGGAATCGATCACCTCGGCGATCACGTTGCCTGCGGCTCCCAGTTGGCGAACCACCAAGATGTCGCCGTCGGCACGCACATCGGCAGCGCGGTAGACGAAGCCCGCCTCGACGGGGCGTTCGGCAACAAGCACGGGCGCATTCGGATCACTGACGTCGAGAATCTGCAAGCGATTGATGGTGTCCTCGTCGTTGAACTCATTGACGACCAACGTCGAGTTGTCGATCCAGGTGAGTGGCGTCAGCTGGGTGCCGGTGTAGTCAGGCTCGCCGAAGAACCCGAATTCGTTGCCGCTCGCGTCAGCAATCGAGATCGCTGAACCCTGGCTGGATCGGGCGAGCCGGCTCCCATCCGGGCTCAGCTCTGGACTGATGCCCGACAGTTGCGGAGTCGACGCTGGATCGAACCCATCGGTGACAACAAAGGTGGTGCCGTAGGCAGGCTCGCAGCAGTCGTCAACGTAGATCGTGCCGTTGGGTGCCAGCTCGACGAACTGCAGGGCTTGGAGGGGAGCTTCCGCTCCTCCGCCGAGATCCCACGAACCGAGCGACTCGAGGACCGCACCCGTTCGGGTGTCGACCCGCACCAGTTCGAAGGTGTCGCTCGTGACCGCAACGAACGAATCGGGGGCGCCAGCGGGGAGTTCGCTCAGTGGCACATCGTCGATCGTTGTGCCGTTGGTGGTGTCCTCGGTCTCGCGTGGTGTGGTCGGCGCCGCCGATGTATCGGAGTCGTCGTCGCCAGATGATGTCGTGTTCGGCGACTCGGCCTGCGTCGACGTCGTGGACCCGTCAGCCGAGACGGTCTCGTCGTCGCCTCCACCCCGAAGGACCAGCCAGGCTCCGCCGACCACAACAGCAGCCGCCAGGGCTCCCGCCAGCGCAGGAAGAATCGGCGAGGGACCGGTACGGGTCGGTTGAGCCATTCGGGAACCTTAGAACTTCAGCGGTTGGTCGAAGCGAACCTGCGAGAACCCACGTCAGAGAACCATCTTCTCGATTTCGTCACTGGTCAGCCGACACTGCCTACATGTTCGGCGCCAAGGAAGACCTCGGATTCAGCGAAGACGACCTCGACCTGAGCCGTGAAACCCAGCGACGACGCCAGGCGCTTTGGCAAGCCGGGAGGGCCGCACATGCGTTCAACCTCGCCATGGTCATCAGCATGACCCCGATGGTCGTCGCGCTCTTCATCCACACGCTTCGAAGCGACCTCCCGAATCGGTGGACCACTTTCTGGTGTGTGACCTCGATTCTCCTTGCCATCGCCCTGGTTTTCGAGGTGTTCCTCGTGAACAAGCAGGTGCGAATGGCTCGAAACGCTGGCGGTGTCTTCCAAGGAGATGCCCGCGCCTAGCCAATCGGTGAAAGGTGACCCAGCCCGGAGACACTCGAGGTGACATCGAGCGGAGGTGCCGGCTTCAAGCCTTCTCGAGCGGAGCCCAGGCCAAGAGCAAGGTCTTCTCCCCCACCGATGGGAACCTGATCACGGCCTCGGCCTTGTCTCCCACACCGTGGATGTCGAGGATGATCCCCTCACCCCACTTCTTGTGCATCACATCGTCGCCGGTCTTGAGCCCAAAGTCGTCAGCGCCAGACGGCTGCGGCCCTCTCGGCTTCAGTGCGGCGTCGACGATCTCATCACGCGAACGCTCAGCCCGGCTGCTGCTGGTGCCACTGGCCCCGAAGGTCGACGACAGCTTGCGCCGCTTGCCTCGGCTGCCCGCCGCCTCTTCGATGAGTTCGTCGGGGATCTCGTCAATGAAACGGCTCGGCGGGTTGTACTGGGTCTGGCCGAAGATCATCCTGCTCCATGCGTGGGAGAGGAACAGCTGCTTTTCGGCCCTGGTGATGCCGACGTAGGCCAGCCTCCGCTCCTCTTCGAGCTCGTCGGGATCGGTGAGCGCTCGCAGGTGAGGGAAGAGCCCATCTTCCATGCCGATGATGAACACGGCAGGGAACTCCAGCCCCTTCGCCGAGTGCATGGTCATCAATATGACAGCAGAATCATCTTCGTTGAGTGCATCGGTGTCGGCGACGAGTGAGACCTGTTCGAGGAACTCATCGACCGTCTCGAACTGGCGAGCTACACCAACGAGTTCCTGAAGGTTCTCGATCCGACCTTCGGCTTCGACCGAGCGCTGGTCTTCTAGCTCGGCGATGTAGCCGGTGTCGCGAAGGACGGTTTCGATGATGTGCGACGGGCCCTTTTCGATGTCGAGCACCCAGCTTTGGTGGAGTTGAAGGAACGCCGCAATCCCTTTGATGGCAGAGCCGGACACACCGGCGTCATCTGCACGTTCGAGGGCCTGCATGAACGTGTAACCGTGCATGGATGCGAACGAGTCGATTTTGCCGACGGAGGTATCGCCGACACCTCGCTTGGGGTAGTTGAGGACGCGCTTGACCGACACTTCGTCTGCCGGATTGGCGATGGCCTTCAAGTAGCCGATGGCATCCTTGATCTCCTTGCGGTCATAGAACCGGGTGCCGCCGACGACCTTGTAAGGAATGCCCACTCGCATGAGGTATTCCTCGAGCACGCGGCTCTGCGCGTTGGTGCGGTAGAAGACCGCCATGTCGCCCCAGCGGTGATCGCCTCGGTCGTGCATCCGGGCCAGTTCGCTGGCTACGAATTGGGCCTCGTCGACCTCGTCGTCGGCGTGGTAGCGCACGATGCGATCGCCGAGGCCAGACTCGGTCCAGAGGTTCTTCGGCTTGCGACCGAAGTTGTTGGAGATGACAGAGTTGGCCGCATCCAACACGGTCTGGGTGCTGCGGTAGTTCTGTTCGAGCAATACGACGGTGGCGTCGGGAAACGCTTCCTCGAACTGAATGATGTTGCGAATGTCGGCGCCGCGGAACTTGTAAATGGAATTGTGGACGAGCACCGAGTCAGCAACGTAATTGTGAATCTGCTCGACCTCGAGGTCGTAGACTTGGCCTTCGTGATCGGTGACACCGACGCCGTCGACAACAGCAGTCACCAGCTGTCCGTCGCGCTCGATGACCATCTCCATGCCGGGCCGAATGTGCGAGAGCGGTTGGAAGTCGAAGGCGATGTGATCGACCATCATTCGGCGCTTCACCGCGAGACCACCGACCTCCGCCATCTTCAGCGCCGCTTGTAAGGCATCGGGGTAGCTCTTCATTGAGGTCTCGACCCGCACGCTGCTGCTCTTCATGGGGCGAACCTTGTAGCCAGCCGCAGCGAGGCGATCGCCGATCTCGTGACGGTTCGATGACCACTGGATGCGGTGGTACCCGACGTCCTGACCCCTTCGATCGCTGAACATCGTCAGGTTCAGCGTTGATCGATTCGCTCCGTTTTGCGGTCGATAGTGCGGGAACTCGAGATGGAGATCGAGGTCCTCCATGAGTTCCTTCGCGGCCGATGTCGTATCGACTTCGGCGAAGAGGCGAGCGATCCACTCCTCACCCATTGCAAGCTTGCGACCGACGCCGTGGAAGACCATGGTCGGGATTCCGTACGTGGCTGCGAATCGCGCCTCCTCGAACGAGGCCTCCTCGCGAGATGAGCAGGCCTTCAGGACCCACAGAGCGTCGCCATGCTCCTGCCCCATCCGAACCCGGACCCCGATGTCACGCTTGCCTGCTGAGTTTTGCCTCGCCGCTTTGCAGACCCCAATTCGGTAGCCGCGGTCCGAGCGGTACATCAGGTAGACATGCCACGCCTCATCAACAGGGATGAGGCGGGCCGGCACGATGTGGTGCTCAGTCCCCGTGATCGTCTCGCCGCCAACCGACACGGTGTAAAGCCGACCTCGGTGGGGCGTCGTTCGAACTTCGGCGACCTTGCCGACGACCAGATCAGTGCCGCCGCCCGTGCCCAAGACCTCGTCGCCAACCGAAAGCTCCTCAATCGCTGTGAAGCCACCAGGAACGCTGATCTTCGCGCCGGCCGGAAGGCACTGATCCGCATCGCCAACGACAGTGATTTGGCGGTGGTCGCCAGCAAGTTGCACCACGAGGTCGTTCTGGACGGTGTTGGTGTCCTGATACTCGTCGACCATGACGTGCCCGAAGCGGCGTCGATAGTGCTGCAGCACCTCGGGGTGCTCGCGAAACAGGTTGACTGTGTTGAGCAGCAGATCGTCGAAGTCCATCGCCCCTGCCTGCTTGAGACGGCGTTGGTATTCAACGTAGATGTCGGCGGCCTTCTTCTGGGGAGGGACCGCTGCGGCATCGAGGAACTGCTCGGGGCTCATGCCGTCGTTTTTCGCCGCGCTGATCATGTTGTGCATGCCGCGAGGAGGGAACCGCTTCGAGTCGATGTCGAGATCGCGCATCACGTAACCGATGAGACGCTGCGCATCGGCCTGGTCGTAGATCGTGAAACCCGAGGGATAGCCAAGCGCCTTCCCGTCGCGACGCAGGATCCGAACGCAAGCCGAGTGGAAGGTGCTCACCCACATCTTCTGAGCGACCGGCCCAATCAGCCCCTGCACGCGATCCTTCATCTCGGCTGCGGCCTTGTTGGTGAAGGTGATGGCGATGAGCTCGAAAGGCGAGTGGCCTTCATCGATGAGCCATGCCATACGGGAGGTGAGGACGCGGGTCTTGCCCGACCCGGCTCCTGCCACCACCAACAACGGCCCACCGGCGTGGGTGACCGCATCGAACTGCGAGGGGTTCAGGCCATCGAAAACAGGGCTGGTGTCAGACACCATGGCACCCTACCCAAGCCGTCTGACAGCGCTCGGCTCACAACCGGCCCGCGCTGTCGGCTCAGCTCCTGAACCAGGCAGCTCTGTCAGACGAACCAGATGGGCACCGTCACCCGTTCACCTTTCACGACAGGCTGCCGACACTAGAAAGGTGACGGCGACCAGCACAGAAGACGGCCTCGAGGCCCACGGCGCGACGACAACGATCGCGCCCGTCGACGAGGCAGCCTCTGCGTCACAGTTGGACACCGCCAAAGAGTCAGGCTCGACAACACCGACCGCTCCACCAGTCGTTCCGGGTGCCGGTCTCATCGCTGAGGCAGAACTCGCCATCGACGAACGCCGGTGGAGCGATGCGCTCCGTGTGCTCGGTGCGATCGACTCGATCGGTGCCAGTTCGGTACACACCGATGGCCTGCTCGCGATAGCCGCCACGCACCGGAAGAAGAAGCGGCTTGCCAACGAAGCAGTCAGCCGTATCCGTGCCCACCCTCAGACTGCTGGCAGCCATCGCCACCTGGCGCAGGTTGCGATTGCTCGACATCAGTACCTGCTCGCAGACACCGAAACCCGAGCCGCCATCGCCATCGTCGACGCCGATCCTGATGGTGAGGCAGCCCCCGAAGACTGGGCCAATCTGGCTGCTTGCTACGCGGGCCTCGGCTGGTTCGACGAAGCTGGCGACTGCCTCGACCAAGCCGAGCAACTCGGCGTGACCGAATCCGCGACCTGGCTGGTCGGGCGGTCAACCAACCATTGGGGCATGTCCAAGACATGGGCGAGCGCCGTTGGGGTCTTCATGTTCCTGATCGTCGGCTTGCTTGCGCTGGCCGTCGCCATCACGGTGCCATTCATGGTCCGTGAATTCCGAATGACTCAGATCGACGAGCGCTTCGCCGCCCTCGCAACCGACGCGTGGAGCCACGAACGCTGGCTCCGGCTCGCTCACGCCACTGGCGTGTTGGTGACCGTCGTGCTGTGGTCGGTTGCCACGCAACTGACCTGACGCTTCACGCGTCGTCTTGGCACTGACGGGTTGTCAGGCCGTGACCACTGAGAACGACAGGTCGGCATGCGCTTCGAGACGTCCGATCAGCTCGTCTCCAAAAGCCGACGTCGGTGTGTGGAAGCCACCATCACCGCTGGTTTCGACAAGGGCAAGTGCCGTTTCACCAAGCATTTTCGCCGTGGATCCGTAGCCAGGGTCGCCATCGCCGGTGACCTTGCACTCGATCAATTCGCCGCCCGCGGTCGTTCCGAAGAATCGCAGATCGAAGAAGCCCGCCTCCTGCGCCTCGGGTGACGGGCCGGTGCCAGGCTTCGGCAGCACGTAGTTGTTGAGCAACTTGCGGACAGGCCCAAGAGCGGCCAGTCCCATGAACCCGCCGAGGCCACCAGTCAAACCGGCTGCCTTGACTGCTCCGAGGGGGCCACTACCCATCATCATCGCTTCGTCGTAGAGGAAGCCTTCGCCCCAGGGGCGTCCGAGTAGGGCATGGCTGCGGTGCACGACCCGGGTGTTGATCGACGCCATGACGAAGGGTGCCACCCATTCCCCTGAGATCTTGTCCACCGCTGGGATGGTGACGTTGGGCTGCTTCGGCCCCGACCGCATGTCCGTGGGAGCAAGGGCGTACGGATTGGCAAGGACCTGCCGCAGCGATGCGTCGCTGGCCACTTCCTCCATGACATTCATCATGCTGGCGATGGTCCCGCCACTCGCCCCACCCTTCATGGCCTTGACCCGCATCGCAATCGAGATGCACGGCTCACCGAACAGCTCGATTGCCTGCTGCTGGGTGAACCACACACCGAGGTCCGACGGGATCGAATCGAAGCCACAGCTGTGCACGATTCGGGCACCGCTAGCTGCAGCGGTCGCGCCATGTTGATCGATCATGCGCTGCATCCATTGCGGCTCACCGGTGAGGTCGCAGTAATGCGTGCCGGCCGCCGCCGCTGCAGCAACGAGCTCCGAGCCGTACAGGGCGTATGGGCCGACGGTCGAGACAACCACCGTTGCCGACTCGGCGAGCTTGGCCATTGCGTCCGCGTCGCCTGCGTCAGCAACGATGCGGTCCACATCTGCTCCGGTGTCTGCGGCAACCTCATCGAGCTTGGTCTGACTGCGGCCAGCGATAGCCCAGCGCAGGTCACCCTTAGTGCCATGCCTCCCCACGAGGTACCGGCACATGATCTGTCCGACAAAGCTGGTCGCTCCGAACACCACGAGGTCATACGTTCGCTTGTTTGCCATTCGTGCAGGCTACGACTCGCGGCAGCCGCCGTCTTCACATGTCTGAACAGACTTCACCGATCTGAATGTGCAGTGAACGAAGGGTGACGATCGACACACTTTGGACCCGCCGCCGGTTGTCTCGTTGGTCTCGGGATCTGCCCGGGACACCTGATGGAGGCATCATGAAGCGAATCATGAGAGCAACGGCAGCAGCCGCGACTCTGCTCGTACCAGTCCTGGCCGCAAGCAGCGGCGGGGCGTTGACCAACGCCGACGAGGCGGCCAACACATCCGCCGAGGCGGCACCGACCTACACCGTCACGTTCCGCAATCTGACCGACGGCCAATACCTGACTCCCCCGAACTTCGCGGCCCACGAGCGCGAGGTCGGCGTCTTCCAACGGAACCAGCAGGCCAGCCCTGGTGTTCAAGCCGTCGCTGAAAACGGAGGGGTTCCCGTCCTCGCTGGCGAGCTCGACGCTGCGCTCGACCAGACCGGCCTGGGCATCTCGGGCGTCGGCGCCCAAGCTCCCATCGGGCCGGGCGAGGACGTGTCGTTCGAATTCAGCACGAACTTCTCCCGCATGAGCGTGGTGAGCATGCTCATCTGCACCAACGACGGGTTCGCCGGGCTCGACACCTGGCGGCTGCCGAGCAAGGACGACCAGACCAAGCGCACCAACCTCAGGGCGTACGACGCGGGCACAGAGATCAACACCGAGCTCAACGTCGACCTCGTCCCCGCCCCGTTCTGCGAAGGCAACGGCGCAGGCACCGACGAGACCAACCCAGCACTCGCCGAGAACGGCGTCATCCGCAACCACCGCGGCATCCAAGGTGTCGGCGACCTCAGCGACCAGTTCGATTGGAACGGACCAGTCGCCGAGATCGTGGTGACTCGTAACGATCCGGCTCCGACCTACACCGTCACGGTCGAGAACCTCACCGACGGCCAGTATCTGACACCGCCGAACATGGCTATCCACGACCGTAACGTTGACGTGTTCAGCCGCGGTCAGGCTGCCAGCCCCGGAGTACAGGCCGTCGCAGAGAACGGCGGCGTTCCCGTCCTTGCCGCCGAGTTGCAAGCCGCAATCGACGATCCGGGCTTCGGCACGAGCGTTGTCGGCGGCGCCTCGCCCATCGGCCCTGGTCAGTCGACCACGTTCCAGATCACCGCTGACGGCAACCAGCTCAGCCTCGTGTCGATGCTGATCTGCACGAACGACGGCTTCGCTGGTATCGACGGCCGGCGCTTCAACTTGCGTGAGGGCCAGAGCCGAAGCTGGCGAATCGCTGCCTACGACGCGGGCACAGAGATCAACACCGAGCTCAACGTCGACCTCGTCCCGGCCCCGTTCTGCGGAGGCAACGGCGCAGGCACCGGCGAGACCAACCCAGCACTCGCCGAGAACGGCGTCATCCGCAACCACCGCGGCATTCAGGGCGTCGGCGACCTCGGCGAGCAATTCGACTGGAAGGGCGCGGTCGCTCGCATCACGGTCACCCGCAACTAGTACGAAGTGTGCGAGGACCCGACCCCATCACCATCGAGCGGGGAGTTGAGAGCGCCAGCGAGCAACTCCGTTAGAGAGCGGAGCGGACGGCGCTTACTCCCACTCGATGGTGCCGGGCGGCTTCGACGTGATGTCATACGCCACCCGGTTGACACCGTCGACTTCGTTGATGATGCGATTGCTCATCCGCTCGAGCAGGTCGTACGGAAGCCGAGCCCAGTCGGCGGTCATGGCATCATCGGAGTTGACGGCCCGAATGATGATCGGGTGGGCGTACGTGCGCTCGTCGCCCATCACACCAACGGTGCGGATGTCGGCCAGAACAGCAAACGACTGCCAGAGCTCTCGCTCGAGACCTGCCGCTCCGACTTCTTCACGAACAATGGCGTCGGCATGCTGCAGAATCGCCACCTTCTCCGCCGTGACCTCGCCAATGATCCGAACACCCAGGCCGGGCCCAGGGAACGGCTGGCGCTGCACGATCTCGTCAGGCAGACCCAACTCGGAGCCGACCTTTCGCACCTCGTCCTTGAACAAGTTGCGCAGCGGCTCAACAAGATCGAAGTCGAGATCGTCTGGCAGGCCGCCAACGTTGTGGTGGCTCTTGATCTTGGCCGCGTCCTTCGTGCCAGACTCGATCACGTCCGGATAGAGCGTGCCCTGCACCAAGAACTTGGCGTCGTCGAGACCACGTGCGAAGTCCTCGAAGATGCGGATGAACAGCTCGCCGATGATCTTGCGTTTGGTTTCTGGCTCGGTCACCCCGGCCAGCTTCTCGAAATAGCGGTCGCCGGCGGTGACGTGGATCAGTTCGATGCCCTGGTGCTTCTCGAAGGTCTCGACCACCTGCTCGGACTCGTTCAGCCGCATCAGGCCGGTGTCGACGTAGATGCAGGTGAGCTGATCACCGACCGCTTTGTGCACCATGGCAGCTGCGACTGCAGAGTCGACGCCACCGCTGAGGGCGCAAATCACCTTGGCATCGCCGACCTGGGCCCGAATGGCATCGACCGACTGGTCAATGATCGAACCCATGGTCCAGTTGGGATTGCAGCCAGATTCGCGCCACAGGAACTGCTCGAGAACCGCCATGCCGTGCGGGGTGTGCACGACCTCGGGGTGGTACTGAACGCCGTAGATCTTCTTGTCGACGTTTTCGTAGGCGGCGACCGGCGCATTGGGCGCCGAGGCGGTGGCGGTGAAGCCTTCGGGCACCTCGGTGACCGCGTCGAAGTGGCTCATCCAGACGACCTGCTCGTCGGGGATACCGGAGTGGAGCAGGGAGGAGGCCACGCCGGGAACGCGGTTGACCACCGTGCGGCCGTACTCGCCGCGCTCGTTGCGACCGACCAGGCCACCAAGCTGGTGGGGAATGAGCTGGGCTCCGTAGCAGATGCCGAGAATCGGGATGCCGAGCTCGTAGATGCCTGGGTCGAGGCGGGGTGCGCCTTCGACGTGCACGCTCTTCGGCCCGCCGCTCAAGATGATGGCCGTTGGTGCCCGACTGGCAACCTCGGCTGCGGTGATGTCGTGCGGAACGATCTCGGAATAGACCCGAAGCTCGCGCACTCGCCGGGCGATCAGCTGGGCGTACTGGGCCCCGAAGTCGACGACGAGAACTACTTGATCGGGGGCTGCCGTGCTGGCACCACCGGCGACTGCAGATGCACTCATGACAACACCATCAGTTCTGCCTTCTGCAGGTCTTTGAGCCGTTCGAAACCGAGGGTTGCCAT
>RCMY010002907.1_pt1 | contig 15378 bp, 12 predicted proteins | sample 2041341 | NCBI WGS metagenome assembly RCMY01 (sample SAMN09708234, study PRJNA481090) | Marine sediment metagenome, whole genome shotgun sequencing project.
TGGCAGCTTTGCCCAGTTCACCAATGTGCAGGCGCAGCAATTGATGCCACGCCCCAAGCATCTGACGTGGGAGGAATCGGCCTGCTACACCCTGACGCTGGCCACCGCCTATCGGATGCTGTTCGGCCACGAGCCGCATGACCTGAAGCCCGGCCAGAACGTGCTGGTCTGGGGCGCGTCGGGCGGTCTGGGCAGTTACGCGATCCAGCTGATCAACACCGCAGGCGCCAATGCGGTTGCAGTGATTTCCGAAGAGGACAAGCGCGAGTTCGTCATGGCGCTGGGCGCCAAGGGCGCGATCAACCGCAAGGATTTCAATTGCTGGGGCCAGCTGCCCACGGTCAACACCGACGAATACAACGTCTGGCTGAAAGAGGCGCGCAAGTTCGGCAAGGCAATCTGGGAGATCACCGGCAAGGGCAAGAACGTCGATATGGTGTTCGAGCATCCGGGCGAGGCAACCTTCCCGGTTTCGGCGCTGGTATGCAAAAAGGGCGGCATGGTCGTGATCTGCGCCGGCACCACGGGATTTAACTGCACGTTCGACGTGCGTTACATGTGGATGCACCAAAAGCGCCTGCAAGGCTCGCATTTCGCGCATCTGAAGCAGGCCAGCGCCGCGAACAACCTGATGGTCGAGCGCCGCCTTGATCCCTGCATGTCCGAGGTCTTCCCTTGGGCCGATATTCCTGCTGCGCATCTGAAAATGCTGCGTAACGAGCATAAGCCCGGCAACATGGCCGTGCTGGTTCAATCGCCCCGTACTGGCCTGCGTACGGTCGAGGATGTACTGGACGCGCGCAGCTGAGAATAGCTGTCGTCACACCACAAATAAAAACCCGCGAATCGCATGAACGATTCGCGGGTTTTTTTACTATCACCAGATTGACGTCGCGTCATCAATGGCTTGCGCCGAATCCCCCCACCAGAATCGCGGGGATGGAAACCGCGAATTCTGTCAGCGAAACTTGCATGCTAGAGTTGTGTTAATATTATTTTAACACCTATGCGTGAGGTTTGCATGAAGAACGACTGGATAGTCGACGTACTGGCGGATTTACGCGCATATGCGCTTGAGCATGACATGCCAGCGCTGTCGGAACAGCTGGACGACGCCCGCGTGATCGCTGCGACCGAAATCGCGGCACTCGGGCCTGAGCAAGGGCAAGGAAAGACCGCGCATGATCGCCGCCAGGCAGATGCCACCAGACGCACTTTTGGAGAGGCTGGAAACGGCAACTGATATCGTCGCGCTTCAGCGCACGATTGAGGATTGTCGCGACAGTTTCGGCGTCGATCACATGGTCTATCATTGGATCAGCGCGGCGAGCGATAATTACGGTGTCGGCACCTATGCGGCTGCATGGGTTGAGCATTACATTGCACAGGATTATCTGCGCGTCGATCCGGTCATACAGGGCTGCTATCAGCGCTTTCACCCGGTCGACTGGAAACAACTGGACTGGTCCGGCAAAGCCGCGCGCCAATTCCTGCGCGAGGCCGTCGAATTTGGCGTCGGCAATCAGGGATACTCTGTGCCGATCAGGGGACCAAATGGGCAGTTCGCGCTGTTCTCGGCCAACCATAGCTGCAGTGACGCCGATTGGGCTACGTTCACCGAGGCGAACCGCCGCCCGCTGATCTTGATCGCCCACGCATTCCATCAAAAGGCGCTGGAGTTTGAGCCACAGCGCAGCCCGCCTCAGGCGCAGGCGCTGTCACCACGTGAGGTGGATGCGCTGACCTTGCTGGCGGTCGGTCATAGTCGCGCACAGGTTGCGCAGACATTGAACATCTCGGAACATACGCTGCGCGCCTACATCGAAAGCGCCCGATTCAAGCTGGGCGCGTCGAACACTGTCCACGCGGTCGCCTGCGCCATGTCGCGCGGAGTGATCGTGATTTAAAGCGCCCCGACTTAGCATTGCGTCGCGACGATATGCCGAAACGCTTTAGGCGGCCCACGCGCTGAGCCTCGCCCAACTCATGCCGCACGACGGCCCTGACCTTGTTCATTGCATTGCAAAGTCTGCTGTAGTTTAGTCGCACCTCATGATCTCAAAGAGTTCAAGGAGGAACCCTCATGAAAAAGAATTTTGCACGCTTAATCCGCGCCGCAACGGTCGGCGCCGCGATGATCGCGGTCGGCTCTGCCGCCACCGCGCAGGAGCCCCAGTTTTTCCGCATCGGCACTGGCGGCACGTCCGGCACCTACTATCCCATCGGCGGCCTGATCGCGAACGCGATCTCGGCGCCTCCCGGCTCGCGGGCCTGCGACGAGGGTGGATCCTGCGGCTATCCGGGCCTGATCGCATCGGCGTTGTCGGCCAACGGGTCGGTCGCGAATATCAACGCGATTGCCGGCGGCACGCTGGAATCGGGTTTCTCGCAGTCGGACGTCGCCACTTGGGCGCATTCCGGCACCGGCATCTGGGAGGGCCGTGACGCGGTCGACAACCTGCGCGTCATCGCCAATCTCTACCCCGAGACGATCCACCTCGTCGCCTCCGCCTCATCTGGCATCAAGTCCGTCGCGGACCTGAAGGGCAAGAAAGTGTCGCTGGACGAGCCGGGTTCGGGCACGCTGGTCGACGCGCGCATCATTCTGGGCGCCTATGGCCTGTCTGAGGACGACATCGACGCAGCCTTCCTCAAGCCTGATCAGGCCGCCGATCGTATGCGCGACGGCGCGATGGACGCGTTCTTTTTCGTCGGCGGCTTCCCCGCAGGCGCGATCGCGGAGTTGGCCAGCCAAGAAGACATCATCCTCGTCCCGATTTCGGGCACCGAGGCTGAGGCAGTGACTGGCGAATACAGCTTCTTTGCTGAAAATATCGTGCCGGGCGGCACCTATGAGGGCGTGGACGATGACGTCACCACCCTGTCGGTCGGCGCCCAGTGGGTGACTAGCGCGGACGTGCCCGAAGATCTGATCTACGGCATCACAGCGGCTCTCTGGAACGAGAACACCCGCAAGCTGCTGGATTCCGGCCACCAGAAGGGCAAGGCGATCACGGTCGAGACAGCCCTCGACGGTGTGGGCATCCCGCTGCACCCCGGTGCCGAAAAGTTCTATCGCGAACAAGGCATGATCGAGTAATCGACACGCTCTACCGGCCCGCCACGCGCGGGCCGGTTCTTTCCTGCCCCAAAACACAGCTAGCGAGGCGGCAATGTCGCAAACACCGGAATCTGATCGCGTCAAGGACATGACCGACGCGGAAATGAAGGCTCTGGAAGAAAGATACGATCCAGAAGTCCGGTTCAGGCCACTTTTGCCAAGTATGAAATGGTTCGTCGGCGGCGTTCTCTTTGTGCTCTCGTGCTACCACTTCTACACGTCCGGTTTCGGCATCCCACAGGCGACCCTGCATCGCGGCACGCATCTGGCATTCACCCTCGGGCTGATCTTTTTCTCGTTTACCGTTTTTAGCGCCCGGCCTGCGCCTCGCAATACTTTGGCGACCCCGATGGGCATCCCAATCTACGACTGGGTGCTGGCAATCGCGGGCATCGTCGCCGCGCTTTATGTGCCATGGGTGTTCAGCGATCTGGCCTTCCGCGTTGGCAACCCGCTGACCATCGACGTGGTCATGGGCACCATCCTGATCGTCGTGCTGATGGAGGCGACCCGCCGCGCCATGGGCTGGCCCCTGCCGGTCATCGCCATCCTCTTTATGGCCTACGCTTATTTTGGCCGCTCTATGCCGGGGGTTCTGACCCATCCCGGTGCCAGCTGGACCAATATCGTCAACCATCTCTACCTGACATCGCAGGGCATCTACGGCACTGCGCTGGGCGTGATCGCGACCTACGTGTTCCACTTCGTTTTGTTCGGCGTGATGGCGACGCGGATCGGCCTCGGCCAGCTTTTCATCGACCTTGCCTCGGCACTCGCAGGCCGGTTCGCGGGTGGCCCGGCCAAGGTGTCGGTGGTGTCTTCGGCCATGCTCGGCTCAATCTCGGGCTCGTCCATTGCCAATACGGTCACCACCGGCTCACTGACCATCCCGGCGATGATTCGCATCGGATACCCGCGCCACTTTGCGGCGGCGGTCGAGGCGGCATCATCCACCGGTGGCCAGATCACGCCCCCCGTCATGGGCGCCGTCGCGTTCCTGATGATCGAATATCTCGGCGTCCCGCTGACCACCATCCTGACCGCCGCACTCGTCCCGGCCTTCATGCACTTCTTTGGCGTGCTGGTGCAGGTCCACCTTGAGGCGCGCCGCCGTGGCCTGCGCGGCATGACCAAGGATGAGCTGCCCGTCGCATGGGTAGTGTTCAAGGCTGGCTGGCTGACCACCTTGCCACTGTTCGTGCTGATAGCGACGCTGCTGTCGGGCAAGACACCATACCTGGCCGCATTTTACGGCATCCTGTCGTGCATCCTCGTGCTGGTCATCCAGAACCTGTTGCGGCACGGCACTGACATCGCAGGGTTTGCGAAACAGACCATGTCCGAACTGTGGAACAGCTTTGTAACCGGCGCGAAATTCTCGCTGGCCGTCACCGCCGCCGCCGCGCTGGTCGGCGTCATTATCGGTGTCGTCACCCTGACCGGGGTGGGGTTCAAGATCGCCTACATGGTCACCTCGGTCGCCGCAGGCTGGGCCGAAGATGTCTGGGGTTTCCTGTCATTCCTGCCGTTCGAGGTGATGTCGGTCTCGGCCCTCACGCTGATGTTCACGCTCATCATGACGGCTATCGTCTGCATCCTGATGGGCTGCGGCATCCCGACGACGGCCAACTACCTGATCATGATCGCCGTCGCGGCGCCAATCCTCAGCATGCTGGGGGTGCAGCCGCTGGTCGCCCACTTCTTCGTCTTCTACTATGGGGTCATGGCGGACATTACGCCGCCTGTGGCGCTGGCCGCCTACGCGGCGGCGGGCATCGCGGATGCGAACGCGTTCAAGACGGGCAATACCGCATTCCGCCTCGGCATGGGCAAGGCGCTGGTGCCATTCGTGTTCGTCTTTTCGCCGTCTCTCCTGCTGGTGGTGGACGGGTTCACGTGGACGGAGTTCCTAATTGGCGTGACGGGGGCGATGGCGGGCATCTGGATGTTGTCGGCAGCCTTCGCCGACTGGCTGATCGGCCCGATGCGCGCCTATGAGCGCGCGTTGCTGGCCGTCGCCGCGATCCTGCTGGTCGCGCCGAACCTCTACGCCACGCTGGTCGGCCTCGCGCTGATCTCGCCGGTATTCCTGCGCCAGCTACCCATGCTGCGCATGACCCCGCTGGAGCGGAACGCGATCTAGAACAAATGCGCCGGGCGGTCCACGCTCGGCGCACGGATTATAGCGGGCTGGACGCCGCCCAGTCCCAATACATCACGCGCACGCGCCGCGTTACGGGGCCGATCTGATAGGACGTATCGTCGAACGCCGTCACGGGCGTGACCTTGGCCATGTTGCCCGACAGGAATACCTCGTCGGCGGCGTGGAAATCGTCAAAGCTGAGCATCGTCTCATGCACCGCTATCCCGGCAGCGCGCATATTCACGATATGCCGCGCCCGCGTGATCCCGGCCAGAAACGTGCCATTGGGCACAGGGGTGAATACCTCGCCATCCTTGACCAAGAAGGCATTCGCCGTCGCGCTCTCGGCCACATTACCCAGTGCATCGGCGCACAGCGCATTGTCAAAGCCCTTGGCCCGCGCCTCGACCAGCATGCGTGCGTTGTTGGGGTAGAGGCAGGCGGCCTTGGCGTTGACGACCGCGTCCTCCATCACCGGGCGGCGAAAGCGTGTGCGCGTTAGCGTGGTCGATGCGCCCTCGAGTGGCATCGCGATCTCTTCGAGGCAGATCGCGAACCCGGTCGAGGCGCCGTCCGGCACGATCGCCATATAGCCGGTATCCTGCCCCCAATACATCGGCCGGATGTAAACCGCCGCGCCCGGCGCATAGGCGCGCAAACCCTCGCGCACCATCTCTACCATCTCGCCCGTCTCGACAGTCGGCACCAGCATCAACGCCTCCGCCGACCGGTTCACGCGCGCGCAATGCAGATCCAGATCCGGCACCAACCCATGCGCCAGCCGCGCCCCGTCGAAAACGGCGCTGCCCAGCCACATGCCATGATCCGCCGCCCGCATGATGGCGGTGTCGCCCTCATGCCATTCGCCCTCGAAATAGGTCCGGATATTGGTGCCAGTCGCCATGTCGCACGCCCCTTCTTTCAATGTTCCAAAAATACTCCCGCCGGAGGCATTCGTTACGCGCCAAGACTACCGCACCATCCATGATGCACCCAAGAAAATCCGCGAACTACGAAGCCTAGTGTCCGACCATTCCGACGATCTCATAGGTCTTCTTCAGGATCGGAGTCGCGATCTCGCGCGCCCGCTCGGACCCGCGGCCAAGGATGGCGTCAATTTCCGCCGTGTCCTGCATCAGGCGGCCCATCTCTTTGGAAATGGGCGCCATGCGGTCGACGGCCAGATCGGCCAGCATCGGCTTGAACTCAGAAAACGCCCGCCCGCCCATTTCGCGCATGACGGCCTCGGCACTCATACCGGCCAGCCCGGCATAGATGTTCACCAGATTGCGCGCCTCGGGCCGCGCCTCCAGCCCGTCCAGATCACTTGGCAAAGGCTCGGGATCGGTCTTGGCCTTGCGGATCTTCTTGGCGATGGTGTCGGCGTCATCGGTCATGTTGATCCGGCTCATGTCCGAGGGATCGGATTTCGACATCTTTTTCGATCCATCGCGCAGGCTCATTATCCGCGTGCCTGCGCCCTCAATGACCGGCTCGGCCATCGGGAAAAACTCGACGCCGTAGTCGTGGTTGAACTTGGCCGCGATGTCGCGTGTCAGTTCCAGATGCTGTTTCTGGTCCTCGCCCACCGGCACATGCGTTGCGTGATAGACCAGAATGTCGGCGGCCATCAGCGCGGGATAGCCGAACAGGCCAAGCGAGGCGTTCTCGGCATTCTTGCCCGCTTTGTCCTTGAACTGGGTCATGCGCTTCATCCAGCCCATGCGCGCCACGCAGTTGAATATCCACGCCATCTGCGTGTGCTCGGGCACTTGGCTCTGGTTAAAGAGGATCGACTTCTCGGGGTCCAACCCCGACGCGATGAAGCCCGCCGTCAGCTCGCGCGTGGCATGGCGCAGCTTGGCGGGGTCCTGCCAGACGGTGATCGCGTGCAGATCAACCATGCAATAGAGCGATTGCACCCCGCGATCCTGCGCATCGGCGAACCGTTTCAGCGCGCCGAGGTAGTTGCCAAGGTGCAGATCGCCGGAGGGCTGGATGCCCGAAAACACCCGCGGGGTGAAGGCCATATCGCTCATCGCTCATCTCCGTCTGGATTTCCGTGCCAGCCTCGCTTACCCATGCGCCAATGCCCCGTCAAGCAAAGGCCAGAGCCCTCCCATGAGCCATCCAGACGATTCCAGCCCGTTCAACCCGCTACCGCCCGTCGTGGTGGTGCTGTTTCTCGCCGTCGTGATCCCCGAGATCGCTTTCTTTCTGGGCTCCAAGGGGCTGATTGGCGGCCCGCAGGCGGTGGGCTGGCGGCAGGCCGCGATACAGCAATACGGCTTTAGCGGTGACCTGATGCGCTGGATGATCGCGAATGGGGTTTATCCGCCCGAGATGCTGGTGCGCGTGATAACGTATCCCTTCCTGCATGGCGGTTTCAGCCAGATGCTGTTCGCCGCTGCACTTCTGCTCGCGATGGGCAAGTTCGTGGGCGAAATATTCCGCCCGGCGGCCACCCTTGCCGCGTTTTTCATCCCCGCTATCTGCGGCGCGCTGGTCTATGGCCTCGTCGCGCGGGACAATCCGTGGCTTTACGGCGCGTTTCCCGGCATCTACGGCCTGATCGGCGCGTTCACCTATCTGCTCTGGCTCAAGCTGGGCCAGCAGGGCGGCAGTCAGTCGCGGGCCTTTGTGCTGATCGGTTTCCTGATGGGCGCGCAGCTGCTGTTCAGCCTGCTGTTCGGCGGCACGTTGCGCTGGGTTGCGGATCTGACCGGGTTCCTGACCGGCTTTGCGGCGTCCTTTGTTCTGCGACCCGGCGGATGGGCCAAGCTGCGCGCGCGGCTCTTGCAGCGTTAACGTTTCAGTGCCGCCTTCAGCTCGCTCCTTTTGAACGCGCCGAATGCGCGGCCGGCAAAATAATAGACGACCGAGGCCAGCACGATCAGTATCAGCAGCGCCAGCCAGCGCCAGCCAGCAACGCCGAAAAACGGCGACAGGCCCAGCATGAGCCACCACAGCACCACGCCCATCACAGCCGACGCTGCGCAGATGCGCCATATCCGGCTGCGAAAGCGGGCGTCGAACCGCGCCACATCGCCGAACGGGCGCACGCCGCGCGCCAGCAGCCATACCATTGCCCAGCCTGCGATCGTCGTGCCGATGGCCGCCGCGATCCAGCCGATATAGGGCGCAAGGCCGATGGCCAGCGCCGCGTTCACGACCAGCGAAACGATGGCATAGTAGAACGGCCTCTTGGTGTCTTCGCGCGCGAAATAGATCGGTTGCAGCACCTTTTGCAGCACAAAGGCCGGCAGGCCGAGACCATAGATCGCCACCGCCAGCGCTGTCGCGGCAGTGTCGTCACTGCCGAAATTGCCGCGCTGGAACAGCACCGTGATCAGCGGGATCGGCACAACCACCAGCGCCACGGCACAGGGCACCGTCAGCGCCAGCGACACCTCGCCCGCGCGGCTGAGCGCCATACGCGCGCCATCCCCGTCATCCGCGCGCAAGCGGCGCGAAAGATCCGGCAGCAGGACGATGCCCACGGCGATGCCGACCACGCCAAGCGGCAACTGATAGAGCCGGTCGGCAGCATAGAGCCAGCTGACCGCGCTCTCGAAATTGCTGGCCACCTGCTGGCCCACCAGCAGGTTTATCTGCATCACGCCGCCCGCCAGCGCGGCAGGCACGGCAATGCGCACCAGTTGGCGCATCGCGGGCGTCCAACGGGGGCGCACCGGCACGATGCGATGGCCCGCGCGCGTCGCAGCGACCCAGACCAGCGCCAGTTGCGCCACGCCTGCGAACGGGATCGTCCAGACCAGTGCGCCCGGAACGCTGCCATCGCTCCAGACGGCGAAGCCCATCGCGGTGCAGAGCATTATGTTCAGCAGCACCGGCGCGGCGGCGGCTGCGACGAACCGACCTGTCGAGTTCAGCACGCCAGACAGCAGCGCCGCCAGCGAGATGAAGAAGATATAGGGAAAGACGACCCGCCCGAATTCGACCGTGAGGTCGAAGCGCTGATCCCCTGCAAAGCCCTCGGCAGTGGCCCAGACCAGCGCAGGCATGAAGATCATCGCCAATGCCACGACGAACAGCAGCACCAACGCCAGCCCACTGAACGCCAGCCGGGCGAACCCTTCGGGATCATCGCCCCCCTCCAGCCGTTTCGAAAACATCGGCACGAAGGCCGCGTTGAATGCGCCCTCTGCGAAAAAGCGACGGAACATGTTGGGCAGGCGGAACGCCGCGACGAAAGCGTCCATGATTGGCCCCGGACCGATCAGCCCCGCGATCATCACGTCGCGCAAGAAGCCCAGCACACGGCTGAACATGGTCCAGCCGCTGACTGTCAGGACACCTCGGATCAGGCGGACAGGTTTCATGCAAAGCCCCTTGATCGATCGCATTTCGTCACGAGGGCTTTGCTATAGATTTGCCCGGAAATGAAAAGCATTCGTTTCGTGTCATTTCGTATTGGGGCACCCGTATCGTTTCAGCCTGGTCAATTCCTAGGTAATTGGCTCGGCGAGTGCCTTATTTCTGAATGCGCGGAGCATCTTTCCCGGTTGACGTTTCCCATCGTTTCCTTGCGAAACGTTACGTGTTGGAAATGAAGCTTGTCTATCACTGGTCCGCACGCAGGCGGCATTTGCGATCAGTTCAGACGGTTGCACGCTTCACGCCTTCGGAAATGGCCGTGCGTAGTTTCGCTTCCAGCGATTTCTGCTTGACCTCCGAGTAGAATTTCAAACCGAACATGTCTTTGACGTAGAACGTGTCGACCACCTGTTCGCCAAATGTCGCGATGACGGCGCTGGCGATATAGACGTTGGCTTCGGCCAATGTGCGCGTCAGATCATAGAGCAGGCCGGGCCGGTCGCGGGTGTCGACCTCGATGATCGTGTAGATTTCGGACCCTTCATTGTCGAAGGTGATATGCGTCGGCACGCGAAACGCGCGCTCGCGCTTCTTGAGCTTGTCGCGCGACTGGATCGCGTCGTGCGCGACGACCTCGCCCTTGAGCGTCTTGAGGATGGTTTTGCGCAGGCGCGGCAACCTCTCATCCGCAAAGGGATGGCCGTCCGCGTCCTGTATCCAAAAGACCGCGGTGGCGTAGCCATCCTTGGACGTATAGGTGCGCGCATCGACCACATTTGCGCCGACCAGCGCCAGTGCGCCCGCGAGGCGCGAAAATATACCGGGATGGTCGGCCATTACGAAACAGGCGCGCGTCGCGTCGCGATCCTCGTCGGGATGCAAATCGATGCCGACCTCGCCATCCTTGCCGGTCAGATCGCGCAGAAGGTTCGCGAAAATCACATGCGCGGTGACGTGCAGGCCCTGCCAATAGGGCGGATAATGCCGCGCGGTTTCCGACTTGAGCGCCTTGGCGTCCCAGCCCTTGAGCGCCTTACGCAACCCCTGCTTGGCGTCTGAGCCGCGCTGCTCGCGGTTGACGTCCTCCAGCCCATTCTCCATCGCGTCCAGCGTCTGTCGGTAGAGCGCGCGCAGCAGCGAGGCCTTCCAATTGTTCCAAGTTCCCGGCCCAACGCCGCGAATGTCGCAGACCGTCAGCACGCATAGTAGGTCCAGCCGCTCGCGCACCTGCACGGCCTTGGCAAAATCGCGCACGGTGCGCGGATCAGCGATGTCGCGCTTTTGCGCCATGTCCGACATCAGCAAATGATAGCGCACCAGCCATTCGACAGTGTCCACCTCGCGCGGTTTCAGCCCCAGACGCGGCGCGACCTTGCGCACGATCTTGGCCCCGAGGATCGAGTGATCCTCGCTGCGCCCCTTACCGATGTCGTGCAGCAGCAGCGCCACATAGAGGATGCGCCGGTTCACCCCCTTCTTGAGGATCGAGGACGCAATGGGCAGTTCTTCGATCAGCTCTTCGCGCTCGATCCGGGCGAGGTGGCTGATGCATTGGATCGTATGTTCGTCCACAGTGTAGTGGTGATACATGTTGAATTGCATCATCGCGACGATCGGCTCGAATTCAGGGATAAAGGCCGCCAGAACGCCCAGCTCATTCATCCGGCGCAGGGCGCGCTCGGGGTTGCCGTGTTTCAGCATGAGGCCGAGGAACAGCTTTTGCGCCACCGGATCGTTGCGCACCTCGTCGGTGATGAGGTCCAGATTGGCCGTGATCAGCCGCATCGCGTCGGGGTGGATCAACAGGCCCGTGCGCAGCGCCTCGTCGAATATGCGCAGGATGTTTAGCGGGTCGGCCAGAAAGGCGGTGTCGTCCTGAATGGCAAGACGGCCGTGCACCTCGCCGTAACCATTCCTCAGCTTGCGCTTGCGGCGGAACAGGCGCTGTAGCAGCGGCTGGGATTTGACATGCGCCGCTTCCAGCTTGGTCAGGAAAATGCGGGTCAGATCGCCGACAGCGGTGGCGTGGCGAAAGTAGTCCTGCATAAAGATTTCGACTTCGCGCCGCCCGGCGCGGTCGGTATATCCCATCCGCTCAGCCACCTCGACCTGCAGATCAAATGTCAGCTTGTCATTGGGGCGCTTGGTGATCAGGTGCAGCTGACAGCGCACGGCCCAGAGGAAATTCTCGGCCTTGGCGAACGTGTCGAATTCGTCCTCGGTGAACATGCCGCCCGTCATCAGATCGGCCTTGTTCGTGACGCGGTAGAGGTATTTGGCGATCCAGAACAACGATTGCAGATCGCGAAGCCCGCCCTTGCCCTCCTTAACGTTCGGCTCGACCATATAGCGCTGACCGCCCTGTTTCTCATGGCGCGCCTCGCGCTCTTCCAGCTTGGCCTCGGTAAATTCCCGCTCGGTCCCCGAGAACAGATCGTGCCACAGGCGATGATAGAGATCGCCCGCCAATTGTGCATCGCCGGTCAGCCAGCGATGCTCCAGCAGGGAGGTGCGGATGGTGAAATCCTCGGTCCCGAGGCGCAGGCACTCGGCAATTGTGCGGCTGGCATGACCAACCTTCAGACGCAGATCCCACAGGATATAGAGCATGGATTCAATCACGCTCTCGGCCCAGCCGGTGATCTTGTAAGGCGTCAGGAACAGCAGATCGACGTCCGACTGGGGCGCCATTTCGCCCCGGCCATAGCCGCCGACGGCCAGCACGCTCAGGCGTTGGGCTTCGGTCGGATTGGGCAGCGGATGCAAGGATTCGGTTGCGAGGCGATAGGCGGCCAGCACGAGGCAATCGGTCAGCCAGCTATAGGCGCGTGTAGCCGCGCGTGCGCGCAGCGGCTGCTCGGCGAGGGCGGCGGCGATGGCGGCGCGGCCCCGGCGCATTTCATCGCCCAACACGGCGACAGCGTGCTCGCGCAGATCTTCGGGCGCGCCCACCTGCCATTCGGCCAAACGCAGATCGACGCCAGCCCGGTCAAAGATATCCTCGGCAGGGCAAATCAGATCGCCCGGCGCTGCATTCTGCGCCGGGCTTTGGTCTGTGATGGACGTCATGTGGTTTCGATCAGCTGGATCAGAAACCGGCCCCGCCAAAGCCCTGCGGCGCGGGATCGAGGATAACCACCTTGCCGCCGCGCACTGTCGCCACGGCGAGGCCGCGCTGATTGGTGCCATCACCGCGCAGGCGGAATACGCCATCGACCCCTTGGAAGCCTGCCGATTGCGTCAGCCCGGACTTGGACAGCGCGTTGCGCTTGCCAGTCTTGATCAGTGCGCCGACGGCGGCGATGCCGTCATAGGCCAGCCCGGCGATGGGATGCGGCTGATTGCCGTTCGTCTGGGCAAAGCGCGACTGAAAGCGTGAAGCCTTGCCCTGATCGGGCATCGCGAACCAGCCACCCTGCACACCGGGCAGGTCCAGCGTCTGCGCGGGCGTGTCCCAACGCGCGAGGCCGATATATTGTGTGCTGGCCGGGTCCAGCCCGTTTTCGGGCAGCATCTGGGCAAAGAGAGGCAGCGCCCCGGCGGAGTTCGCGGTGAGGAAAATCGCCTGGGCAGAGGTGCTGCGCGCGGCGGCCGTGATTTTGGGAACAGCCGTGACGACACCGTTCTGTGAGAAGTCGTAGCCGACATTGCCGACAATCTGCGCGCCCGCAGCAGCGGCAGCCTTGGCAATGGCCTGCTGGCCCAGTTGCCCGGCGAGGTTGTTGGAATAGACGGTCAGGATCCGCTTCTTGCCCTGCCGCGCGGCAAAGCGGGTAAGGCGGTCCGCCGTGTTGTCGAAGGTCTGCCCTAGGACAAAGAGGTTGCCGCCCGCGATCGTCGGGTTGTTGGAAAAGGCCAGAACGTTGACGTTCTTGGGTGCCACCGCGATCGCCACGGCATTGGCCGACTCGGCGTGAAGCGGTCCGATGATGATCTTGGCCCCGTCGGCCACCGCGTTCAGCGCGGCCTGCTGCGCCTGACCGGGCTGGCCCGCCGTGCCATAGACGCGCAGATCAATCTGCACGCCCGAGAGGTCCGCGACCGCCATCCGCGCTGCGGCCTCAAGATCGCGGGCCAGAGTGGCCTCGCCGGGTGCGGATGAGCCATGCGGCACCAAGAGGGCCACCACCACAGGCGCGCCGGGATCAATGGGCTGACCGGCGCCGCCGCCCAGACCGCCACCACCGGCAGGCTCGCACGCGGCGATCCAGAGGATGGACAAAACCGCGATAAGACGGGCCAGCACCTTGCGGGCGATTAGCAAAACAGCAAACATGGGGAAATACCTCGTTTCGGACGTTTTTTGATGACGTGTTGCGGGCGATAATAGACGTCATGAGAGGCGGGTCCAGTGGTGAATCATATCAGGCAAAGTCTTGCCCCCGGGATATATCTGGTGGCGACTCCTATCGGAACGGCGCGCGACATCACGTTGCGCACGCTGGATATCCTCGCCTCGGTTGATGTGATCGCCGCCGAGGACACGCGCAGCCTGCGCAAGCTGATGGATATTCACGGCATCGCGCTGGAGGGGCGGCCCCTGCTGGCCTATCACGATCACAACGGCGCGCGGATGCGGCCCCGCCTGATGGAGGCGCTGAAGGTCGGAAAATCAGTGGCTTACGCGTCCGAGGCGGGCACGCCGATGGTGGCCGATCCCGGCTTTGATCTGGCGCGCGCGGCGATTGCGGAAGGGCACAGCCTGATTTCGGCGCCGGGGCCCTCGGCTGTGATTACGGCGCTGACGCTGTCGGGCTTGCCGACTGACAGATTCCTCTTTGCCGGATTTTTGCCCAACACGACCACTGCGCGAAAAACCGCGCTGCGCGGCCTCGCCCAGGTGCCCGCGACGCTCGCCTTCTACGAATCGCCCAAGCGTGTTGCGGCGATGCTGCGCGACGCCGCCGCGACCCTTGGCGGCGATAGGCAGGCGGCAGTCTGCCGCGAGCTGACCAAGAAATTCGAAGAGGTTCTGCGCGGTCCACTGGCCGAGCTGGCCGAGGAGCTGGCCCAAAATCCCCGCAAAGGCGAGATGGTCGTGCTGATCGACCGGGCGGGGGAACGCATCGTTAACCTGTCTGATATAGAACAGGCATTGTGTGCGGTGATGACTGATATGTCGGTGCGTGATGCCGCTGATGCGGTGTCCCACGATCTAGGTCTGAAACGGCGTGACGTCTATCAGATCGCACTGCGGCTCGGTGCCAATGACGCAAAGGGATGAGGATGACGCAGCAATTGGAACCGAGGGATGTGGCGCACATCCCCGCGCCGGCGCGGCGTGATCGTGGCAAGCGCGCCTACAATAGCGGCCTTGCCGCCGAAGAGCGTGCTGTTGCGCTGTATATCGCTGCGGGGCTGCGCGTGCTGGAAACGCGCTGGCGCGGCAAAAGTGGTGAGATCGACTTGATCCTCGCTGATGGTGACGAAATTGTCTTTGTCGAAGTCAAGCAGGCGCGCACCCATGACGCGGCCATTGCCAGCCTGCGCCCTGCGCAGATGCGCCGCATCCATTCGGCCGGGTCCGAATACCTTGCCCATTGCCCCAAGGGGCAGTTGACCAATGTACGATTCGATCTGGCAGTGGTCGACGGCGCAGGCCGTTGCGATATCATGGAAGGCGCGTTCTCGCATTTCTGAATTGCACCCTCGCGGCCCTTGGCCCATGAAGGCCGCATAGCAAAACAGAGGGCCAGCCCATGAAGATTGCGTTCCAGATGGACCCGATCGGACCGATCAACATCGACGCCGACAGCACATTTCGCCTTGCCGAAGA
>RCMY010002908.1_pt1 | contig 15377 bp, 11 predicted proteins | sample 2041341 | NCBI WGS metagenome assembly RCMY01 (sample SAMN09708234, study PRJNA481090) | Marine sediment metagenome, whole genome shotgun sequencing project.
ACCGTTTTCGGCAAAGGCGCCGGCGTCGCGCTGCTCACCTTGCTGCTGAGCCTGAAGTTGCTCGAGAGCCGAACACGGCGCGACGCGCATGTCTTCGTCCTGCTGTGCTATTTCCTGCAACTGGCGCTGTTTCTCGACACGCAGTCGGCGCTCACTGCGCTGGGCGCCGCAATCGGTACATGGCTGACCACGACCGCACTGTCGAGCCTGCATGCACCGGCCGCGCCGCGGGCGCAACTGCGTCTGGCGGGCGTGTTGCTGCTGCAGGCGGTGCCGCTGATGCTCGTGCTGTTCATTGTCTTTCCGCGCATTCCCGGTCCGCTGTGGGGCCTGCCGGCCGACGCCTTCAGCGCGATGACCGGGCTGTCGGACAGCATGGCGCCGGGCAGCATCAGCAACCTGAGCCAATCGGCCGAAATCGTTTTTCGCGCGCAGTTCGACGGCACATCACCTGACAAGGCACAGCGCTACTGGCGCGGCCCGGTACTGACCGACTTCGATGGTCGGCGTTGGCAGGCGCCGCGCACACCAACCCTGACCGAGCCGACCTATGCGCCACAGGGTCGGGCGCTGCGCTATACGCTCACGCTTGAACCGCACAACCGCGCGTGGCTGCTGGCGCTCGATTACCCCGGCGCGGGGATCGAAAACGCGCGCTACACGCCGGACTACCAGGTTCTCAGCACGCAGCCAGTGCGCCAGCGTCTGCGCTACGCCGCCACCGCCTACCCGTTGGCGACCGTCGGCGCCGACACCCCGCGCCAGACGCTTGACGAAGCACTGGAGCTACCATCCGACAGCAATCCGCGCACACGTGCGCTCGCCGAAACATTGCGTGCCCGCCACCAAATGCCGGCAGCGATCGTCAACGCCGCCGTCGCCTGGATGCGCGACGCCAATCTCATCTATACGCTGCGTCCGCCGTTGCTCGGCCGGCACAGCGCCGACGAATTTCTGTTCGACACGCGTCAGGGATTTTGCGAGCACTTCGCCAGCAGCTTTGCCATCCTCATGCGTGCGGCGGGGGTGCCGGCGCGCATTGTCACTGGCTACCAGGGCGGCGAGCGCAATCCATTCGACGGCAGCCTCGTGGTGCGTCAGTCCGACGCGCATGCATGGACCGAAGTGTGGCTGGCCGGGCAAGGCTGGGTACGCATCGACCCCACGGCGGCCAGCTTCCCGCGACGTATCGACGGCGGTCTGGCTGCCGCGCTGCCGGCGGGTGAACCGGTGCCTTTCATGGTGGCAACCGATCTCGAATGGCTGCGCGGCATGCGCGACCGGCTCGATTTTCTCGCCAACAGTTGGAACCAGTGGGTACTGGGTTACGACCAGCAAAGCCAGCGCGAATTGTTCTCGCGTGTCGGCCTGGACGACGCGGACTGGCGCCAGCTCGGCGCGTTGCTGTTTGTTGGCGCCGGCATCGGCCTTGGGACGCTGCTATGGTGGTCCCATCGTCGCGGACCTGCTACCGACCCATTACGCCGTCAATGGCAACGCTTCGAGCGCAAGCTGGCACGCGCAGGCACGCCCCGGTTGCCGTGGGAAGGGCCTGCCGATTATGCTATTCGAGCAGCCCGTGCCCATCCCCCGCAGGGCAGCGAGATCACCACCATCGCGCGTGAGTACGCCACTGCGCGCTACGGTCGCGGTGCGGCGGAAACGCCCACTCTGCGAACTTTCAAACATCGTATCGACAGGCTCGTAATCCTGAAAACGGCAGTTGACCGCTTGCCGTATCAGTGAAGTTCTTGTTTGTATTGAATTTTCTCCTCCGACAAGACTCATCCGTGTGCGGAGTACGCTACACGCCCGATTGCACGACTGGCGGGCCGTCTGCCTGTGTTACTCGTCGTAGCAGGGGCCGCTCCTGCGTCCTCCTCGCGCCTTGTCGGACGGCCCGCCAGCCGCACACTCGGGCGCGTCCAACTGCCGTTTCCAGGATAATTAAATGTCAGTAACGCTCACCATTCGCAGTTTTCTCGCCGCAACCGCAGTTGCCATTGGCAGCACCGCCTGCGCCACCAGCGTGCCAGCCGACAGCACTTACGCAGCACATCCGGCAGCGCTCGAATTCGCCCGTCAGATGCAGGACGAACATGGTCTCGACGCCGCCTCGATCATGGCGACGCTTTCCGCCATTACGCCGGACGACCAGGTGATCCGGCTGATCACGCCGCCCGAGAAGCGCAGCGCGCGCTCTTGGTCACGCTATCGACAGCAGTTCATTGAGCCGGTCCGGATCAATAGCGGGCTCGCCTTCTGGAACGAGAATGAGACTGCCTTGCGCGCTGCGTCACAGCAATATGGCGTACCCGAAGAAATCATTGTCGCCATCATTGGCGTGGAAAGCATTTACGGACGCTACACCGGCACCTTCACGACCGCTTCGGCGCTGGCCACCCTCGCTTTCGACTACCCGCCGCGTGCCACCTTGTTTCGGCGCGAACTGGAAAACCTATTCCTGCTGGCCCGCGAACAGGGCCGTGAGCCAATGACTTATGAAGGCTCGTACGCCGGCGCCATGGGCTATCCGCAGTTCTTGCCCAGCAGCATCCGCAACTTCGCGGTGGACTTCGATGGCGACGGGCGCATCGATCTTGAGCGCAGTCCGGCCGACGCGATCGGCAGCGTCGCAAACTATCTTGCCAAACACGGTTGGCGCGCCGGCGGGCCGGTCGCCATTCGCGCGCATGTCGAGGATGCACAGGCTGTCGCACCGCTTATCGCAGCCGGCATCGACCCGGTATTTACGCCTGCGGATTTCAGCGCGCATCGCGTACTAGCGCTTGACACCATTCCCACGGGTGAAAGCGCCGCCCTGATCGATCTTGAAAGCCCCGATGCCGCCACCGAATATTGGCTGGGGTTCCGTAATTTCTACGTGATCACGCGCTACAACCGCAGCAGTTTCTACGCCATGGCGGTGTTTCACCTGGCGCGGGCGCTACGTGGCGCGAGCAGCGAAACGACGGTGGATGCTGTCGGGCGTTAGCGCCCTGACGCGGCGATCTATCTCACCAACCGCCAGAGAAATGTAGCTGGGACGCAGCGCTTCAGACCCGGCGCGTTTCCGCAGACAGTAAGATCCCGTACGGCAAGGAAACGCAACAACGAGTTTGTCAGGCGGCCTCAGAGCAAGGCGTCTTTGGGCATGCCGTGGCGCTTGAGTATGCGGCGCAACTGCCCCAGCGCCTCGAGCTGGATCTGCCGCACGCGCTCGCGCGTGAGCCCCAACTGACCGGCCAGTTCCTCGAGCGTGTGGACTTCCACTTCATCCAGCCCGTAGCGATGCTGCACGACAAGGCGCTGCTTTTCGTTGAGCATCTCGATCCATTCCCGAATCAACTTTTCCACTTCGCCGTGGTGGATCTGCGTGTCGGGGCTTTCGAGTTTTTCGTCGCGTAGCGATTCACCGATTGAAAGCGATGGATCGATATCGAGCGGCGCGTCGAGCGAGGCCGTATGTTCGTTGAGCGTCAGCATGGCGCGCACGACGTCTTCGGTCTTACCTGTTTCGCGCGCCACCTCTTCCACCAGACAGTCGCGCTTGCCCGCGGCCTCGACCTTGCGGCAGGCGCGCAATACCTGATTGAGTTCCTTGACCACATGCACCGGCAGCCGGATGGTGCGCGACTGATTCATGATCGCGCGTTCGATGTTCTGACGGATCCACCAGGTCGCGTAGGTGGAGAAACGAAAGCCGCGCTCGGGATCGAATTTTTCCAGCGCGTGTATAAGGCCGAGATTGCCCTCCTCGACCAGATCGAGCAACGGGATGCCGCGATTGAGATAGTGTTTGGCGATATTCACGACGAGACGCAGATTGCGCTCGATCATCGTCTGGCGCGCCTCGAAATCCCCCTGGCGCACGCGCCGTGAGAGCACGCCCTCCTCTTCCGCGGTAAGCAGCGGGTTGGCGCCGATATCGTTCAGATAAAGCTGGGTTACGTCGCTGAGAAAATCGCTTTCAAAGGATGGTGCGGGGGTTTCTGCGAAGGCCTCGACTTCGGGCGGCACATCCGGCGCTTGATCTTTCTGATCCTTGGCTGCCAGACGTTCGCGCATTCAACCGATCCTCTCAACGATTTGGCAGATACTTCAAGGGATCGACCGGTTTGCCCCGCCGGCGTATCTCGAAATGCAGCTTCGGGCGATCAGCGTCGGATTTGCCGAGTTCGGCGATCGTCTGCCCCTTTTTTACCGTTTGCCCCTCTTTGACGAGCAACGTGTTGTTATGGGCATAGGCACTGAGGAAATCCGCATCGTGTTTGATAATGACGAGTTTTCCATACCCGCGCAAGCCGGCCCCGGCGTACACCACGCGCCCGCCCGACGACGCCCGTACGGCATCGCCCAGCTTGCCTGCAATGTCAATGCCCTTGGTTTCGCCATTGGCGAAAGTCGTTACCACCTTGCCGCGCGCCGGCCATATCCATGCCGACGCGGCATCGACCGCGGGCGAAGGCTCCGGCGTAGTCACCGCCGGCGTGGCAACGCGCGGAGCAACCTCGGGCTTGGCGGGCGCGCTGTTGATCTTCGCCCATGCCGACTCGGAATACGGTTCGACAATTGCCAGCGGACCGGTCTTGACATCGGGCTGCGCCGTTGCGGTTTCGGACGGCGGCGATGACATGCCGGGCGAGGACGGCGGCAAGGCGCCGATCGCGGGCGAACCGACATTCACAGGCGTTATGACCACGCCATCAGGTGGTGCAACGCGCAATGACTGACCGACGGAAATTGAGTCCGGGTCGGTCAATCCGTTCCAGGCGGCAAGATCATGAAAACTGTGCCCGAATTGTTGCGCGATCCGGTTGAGCGTATCGCCCGGCTGCACGATGTAATAACCGTTCGTGCTGCCTGATGCGCCTCGAGGTGCGTTCGCGCCCCGCGGCGCGCCGGGGCCGCTCACCGGAGCGGACATGTTTGTGGTGCACGCAACGAGCGACATTGCCAGCAGCAGCGCCGCGCCACGTTTCATCAAATCAAATATCGTCATTCCGTACCACCGAGCAAGGGGACAAAGCGCACCGCGTCCAGCCGCGTTTCGCGGAAAGCGCCGCCCTGTCGTTCAACCAGAACCAGATGTTGTTCTTGACGCCCCACCGGCACAATGGCACGGCCACCCGGCGCAAGCTGAGCACGCAACGCCTGCGGCACACCATCCGGCGCGGCGGCTGCCACAATGATGGTGTCGAACGGCGCCACCTCCGGCAAGCCAAGCATTCCGTCAGCAAATTTGAGCCGAACGTTGGGCAAACGGAGTTGCCGCAAGTTCTCGCGTGCGCGGTCGAGCAAAGGCCGAATGCGTTCCAGTGCATAAACTTCTGTGCTCAAGTGCGACAGTACCGCCGCCTGATAACCACCGCCGGCACCGACTTCGAGTGTTTTCCCAAGGCTATCGCGTCCTTGCCGAAGCACCTCGATCATGCGTGCAACGATATACGGTTGCGAAATCGTTTGTGAAAATCCGAGCGGTAACGCCGTATCTTCATACGCTCGCGAAGCCAGCGCTTCTTCCACGAAAAGATGGCGTGGCACCTGACTGATCGCATCAAGCACGGACTCATCGCGAATTCCCTGCTGACGCAGCACCTCTACCATGCGGTTACGTGCTCGGGTCGCCATTTGCGCGGCGACGGTTGTCGTGCGCGCGCCGCTTACTCCAGCCACGTCGACACCGATTCCAACTGGCCGTTGTGGGTGAGGTCGATCTGCAAGGGGGTAATCGACACATAGCCGGCATCAACCGCATTGAAATCTGTCCCGCTTCCGGCATCCTGCGCGCCGCCAGCGGGACCGATCCAGTACACCGTCTCATCGCGCGGCGACACCATCTTGATGACCGGTTCGGCCTTGTGGCGCCGGCCCAAGCGCGTGACACGCAAACCTTTAAGGGATGCATAGTCGCCCAGGGGCACATTCACGTTAAGCAGTACGGGCGCTTCAAACGGACGGCGCCTGAAACGCTCGGCCAGATCCACAGCAACCTGCGCCGCCGCGGAAAAATCATCTGATTGGCGGCTGACCAGCGAGATCGCAATCGACGGCACGCCGAGCAGATAGCCTTCTGTCGCAGCCGCGACCGTGCCGGAATAAATCGTGTCATCGCCCATATTGGCGCCATGATTGATCCCTGATACGACCATATCTGGAAGCTTTTCGAACATGCCGGTAACCGCCAGGTGGACACAATCTGACGGTGTGCCATTCACGTAATAGAGGTTCCTGCGAACGCGTCGCAATGACAGCGGTCGGTCGAGTGTCAGGGAATTGCTGGCGCCGGAGCGGTCGCGTTCGGGCGCCACCACGGTGACTTCTCCGACCGCCGACAAGGCGCTTGCAAGTGCCTCGATACCGGGGGCGAAATATCCGTCATCGTTACTAATCAGGATGCGCACGTTTGCATAACCCTAAAAACGACAGCTAACCGCTTGTTGTCCGGGTGAAGATATTGTTTGCATTGTATTTTTTCTCCTCGACAAGATTCACACATCTGGTGAGTACGCGGCGCGCCCGATTGCACGACTGGCCGGCCGCCTGACCGCATTTGGCGGATGCGGTTGCAGAGGCCGCTTCTGCGTCCTTGCTTGCGCCTTATCGGACAACCCGCCAGCCGTCACACGCGGGCGCGTAAGACTGCCGTATTCAGGATCATCTCGCTCGTCGGGTCGCGCCGGAATCGCGAATCCGACGCAGCAATTCGGGCGCCGAAGCCAGCGCCGCAGTTTAGCACAGGGCCTGTCGCGCAGATGCTGCCGACGTATGACTCACCAGGGCAATCGGACGAACGTCTCGTGTTGCAGTTTGAAGGCTGAATCAAGTCTCGTCATCCCCGCGAAAGAGCGTCATCCTCGACTCCGATCGGGGGCGGGGATCTATGGCTGTTGGGGGGTATGGATCCCCGCTTTCGCGGGGATAAACCGTTTGGGGAAGAAAATAAACGGGTCGTTCCGGCCGATCTACGCGGAATCGCAATTCATGCGTTTACCTTGCACGACTCACGCCCGGACGGGTCGCCTCATCCGCGGCCGCTGAAACCACTAGGGAAGGCGTGCCGCATGTGGCTGGGAGTTCGCCACCGCGCATGGGGCAATCGACCGTACATCAACATGACATCCCATGGGTGATGCCGCACGGCCGTGCAAGCCAGCGAAATGCCCACACTATTCAGCGAGCCTGCACAACTTCCGCGTGTTTTACGATCGCTGTGATGATGTCCACGTCGGAATCGGAGCTTCGCTGCGCAGCGCGCGCCGAGGTGCGTCGAGGTTTGACGCGCATTGCCGATGCTGACGGCGCCGCGGCGGCTGTCGGCATGATCTCCGCGGTCGGCTTGACGATTGGTTCGCCTGCCGGTGTGCCGCGATCGGCAGCGCTAGACACCTGAGTTTCGGGTTCTGCGACGGCGGGAAGGTTCCTGATGACGGCCGCCGCCGGTGCAGACTCTACCTCCGTGTGTTCGACGGCGCGCCTCGCCGTTACCGGCTCGGCCAGCGACTTCGTAACGAGCTGCGGCGGCCCGCCGTCACTGACGCCCATGATTGACGACATCTGGGTCATACCGAAAACGAGGGTAGAAACACCAATCAGCCCGGCAGTCAACCACCCCACCCGACGACGCACCCGGCCATCAGAGGACACCGTGCGTATTTCCGGTGCGTTACCAGCAAGATCGCTCAAGATACTGACATGATCGCTGCGATCGCGGCCAGTTGTGGCAACTGTTGCTGACAAGAGACTCGGAGCCGTGCGTTCGTGGTCTGTGGTGTTCATCATGAGAAACCGAAAAAAAATGACAATGGCGAATTCATTTGTCTTAAGATACAACGTTTTCGTTTAGGCCAACAGCATTTTCGCGCATTCGGCGCAATGTGGGTCAACTTTCTGTATCCGGCGGCGTGCTCCAATGATCTATCTTGTTTCCCTGAGCTACTTCCTGGCCATCGTACTGTTTGCCTCGATGCTGGCGTTCCCGGCGTTTCGTGCCGCACTCGGTATGACGCTGACACGTCGCGCGACGCGTCTTGGCGTGCGGGCACGGACAGCTGGCAGCGCAAGCGCCTCACGCTCAACGCGTGCAGCGGGTGTCGCCGCTACCCTCGTGTCATCGGCGCTGCGCAATCATCACCGCACGGCGCTCCTCGCCTTGGTATTTCTCAGCGTGCCGCCGCTTCTTGCCGTGTCATTCACGCAACGACAACTCTTCGATTTCACCGACGCGCCGGCGCAACAGCACCGGCAGATTGCGCGGCTGCTCGAAGGAGAACAACTCATCCCGCCGGCGGCACTCCCTCCCGACATGTTCACCACGCGTGAAGTGGAACTGGCCCGGCCGGCCACATCCTGGGGCAGCCGCGACTGGCAGTTGCTTGACGACGTATTCCGTCAGCAATTGTTAACGGTCTTCAAACTCATGCGCGACCGACATGGCTACGAGATGGTTTTGCTCGAAGGCTACCGCAGCCCGCAGCGCCAGGCTGCACTTGCAGCCCTCGGCAGCAACGTCACCCGCGCAGGCGCCAACATGAGCTACCACCAGTACGGCCTCGCGGCCGACATTGCATTTCTGCGTAACGGTAAGCTCCTGCTTTCGGAGAAGGATCCGTGGGCGATGCGTGGCTACACGCTCTACGGCGAACTGGCCGAGGCCGCGGGGCTTACCTGGGGCGGTAACTGGACGATGCGCGACTATGGCCATGTCGAATTGCGACGGGCCGGCGTGCTTGGCAGCAACGGTTGATACTCGGTCCACTCACACATTAACCGCTTAACTGGAGTTCATTGATGTCACGCCCGTTCATCCTGCTCGGCGATACCACATCCCACGGCGGCACGGTGGTCAGCGCCTCACCCTCAAGCGACTGCGATGGCAAGGGCATTGCCCGCATCGGCGACAAGGTCACCTGCCCGCGGAGCGGGCACGGCAGCGTCACGGTCATCGCCACGGGTGATCCGACGGCCATGATCGATGGCAAACCCGCTGCACGAAATGGCGACAAAACCGCCTGCGGCGCCACGCTGATTGCCAGTCAGTCGCTGACCACCGATTGACCGGCGCATTCGCATGATCGCTCGCATCGCCCGCCTCTCACTCGTCCTGATCATCGCCTTCGCGGTGATCTGGGCGCTTGTGCTCGGCTGGTGGAAATCGATTGATCACACGCCCTCCGGCACCGATACCCTTTTATATTTGGTAGCGTTGCCGCTGGCGCTGTTCGGAGGTTTAGTGCTGCTGCGCGGTTTTATTGACGGCTTGCGTCAGGCACCCGCCCAAACGCCTGACGATGAGGGCGTCAGCGAGCCTGTAAGCGATGACCACGCGGATGCCGCCGATCGCGCCTTCGAACTGGTCGTGCTGTATGGCAAAGCGCTGACCGCGGCGGGGGAGAGCGCGGCCGAGGTGCTCGCAAGCGCGCGTGAAAGCAAAAATCCGCAGCCCGACAAAACGCTCACGAACGATGAAGGATTCCCCGTATTCACCGTTCGTGTCGATCGACTCGAAGTGGACACAGTGGCCGAAACGCTGCCGGAAACGGACGACCGCCCTGCAAGTGAGATGCTACGCACGCTTGCGCTGACGGACGCCCTGGTCCCCGACGCACTAAGCCAGGTGCTGGCCCTCCTCGAAGGCGCAGGCGACGACACCACCTTGCGCGTGATCTGGGTGGTTCCCGAAACATGGTCGGACGCCGAAACCGCGCTGGCCGAGCACTGGTTGAAGACAACGCATCTTGCGGAGGCGCCCGATGGCCGCACGCGACTGGCCATCCACCGCGCGAGTGACGACACCACGGTGTTTCAGCTGATCGACGATCTGATCGTGGCGATCAACCGCGATCAGCGCCACGAGGTTTGTCTGCTGATGGCGACCGCGTCCCACTTGGGCGAGGCCACCGTTCAGACCTGGCAAGCGCGCGGGGAGCTTTTTGCGCCGCAAACCCCGCATGGCCAAGTGCCCGGCGAAGCCGCCGCGGCCATCGTACTCGCCGACGCGGCAACCGGTGCGAGCAGCGAAATCGACGCCCCGCCGCGCATCCATCGCATTCATCGGGTCCGACGCGATAAGTCGGCGGATGCCAAGGGCAAGATTTCGTCGGCAACGATCAAGACGCTGATTGACAGCCTGCTGCATGTGCACGATGTAGATCCGGCAGCCGTCGCCGCGCTGGTGGCCGATGCCGACCTACGGCCGAGCCGACAAACGGAAATTCTCGGTGCAATCGATGACGGCTTCGAAGCGCTTGAACCAGGCGAAAGTTGCGTGTCGATCGGCGCCGCATGCGGCAGTGCATCACCTGCCGGCGCGCTGATTGCCTTGCTATGTGCCGCCGACGAGGTGAGCACCCATGGCGCGCCGGCGCTCGCACTGAGCGCGCAACACCCGCACATGCGCGCGGCGGCCTTGCTGCAGCCCGCGCCCGTCCCCCCGACACCCACCGAAACTCAGACCTGACGCGTTTTCTCCCATGTCCAGACTCCGCTCAATCCTGTTCGACTCCCGCACGCTGTCCTTCATCGGCATTGCCGCGCTCGCCGGGTTCTTCTTCCTCGGCGCCAGCACGCTGCAAATTGCGCTCACCTGGGCAGTCATTGCGACCGTGATCATCCTTGTCGTGTGGCTGTGCGTCTGGCTGTGGCGCCGCCGGCGCGCGCGCCTGGCCGCCGATAATCTCGACACAATGCTGGAGAATCAGGCTGAAGAAGCGGTCAAGGCGGCCGACGACGGCGTGCGCGCCGAAATTGAAACCTTGCACAAGCGTATGCAGGATGCCGTCAAGACGATCAAGACCTCAAAGCTAGGGCAGCTGTCGGGACGCGCCGCGCTGTACGAGCTGCCGTGGTATATCGTCATCGGCAACCCCGCGGCCGGCAAAAGCACGGCGGTGGTTAACTCAGGCCTCACCTTCCCCTTTGCCGACGGCGCCAGCAATATCATCCACGGCATCGGCGGCACACGTAACTGCGACTGGTTCTTCACTACCGAAGGCATCCTGCTCGATACCGCCGGGCGCTACGCGGTGCATGAGGAAGACCGTAGCGAGTGGCTGGGCTTTCTGCGTCTGCTCAAGAAACACCGGAGCAAGGCACCGATCAACGGCATCATCGTGACCGTGAGCGTGGCCGAACTGCTCGGCAACCGGCCCGAGTTTGCGGTCGATCTCGCCAAGAATCTGCGTCAGCGCGTGCAGGAACTGACCGAGCGGCTGGAAGTGTTCGCACCGGTATACGTGATGTTCACCAAGGCCGACCTGATCAGCGGCTTCAACGAATTTTTCGAGGATGTAGACTGGAACGAGCGTGACCGCGTGTGGGGCGCCACGCTGCCCTATGAAACGAGCGGTGGCGGCAGCGACGCCATCGCGCAGTTCGATACGCATTTCGACAAACTCTACGAAGGCCTGCGTGAGATGAGTGTCGCGCAGATGGCGCTTGCCCAGGGCAATTCGCTGCCGCCGGGATTGCTCTCGTTCCCGCTGGAATTCGCCGCCATCAAGCCGGCCTTGCGCGCCTTCATCGCGACCCTGTTTGAAGAGAACCCGTTCCAGTTCAAGCCGGTGTTCCGCGGTTTTTACCTCACCTCGGCGGTGCAGGAAGGCGAGTCGCGCAGCCACTCCACGGCGCGCATTGAAGAGCGCTTTGCCCTCGCCGGTGACGGCCCGCAACCGACGCGCATTACCTCGAGCAATGGCTTCTTCCTCAAGGAACTGTTCTCCAAGGTCATCTTCGCCGACAAGAATCTTGTCCGTCAGTACGCGAATCGCCTGCAGACGCGCCTGCGCCAGGTGGGGTTCTTCGCTGCCATCGCAGTGCTTGGCCTCACACTCGGCGGGTGGAGTTGGTCGTACGTGAACAACCAGGAACTGGTGCGCAACGTTCAAGCCGACCTCGACCAGGCGGTGGAAGTGCAGGCGTCACGCTTCGATCTGCAGTCGCGTCTCGAAGCGCTCGGCATCCTGCAGGATCGCATCGCCCAGCTTGAGCGCTTCTCGACCGATCGGCCGCTCTCACTCAGCCTCGGCCTCTACCAGGGCGACGCGCTATTGGGCAAACTCAAGACGGAGTATTACGCGGGCGTACGCAACATCATGCTTGCCCCCGTCACCGAGAATCTCGAGACATTCCTGCGCGACGTCAATGCCGTGGCCGAATCGCTCGAACCGGTCGATGGCAGCGCGTCAATCGCGTCAGCAACTTCGCTGCAACCCTATCAGGCACCTCAGGCCGGCAACGTGCAGGACGCCTATAACGCGCTCAAGACCTACCTCATGCTGGCCGACCGCGAGCATATCGACGTCGGCCACCTTTCCGACCAGCTCACCCGTTTCTGGCGCAGTTGGCTGGAGACTAACCGCGGCGAGATGACCCGCGCTCAAATGATCAGCAGCGCCGGACGGATTCTGTCCTTCTACCTCGCGCGCAGCGGTGACGAAAACTGGCCCCTGATCGCCAACAATCTCGGCATAGTCGACGAAGTGCGCGAAAACCTGCGTCGCGTCATCCAGGGCATGCCGGCAGTGGATCGCGTCTATGCAGAAGTCAAGGCACGGGCCTCAACGCGCTTCGCCCCGGTCACGGTAGCCAGCCTGCTCGAGGCCAACGATGCCGAGCTGATCGCCGGCAGCCACGTGGTCTCGGGCGCATTCACGGTCGCCGCGTGGAAAGAATATGTCCGCGAGGCAATCCGTGAAGCGGCTACCAATGAACTGCAAAGTTCGGACTGGGTACTCAAGACGTCCGCGACCGATGACCTCACGCTACAGGGTAGCCCCGAGCAAATCCAGAAGGCGCTCGTAGCGCTTTACAAGAAAGAGTACGCGCAGGAATGGGGCGCCTTCACACGTGGCATCAGTGTCGTCGGATTCGACGATTTCGGTGCCGCCGTTGCGGGCATGAATCGTCTCGGCGATCCGCAGAATTCACCCATCGGCCAATTGCTCAAGACACTCTTCGAGCAAACGGCCTGGGACAACCCGAGCACCGTGAACCGTGGTCTTGAAAAGGTGCAGACCGGCTTCGTCGAATGGTTCAAGCGCTCGATCCTGCGCATGCAACCCAGCCGCGTGTCGGTCGACCTCAACGTGAAATCCGACAAAGCCGAGGTCGCGATGGGACCGATCGGCACCGAGTTTTCCGGCATCGCACGCATCGTCGCGCCGCGCGAAGATACCGAACCGCTCGCCTCCATCTACCTGAAGCAGTTGTCGAAAATCCGTTCGCGCCTCAATCAGCTCAAGAATCAGGGTGATCCCGGCCCCGGCGCCATGCTGTTGATGCGCCAGACGATCGAAGGCAACGGCTCCGAACTGGCCGACGCCTTGCGTTTTGTCGATGAGCAGATGCTGGCCGGCGTGCCCGACGATCAGCGCAAGACCTTGCGCCCGCTGCTCGTGCGCCCCTTGCTGCAGACATTCACGGCGGTGGTCGGGCCGGCAGAGCGCGAGCTCAACAAGACCTGGTTGGCGCAAGTGGTTGATCCGTTCAACCGCAAGCTGGCGGTCAAGTATCCGTTCGCGCCCGACGCCTCGATCGAAGCGGCACCGGCCGAAATCGCACAGATGTTCGGCCCCGAAGGTGCCATTGCCAGCTACGTGGAAAGCACCATGGGGCCTCTCGTCGTGCGTCGCGGCAGCACCATCGTGCCGCGCACCTGGGGTGATCTGGGCATCCGTATCCAGGCGCCGTTCATGGCCGGCTTTGCGCAATGGGTGGCTCCGCTCGATGGCGGCGCCGCCAGTGGCGGAGAAGCGGCCGCGCCGCAAACCGTCTTCCAGCTCATGCCGCATCCAGCGCCGGGTACGACCGAATTCATCGTCGAGATCGACGGTCAGAAACTGCGTTATCGCAATACCGCCGCACAATGGGCGAATTTCGTCTGGCCGAATGCCGGCCCCACTCCGGGCGCCAACATCACCGCCACGCGCTTCGATGGCAGCCGCATCGAAATGATCGCCTTCCCTGGTCGCTATGGCCTTGAAAAGCTGATCAATTCGGCCGATCGCATTCGCAAGCCTGATGGCACCTTCCAACTTTCGTGGACCAAGGATGGCGTGACCGTAAAGGTCGATCTGCGCGTGATCAGCAGCGCCCAGGCACAGGCAGCCAGCGCCGACACCCCACGCAAACGGCTCAATGAGGTGCGTCTGCCGCAAAGCGTTGTCGGCGAAAGCGCGCCGGCCGCCGCGGCAAATGTCGCACCGACGGAGCGTGGCTGATGAGCGGCGCCCAGGTGGCCTCTGCCACTTATTTCGGTAAAGTGCCGTCGCGCGGCGACTTCATCAAAGGCAACGGGCAGACCCAGTTGATCGGCATGCTCGATCGCTGGCTGTCGCAGTCAATGGAGTTGCTCGCCGCCGACCCACGCTGGAAGACAACCTACGACAATGCCTCGCCCTTGCATTTCGCCTTCGTCGGCGCACGCAGCCGCTTGTCAGTCGTTGGCCATCTGCACCCCAGCCATGATGCGTCGAACCGGCGCTTTCCGTTTCTCGCGGCGACCACCATCGACCGTGAGGACAATGTGCTGTTCCACAGCGGCCCGGCGTACTTTTCGCGTCTGTGGAACCAGTTCCGGCGAATTGTCGAACAGACCTGCGTCGCCGATGACCCGGCCACCACCCTGAACGCCCTGGCCGGGATCGACTGCAACAGTGAAATCAGCGCTTCGGGTGGCAGCAGCACGCTCGAGAATTTTCTAAGCGGGCACACGTTGGCGCAATTCGAGCGCCTGTTGAAAACCGGGTCGCGTCAGGTCGATACGCGTCGCATCCTGATTGCCCTCGGGTTGTTGCTACGCCCGCTTCTGGGGAATGGCAAAGGCGCAATCGAGAAGGGTCTGAGCCTGCCGCTCGCGCCCGATCCAATGCAGCGCGATCTGAGTGCGGCATTGTGGATGTCGCTCGTTGCCGGTTTCCTCGCCCGCTCGGGCGCCGAGTTGCAGATGCTGGTGGCCGCCAACGGCCCGCAGCCACGCCTGATTCTGGGATTCAACGGCGCCTCGGCCAAAACGCTGCTCAGTGGCCTTGCGCCCGACACCAGCGCACAGACAAACATCGTGCTCGACGATCCCGAGTGGGTCGACAAGCACCCCGGACTCACTCAGGAATACGGCGTCGCCAAACTGTCGAGCTACCTGTCGCGCCCCGACATCTCGCTGCCGGCCGCCATCACCACCTTCAAAGAAGTTTTCCTCGGAGAATGACGATGCGTCTTCTTGCCCCGTTCGCATTACTGCTCGGCCTGTCCGCGATCCATTTACCTGCACAATCAGCACCAGACACCAACTCGCAAGACAGCAACAAAGTCGTTATTTCGGGGAATGTGCCGGACGAGGCCGCGCGCGCAGCGATCGTCAGCCGGCTGCGCGATGTGTA
>RCMY010005789.1_pt1 | contig 15373 bp, 16 predicted proteins | sample 2041341 | NCBI WGS metagenome assembly RCMY01 (sample SAMN09708234, study PRJNA481090) | Marine sediment metagenome, whole genome shotgun sequencing project.
GGTTCATGACAAAACCTCCTGTCTGTCTATATCATCTTCGTCAGCAGACAAAATATGTTCGACCTCCGCCATCGGTCCCTCGTGTTCGGAATAGAGGAACCGGGTTGCATCGATGAGGTCCTTCATCGCACGATATCCATAGGCTGCATCGTTCAGAAACGACGTCGCCTCGGAGCCGCTCAAGGCGCCTTTGATCATCAGGGCTTCAACAAAATCGCCCAGTTCCGCCTTGACCTTTTTTGCACGTAGCCTTTCCGCTTCAAGCCAAAGACTGCTGCGGGACTCGGGATCTGCATCGGCCATTTTTTTTGCCTCGACGATCATCCGCGCCAATTCAGTCCTAAGCCGGTTATAGAGCCGGGTGATTTCCCCCCTGTCTTCTGAGGTATAAGTCGACGCGTTTTCACGAAGGTGTTTCACCTCTTTGACTGCGTGCACCATTTCTTCTGCGGAGCGGCGCAGTTGATGCAGCGTTTTCACCGACGATTCAGGCAAGTCCCCTGCCAAAGATTTGGTGATGAATTCCAGGATCGCGGAATACAGGGACTTGATCCGCCGTTCGTAAAGGGCGTCCATATCGATGTCGAAGGGACGTCGTGACTTCTCTACATAGGCCTCTATATCCTGCGCCTCGTATAGTTCGTGACGGTGCAAATTGAGTGCATGCAAAATCAATTCGATGGCATTTTCATGGAGGTGCGCAATTTCTTTGCGTAGTGCAAGTTCGATGGTTGCCGGAAATTCCCCGACCGCCTCGTTGAGGTAGCGCGGCTTTGAGACGTCCGGTATAACCTCGGGAATGGTGCGAATGAGGAACGATATCAGCTTGTGCATCATGGGCAACATGAGTGCCACGCCCAGCACGTTGAAGATGGTGTGAAAGACGGCCAGCTTCAGTGCATAATCATCCGGGCGAATGCCGACGCCGGCGCTGATCCAATCAACAGCATCGCGGATCGGCGAAATCAGCATCAACGCCACTCCGGCGGTGGCGAGATTAAAAATTAGATGTGCCAGTGCCAACCGCTTGCCCTGATAATTTGCGGTCATCGCCCCAATGATCGCAGTGATCGTCGTGCCGATATTGGCACCAATCGCCAGGGCTAGAGCGTTTTCATAAGAGATCTGTCCAGCGGCCAATGCGGTGATGACAAGCACCATGGTCGCGTGACTGGATTGCATAACCACCGTCGCGGCAGCCCCAACAAGAGTGTAGACCACCAACCCGGCAAATCCTGTCATTGCGAAACGCGTCAGATCGAACTGATCCTTGAAGGCCTCGAAACCCTCTTTCATGTGATGGATCCCGAGAAAGAGAAACCCCAGCCCGGCCAGAACAAAACCCGCGCCCTTTAAGTATTTTGACTTCTGGAACACCAAAACGATGCTGACGGCCAGCATAGGCAGCGCATAGGCGGAGATTTTTACCTTGAGACCAAACCCTGCAACCAACCACGCGCCCGTCGTCGTGCCAATATTGGCACCAAAGATGATTCCAACACCTCCGGCAAGCGAAATCAATCCGGCGCTGAGGAACGATATCGCAATGACCGAAACCAACGATGAGGATTGCATGATAGTCGTGCTCAGCACCCCAAAACTCAGTGACTTGAAGGTCGATCCGGTTGCGCGTTTCAGCAAGTTCTCTAGGATGCCGCCGCTGAACCGGTTGAACCCGTCCTCAAGCATCAGCATACCAAACAGGAAGATAGCAACGCCTGCCGCGATCTCCTGAAAATCCGGACTTATCCAAAACCCGAAGATCAGAATGCACAGGATGACCGGTAGCAGAGTTTTTCTAAATATACTTTTCATATCAAGGCATCATCATTCCGCGAAATGTAAAATAGAAAATGCTGGCAAGGCCGGCCGAAACCGGCACGGTTATAATCCAGGCCGAAGCGATCTTGAGCAACGCCGAACGCTTTACCAACTGCCGCTTCAGCGCACGGCTCAATTCCTTGCGTTGTGCCGCAGGAATAACTGCCTCAGGCCCCATTTTTTTCAAATCTGTCAGAATGCGCATCTTGTCTTCCGGCGGGGCGTTCTGGAAATTGTGCAGAGCGATTTCGACCTCATTGAAATCAGCTTCTCCTTTGTGACTCTGGATGACGCTTTCAACGATGAGACCCAAACGCTGTTCCATAAATTCACGCAGGAAGCCCACGCCAAAGACACCGCCCAACGCAACATGAGTTGAACTGACTGGCAGCCCCAGTTGGCTGGCGATGATCACGGTGATGGCGGCAGCCAAAGCAATACAAAAGGCGCGTGAGCGGTCCAATTCTGTAATCTCGGAGCCAACTGTGCGGATCAGCTTTGGTCCATATAGTGCCAAGCCGATCGAAATTCCGATAGCCCCGATGGCCATGACCCAGAACGGAATGGCCACCTTGGCGCCGCCGTCCCCGTGGCTCAGGACATCGACGATCCCAGCCAGCGGTCCCACAGCGTTCGCCACGTCATTCGCACCGTGCGCAAAACTCAGAAGCGCGGCCCCAAAGATCAACGGGATGGTGAAAAGCCGGTTGACCCCATCACGGTCAGGCGTCAGGTCCGGAGCCTTTTTCGCAATCACGGGTTTGACCAGAAAATAAATGATAGTGCCCGCAATCAAGCCATATAAAAGCGCCATCGGAAAGGAAATAGCTACCAGATGCTTGATGCCCTTTAGGGCGATATAGGTGGTGAAGGCCCAACCCATCACCCCGATCATGATAGGTACAATTTTCTTGGCAGGTTCAATCGGGTTTGGCTTGGAAAATACCGTTTTCGTGAGCAAATAAAGAAAGAAGGCCGCAATCATCCCACCTATTACCGGTGAAATTACCCAGGACGACGCTATTTTGGCCATCGAATCCCAGTTTACGATATCCCAACCACTGGATGCGATGCCTGCGCCCATGACACCGCCGACAATGGAGTGCGTGGTAGATACCGGGGCCCCCAACCACGTCGCCAAGTTCAGCCAGATTGCGGCGCCTATCAATGCGCCCATCATGACCCAGACGTAAACATCGGGGTTGCTAATATCTGCTGGATCTATGATGCCCTTCTTGACTGTCGAAACAACGTCGCCACCGGCAATGATCGCGCCAGCAGCCTCGAAAACAGCGGCAATCAAAATTGCAGTGGTCAACGTCATTGCGAACGAACCAACCGCCGGGCCTACGTTATTGGCGACGTCGTTTGCGCCAATGTTCATCGCCATATAGGCACCGATCACCGCGGCGGAAACCAGCAAGTAAGATTGTTCTAAATGGGCAAATTGCGAGCCTGTGTAGATAATGACGCCTACGATAAATAGTATTGCAGTACCGAGCCTACCAACCTCACTACGGCTTAGATTAGTAGCGCGTTCGATTTTCATATATTCTTTTAATTGCATAGCCCGCCCCCATAAAAACGAGCGCGACCTACTATCGCGCCCACAAGTATTCGGATTCTAACTGAAGGTGAATACACACGCATTGATAGGGATCATTGCAAATCAATTTGTTGGCTAACTAGCTGTTTGTAGGCTCGACTCATTTTTTGGCAAGCTCCTGTGCCTGCATCACACAGAGGTTTCGTGGTCTTAGTGAAATAACCTTCCAGCCACGTCCGCCGTAGACATTGATACTACGCGCTCGTCAGATGGAAAATGGCGTCATCTACATGCACGATTGGGATGACCGCACGCCTACGATGATGCCATTGAACGGCGCACGATCCCCACCGGAGCGCGCAACCATTTTCTGGAGGTGGAATACCGAAACGCTGACTTAGAATTGGCAATACCTTTTGCGGAAGTGGAACCAATCCAAGTGTACGCTGACACGCAAGAATGCCTCGCATCTGGCCTGCGTAAAACAGAGAAGTCCACGTGCGGTGTTAAACTAAGCCTTTGAATGTCGGAGGCTAAAACTGGTAGGCTGATGTACTCCGTCCGCCAGTACTGAGATCGGGTTTGAGTTTCTTGACCTAAAATCGGTGTGTATTCATTTCACCAACCAGGGCATCATCAACGTGGCCAGACTGAGCACGAAGAAATAACCAACCATATCAGTTACCGTAGTCAGCAAGGGGCCACTGGCCACGGCGGGGTCCTGACCCAGGCGCTTCAAAAGCAGCGGCACAACGCCACCGATCGATACAGCCAGCATTGTGTTCAGCGCAAGCGCCAGACCAATCACCAATCCGAGCGCCGGATTACCCTTCCAAACCCACGCGACAACCCCGACCAAGATGCCAAGTGCTATCCCGTTTATCACGCCAACCCGGGTTTCTTTTACCCAGACGCGTGCGGCATCGACAGGACGAACGAGACCAAGACTAAGTTCGCGCAAAGTGACGCCAACCGCCTGATTTCCTGAGCAGCCAGACATGTCCGATACCATAGGTAGGAAAATTGCTATGGCGATAACCGCCGTCAATGTTTCTTCATAAGCCGATATAACTGACGCGGCGATAATGTTCAGGACTATGTTCGCCGACAGCCATGCCAATCCGCGGCGTGATCGAAGCCAGGTAGGCATCGACCGCAGTTCATTGCCCACCACACTCTGACGTCTCAGATTTTGGATTCCTGCTCGGCCAAGCAAAGCCTCTGCAACCACGGAACGCGAGACGACACCAACAACATTGCCTGCCGCCTCGACAACTGGAACGCCTAGGAACGGGTGATTGTCAAATATGTCCTCCAGCTCAGATAAGTTTGCGGTGACTTCAACAGTCATCGGTTTGACCAGAATGCTAGTGAGGTGTGTCGCGCGCTTGGCAGTAAGGAGACCACGGAACGAGACCACACCTACCGGCTTACCATCGTTGTCCAAGATGTACGGATGCTGTCCCCGATAGCGATCGAAACCGTCGCCGCCATTTGCAACCTGTTTTAGGACGTCCCCTACTGTTTGGTTGTCAGAAAATTGAAAAACCTCAGACATCATTAAGCCATCAGCGGTGCTATCGTCATATTCAGCAAGCCGGCGAACGTCGGCGGCGTTCTCTACATCCATCTACGAGAGGATCGCCTTGGCTTCGATTTCCTCCATATCACCGATCAAGTCGGCTTGTACGTCCGAGCCCATCTCGTTCATGATGGCGACTGCACGCGTTGCGACCAACGCTTCCATCATATCGGCACCCATTTCGTGTGGGGCTTCCTCAATCAGGTCGGCGGCGAGGTCTAAAGAAATGAGCGTCAGGACATTGCGGCGTTTCTCCGGTGCCAATTGCAACAGTTCACGTAGCGCTTCGGCACGCGGCGGTTGCTCAAGCAACGCAGTCAGGCGCTCTCAGTCACTTGCGTGTGCGGCATCAATCATCTCGGATTGCAGATCAATCTCTGTTTCGATGAGCTTCACAAACTGTTCCACTAGCAGGGTCCAATTCTTGGTTGGCAATCAGATCTTTTTGTGGATTTCCGGAATAAAATTCTGATTTTCCAAGGGTGGGCGAACATAATCGCGCTGATGTGGACGCAGTTCTAGCTCGATGGGATCAAGAGCCAGAGTTTTGTAAGGAACGACGGACAGAAGGTGACTGATGCAATTCAGCCGGGCGTGCTTCTTTATGTCAGAGTTTACAACATTCCAGGGCGCCTCTTCGATATCGGTATGGACCAGCATGTCGTCCTTGGCCTTTGAATAATCGACCCAACGGTTCCGGCTTTCCAAATCCATCGGACTGAGTTTCCAGCGTTTTGCAGGGTCAGTCAGGCGTCTCTGGAACCGTCGTTCCTGTTCTTCGTCGCTGACCGAGAACCAGTACTTGATCAACTGGATTCCAGAACGCACGAGCATGCGTTCAAATTCAGGGCAGCTGCGCAGGAATTCACGATATTCTTCCTCGCTACAGAACCCCATCACGCGTTCGACACCGGCGCGGTTGTACCAGGAGCGGTCGAAGATGATCATTTCTCCGGCGGCAGGAAGGTGGGCTGTATATCTTTGAAAGTACCACTGAGACTTCTCGCGCTCGGTCGGTGCAGGCAGCGCAACAATTTGCGCGACACGGGAGTTGAGTGGTTCTGTGAGCCGCTTGATCGTTCCTCCCTTACCTGCTGCATCCCGTCCCTCGAATACAATAGCGACACGATGGCCGGTGGCCTTAATCCACTCCTGCATATTGACGAGTTCGATTTGCAGACTTGCCAGCTTCTTGTTGTATTTCTTGTTTGATAGCCTGGGCTCCATGTTTCCACTTTGTTTGCTTTCGCCTGCTTTGACTTTTCGTGCCATTTTTGAACTCCGATGTGTCTAGAATGCTCATTTAAAGTGCTGACGCACTACAAGATCAGAGACCGGTGATCCAAGCTCCGGCTCCAACGGTGCGACCAGTCATGCGATCTTTACAACGATGTCGTGCAGTGTCTGACCCGCATGCGCCAGACGGTCGCCGCCATTTGACAAGTGGCGATAAATTTCGCGACGCTTTAGAATATCCGTCATACAGCTCAGGGCATCTGATGCGGTACCACCGCCTGCTGCGCTCAGCTTGGCATGTTGGGCCTCTGCTTCAAAAAGCTCGGCTAGCGCCCTGCGATAGGTTTTTTCTATTTGACGTTCGGCTTTGCGCACGACCTGAGTATCACCTTCAGCCTCGGCAGGCTCGGTGGCGATCTTGAGGAACCCTGCCTGTAGCGCTTCGGCACCGTGCTGAAAGTGAATGGCCATTTCCAAGGTGTAACTGTCCGGAGCGACATCAAGCGTTTCCATCAGACGCACCGTGGTTTTGGCATAGTTGAGCACGTGGTCGATGCCCTCTATGGCACGAAACAACTCTTCGCGGTCCATTGGTGTCGCAAAGGCTGTGTTTAGGCTTTGCATATTACGATGCTTCAGCTCATCCCCTTGCTTCTCCAATACGTGAGCAATGTTACGACCGGTCTCCGGGTTGCCTGTCCGCATATAGTCGACAAATTCTGCCATTGCAGTAACCAGCAGGTCGCACTGGTCATTCATCATTGAGTAAAAATCTGGCATGCGCGGGAAGACCCGATCAACCAGTTTGGTGACGAGAGATTTGGAAGCTGCACTCACGGCCATCTCCTTGTTGTTAAACGAATACCTGCACCGCCAACCACACCAGGATGCCAACCGCACCTGCGCCCGGAATGGTGATTAGCCAGGTCGTGACGATTTCTTCGGCCTTGGCCCAGCGAACAGCCCGCGGCCTTTCCGAGGCACCGATACCCATGATCGAGGAGCTCACCACATGTGTGGTCGATACCGGAGCGCCAACGACAGCGGCTACGAAAATTACCCCGGCTGAGGTCAACTGGGCGTTCAGTGCGTGCAGCGGCCGCACCTTGTAGATGCCGAAACCGACCGTGCGAACAATCCGCCAGCCGCCTGTCAGAATGCCTAGGGTGATGGCGATGGAACAGGCCAAGATGGTCCAAAATTGAACTTCGAAACTACTGATCATCCCACCTGTGACCAGCACCAGAGTGATAATTCCCATGCTTTTCTGCGCATCGTTGGCTCCATGCGAAAATGCCAACCACGCGGCGGTCGCGATTTGCCCACGGCGCAAGTTGCGGTTCAGCGACGGCCTGGCTCCGCGCAAAAGCACGCCTGATATGCGATGCAGGACAAAGCCGACCCAGAATCCAATAATCGGCGACAGGATCAGCGCCAGCAGAACCTTGGTGACACCGGTTACGTGGCCATGGAAGATCAGTTCACCAAACCCCCAAACCACATTTGACGGACCAACCGAAATCAACACCGGCCCAATCAGCCCGCCGACAAGGGCATGCGATGAACTGGATGGAATGCCAGCCCACCATGTCGCAAGATTCCAGACAATCGCTCCAGTCACTCCAGCCACAACGATCACCAGCGACGATAGGCTGGCCATCCCACTTACATCAATAATAGAGCCAATCGTGTTGGCTACGGCAGTTCCGCCCAGCAAAGGGCCAAGAAATTCGAAAGTAGCGACCAGCAATACGGCTTGAATCGGGGTCATTGCGTGCGAGGCAATGACCGTGGCGACAATATTCGAAGCGTCGTGAAAACCGTTGGTATAGTCGAAGACGAGAACGATCGCGATCGTCGTGATAATCAGGCCTATCGCCATCTTGATGCTGCCTTTCACTGTTTTTTTTCTGACCCGCAGGTTTAGCGGGACTCAGCCTAGTGGGAGCCGCCGGGCCTGAACGTCGGTGGCGCTTAGTTTGAATGATCAAAAGCAGCCGTTTTCTTCAGCGCGGTTACCACATTCTGGACCTGCGGTCATACCAGAGAAGCATCGCTCACTTTCTCAGAGTATACATTTTGCAACGCTTCTGTCTATCTTTTGTATATACATTTATGATCTGCATCTGCGAAATGATGTGAACGAGACCGAATTTCCCATATGGCGCAAGCTCTACTCGGTTGCACTCGCCGTCGATCCTCGAATAGTAAATCGCCCCTTTCGGCCAATTAGCAGCACAACACGTCACCGCACTTGCTGGATGACTATGGCAGGCAAAACAAATGAGTCCCGACTGCAAGTTTTGGGAATGCCGGTCCCGCCTGCCCAGAAATCTTCAATATTGCTTGCAGCAGGCGATACGGTGATCATTAACATCCTACAGCTCCTCGAAGGCCTCCCGGAGAACTTCCGCGATGCCTTCGTTGAATCAAGTATATACAAACGAGCGACAAACGAGTAACAATGTATTCTCAGAAAGTGAGATCAAGAATTGGCCGCCAAGAAAAAATCAAAGAAAAAGAATCTGAAAGACAGTCAGTTGATTATCAGAATAACTTCGTCTGACAGGGATCGTTTTGTTTCGCTCTGCGATGAGCTTGACACAAGTGCGGCACGGGAAATTCGGCGCTTTATCCGCGATTTTCTCAAAGAGAAAGACGATAGATCTGACAAATAAAACCTTTTGAAGGTAGGAGAAGCCCCGATGGCTAAAAAGGCAAAAGTAAAAGCGCTCAAAAAAGAAGTCAAAGTGCGCAAATCCAAAGTGGCACGCCAGAAGGGTAAGCTGAAAGCTGCCAAGAAGGCTTTGAAAAAGGCGTCCTGATCCAATCAGTGCGCTAAGGAAGGGGTGGCCAAAGGGCCATCCCTTTTTCGCACCAAGTCTTGCCGCGTAGAAGGATACATGACCAATGACACTTATTACAAACATCACAGGCATCGGGCTTGGCTTGGCTGCGACTTTGGCCGAGAAGGGTATCATTACAGCGGAACAATTTGCCGCGAAATCAGTTGCTCAATTGACGACAGTCCCGGGTATCGGTCCGATTAGGGCCAAAGCTCTTTTAACGGCAGCAAGCCAGCTCGGTAAGGCCAGCCCCGCTAAGGTCAACTCAGCAAAAGCCAAGGCGAAAAAGCCCAGCCCCGCTGTAGATAGTGCCCAGGCACCGGTTGTACCGGAAACATCTGATGATACGGCCGACAATAAGGCAGCAATCAAAAAGGCCAAAGCCAAAGCGAAAAAGAGGGCTAAGGCCCTGAAAGCAGAAAAGGAAAAAGCCGACAAGAAAGCTGCGGAAAATAAGGCGGTAAAGAAAAGAGCCAAGAAAGCCGTCAAGAAAAAGAAGGCCAAGAAGGCCGCGCGCAAGGCGCTGAAAGCGAAAGCAGTTAAAAAAGCAGCCCGCGCCTGAACATGCTGAATGATGCTGCAAAGGAGCGATGTTGCAGGGATCGTATGAATGAGCTACCGACCACGCTTTCTCTGATACGAACTGGACCTGATGCCCCACAAATTCAATGACGCCAACAGGGACAAGTTCGATAAGGTTAGATATCGTGTCACGAACGCGTCTGATTACAACGAAAGCCTCAGACGGCGCGGGGATTTGACGGTTTGGGTGGCAGATGATGTGGCCAGGGACTGGTCCTCGCCGCGTCGTAAAACACGTGGAGGTCAGCCGCTTTATTCGGATTTAGCGATTGAGATTTTCTTGACCCTTCGGGTCGTGTTTCGGCTGCCGCTTCGGCAGACGCAAGGCTTTATGCGGTCGATTGTAAAGCTGATGGAATTGGATCTACCGGTGCCGGATTACTCGACGCTTTCGCGGCGCGGAACGGGCTTAAAAATCGTCCAGCAGAGACAGGCTTCCGACAAACCGATCACTCTGATCGTTGATAGTACGGGCCTGCAAATGCATGGTGGCACCGACTGGTGTACGGAGAAGCATGGCAGCAAAAAGCCACGAAAAACATGGCGTAAACTTCACATCGGGCTTGATCCAGACACAGGCGACATCGTCGCATCTAAACTGACAACCGAACATGTCGGCGATGAAACGGCTCTTCCGGGTTTGTTGGCGAAAGCGGAAGCTGACGTCGAGCGTTTTCTCGCGGACGGTGCCTTCGATGGTCAGGGTGTTTACGAGTGTCTGGTCGCCAAATATGGACCCGATATCGAGCTCATCATACCGCCCCCGAAAAACGCAGTTCTTGGAGGCAACCCGAAGCGCGACAAGCACATCGGCTACATACAGAGACCGTTCAAAACTGTGGGGTCATGCTGCGAGTTTGAACTGCATTTGGCCGCTGCTCGGTCCTTTTGAAGCCTTTCTTGCGTCGTAATGCATGCCATCGGACTTTGTGCGTGTTTTCGGCAGGTCGCCGTTGATGACGGCTGTTCTAACCTTGAGAAGGTAATGCGCCCCAGGCCGGCTCCAGCGCATTTGCTGCTTTTTTACAAAGCGTTTCGCAACGAGCGTGTTCACACTCGATTCCGCCAGCGATGTCGCGATACGTTTCCCCAAGCGGTATCTGGCAGAGTAGTTGACGATTGAGGATCTGTTTTGCCGGATGTAGCTCCTCAGCTTTCGCAGGAGTTTCGTCGCGCGAAATGTCCAAAGCGATTGATCAGTTAGGCCTGTGACCTGGGTTTTCAGGTGCGAGGCCAGCGCTATCGCACGGTCCGCTTGCCCATGCCAAAGCCGCCATTTGATGCTGTTAGTGTCATGTGCAAAGGCTTCGATCTCCTTCGGAGCGGTCTTAGCAAGCTGCATAAGCGGTTGGATTTTCATGCTGATATGGAACCAATCCAGAATATGCTTGGCGGGGTTGGGCAAGCCGTTCGCCAGTTTTTTCAAACAGTCCTCGCCGTCCGATAGAACGATGATCTCACTATGGCCGTCATATCCCTGATCCTCCAGCGCCATGGTGGCATTCGCTTTCAATTCGGAGGCATTTGTACCTTCAAATGAGAAGACTGGCCCCGGTGCATCGCCCCTTCCACCCCGCCCACAATGGCCGACAACAGCTTCAAAAGTTCGACCGCCATCGCGTCGCAGTTTTGGGATATGTGCGGTATCAAGGCTAATCACTATCTCGCTGGCTGGGTTACAATCCATTGGCAACTCTAACTGCAACTCGCCCGCGTCGGGCTCGGCGGCGCGACAGTAGCGCTCCCGTTCTGCATCATGAATGCGCTTGCCGGTTTTCAAAGTTCGGTTGCGAAGCGTTGTGAAGCCCCTCTCGTCCTGTGCTGGAAGAAAGGTCTGCATAATATCAGATGCCTGCCGATAAGGTAGCAACGCGCCTAGCTTTGCTGCGATCTCCATCAGTTCCGGTGTCGCTCGATCGGGACATAGATATGCCAAAGGGGAGTGCGTCAAGTGAGACCAGGGATTGCAACGCTTGCAATCTTTCAGCCTCGCGGAACTGACCTTCACGGGCCCATAGATCGTCAGAAAAGAACGATGCTGATAATCCTTGATGTGCAGACGGCCCATGCAGGACCTACAAACACGGCTCTGCTCCATCCAGAGCTCGCATTCGCGCTAAACCACAATCTTCTGAATTTCTGACATGACCTGCTTGCCATGCTCCAAAGAACAGCCGATTTCACCGTCATCAAGCCCGTCTAGGTCCTTCTCAAATTCAAACTCCAGCCGGAATTCATCACCGGTGGGATCAACCGCTTCTAAGGTAACACGCCAACGCATTTCAAACTCCAAACTGCTTCCAACTCAAAAGAAGCTAATCGAAACAGAAAACGCCAGCACCCCACAGTTTTGAACGGTCTCCCCTACGGCGGTCAAAATTGTCGGCGAAAACCCCTGCTAGGAGCGAGAATATCATGATCGGCAGTGTCACTGATGACTGCACGAGCGCCACCATGCTTTGGGACTGCGTCAGCGACGTCATCAGCCAGGCCGCTCCTACCGCTTGGACAAGTCCCCCGAAATTTGAGGCAAGTGCAGCAATCCACAGCATCCGGAAAGTCTGGTTGCGAAAGAGCGTCAATGTTGATGTGCTTTGCGGCACCAGGCGCTCCTTTCCATGATTAACGCCCGCGACGCCAGTGTCAGATTAAGCGGAGTAAATCGTTCTGCCGCTGCTCGGAGCCTTTAAGCTCGGGCACAATTTCTTTGAATTCTTGATGATCTTCAACCAGCGCGACACGAATGCCGCCGAAATTCCTCATCCAAACCGTAGCAGATGAGTCTAATGTGACAAAGCCCCCGCAAGGGTCGTCACGGTGGCGATGGCCAACAAAGCAGCGCGCATCGCCTGGGCAGTCTTGACTCGCAGAGAAGTCTATCGCGCCGCATAATGAAAATAACCAGATGAGCAAAACACTTCACCTGTTTAGGCTGCTCTTACTTCCAAAAACCCTGACGACGGACAGCACCACCGCGCCGGAACGCTTCAATGTTCGTCTAACTTTATTGCGAAATAGCTGACGTCCAATAGCGTGATAATAGTCATCTAATCCTGCCTGTCGGCAAGATTGACGAATATCATTCCAAAAATCCCACGTGTATCGATTCTTGTTTCGCCAAGGCAATCTCAAATGACGCAAAGCTTGTATTGATATCGGTTCGTCAAACCGATCGCATTTCTCAAGGGAGCCGCACAGCAACAGTTGCATTTGTGTACGAAGACATTTTTCGCATTTGCCGCAGTTATAGGCGCCATCGGTATTCAGGTAGCATACCCTCAGATTCTCGAGCAATTGCGGGATTTCAATCGATATTGTTTGGAGCTTTTCAATCCGGTCCACGCGACATGAAAAATGCCGAACGAGTTGCCTGTCACATGACCACATTGGGTCGACAAGCGGTGAGCTGCTATGGGGGACAATGTTTCTGTAGTTGGCGTAAGAGCCGATCAATGCGGTGCCTACAATTGGCGCGAAGCACTTAGAAATGCCTCCCAAGATTGCGCTAAACCCCATTTCTTCCCAACCGACGAAACGATCATGGATCTCGCGGGCATTGGTTCGAATATCCACGCACCTGGTAAGCTTGTCATCAGCGAAGGGAGCCATCAGATTTCTCTTAACCTCTGACCAGAGCTTCTCGTCGGACAGCTTTATATCCATTCCTTGAATCAGCCAAAGATCTGTAACTGGATCAACTCCAAATTGTTTTTTCAGTCGCAAAAGCTCTGCGATGTTAAAGAGTGAATCGACACCACCGGAGTAAAAAGAACCGATGCGACCATCGGTAGGACCGGTTGGTCGAAACGTATCCATATTCAATTCGACGACATGACTACTGTCTGGGAAATCAGTGTTGTAGATCGCCATCGCCTCAAGGATGTTCAACAGCAACGATTGTGGGATCGGATCACGAGAGGCAAGTCGTTCGCCCAAGCACATCGCGACCGAGAGACAGATCAGGACAAATGGTGCACCGTCTTGCGCGTCAGGCACAAAGTACTCAACAGGCCAGTCGATCCAAAGTTCGTGTTCAGACGTGCCTGAAGCGCTGAACTTCAACCCTGTGGTTTCGAGCTCGACGTTGGCCGCGATACGACAACGGCCATCGCTAATAGTGGTCGTGACGGTGTGAATTAGCATGTCGTTGGCGTCTTTCGTTTTCACCGATGCAGCGTGCCGGTACTATTGTTTAGCGTTCGAATTCTTGTTCGCTTGTTTTAAAGTGACGTTTCGCTGCTTCCAGAATTTGCAATTAATTCATGCAGGCCATCGATACTTTGCACGACGGCCCCAAATCCGTCATCCGGCCATGCGTCGATATACCGCCTGATTTTCCCGTAGTTGTTGTCAAACACTGCATGTGGGATACCCGACAAGTTGCAAAGAATGTGAACGTGCAGGCGATCTGTCACGACAAAATCCGCCTTTGCGATTTGCGCCAGTCCCCTCGTCACGCGTTCAGTCGCCCACCGTTCAAAAACGCCCGACATCTTAAACCGCAATCCGGGAAGGCTTAACAACCGTTTCCTAGTCGCTACTTCCAGAATTCGATCAATAGGGGACCGCATTCCTGGAGTGTCGACAAGCCAGTCCTCTACCGGGCCCAGTTTCGAGATCTCGTCCAGTTCGGATTTCGCCATCCCGCCTTCATGATCGCTTCGCATCATGCAAAGTATCGGCATATCAGGTTGATCAGCACGCTCCAATTTGCCAAGTGCTAAAGCAGCGTCTGGGCACATTATTACTTCACAATCAAATTTGGACTGTGCGACCAGGAAGCTTTCTTTGTCGCGAACAAATAAAGTAAAATCAGAATGCTTTTGGATGACTCTTGCACACCGATCCAAACCCTCTTCGTTCTTGAAGTGGATCGATTGAGGGAGCTGAACAATTTTCTGGTTCGGAAAACGTTCGAGAATATTCTCTCGAAAAACCTGATGACCAGGCCAAACATCGCCGAAATTACCTCCACCATGAAGGAAGACCACACCGTCATCAGGCGTTACACCAACGTCATTCTGATAGGCCCGTTTTGAGCAAACCAAGGTTGGGTCCCGGCTCAAAATTCTTCGGAGCAGTGCCATTTCCCCAAGGAAAATGGCACTGTCTCCGACGTTGGAATGGTCCGGAAAATCCAAGACAGAATAGTTGCTACGACCCGCAACCACGGATGAGAATGATTCTGTTAAAAGGTCAATATTTTGGTTGAGCGCAGAAAGCTGCATAGACTACCTTTCACAACGCACAGAGAATACACCATAGATGCTGTATTGCGATTGAAACTACATACATCTCTGACGGTCGAGTTCAAAAGGGGTAGCCTCGTGCAATCGGTCTTTGAGCATGGTTTAGGCTGAATTCCGGCGGCAACCGTCGAGGTCAGCCTCGATTTTCCTAGCCCTACCCATCGGACGCAATTTTCCAGCATGAAATTCATAATTTCGCCTCACAGGCCAGTTCAACTAAATCGCAAAATCGGTGGCCAAGCGGGCGGCTATCGGGAATTTGCAGTACGTCTTCGCCCCATCCCACATTTGCTTCTACTACGATTGGGCCATACTGGGTCCATGCGATGTCCCTGTCCGTCGTCAGAGTTTTTGGAACCAATGGCAGCTTAAACAAGTGAAGTGTTTGGCTCATCTGGTTGGTTTGATTATGCGGCGCGTTGTCTGTGATGCAAGCGTCGCGTTTCGAGCGTCTTACGTTTGATCCTTTCCCGTTGGTGTAGAATGGCTTTGTCGCGTCCGAAGTAGACGT